>Ga0209014_10000842_pt1 | contig 18031 bp, 14 predicted proteins | sample BarGraNGADG00212_FD_184491 | JGI IMG/M metagenome (GOLD analysis project Ga0209014, IMG submission 184491) | Arctic peat soil microbial communities from Barrow, Alaska - Barrow Graham LP Ref core NGADG0002-212 (SPAdes) (version 2) | ecosystem: Environmental > Terrestrial > Soil > Wetlands >...
GCGGCGTCCGCCGTTCCATCACGGGCCACGGCGTCGCCGAAATCGGCCGCGCCGACGAGCCCAGCGCCCACTCCGTCACCGTTGCCGAGCCCGTCCCAGACGCTCGCCCGGCCGTCGGAAACGCCACCGGCCTCCACCGGGCAGTTGGCCGTTGTGGCAGCAACGGCTACGGTCGCGCATCCCGCCGGCTCCGACGCGCCGCCGCCGCCCGCCGGTCCCGACCCAGGTTTGCTGACGGCGTCAGTGGCGGGCGGCGGGCTGGCGGGCTTCGCGCTACTACGGCTCGCGGTGCGCCGGAGGCAGCGCCGGTGAGCGTCCCGAGCGTCCTGAGCGACGGCGACGATCGGACCTCTGGCCTCGCGCCCCGAGCCTGGCTCGTCTGGTCGATGGCGGCAGTCACGATCGCGCTTCTGACGAACAACCCGGTCTATCGGGTTCTGGTCGTTCTCGCCGCGATCAACGTCCTGGTGGCGTGGCTGCCGCCGGAGCGGAACCCGAAGCCGCTCGTGATCGCGCTGGCCGCCGCGGCAGTTCTGGCCGCGCTGATCAGCGCCCTCGCCGGTCACACGGGCGCCGACGTCCTGTTCCGCTTGCCTGCGTGGGTGCCCCTTGCCGGCGGCCCGATCACGTTGGAGTCGGTCGTTTACGGCGGCGCGATGGGCCTGGGCCTGGTTGCGGCACTGCTCGCGGCCGCGCCGCTTTCGCTCGTCCTGGAGCCGCACGACGTGGTCGACGCGATGCCAAGCGCGCTGGAACGGACCGGCATCGCCGTGGCCACGTCGATGAACCTGGTGTCGGGGATCGGCCGGACCTTCGTCTCGGTCCGCGACGCGCAGCAAATGCGCGGCTGGCGGCCGCGCGGCCTGCGGTCGTGGAACGAGGTGCTGGTGCCGGTCGTCCTGACGGCGATCGAGGATTCGGTCCTGCTCGCGGAGGCCATGGAGGCGCGCGGGTTCGGTGCCGGCAAGCGGACCAGCTACTCGACAACTTCGTGGACGCGCTGGGATGCGGCGGTCGCGCTTTCCGCGCTGGCCGGGGCCCTGCTATTCGTCGGCGCCCGGCTCGCGGGCGTGGCCGTGGATTGGTACCCGTACCCGACGCTCGCCCTTCCGCCGATCCAGCCGCTGCTCGTTCTGGGCTGCCTCGCGCTTGCGCTGCCCGCGTTGAGGCGCGACTGACATGGCCGAGCCGATCGCCCGTCTGGCGGGCGTCTCGTATTCGTACCCGGGCGCTGCGACCCCTTCGCTCCGCGACGTCAGTCTGGAGATCTGGCCGGGACTGACGCTCGTCGCCGGTAGTTCCGGAGGCGGAAAGTCCACGTTGCTTCGGCTCTTCGATGGCCTGGTGCCCCAATTCCACGGGGGCCGCATTTCGGGCCGCGCGGACGTCGCGGGGCTGGATCCCATGCGGACGCCGATCCTGCGCCTGGCGACGCGTGTCGGCCACGTCTTCCAGGACGTCGAGACGCAGTCGGTCTACGGCACGGTCGAGCGCGAAGTCGCCTTCGGCCTGGAGAACCTGGGCGTGCCGCGCTCCCAGATGCACGATCGCGTCGACGAGACGCTGGCTGCGATGGGCATCGAAGGGTTGCGCCGGCGGCGGCTGGCGACGCTCTCCGGCGGGGAACGGCAGCTTGTCCAACTGGCGGCGGTGCTGGTCCTACGCCCCGAGCTGGTCGCCCTCGACGAGCCGACCTCGCAGCTCGACCCGGACGGCGCGGCCGCGGTCATGGCGGCCTGCGAGAAGCTCGCCGTCGCGGGCAAGGCCGTGGTCCTGGCGGAGCACCGGCTCGAGAGCCTGCTCGCCCGGGCGGACCGCCTCCTGATCGTGGAGAGCGGCGAGGCGACCGGTCCCGAGAAGCCGCGCGACGTCGCTGCGCTGCTCACCAACCCGCCGTCGGTCGTGGAACTCGGCTCCGCGCTCGGATGGCATCCCCTGCCGCTCTCCGTCGACGAAGGTCGGGCCCGTCTGGGCGAGCTGTGGCGCTCGGCAGGCGGCTGGTCCGTGCCCGCCTCCCGGCCGGCGCGCTCGGACGGGGAAGCCGTTCTCGAAGCGCGCGGGCTCGCGGTCGGACCGGCGCGCCAGGCGATCCTCGATGGCATCGACCTGACCGTGGGCTCCGGCGAGGTGATCGCGCTGGTGGGCGCGAACGGTTCGGGCAAGACGACGCTTCTCAGGACGCTGGGTGGGCTGCTCGCTCCTCTGGGCGGAACGCTGAGGCGGGCGGCCGGCCGGACGGCATACCTGCCGCAGAACCCAGGAGCGCTGCTCCATCTGCCTACGGTCCAGGCCGAGGTGGACCTCACGCTGCGCCGCGCGTCCGGCGCGGAGACAGCGGCGACCGCGGAGACCGCGGAATCGGTCCTGTCGTCGTTCGGCCTGCTCGGTCTCGCCGAACGTTACCCGCGCGACCTGAGCTCCGGCGAGCGCCAGCGGGCCGCGATCGCCGTGACGCTGGCGGGATCGCCGGCGCTCGCTCTGCTCGACGAGCCGACTCGCGGGATGGACCTGTCGGCGCGGCGCGCCCTCGGCGCGGCGGTCCGCTCGCTCAGCGCTCGCGGATCGGCGGTCGTGATCGCGACTCACGACGTCGATCTCGTGGCCGAAGTTGCCGACCGGGTGATCGTGCTGGGCGACGGGCGCGCCGTTGAATTGGGACCGCCGGAGCGGGCCTGTGGCGCCGGTTCGGCGTTCGCGACCCAGATCGGCTCGCTCTTCCCGGGCGGTCCGGTCACGGTGGCAGGTGCCCTGGCCGCGCTGGAGGACCCCTCCTTGCGCTCCCCGGGCCACGCCCGAGGCCGCTCTCCGGACGCCGCGGAGGTGGCGCGGTGACTCTCGCAGTCGTTTCGCTGGCCGGGCTCGTCCTGTTCATCTGGCCGTTCCTGGGGCTCGGGCTGCCCGCGGAAGTGCCCGCCCTCGCGATCACTCTCGGCGCGATGGCGTCGCTCGCGCTTATGGAGTTCGGGGCCCGCCGTCTCGACTCTGGCAGGCTAGCGCTGCTCGCGGCCCTGGCGGCGATCGACGCCGCGCTGAGGCTCGCCCTGGTGACTGGCATAGGCGGCTTCAGCCCGATCTTCTTCCTCGTCCTCGCGGCCGGATACGAGTTCGGGCCTTCGTACGGGTTCCTCGTCGGCAGCTTCTCTCTTGTCGTGTCGGCCTTGGTGACCGGCGGCGTCGGCCCGTGGCTGCCGTACGAGACGTTCGCCGTCGGCTGGGTCGGGTTGTCGTCGGGTCTCGCCGGATCGGCGGTTCGACACTTTCGACCGAGCCGGGCGGGCTGGCTCCCGAGCCGGATCGACCTCGCGGCACTGGTGGTCGTCGCCGTCGTGACCGGCTTCGCCTATGGCGCCCTCACCGACATCTGGGGCTGGGTCGCGTTCTACCGCGGCGTCGAGAACATCGGCTGGATACCGGGCCTGTCACCCGGCGAGACCCTGGCCCAGTTCGGCCGCTATTACGCCCTGACGTCGGTCGGCTGGGATGCCTTCCGTGCGGTCGGCAACTCGATCGCGGTGCTGGCGCTGGGGACGCCTGTGCTGATGGCCCTCGGCCGCTTGCGGGCGAGGCTCGGCTACGAGATCGTGGCCGGCTGAACTGCCGGTCGGGTGAGCGGCGGCGCGAAGAGGCGCCTGGCCAGGAGCCACCACAACGCCAGCATGCCGTACAGCGACGACGACCACAGCAGGGTCACGATCGCTCCGAGCTGGCCGGTCGCCGGGGGTTCGATGGCCCATTCGGCCGCCCAGACGATCGCGCTGCCGAACCAGATGCACAGAAGCGCCCGATCGAGTCGCCCGAATCGACCGATTCGGAGGTCCGGCACCTCGACGGCGAGCAGGAGCCCGGCCGCTACCAGTGCGATCGCCTGGTTCCAGAAGCTCTCCTTGGGTGCCCCGACGATCCCGGCAACGAGAGCCAGACCGAGGCCGATGGCCGCACCGCGCCGATCGGCCAGCCGGGCGCGGGCCTGCCACAGGAACGCGAGCGTCAGAACGGCAAACCCCGCGGTCAGGGCGAGCATGACCGGACGCGGATCGAAGGCGCCGCTCCACAGCGGAACGGTCCGGTCGGACGCTGACACCAGCCGCGTGACGAAGCCGTCGATGGACTGGTTCGTGTAGAACGGGTCGGGGTCCAGGAGCGACGCGAGGCTGCCGCTGCCGGCGGCGGCCCAAGGGAGAGCCACGGTCGCCAGCGCGAGCGCTCCGAGTGCGCCGGCCACGATCCCTGCGCCGGCCCAGGTCCGCCGTCCGAGAGCGAGTGGCACGGTCATGGCCGCCGGCACGAGCTTCACGATGGCGCTCAGGCCGAGCAGGACGCCGCCGCAGAAGCGCCGCCCGGCGGTCGTTCCGTCGAGCGCGAGGATCGCCCCGACCCCGAGAAGCGGAAACAGGATCAAGTTGGCCTGGCCCATCGCCACCGTCCCGTATACGGGCGGGTAGAGGCCGGCCGCCAGGGCAAGGACGATCCGGCGTCGAGCCGTGGCCACTGCCGGGCCGTGGATCCAGCCGACCCAGGCAGCCACCGTGAGCCCGAATGCGGCGAGCGAGACGGCGTTGAACGACGCCAGGGCAAGCCCGAACGGGAGGGCCGCCAGTGGAGCCATCGCAATCGCGAATGGAAGCGGGTACGAGTAGCCGCCGCCGAGCGTGAAGCTCAGATGCTCGCTGCGGGCGAGGGCCTGCATGGCCGCCATGTCGTACGGGGATTGGCCCTGGAGTATCAGCCGTCCCGCCAGCCAGTAGTCGTGGAAGTCATTGGCTCCGAGGCCGAGCGCCAGCGCCCAGAATGCCCAACCTGCCAGCGGGAACGCGATCGCGGCCGCCGCCAGCAGGACGGTCTCGCGTCGCCCTCTCAGCTGCCCGAAATCAGTCATCGATACTCCCTGTCGGCTGCGGCGACATCCTGCCATCATCGGAGACGGCCCGTCCCGCCTGGGCGCATGAACGCCTGCAACAGTCGGGTGGTCTGGGGCGTTAGACAGCTAGGAGGGATTCGTTGGAGGTCGCCGCAGACAGGAGCGAAGACCGATCCGATGCCGGGCTCGATGCCGCCGTTCGACGGCACCAGGCCTGGCTCGTCGGGCGGATCGCCCTGGTCGTCGGCGACCGCGAGGAGGCGCGCGATCTCGCCCAGCAGACGTTCGTTCGAGCGGCGGAACGCTGGCCGATCGGCGACGACGAAGCGGTTGCCCGCTGGCTTGCCGTCGTCGGCGTGCGGCTCGCGATCAGCGAACGAAGGCGGCGCCGTCGTTGGGGGTTCCTGCCGATCGAGATGGCCGATTCGACCTGGGCGCTCGACACCGATCCCGACCTGTGGGAGGCGCTCGCGACGCTCGATCGGCGCACGAGGGCGGCTCTGGTGCTGACGGTCCTCGAAGGCTATTCGCAGGACGAGGTGGCCGAAGCGTTGGGCGTGCCGCGCGGCACGCTGGCGAGCTGGCTGTCACGCGCACGGACCCGTCTGCGCGCGACGCTGGAGGAGCGTGAGTGACGATGGGCGATCTTGATGCGCGCCTGAGGAGGCGTCTGGCGGCCCTCGCGGACACGGCGGCCCATGAAGAGCCGGCGCCGCTCGTCGCTGCGGCGGCCAGGCCGGTCCGGTCGGTCCGGCGGGGCGGAAGTACGCGTGGCGCACTGCCAGTCGGCGCGCTGGGGCTCGTGGCCGTGCTCGTGGTGGCTCTGGTTGCGATTGCGCCGCGCTTCGTCGGCCGGCCGGCCTTCGTCCCGTCGGAGGCGGCGTCGCGCTCGGCCACCTCGTCGGCCGTGGCTTCGACGGCATCGCCAACAGCATCCGTGCCCGCCATTCCGGAGAAGCCCAGCCCGTGGCCCGGGGAGTCGCCGTCGCCGACGGCTTTGCCCGTGCCGGACGCGGAGCGATTCTCGGCGAGCGCCGTCGCCTTCTTCGACCGCCAACACGGCCTGATAGGCGGCGACTCGGCGGGTCAGGGCGTCATCTGGCGCACGGACGACGGCGGGATCAGTTACGAGAAGCGGCTCGTGCCAACGCCGGGGATACTCGCGATCGCGGTTACGGGCTCGGCCGAGGCCTGGGCCGGCGCTCCGACGGCCCTGCTTCACAGCGCCGATGCGGGGCGGACCTGGCAGAAGATCAGCTCAATCCCGCTGCGATCGGTCTCCTTCGTGGACGCGCAGCGAGGCTGGGCTCTCCAATACGGCGATGTGGCCAACGGATTGGCCGACGGGCAGCTGGTCTCCACGAGCGACGGCGGGCGCACCTGGACGCCCCAGGCGGCAGCACCTTGTCACTACGATCCGAATATCCCACTTACCTTCCTCGGGGCCGTCTCGATTTCCTTCGTGGACGCGTTGAACGGGTGGGTCGGATGCAGCTGGCCTTCGGGGGTCGGCATGGGCCCAAAGGCGATTTCGACCACGAACGACGGCGGCAAGACCTGGCGGCTCGTGGCGGCCAACCTGCCGCCGGACGGTCCGTCGATCGGCCAGATCTCGATCGGTGGGTACCTCACGGGCCTGGCCATGCGGTCTTCCGGTATCGGGGTCTATTGGGCCCAACTGCTGGGCATAATTGAGAAGACGAGCGATGGCGGACGAACCTGGACCGAGATACCCGCGAGCAGCCCAGACGAAGTGATGGTGACCTCGGCCTGGCTTCTCGACGACCGAAACTGGCTCGCCCTGGTCCGGGACGGGGCCGCCACCGCTCCGCAGACGCTCCAAGCAACCAGCGACGGCGGCCAGACCTGGCGTGTAATCAGCAACGTCCCGCTGCCGCCCTACTGATCCCCCACCTTCTGCCTGCCAGATATGCCTCCGGTGACTGGCCGAGGTCGGGCGCGTCCTCGGGATGCGGGAGGCGCTCAAGAGGCACTCACCGGAGGCGGATCTACGCTCAGCGACGGCATCGGAGGGTGCCTCCCCGGCGTCCCGCCCGCATGTCCCCGGGGCCGGCGGCCGATAGTAGTCGCCAGGGTCATAAACGGCAGGTCGGGCTCGTGCCCTCACGCCGGCCGCGTCAGCACGAGGCTCGTCGTCGCGAAGCTCGTCAGCCTAGCGGTAGCCCTCGCAGGATCGTTCCGCCGACCGCCGCTGCACCGACTGTGGACTCCCTGACGACCAGCTCGGTGGTGAAGATCACCTGCCTGGGCGCCTCGTCCGGTTCTTCCATCTCGCGCATCAGCACGGCTACCGTCTCGTGCCCCATCTCCTCGATAGGCTGCCTGATGCTCGACAAGCGCGGATGTGCGACTCGCGCGGTGGGCGAATCGTCGAAGCCGATGATCGCCACGTCCTCGGGCACGCGCCGCCGGGACTGGGCCAGGACTCGCAGGGCGGCCGAGGCCATAAGGTCGGAGGCGGCGAATACGGCGTCGACGTCGGGGTGGTTGAGGAGCAGTCGCTCCATCGCCATATGCGCCCGATCGGGCACGTAGTCGGCCACTTCCTCGAGGGTGGGGTCGAGCGGAATACCCGCGGTTTTGAGGGCCTCCCGATAGCCCGCGAGCCGGTCGACCGCACCCGGCATGTCCAGGTTGCCCGAGATGGTAGCGATCTTCCGACGCCCCAGCGAGATCAGATGGTTGACCGCCAGCATGGCGCCCTGACGGTTGTCGCTGTCCACGAAGCTCGCTTTGACTCCCCTGGGCGGCCGGCCGCACAGGACCATGGGGATGCCCTCCCGGCTCAGCCGGGCTGGGAGCTCGAGGTCGCCGTGGAGGCTGGCGAGGATGACCCCGTCCACGTGTTTGCCGAGCAGGTAGTTCTGCGCGAGCTCGAGGTCGCGGGTCGACTGCGGCGCCAGCATCACGAGCAGGAGAGACTGCTCCGCCAGCCCCGCGTAGATCCCTTTGAGCAGCGGCGAGAAGAACGGGTCGCCGAAGAGCTTGGTGGTCGGCTCGGTTATGACTACGCCGACGGAATTGCTGGCGTACTTGTGTTCGGGCCGGCTCGAAGCGCCGGGTATGTAGTCGAGATCCTCGATGGCCCGCTCCACGGCCTGGCGCGCCTCCGGGCTGACGGCCGTGCTTCCGTTCACGACGCGGGCGGCGGTCGCGCGCGAGACGCCCGCCAGGCGCGCGACGCTCTCGAGCGTCACGTTTCGCTCCGTTCCATGCCGGTGCGACTCTGGCACGCCTGGTCCTCCGGGCGAGATTGGGGCGCGTCCTCCACAGGGAGGCCCGCTCCAGAGTAGTCGGTCGGACCGCCAGGCGTCCCCAGTACGAAATGCGACGCCCTCCCGGAGGGAGATTCGGGAGGGCGTCTGGGAGCGGAAGGGACGTTCTGTTGAGCGCGGGGGCGTCGCCGTTGAAGCGAGAAGATTGGGACGCGGCGCGGAGGAGGCGAGGGCCGCGTCCCATGCCGCGATTACGGCATCTGTGGCTGAAAGTGTCCTGAACCGGTGCGCATCGCCCCCGAATAGCCCCTTTCGCACTGGACATACCTACCCGATCGGGCGATGATTTGGGCCGACTTCCGTCAGGGCTAGACGCGGGCCGGGAGGCTCGGCGGGCGGCGATCGGCATGACTGGATCGACAGGGCGGCCTTCGGTTACCGGAGAGTCCCGGCAGCCTGAGGCGGTTGCAGGCGGGGCGGGTGCTGCCCCGGCGATGCCTGAGTTCAGTGTCTCCGCATTCCGGCGAGTGGCGCTCTTGGGAGCCGTCGGTGCCCTCACTGCCCTGATCGGCGAACGGCTTGTCGCGCCGGGAGGTCGGGACGGAGCCCTGATCCTGCTGACGGCGATCTTCGGCGTCGGGCTGGTCGCTGCCCTCTGGGCGCTGGCGGGCCCGCATAGGATCGCCGCCGTAACCCTCGTGGCGGTCGTGCTCGACCTCGGCGCCATTGCGGCCGGAGCGACCTTGAACGCGGGCAACGACGCAGCTGTGGCGATTCCGATCGTCGGCGCGGTCCTTCTGACCACCGTCCTGGAGGGCCGCTGGCTCATGATGGGACTGTTCGGGGCCTGGGCGGCGGGCACAGTAGGCTCGGCCGTGGCGTTCTCGACGCCGGCCCTGTCGGCGGCGACCGGTTCGACGCCGCCCGTGCTGGAAGCCGCGCTGGCCGCCGTCATGACATTGCCGGGGTACATCGGTCTGGCCTGGGTCTCGGGCTACTGGAAAGCATCGGCGGCTGCGGCAAGAAGCGCAGCCGCCCAGGCCATTCGGGCGCAGGCAGCCCAATACCAGAGCAACGCGACCCTCCGCGCTCTGGCCGATGCGTCGCCGCTGCCCACGCTCGCCTTCGGGCGAGAAGGCAATATCCAGTTCTGGAACCCTGCTGCCGAGCGTCTCCTGGGCTGGACTGCCGCGGAGGCGACGGGTCGGCCGGTCGGTTCATTCGTCCCGGCAGACGCCCGCCCAGGGCTGGCCCAACGGATGGAGCTGGCACTGACAGGAGGCCGCCTGGCCGGCTCGCATCAGTCCCGCTTCCTGTGCAAGGACGGCCGGGAGGCCAGGGTCGAGATCTACGACGGCATCGAGCGCGATGTGGACGGTCGGTCTATCGGGGTCGTGGTCCAGTTTCTCGACATTTCAGAGCGCGAAGCCATCGAACAGCGGTTGATGGACGCGCAGAGGCTCGAAGCGGTCGGGCAGTTCGCCGCCGGTATCGCCCACGACTTCAACAACAGTCTCACAGCGATCGCGGGCTTCGCATCGTTGATCGCGGCCGACGAGAGTCCCGACCCGCGCGAGGATGCCCGGCCAATCATCACGGCCGCCGATCACGCGGCCACGCTGGTCCGACAGCTGCTGACATTCTCGAGGCGGGTACCGCTCGAGCCGGAGCTGATCGACTTGCGCGACGCGCTGGTTTCGTGGCAGCCGCTCATCCGGTCGCTGGTCGGTGGATCCATCGACGTCCATGTGGACACCGGCGCCCAGCCGGCACACGCGTCCGTCGACCCGTCCCAACTGGAACAAGCCGTCCTCAACCTCGTGTCAAACGCCCGCGACGCAATGCCGCTCGGTGGCGAGCTGACGCTGGCCGTCCGCGTCTTGCCCGAGTGCGTGACGCCCGGAAGAATCGAAGCCGCGGAGCACGCCGCCCTTATCGTCACTGACACCGGCGACGGGATCTCCCCGACCTCGATGCACCATCTGTTCGAGCCGTTCTATACGACAAAGCCGCCGGGGAAAGGCGCGGGCCTGGGTCTGGCGATGGTCCACGGTTTCGTCGCGCAGTCGGGCGGCCACGTGGTAGTCACTTCGCCGCGAGGTCAGGGCGCGACGGTCGAGCTGCACTTCCCAGTTGCCCGCGACCTCGTCTCGACGACCCAGACGTAGCGGAAGCCCGACCGTGCCCGAGGCGATCCCGCGACCGGCGGACCTCCGTTCGGCCCGGTTGTGACCGCCTCGCCCAGTCCTGTATCTTTTGCGGGCGGCTCCCGTTCGCCGACCGATTTCAAGGGACTTCTGCGTGGCTCTGCCTCTTCGTTCTCTCACGCCCGCGCCACCCGACCCGATCCTGGGTTTGACCGAAACCTATCGGGCGGATTCTCGCCCCGACAAGGTGAACCTGTCGGCGGGCGTCTACGTGAACGAGAGCGGTCTCACGCCGGCGCTGCCTTCGGTGGTCGAGGCCGAGCGACGCATCCTCGAGAAGGGCGGCTCGAAGGGCTACCTGGCAATCGATGGCCGTCCGGGCTACACGAAAGCCGTGCGCGACCTGGTGTTCGGGCCCGCTCACGAGATCGTGGCCAGCGGTCGTTCGGTGACGGCACAGACGCCCGGCGGCACCGGCGCCCTGAGGGTCGCGGCCGACTTCTTGCTCCAGACCGGCGCCTCGAAGACGATCTGGCTGAGCGAGCCCACCTGGCCCAACCACCCTCAGCTCTTCGGCCTGGCGGGATTCGCGTTGCGAACATATCCGTATCTGGACGAGTCCGGCCGGGCCGTGGACGTCGGTCGGCTGCTCGCGGCCATACGTTCGGCGGCGCCCGGCGACATCCTGCTGCTGCAGGGCTCATGCCACAACCCCAGCGGCGTGGACCCCGATCCCGAGACGTGGTCCGCCATCGTCGACGCCGTAGTCGATCGAGAGCTCGTGCCGCTGGTGGACTTCGCGTACCAGGGCTTCGGCTTCGGCCTGCGCGAAGACGCCGACTGGCTGGCGGGACTGGCACGCCCGGGCCTCGAGTTCCTGGTCTGTTCGAGCTTCTCCAAGAACTTCTCGCTCTACAACGAGCGAGTGGGGGCGCTGACCGTGGTCGCCGCCGATGCCGCCCGCGCGGCGTCCGCTCTGAGCCACGTCAAGATCGCCATCCGCGCGAACTACTCGAATCCACCCGCCCACGGCGCCGACGTCGTGGAGACGGTGCTGTCGGATCCCGCCCTTCGAGCCCAATGGGAGGAAGAGCTGGCCGGGCTTCGAAACCGGATCCTCGGCAACCGGGCCGCGCTCGTGGAGGCCCTCGTGGCCGCGGGAGTGCCGGGCAACTGGGAGCCGATCCGCCACCAGCGCGGCATGTTCGCCCTGCTGGGCCTGTCGGCGGAGCACGTGGCGCGCCTCCGCGGCGAGTTCGGGGTGTACATGGTCGGCAAAGGGCGCGTCAACGTCGCGGGTCTCACCGCTGCGAACATCGGGCACGTTGTGGCGGCGGTCAAAGCCGTCCTCGGGGGCACAGCTGCCTGAAGCGGAACCAGGTTCGGCGGCGGGGCGTCTCCGGCTGGTGGACAATCTGTCTGCCGTAATTGGGTGATCGCCATGGAACGTCGACCCGCGCGAAGCAGCGAGTCCCTCGCACGCCAGGCGGGCGCGCTGCTTCTAGCCGCGTTTCTGGTAGCGGGCTGCGCCATGACCGGCAACCAGCCAGGCCCCAGCGGGTCGTCCGGCTCCAGCGAGTCGCCCGGCCCTAGCGGATCTCCCGGCGTCAGCGGATTGCCCGGCGCCAGCGGATCACGCGGCTCATCCGCGGCCGAGTCGAGCGCCTCCCCTTCCGGCAGCGGCTTCTACATGCGCATCTGGCAGACCCAGGCGTTGCCACCTCAGATCGCGTTCGCTCAGCTGCCGTCGGTGACGATCGACAACGGTCAATTCATCGACGGCCTGGTTGCCGTCCCGACCATCTATCCCGGTCCGCTGTGGATCGATCCTTCGGTGCGACCGATAAGCGCTGCCGGCCTCGCCTTGATCGTCTATCAGGCTCGAGCCGCGGGTTTGTTGGGCTCCACACGCGACTTCACGGGAGGTGGCGTCGCCGGGGCGATCACAGGCCATATCGAGACCATCGTCGATGGCGTCACGTACGACCTCACCGGGCCGGTCTCGATGCCCGACCGAGTCCCGTCAACGCCCGGTACGACCGCCGCCTTCGAGGAGTTCTGGCAGAAGATGGGTGACACCGTCGATTGGCTGGATCCCTCTCTCGGCCCGAGCGCTACCTACGAGCCGACGCGTCTGGCGGTGCTTGCGATCCCGCCCTCTGCGGCGTCCTCGGGCGTCAGCCCGAGTGAGACGCCGTGGCCGCTGTCGACGCCCTTCTCCTCGTTCGGCACCGTGTTCGGCGGGTCCGACAGTCGCTGCATGGTCGTTTCCGGTGAGGACCTCACGAGGCTCGTTCCTGTGGTCAAGCAGTCGAACCAGCTGACCCGGTTCGTCGACGCGCAGGGCGCCAAAGTCTCCCTCCTGGTTCGCGTTCTCGTGCCCGGAGAACCCAGCCCCTGCGACTGAGCCCGCCCGGGCCCACCAGCCCGGCCTTGGGAGCCGCCGTCCTGCCTGTGGGGTATTACCTTCCGGTGGGTACCAGTACGTTAGAAAGTGCGTTAAGTTCCGTCCTGTTATCGCCGAAACCTCGTCGGGACCCGCCCTGCAAGAGGTCCTGGTTGGCCCAAAACGCGAGATGGTCTCGGCCGGGTAGACCGAGCCCGCCAGTCGCGAGCGTGTAAGGAGAAGCTGAAATGGCCGTCGGCGCATTCAACCCGGGAGTGGGAGGCGCCGGGTTCATCGCCACACGAAGACGCCCCGGCCACTTCGTCGCGCTCTCCGAAGACGGCAGGATCGACGCGATGCTCTCGCAGGGTGGCGTGAAGCTCGCCGATGCTCTCGAGAAGCGCGCCGCGATCCCGGTGAACAGTGCGCAGCAGGGCCCCAACGACCTCTCGACGCCGCTTGTCCCCGCGAACGGTGTCAAGAGCATCGATCCGTACGATGTCACGATCATCATGCCCGCCGAAGACGGGGAGCCGGTCGTCAGCGATGCCGATCGCGAGGCCTGGTCCAAGTTCCGCGTCGCTTACGACGTGACCCTCGAGGCGGCGCCTTTCAAAGTCGCAGGGATACTGCTGCTGCTCCCTTCGACAGACCCGTTCTCGCTCACCGAGCGCGGCACTGAGCTCTTCCTGCCGGTCTTCTCGCCCGTCGTCTCGGTGGGTGGAGTGCCGTTGAGAGACGTGCCCCGCGACGCCATCCTCATGAATCGCTCGCACCTCCGCCGAGTGAACGCAACCATGCGGCGCTAGCCGCACAGTCGGGCCTCGACCTCGAGAAAGACCTTCACGTGGCAGGACGGCGCGGCTCTGGGCCAGCCGCGCCGTCCGCATGCGCGGGTAACCTCGCACCCGGCTCGGCTTTCCAGGCCCGGCGCCTTCGGTGAGAGAATGGCGCAAACGGCTCCAATATGGGCCGGCGCTCACTCGGTTTCGAAGAGCTGACCACCAATAGCCGTCCTCGCGTCCCGGCGACATCGTTGGGCCGAGGACCGATCAGTGGCGTAATCGCCCGGAGAGGTCGCGATGCTTGTCGGCGTGCCCCGCGAGATCAAGGACAACGAGTTCCGCGTCGGCCTGACTCCCAGCGCCGTCAGGGAGTTGGTTTCGCACGGCCATCGGGTGATCGTCGAGGCCGGCGCGGGTGCCGTGCTGGACCTCGACGACGAGCGCTACCGCACCGCGGGTGCGGAAGTCGTGCCCGACGCCGCGTCCATCTACGCGCGAGCGGAGCTCGTGGTGAAGGTGAAGGAGCCCCAGCCGCCCGAACTGGCCATGCTCCGCGAGGGCCAGGTCCTCTTCACCTACCTGCACCTCGCGCCCGACCCGGAGCAAACGCAGGCACTCCTGCGATCGGGATGTGTCGCCGTCGCGTATGAGACCGTCACCGACGACCGCGGCGGGCTGCCGCTGCTGGCGCCCATGAGCGAAGTTGCCGGGCGAATGTCCATCCAGGCCGGGGCCCACGCCCTGCAGCAGGAGGTCGGCGGCCGCGGGATCCTGCTCGGCGGCGTGCCCGGAGTTCCACCGGCCAAGGTCGTGGTCCTCGGTGGGGGAGTGGTCGGCATGAACGCTCTTCGGATGGCACTCGGCCTCGAGGCTGACGTCACGGTCCTCGACAGGTCGCTGCCACGCCTCAAGGAACTCGACCTGGCCTTTGCACCCGCCCTCAAGACCCGATACGCGACCACGGACGCGATCGAGGAGAGCGTAGCCACCGCCGATCTCGTGATCGGGGCGGTGCTGCTGCCCGGCGCCCAGGCTCCGCGACTGGTCACCCGCGAGATGATCAGGAGCATGCCCCGCGGCGCCGTCGTGGTCGACGTCTCGATCGATCAGGGCGGCTGCTTCGAAACCTCCCGTCCGACCACCCACTCCAGCCCCACCTACGTCGTGGACGGGGTGGTCCACTACTGCGTCACGAACATGCCCGGAGCGGTTCCGCGAACGTCCACTTTCGGCCTGAACAACGCCACGCTGCCGTTCACTCTCGCCCTGGCGGACAAGGGCTGGAGGGCCGCCATGATCGACGACCTGCACCTCCGTGACGGATTGAACGTCTGCCACGGAAGCGTGACCTACAAAGCCGTCGCAGAGGCTCGTGGACTCGAATACGTTCCACCGGAGCGGCTGCTCGGCATCTGACGGATGCCAGCCGGAGCGGGCTGAGGTCGTCCGATGCGGTTCGAGTTGTATCTGGAGTCCGGGCCCCAGCATCGCAAGACCTGGGTGTTCGTCCCGGGGCTCCCGGGCTGCATAGCGCGCGGTCCGACGACCGAAGCGGCGATCGAGAACACGCGCGCCGCGATCCTCGATCGCGTCGATTTCCTGCGTCGCCACGGCGAGCCCGTGGCCGATCCCGAGCCTATCGAGCTGGTCGTCGCGGACCACGTCATCGAACGCAAGTGGCTGGGTTTCGGGCTGCAATTCTTCGCCTCCGACCGCGCCCCGCTGACCGAGGACGACGTCCGGACCCAGCTGCGTTGGGCCGGCTGGTCGCGCGAAGAGTTCGTGGCCGCGGCTCGCACGCAGGTCATCCCGTTCGCCTCCAAGCCGGCACAGGGCGGCAGGTCCGGCGCCGAGATCGTCGCCCACGTCGCCGGAGCGGAATGGGGATACGTGAGCTCGACTCTGGGAACGCTGCCCGGCTACGGCCGGGCAATAGCATCGATAGAACGGGCCGGACTCGAGCCATGGGAAGCGCTCGCGGCTGAACGCGAGGCCGTTTTGGCTCGCTTGCGGACAATTACCGAGGACGCGCGAACGCGGGTCCTCGAGCCCGACGGCAAGACGCCACGCTCCGCCCGGCGGATGCTCCGGCGCATGCTCGAACACGAATGGGAGCACACCCTCGAGCTGCGCGCGCGGCTGGAGCCCTGAGTAAGCGCCGGTCGTCCAGCACGCGGTAGTGTCAGGTCTACAATCCAAGTGCGCGTCGCCAGAATTGCCCAGGCTGTTCGAGAGAGGATTTCATGTTTCGCTCGTTCGTTACGCGCGGGCCGAAGCGCCCGTCGCTTTTCCGCCGTGTAGGCGTGGTCGCCATCGCGACCATCGTTCTGGCATGCGGCAACTCCAATTCCACTGGCACGCCCGGTGCCCAGAAGACACCCGGAGCGTCCGGACCGGCGGCATCCGGCAGCGTCGCTCTCGCCAAATCACCGTGGCTCGACGCCACGAAGCCGGTAGACCAGCGGGTGTCGCTGCTGCTCGCCCAGATGACGCTGGACGAGAAGATCGGCCAGATGACCCAGATCGAGATCGGAGCCCTGCAGAGGGATCCGACGCCCGTGGCGACGGCCTTCCTGGGCAGCGTGCTGTCCGGCGGAGACGCCAATCCCCAGGGCGCCAACGATGCTGCGAACTGGTATTCCATGGTCGGCGGGATGCAGACCCAGGCCCTGTCCACACGGCTCGCCATCCCGATGCTCTACGGCGTCGACGCGGTCCATGGCGATGCGCACGTGGGCGGAGCGACGGTTTTCCCCCACAACATCGGCATGGGCGCCACACATGACGCGGCCCTGGTTCAGCAGGAATGCCAGGTGGCCGCCGCCGAGATGAACGCCACCGGTGTGCGCTGGACGTTCGGACCCGTGGTAGCGGTCCCGCAGGACATCCGCTGGGGCCGAACCTATGAGGGCTACGGCGAGAACACGGAGCTGGTGACGCAACTCGGCACCGCTTGCCTCAAGGGCTTCCAGGGAACGAGCCTGACCGCTCCGAACACGGTCGTGGCCGACCCCAAGCACTTCCTGGGCGATGGCGGCACGGCTTACGGCACGGGGCAGGACGCCCCGCTCGACCGCGGCACAGACAACATGACCAACGCGCAGATCGAGACGCAGTTCCTGCCGCCTTACACGGACGCGGTCAAGAACGGCGCCAGGATCATCATGGTCTCCTTCTCCGGCACCCAGGAGGGCGGTAAGGTCACGGGCGACAAGCACTGGCTGACCGACGTCCTCAAGACCCAGCTCGGCTTCACCGGGTTCCTGGTTTCGGACTGGGGCGCCATCGATCTCATCGACCCGAGCGACTACACAGCGTCGGTCAAGCAAGCCATCAACGCCGGCATCGACATGGCAATGGTGCCCGACGATTGGGGTAAGTTCCAGTCGACGGTCAAGGGCCTCGTCAACGACGGCAGTGTCGCCCAATCGCGCATCGACGATGCGGTCTCCCGCATCCTCAAGGTGAAGTTCGAGATGGGCCTGTTCGAGAACCCGATGCCGCCGTCGGGCCAGGCGGACAAGGTCGGCTCCGCGGCGAACCGCGCCGTTGCCCGCCAGGCCGTCGCCGAGTCGGCCGTGCTGCTCAAGACCAGCTCGAACGTCCTGCCGATCGCCAAGACGGGCGAGAAGGTCTTGATCGCCGGCCAGGCGGCCGACGACATAGGACTCGCGATGGGCGGCTGGTCGATCACCTGGCAGGGGAGCGCCGGCGCAACCACCACCGGCACAACCCTCGTGCAGGCGCTCGAGGCCCAGCTGGGCACCAGCGTCACCTACAAGGCCGACGCCGGCTTCGATTCGGGAACCAAGGCCGATCTCGGAATCGTGGTCGTGTCCGAGCCGCCCTACGCGGAAGGGAAGGGTGATTCGGCAACCCTTCAGTTGCCCGCCGACGACATTTCCCTGATCGCGACAATGAAGCCCCTGGTGAAGAAGCTGGTCGTGGTGATCTACTCCGGCCGGCCCGTGATGGTGGACGGCATCCTCGGCCAGGCGGACGCCGTGGTAGCCGCCTGGCTGCCGGGCACCGAGGTCGAAGGCCTCGCAGACGTTCTCCTCGGCGCCAAGGCGTTTACAGGGACGACCGCCTACACCTGGCCCAAGACTCCGGCCGACGCCGCTCGCTTCGGCAAGACAGCCTGCCAGGGCGCCGTGTTCCCGTATGGCTACGGGCTCGACGCCACCGGGAAGTTGCTCGGCCCGGCGGCCTGCTGAACCGCGCCTCCGCAGTTCCTCGGGACGGTGGACCGGCCCTCGAATCATTGAAACCGGCGTCTTGCGGCGCCGGTTTCATTTTCGCGAGGTGCGCGACGGCAGCGGGTCGGCGGCGCGAAGCGGCGGCGGACCCTGTTGCGGGGTCGTCAGGCTCCGAGAACGACTCGCGCGATCTCCGGGTCGATTCCCTCGGCCAGCAGAACCGCCAGCCTATCGGCCGTCCGCTGGGCGAGCGGGCTGCCCCAGGTGAACCGTTGCGGCAGCGAGCCCGGGTCGAACTCATCGAGGCGCGACTGGCTGAAGCGTGCGCGGTTGCGCTCGCAGGCGTTGCGGGTCAGGTCGTCCTCATTCTCGACGCCGTGGCCGGTGATGTAGAACAAGCCGACCTTGGCGACGATCTCG
>Ga0209014_10000844_pt1 | contig 18026 bp, 19 predicted proteins | sample BarGraNGADG00212_FD_184491 | JGI IMG/M metagenome (GOLD analysis project Ga0209014, IMG submission 184491) | Arctic peat soil microbial communities from Barrow, Alaska - Barrow Graham LP Ref core NGADG0002-212 (SPAdes) (version 2) | ecosystem: Environmental > Terrestrial > Soil > Wetlands >...
CGCTTGACCGGGGCCTCCCCGAAGTTCCGGGTATGGCCGCCGAACCGGCGCTGGTCGATCTTCCCGTCGGGCGTCCGGTTGAACGGCAGGCCCATGTGCTCGAGCTCGATCACCGTCTCGATGGCCTCGTGGGCAAGGACCTCTGCCGCGTCCTGGTCGACGAGGTAGTCACCGCCCTTCACGGTGTCGAACATGTGCCACTCCCAGTGGTCCTCCTCCTGGTTCCCCAGGGCGGCGCAGACGCCGCCCTGCGCTGCGCCGGTGTGGGAGCGGGTCGGGTAGAGCTTCGTGAGGACGCCCGTCGAGATGCCGGCCCGGGCAAGCTCGAGCGCCGCCCACAGGCCGGCCCCGCCGGCGCCGACGACGAGCGCGTCGTGGTCGATTCGCATCCGGGGGCCTTCCTACTTGACCGGGAACGGGAGGGTCATGACCGCGATCGTTCCCATCAGGAAGAGCGCGATGCCGGTCACGTAGAGGAGCATCGTCAGCGCGGTCCGCGCCCCGCCCGCGGTGTAGTCCTGGACCACGGTTCGGACGCCCATGAAGCTGTGGAGGACCACCATCGTGAGCATCAGCCAGTCGACGGTCCGCCACAGGACGCTCCCCCAGCGGTCATCCACGATCCACTGGGCCGTCTGGGTTGCCGGGTCGAAGATGAAGTGCGTGATCGAGAAGTGGCCGAGCGCGAGGACGAACAGGGCGAGTCCCGACAGGCGCATGAGGTACCAGACGCCCAGCTCGAACCCGCTTCGCTGGGGGCGCGCCCGACCGGCCCGGGTGTAGAGGGCCATCACGAGGCTCCTGCCCAGATCGGGCGAAGGATGATGTACGCGCCGGGCAGGCCGACGACCACGAACACCACCCAGCTCGCGTACCAGAGCTGCTTGTGGAAGACCGTCGTGGCGGGCCAGAAGTCCATCACGATGATCCGCAGGCCGTTGAGCGCGTGATAGAGGAGCGCCGCGCCCAGGAGGGTCTCCCCCACCCGCCCAACCGGGCTCGCGTACAGCTTCAGGACGTCGTCGTAGAGGCCCCGGTTCGCGCCCACAAGCCATATGTCGAGGACGTGGAGCAGGACGAACGCCCAGATGGCGACGCCGGAGATCCGGTGGAATGCCCACGCGAGCATTCCCTCGCCGCCTCGGTACTGCAAATATCGCACCGGAAGACTCGCCTCCGTGACCGGCCGGGGGACGCAACCGACGCGCAGTGGCCGGGCTCGTCCGGGTGGACCCACGCATTGTACGGGGTCCGGTGGGCGCCGACCGCGTGGCGGGAACGGTTGTCTCGGCAGTCGTCGACCGGCAAGCCCGCACAGCAGCCGGGGTGCTGGTGTGGCACCGGCAGGTCCCCGGGAGAGCCGGATAGCAGCCGGGGTGCTGGTATGTCCGTCCGGGGCGCTCGACGGCCGAGGTTGGGCTGTCGGCCACGCTCCCGGCGAGCTCCAGCGGGGCCATCGACGCCGGCACCGGGCGAGATTCGGTGCGTACCAGTCGCCCCGGTGCTATTCGGGACGGACGTGGGCACGCCGGCCGCGAGCCCGAGCGCCGCGCTACCATCGGTCCTCATACTCGGTCCTTCCAGACCCGCGCCCACGCCCGTCCAGACGCAGGAGCCGCCGTGAAGATCCAGGAAGCCGACGCGAAGTCGCTGCTCGCCGCGCAGGGCCTGCCCGTCCCGCCGTGGGCCGTCGCCCGGAACGCGGCGGATGCGCGGGCCGCCGCCGAGCGATTCCTCGCCGCCGGTGCGGGCCGGGTCGTGATCAAGGCGCAGGTCCTCGTCGGCGGTCGCGGGAAGGCCGGCGGCGTGAAGCTGGCCGGATCGCCGGCCGAAGCGGAAGAGGTGGCCGGCCGGATCCTCGGCATGCAGATCAAGGGGATCCCGGTTCGCAAGGTGCTCGTCGGCCCGGCGGCCGTGATCGTCAAGGAGTTCTACCTCGGCGCGATCCTCGACCGCGCATCGCGCCGGATCGTCCTGATGGCCTCGGCCGAGGGCGGCGTGGAGATCGAGGAGGTCGCGAAGGCCACTCCGGAGGCGATCCACCGCGTCGCGGCCCACCCGCTCCTCGGGCTGCTCGACTGGCAGGCTCGCGAGCTCGCCTTCGCCGTGGGCCTCGCCGGACCGAACCTGCGCGACTTCGTCAAGATCGCCCGCGGCATCGTGAGCACCATGCGGACGTATGACGCGGACCTGGTGGAGGTGAACCCCCTCGCGATCATCAGGGAGAGCGGGCCGGAGGGCCACGTGGAGCGCCTGGCCTGCCTGGACGCGAAGGTGACCCTGGACGACTCGGCCCTTCCACGTCATCCCGACCTGGAGAAGCTGCGCGACCTCGACGAGGAGGACCCCGCCGACGCCGAGGCACGGCACTACGACATCAGCTTCATCCACCTCGACGGCTCGATCGGCTGCATGGTCAACGGGGCCGGCCTCGCGATGACGACGATGGACCTTGTCAACCGGGCGGGCGGCGCTCCGGCGAACTTCCTCGACATCGGCGGCGGCGCGAAGGCGGACCGTGTCTCCGCGGCGATGCGCCTGATCCTCGCCGACCCGAAGGTGCGCGCGATCCTCGTCAACATCTTCGGCGGGATCACGCGTGGCGACGAGGTCGCCCGCGGCCTCATCGACGCCCGGGCGCGCCAGGAGCGCGAGGTGCCGATGGTCGTCCGGATCGTGGGCACGAACGCGGAAGAGGCGGCGCGCCTCCTGCGGGAGGCGGCGTTCGAGACCGCCGCGACGCTCGACGAGGCAGCGGCGAAGGCGGTCGCCGCGGCCCGACAGGCGACGGGAGGCGCGGCGTGAGCATCCTGATCGGTCGCGAGACGCGGCTCGTGGTCCAGGGCATCACCGGTCGCGAGGGCGAGTTCCACTCGCGCCAGATGCTCGACTACGGCACAAACATCGTGGCGGGCATGACGCCTGGCAAGGGCGGCCTCTCGGCGCTCGAAAACCGGGTCCCCGTCTTCGACACGGTCGCCGACGCGGTCCGCCAGACCGGTGCCAACACCTCCTGCATCTTCGTCCCTGCTTCCGGGGCCCCGGACGCCATTCTCGAGGCGGTCGGAGCAGGAATCGCGACCATCTTCTGCATCACAGAAGGGATACCAGCCCTCGACATGCTTCCGGTCGTGGAGGTCGTCCGGGCGGCCGGCGCGCGGCTGATCGGCCCCAACTGCCCGGGCGCCACGTCGCCGGGCCGGGCGAAGGTCGGGATCATCCCGGGCTCCATCCACCAGGAGGGACGCGTCGGCGTGGTCTCGCGGTCGGGCACGCTCACATACGAGGCGGTCCAGGCAATGACGGACGCGGGGATCGGGCAGTCGACCTGCGTCGGGATCGGCGGCGACCCGATCATCGGGACGACGTTCCTCGACATTCTCCAGCTCTTCGCGGCAGACCCGGAGACCGAGGCGATCGTCCTGATCGGCGAGATCGGCGGAGCGGCCGAAGAGGAGGCGGCCGCCTGGGCTGCGGAGCACCTTCGCGATGTGCCGATGGCGGCCTTCATCGCGGGCCGGACCGCGCCCGAAGGCAAGCGCATGGGCCACGCCGGCGCGATCATCTCCGGCGGCCGCGGCACGGCCGCCGACAAGGTCACGGCCCTCGAGGCCGCGGGAATCCGGGTCGCCGGATCCCCGACCGAGCTGCCGGCGCTCCTTCGCGCGGCGGGGCATCGGGGCTAGGACCGTGCAGGTCGGCGACGTCCGGTTCCTCTACGCCTACGACCGCTGGGCCGCGCTCCTCACCGCGGCGGGTCACTCGCCGGGCGATCTCGACCTGTTCTTCTTCGCGACCGAGGATGCCGGCGAGGGCGGCTGAGCGTCAGCCAGCCGCGCCGAGCTCCCCGGGGGCTCGGAATCCATCCGGATAGAGCCCGGCCCACGCCGGGCCGCCCGGCGCCTCGATCAGCTCGACGAGCACGCCGTGGCAGCTCTTCGGGTGGAGGAATGCGACCGGTCCCTCGGCACCCGGCCGGGGCGACGCATCGATCAGCTGCACGCCGTCGGAAGCGAGCCTGGTCAGCGTCGCCGCGATGTCGGCGACCTCGAAGCAGACGTGGTGGAAGCCCTCGCCGCGGGTCTCCAGGAAGCGTGCCACGCCGGTCGTCCCGTCCGTCGGCTCGACGAGCTCGATCTTCACCTCGCCGACGGGCAGGAACGCGATGTTGACGCGGTCCGGAGGGATCGGGACGACCGGGCCGGGCGCAAGTCCCAGGGTGTCGCGATAGAAGCGGAGAGCGGCCGTCATCTCCCGCACGACGACGGCGACGTGGTGGACGCGACCAACGTCGGCAACGCCGGGCGGCAGGCCGGCGAACGGCTCCGGCATCGAGGCGCCTTCAGGGTTCCCGGCGCCCGTTTCGAACGGCGGAGTCACACGGTCACCAGCTCGCGATGCTCGCCCCAGACGGTGCGAAGTCGATCCGAGATCTCCCCGACCGTGGCGTAGGCGCGGACCGCCTCGATCAGCGCGGGCATCAGGTTCTCGTCGCCGCGGGCGCACTCCCCCACCCGCCGCAGCGCGGCGTCCCACGCGACCGGATCGCGCTCGGCGCGGACGCGTCGCAGCCCCTCCACCTGGCGACGCTCGCCGTCGGGGTCGATCCGCTGGAGCGACGGCGTCCGGTGGCCCTCGTCCTGGAAGCGATTCACGCCGACGACGACCTGGCTCCCGTCCTCGATCGCGCGCTGGACCTGGTAGGAGGATTCCTGGATCTGGCGCTGCTGGAAGCCGCCCTCGATCGCGGCGAGCGTCCCGCCCAGCGCCTCGATCTCGTCGAGGAGCTCCCCCGCCGCGGCCTCCAGCTGATCGGTGAGGGTCTCAACGTAGTAGCTGCCCGCGAGCGGGTCGGGTGTTTCCGTTACGCCTGCCTCGTGCGCCAGGATCTGCTGCGTCCGCAGGGCAAGCCGGGCGGCCTCCTCGGTCGGCAGCGCAAGGGCCTCGTCGCGGGAGTTCGTGTGCAGGCTCTGCGCCCCGCCCATGACCGCCGCGAGCGCCTGGACCGTCGTCCGCACCACGTTGTTGTCGATCGACTGCGCCGTCAGCGAGCTCCCCGCGGTCTGGACGTGGAAGCGGCACATCATGGACCGCGGGTCGCGGGCGCCGAATCGATCGTGCATGAGACGTGCCCACATCCGCCGCGCGGCGCGGAACTTGGCGACCTCCTCGAAGAGCTCGCTCCACGCCGCGAAGAAGAAGCTGAGCCGGCCCGCGAACGCGTCGACATCCAAACCGCGGGCGACCGCCGCGTCGACGTATGCGATCGCGTCTGCCATCGTGAAGGCCAGCTCCTGGGCGGCCGTCGCCCCGGCTTCGCGCATGTGGTAGCCGGAGATGCTGATCGTGTTCCAGCGGGGCAGCTCGCGGGCCGAGAACTCGAAGATGTCGGTCACGAGGCGCATCGAGGGACGCGGCGGGAAGATGTAGGTCCCGCGGGCGATGTACTCCTTGAGGATGTCGTTCTGGGTGGTGCCCGCGACCCGCGCCCGGGGCACCCCCTGGTTCTCGGCAGCCGCCACGTACAGCGCCAGGAGGATCCCGGCAGTCGCGTTGATCGTCATCGACGTGCTGACGTCGCCGAGCGGGATCCCGGCGAAGAGCGACTCCATATCGGCAAGCGAGCAGACCGGCACGCCGACGCGACCGACCTCCCCCTCCGCCTCGGGGGCGTCGCTGTCGTAGCCCATCTGCGTTGGCAGGTCGAACGCCACGGAGAGGCCCGTCTGGCCCTGGGCCAGGAGGTAGCGGAAGCGCTCGTTCGTCTCGGCCGCGGTCGCGAAGCCCGCGTACTGGCGCATCGTCCAGAAGCGACCCCGGTACATGGTGGGCTGGACGCCCCGCGTGAACGGGTACTCCCCGGGGCGCCCCAGGTCGCGCGCCTCGTCCAGGCCGGCGACGTCCGCGGGCGTGTAGAGATCGGCGATCTCGATCCCGGACGACGTCGCGAACCGCTCACGGCGCTCCGGGGTCGAGGCGATCGCCTTCGCTCGCGCGGTGGCGCGCCAGGTGTCGCGACCGGGATCGGGCCGGGGCGGGGGTGTCGCGGCGGCGTCGGTGGGCATGGATGCTCCGCTCAGTGGATGACGACGAGGAGGTCGCCGACCTCGATCGTATCGCCAACGGCAACTCCGACGCGCTCGACGGCGCCCTCGCGCGGTGCGCGGAGCTCGTTCTGCATCTTCATCGCCTCGACGACGAGGATCTGCTGGCCCGCCTCCACGCTGTCGCCCACGACCACCGACACGGCCACCACGCGACCCGGGATGATCGCGCGGACCTCGACGGGGCCGCCGTGCGAGGCGACGCCGGCGCCGCGGCGCGCCCGCGCGCGGAGCACCGCGCGGCGCTCGAACTCCACCTCGACCTCGATCCGCCAGCCATCCACGACCACCTCGCGAAGACGTGTGCCGTGGCCTGGGTCGACGCGGACCGGGCCGAGCTGGAGGTCTGTCCGGACATCCGGGCCTGCCAGCCCGGCGGCGGACTCGACGAGGCGGGCCCGGACCTCGCCGAACCGCTCGAGGCGGACGGCGGTCGCGACGCCATCGACGAGCGGGAGCACGGGACCCGGGTCGCCGTCCTGCGGCACGCGCGTGGACGCATCGGGAGGCGGCGCCACGGTGATCGCGGGGTCGCCTTCGAGCCGGGCCGACGCCGCGACTCCGACCCGGACGGCCCGCGCGTCGATGTCGCCGTCCGGCATCGGGGGGCCGCCCACATCTCGCGTCGGACCGGCGATCGTGGTCGGGGCCGCATGGCGGCGATCGGGGCTCATCGCTGCCAGCGGTCGGTGCGGCGATCGGGGCTCATCGCGGCCACCGGTCCACGGCAACCGCACGACCGGCCGATCGCCAGCCCGGGCCATTGTCGACGGCGACCGCGCCATCGGAACCCTGCCGGACCGTGCCCGCCCCGATGGGCGCGCCTGCGGCGGGCGCGACCGGCGCCCCCGAACCGTCGAGTCCGCCCGAGCCGTCCGACGCCGCGCCCCCGAGCTCCGCGAGGCCCGCGGCCAGCGAGGCGACGCGGACTGCCCGTGCCCGCGAGGCCGGGCCGTCCCAGTGCGCCTCGACCCACGTCGTGGCAAGCGCCGACGTGTCCATGAAGCCGGGCTCCGCGAGCATCGCCCGGTGGAATGGGAGCGTCGTCTGGATGCCCCCGATCTCGGTCTCGTCGAGCGCGCGCCGGAGCCGTGCGAGCGCCGTGGGGCGATCGGCAGCATGCACGATCAGCTTGCAGATCAGCGGGTCGTACTCCGGTGGGATCCGGTCGCCCGCCTCGACGGCCGTGTCGACCCGAATCCCCGGGCCCGCCGGCATCACCCACCGCGTGATCCGTCCCGGTGCCGGTGCGAAGACGCGCGCTGGATCCTCCGCCGAGATCCGGACCTCGATCGCGTGGCTCGTCGGACGCGCGGCACGGTCGGCCGCGGCGAGAACGCGGGGCGAGAGCGGCGCCCCGGTGGCCAGCCGGAACTGCTCGACCACCAGGTCGAGCCCCGACACCAGCTCGGTCACCGGGTGCTCCACCTGGAGCCGCGTGTTCACCTCGAGGAACCAGAACGACCCGTCGCGGTCGCACAGGAACTCCACAGTGGCCGCGTTCTGGAGCCCGGCCGCGACGCCGAGGCGCACCGCCATCGCGTGGAGCCGGCGCCGTTCCGTCTCCGCCAATCCCGGCGCGGGTGCCTCCTCCATGAGCTTCTGGTGGCGGCGCTGGGTCGAGCAGTCTCGTTCACCCAGCGCGATGACCTGGCCCGTCGCGTCGCCGAGGAGCTGGACCTCGATGTGCCGCGCCGGCATGATCTCGCGTTCCAGGTAGACGGCTCCGTCGCCGAACGACGCGGCCGCCTCGCGCGAGCCGGCAATCAGCGCGGCGGGCAGCTCATCCGGCGCGACGACGCGGCGGATTCCCCGTCCGCCGCCACCGGCCGCGGCCTTGACCAGGAGCGGGAACCCGACGCCAACCGCCGCCGCGATGACCGCCTCGAGCTGGTCCGGCCTGTCGACCGACACAGCCTCGAGCGTTCCCGGCACATGTGGGACGTCGGCCAGACGCGCGATCCGCCGCGCCGCGAGCTTGTCGCCGAGTGCGGCGATCACGCCGGGCGGCGGCCCGACGAAGACGAGCCCGGCCTCCTCAACGGCCAGGGCGAAGGCCGCGCGCTCGGACAGGAAGCCGTACCCGGGATGGACCGCCTCGGCCCCGGACGCGACCGCGGCCGCGACGATGGCATCGATGCGCAGGTAGCTCTCGGTGGGCGGCGCGGGCCCCAGCCGGATCGCGAGGTCCGCGGCGCGGACGTGCGCCGCCGAGGCGTCCGCATCGGAGTAGACGGCGACCGCCTCCATCCCCAGCTCGTGAGCCGCCCGAACGATCCGGAGCGCGATCTCGCCCCGGTTCGCGACGAGGATCCGGCGAAAGGGCGGGGCCGCAGCAGCATCCTTCACGGGCATCGCTGCCCCGGGTGGCGTCGCCCCTGACACCGTTGAGCGGGACGACCGGCACGCGAGGGGCCGGGGTAGCCAGCACGCGATGTGCCGGATCGTCTTTGCGCAAAGACGGGCTGGTGCACCGGGAGGAGCTGATGGATCGAGATGGGCTGGTGCACGGGGACGAGCTGGCACTGCCCGACACGCCGACGCTCCCGGACGCGCGGGCGCCCCGCGGTGCCCCTCCCTCCCCTGCCGCTCACAGCGGGATGTTGCCGTGCTTCTTGCGAGGGTTCGTGTCTCGTTTGTCGGCGAGCATCTCGAGGGCGCTGATCAGCCGCGGACGCGTCTCGGACGGGACGATGACGTCGTCGATGTAGCCGCGGGCGGCTGCGACGTACGGGTTGTTGAAGCCGGCCTCGTACTCGGCCACGAGCCGCCGCTGCTCGGCAGCCGGATCCGCGGAGGTGGCGATCTCGTCCTTGAAGATGATGTTGACTGCCCCGGCGGCGCCCATCACCGCGATCTCCGCTGTGGGCCACGCGAAGTTCATGTCGCCGCGAATGTGCTTGCTGCTCATGACGTCGTACGCGCCCCCGTAGGCCTTGCGCGTGATCACCGTCACCTTGGGGACCGTCGCCTCGCAGTAGGCATAGAGCAGCTTGGCACCATGCTTGATGATGCCGCCGTGCTCCTGGCCCACGCCCGGCAGGAACCCCGGGACGTCGACGAACGTGACGATCGGGACGTTGAAGCAGTCGCACGTCCGAACGAACCGCGCGGCCTTGATCGAGGCGTCGATGTCGAGCGCGCCCGCGAGGATGGCCGGCTGCTGCGCCACGATCCCAACGCTTCGTCCTCCGAGGCGCGCAAAGCCGATCAGGATGTTCGGCGCCCATCCCGGCTGGATCTCGAGGAAGTCCCCATCGTCGACGACGCGTCGAATCACGTCGAGCATGTCGTACGGCTTCTGTGAGTCGTCGGGCACGACGTGATCCAGCTCCGGCTCGCGCCGATCCGCGGGGTCCGACGGAGCGAGCCGCGGGGGCTCACCCAGGTTGTTCTGCGGAAGGTGCGCGAGGAGTCGTCGGACGTGGTCCATCGCGGTCGCCTCGTCCGGGGCCGCGAGGTGAGCCACCCCCGAGATCGTCGTATGCGTCGTCGCTCCCCCGAGGTACTCCGAATCGACCTCTTCGTGGGTCACGGTCTTCACGACATTCGGTCCGGTCACGAACATGTAGCTCGTGCCTTCAACCATGATCGTGAAGTCGGTCATCGCCGGGGAGTAGACGGCGCCGCCCGCGCACGGCCCCATGATCACGCTGATCTGCGGCACGACTCCCGAGGCAAGGACATTGCGCAGGAAGATCTCGGCGTAGCCGCCCAGCGATGCGACGCCCTCCTGGATTCGCGCGCCGCCCGAATCGTTGAGGCCGACGACGGGCGCGCCCACCTTCATCGCGAGATCCATGATCTTGCAGATCTTCTCGGCGTACGCCTCCGAAAGCGAGCCGCCGAAGACCGTGAAGTCCTGGCTGAAGACGAAGACGAGGCGCCCCCCGACGGTGCCATGCCCCGTGACCACGCCGTCGCCGAGGATGTGCTGGCTGTCCAGGCCGAACTCCGTCGCGCGATGCGTGACGAAGGTGTCGAGCTCGACGAATGACCCCGGGTCGAGCAGCAGGTCCAGGCGCTCCCTGGCTGTCAGCTTCCCGAACGTGTGCTGCCGCTCGATTCGGACAGGTCCCCCGCCAAGATGCGCTTCGGTTCGCATTTGCCGGAGCTTCTCGAGTCGTTCGTCGCTCGTTGGCACGTCGACCTCCTCGCGGCGCTCCGGTCTCGGGCCGTCAGCGCTGGGTCGCCATCATACGCAGCGGTTCGCAATCTGGAGACTGGCGGACCGGTGTTATCCACACAATGGTGAACATCTCCCCCGAAGTGTGGACAACGCTCGCTCGCGGACTGGCGGTGGTGGGGTAGCATCTAGAACCCGCGGCGAGCCACAAGGCCCGCCTCCCGACGACACGCAGAGGTGATTCCCTGGTGGCACAGGTCATCGCGATCGCGAACCAGAAGGGCGGCGTCGGCAAGACGACCACCGCGATCAACCTCGCGGGAGCCCTCGCAGAGCTGGGCCATCGCGTCCTTGCTGTCGACATGGACCCGCAGGCGAACCTGACGGTCGGCCTCGGGATCAACCTGGGCCTGGTCGAGCGGTCGATCGCCCACATCCTCGACGACGGCGCTGCCGACCTCGGGAGCATCATCCTCGAAAGCCAGACGGAACGAATCGACGTCGCCCCCTCGACGCTCGAGCTCGCGTCGACCGAGGTGGAGCTCTTCTCTGCGATCGGGCGCGAGTACGCGCTTCGCGAAGCGCTGGACGACGGCGTCCGCTCGACCTACGACTACGTCCTGATCGATTGCCCGCCGACGCTCGGCCTGCTCACGATCAATGGCCTCGTCGCGGCGAACAGCGTGATCATCCCGGTGCAGACGCAGTACTACGCGTTGAAGGGCCTGAATGCCCTGGTGAAGGTCATCACCACGATCCGCACCAAGCTGAACCGAGACCTCCGAATCCTCGGCCTGCTCCCGACGTTCTATGACGGACGAACGATCCTGGGGCGCGAGATGCTCGACGAGTTGCGAGAGCTCGGCGAGCATCACGTCTTCAACACGATCATCCGGAACACCGTGAAGCTGGGCGAGGCCCCCTTGACCGGTCGACCGATCACCGCCTACGCGGGCAGCTCCGAGGCGGCCCGGGCATTCCGAGAGCTCGCGAAGGAGGTCATCGAACTTGGCCAGGCCTGACTTCCGCGCGTACGCGGCGCGTCGTCTCTCCGAGGAACGCGAGCTTTCGCCATCCATCGTCAGCCTTCTCTCCGCCGAGGGCGGGAGGACGAGCGGCGTCCGCAACGTGCCGCTCGACAGGATCGAGGCCAACCCCGAGAACCCGCGCCTGGTCTTCGAGGAATCCGCACTCGAAGAGCTGGCCGCATCGATTCGCGAGCACGGCGTCCTCCAGCCGGTCCTCGTCCGGCCGCGGGGCCCGAACCTGTTCCAGCTCGTTGCCGGCGAGCGGCGGTGGCGGGCCGCCAGGATCGCCGGGCTTGTCGCGATCCCCGCGCTCGTCGAGGACCTCGACGACGACGTCGCCCTCGAGATCGCGATCATCGAGAACCTGCAGCGCGAGGACCTCTCGCCGCTCGAGGAAGCCTCGATGTACGACCGGATGATCAAGGACCACGGCTACAGCGTCCGGAAGCTTGCCCAGAAGCTCGGCAAGGACAAGGGCTACCTGGAGAACCGGCTTCGACTGGCCGACGCCCCGCAGGAGGTCCGCGACCTGGTGTCTCTGCGCAAAGACACCCTCTCGCACGCCTATGAGCTGATGAAGATCGACGACCCGAAGAAGCGCAAGCGACTGGCCGGCCAGGTCGCCCGAGGCGAGCTGTCGCTCGTCAAGCTGCGCGAGAAGATCGAGGGACGACCGGCTCGGGCTGTGGTGGTGGACGATGGGCTCGACGACGTCGGCCCCGATGTTGGGGTCCTGCCCGAGGCCGCGGCGCCGGCCGCGCCCACGGGCGATGACGCCCTCGTCCTTGCGAAGAGCCAGTTCCATGACGCCCTCGCGGGGCTCATCGCGGTGCTCCGCAGCCAGGAGTTCACGTCATCGGTCTCGCCGAACGATCGGCAGAACCTGGCCAAGTACCTCACGATCTCGAAGCTCACCCTCGAGAACGTGATCACCGTGGTCCGCGGCCCGGGCACCCGCGACCGCGAATGACAACCTGAGGCGAGGGGGCCACAGGTCCCGTCGCCGACCTGGCGGCGCGAAGAAGCCGGCGCTCATGCGCCGGCTTCATGCTTTGGTCGACGGTCGGGCGGTTGCCCGCCGGCGACCGGTTCGTCAGTGCGTCGTGGGGGTCGGCGTCGGCACGTGCGCGGTGACCGGCTTCGTCGCTGTCGGCTTGCCGTGGCCGTGGTTCAGCTTCGCGATCGAGCTGACATATGCGCCGTGATTGGCAAACCCGTCCGGAGTCGTGGCGTGGGCGGCCTTGGACACCGTCTTGCCGTGATTGTCGGGGTGCGGGGCGTTCGTGCCCGTCGTCGCGTCAGTATCGGGCGACTTCGCGGCCTTCGGCGACTCATTGGCCTCGGGCGACTTCGTGCCGCGGGTCGCGTCCGGGCCCTCCGTGCGGGCCGGGAGGACGATCTTGCCCGAGGCGCTCAGGGCCGTCTTCAGCCCGTCCGCGGCAGCCTGAGGTGGCGCGCTCGCGGCGGCGAACACCGCCGTGGCGGACAGGGCGACAGCGGCGAGAGCCGCCAGGATGCTCTTGGTTCGATGCATAGGTCAATGATCTCCGGTTGCGGTGCGACCGTTTGCCGCGCATCTACGGGAACGACGGGCCGCGGGCTTCCGTTAGGGCCCGGTCCCGGACTTCCGGCGATCCGGGCGCCGGGACGTTCGTCCCACGGTCAGAGAAGGCCCACGGCAGCAAGCGACGCAACCCAGCCCGCCGCGAGGATCGCGAGCCCGATCGCCTGGATCTCCCACGCTCGCTGGAGCCGGCCGACGAACCCCAGGGCGAGGCCGGCGACCAGGGTCGCCGCGCCCGCAGCCGTCACCCAGGTGCCGGGGATCCACCCGGCGAGGGCGATCGCCGAGGTGGTCGCGACAGCCCCCACGGCGAGGCCCAGCAGCCCGCCGAGCCGGATCGCCCGGTCGCGGCCGAGGGCCGTGGCCACGGTGCGCGTGCGGCTCGCTGCGTCACGCTCCGCGTCGGCCAACGAGTTCGCGATCGCCAGAGACGTCCCGCCGAGCGCGCCGAGCCCAGCGAGCACGAAGATGGGTCCGGGCAGGTCCCCCGTCGTGCCGACCCAGGCGAAGACCGGCAGGAGGGGGATGCCCGCGGCATACGGCAGCCACGACCAGGGCGATGCCTTGAGTCGCACGTCGTACGCGAGCCCGATGCCGTAGCCGGCGCAGGCCACGAGCGCGGTCTCCGGTCCGGCGAACCCGGCGAGGACCAGCCCCGCCAGCCCGCAGACGACCCCGACCCGGAGCGCGATTCGAGCGGTGACCCGGCCGTCGACCAGGGGCTTGGATCGGCCGGCGATCGCGTCCGCCGGTGCGTCGAGAAGGTCGTTGAACGTGCCGATCGAGAACTGGATCAGCAGCATTGACGCCCCGAGGAGCACGGCCCGGCCGACCAGGGCACCGGCGAGCAGCGCCAGGGCCAGAGTGACCGCGGCGTCGAGCGCCGATGGGAACGGATGAACCAGCCGCGCGAGGCCGGCCAGGACCCGGTTCACGCCTGGCCTAGAGGTAGACAAGCTCCTCGAAGTTCTCGACGAGGTACTCGATGAGCTTCTCCCGGGGCTCGGGGAGCGCCGCACGCGTGCCTGCCACGAGGCAATGGAGCGTGATCGCCGGGATCAGGAGCCTTCCCTGGCCGTCACGCCCGACGACGGCCGGCGGGCCGCCGCCGGCGGCGAAGACCTTCGCGATCGCCTTGTCATCGGTGCCGGTCGCGGCGCGGTAGTCGTGGAGCACGGAAAGGACGCCCCGACGGATCGAGATGTCCCGCATCGCCTCCGCCGCCCACGCGTCGATCTGCGGATCCGGCTGCTCGGACAGCCGGGCGCGGTACTCGTCCCGGTTTGCCGCGAGTCCCGTCGCTCCCACGTCTGGCGTGCCTCCTGTCGGCGTGCGCTCGTCGGGCCGAGTATCGCAGACGGGGCCGGTGCCTCGCTCACGGGCACTGAACAGAACGTCTGATCTATTTCTCCGCCTCGCCCGCGACCCCGGACGGCGGCGGCCGGCGATCTTCGGGCCAGTCGTTGAAGAGCTCGGTCATCCAGCGGCCCAGGCGCCCGGGCGGCTCCTCGTCCCGCCCGTCGGCCACGAGGGTGAGCATCGCGGTCCGAATCTGCTCGGTCAGGGTGTCGACCGCCTCGCGGGTCGGCCGGCCGGCGGGGAGGATCGGCTCCCCTACCCGGACCCGGATCGTCTTGCCCAGGCGCAGCCACCCCGTTCCGGTAAGGCCGACCGGGATGACGGGGACGCCCGAACGGAGCGCGAAGAACGCCACCCCTTCGTTGACCGGCAGGAGCGCTCGCTCGCCGGCGTGAATCCGGCCCTCGGGCGCGATCGCAAGGCGCGCCCCGCTCGCGAGGACCGCCTCCACCCGGCGGGTCGCCTCGAGCAGGTTCGTGCGCTCGGGATCGAAGGGCACACCACGACCGGACCAGGTGATCAGCCGGTTGCGGAAGCCGGCGGACATGTCGGCCTCCTTCGGGCCGAAGAACCAGAGATCCGGGCGTACGGGCAACGCCGCCACCGCGACGAACGGGTCCGCCCAGCTCTGGTGATTGAAGCAGAGGATCGCCGGGCCCGGCGGCAGCGGCGGACCCTCCACGCGGATCCGGAGGTACGCACGCACCAGCAGGCGGATGCCGATCGTCGTGAACCAGTACGGCACCCGACCGGGCCGGCGGACCGGGACCGGCGCGGCGCCCCTGGTCATGCCTCCGCGGTCACGGGCGACGATGACACGGCGCTAACCGGCGATGGTCGGCCGTCGATGGCCGCGAAGACACCCTGGATGAACGCGCCGACCGCGTCGGCATCCGCGTCCACCCCCCGCAGGACGACGCCCTCCACGGTCGCGCTGATGATCCGATGCGCCCCCTGGACCTCAACCTGAACGTCACCGAGCTGGACCCGTGTCCAGCGGACGAGCTTCCCCGCGGCCCGCGGGCCCTCCTGGGGCACGATCACGCGCACGTGGACCGTAACCAGGCCGGCCGGGGTCGCGGCGAGCAGCACCCAGCGCACCCCGGGGTCCTCGCCCCAGGCCACCCAGCAGTCGGGATCCGGCGTTGCCCCGAGCGTGGCGAGCGTCGCCTCGGCCACCGCGAGGACCTTCGGACCGGCCGCCGCGGGGATCGGCGCAACGACGCCCCACTCGCTGAGCCGCATCGTGGTCGGACCTCCCGCTGCTCGACCGCGCGTGCCGCACGGACGGGTCGAAGGCTATCACGGGGCCCTGGCCGGGAGGGCCGTTCGGCCGTTCACAATCTCCGAGGCGCCACGGTACCCTCGGGTGGCTACGGAGGGTCGTTCTGGCATGTCGATCGATCGTCGTCTCGCCAACCTGGGAATCTTCCTGCTGATCCTCGGCGCGATCCCGCTGGCCGTCAGCCAGGGCTGGATCGGCCACGAGACCATCTCCCGGGCATGGGAGCTGTGGCCGCTGATCCTGATCGGGATCGGGATCGGGCTCATCCTTCGGCGCACGCCGCTCCATTTCGTGGGAGGGCTCCTTGTCGCCGCGACCTTCGGCACCATGTTCGGCTCGCTCCTCGCCGGCGGCCTCAGCCTCGATGCGCTCGGCTGCGGAACCGCGGCCGCCGCGACGGACCCCGCCGTCCTCGACGAGCACGGCACGTTCGGGGCCGGGACGGCCAGCGTCGAGCTCAACGCGACCTGCGCCAGCGTGGCGGTCGGGCCGGCTCCCGGGGCCGCCTGGGCCGTCACGGTCAGCGGGCAGGCCAGCGGGCGACCGACGCTGGAGCAGGCGGCGAATCGGCTCGCCATTCGCTCGACCAACCGGAACGTGACCATCCCGTTCGACAGCGGTCGCCGCTCCCGCTGGAACGTGGCGCTGGGGACCGACGTCACCTATTCGCTCGACGTCAATCTCAACGCGGGCGAGGTGACCGTCGATCTCGCGGGCCTCCGCGTCGATACGCTCGCTGCCCAGGGCAATGCGATCGGCAATTCGCGGCTTCTCCTGCACGATGCGACCCTCGGCCGCCTGCAGGTGCAGGTCAACGCCGGCGATCTCAAGATCGGGCTGCCGGCCGGATCCGACCTCACCGGCCAGGTCCAGGCCAACGCCGCGTCCGTTGCGCTGTGCGCCGACCCGGGCACGGGGCTCCGGTTGCGGAGCACCTCCACGCTGACGGGCGACAACTTCGCCGCCGCCGGGCTCGTCAAGTCCGGCACGACGTGGGAGTCCCCCGGGATCGGCTCCGCGACGCACGTCGTCGACCTCGCCCTGGAGGGCGCGGCTGCCAGCTTCACGCTCAATCCTTCGGAGGGATGCCGGTGAACGACCGTCTGTACCGCTCCGTCGACGACCGCGTCCTCGGCGGCGTCTGCGCGGGCCTCGCTGATCGTCTCGACCTTGACGCTGCGCTGGTCCGGATCGGCTACGCCATCCTGGCCCTGGTGACCGGCATCTTCCCGCTGGTCGTGCTCTACGTGATCATGGTCGTCGTGATCCCCGAAGAGCCGGCCTGGGCCGGCGTACGGCCCGTCGTCCCGCAGCCCACCGGCCCCACGTGGCCGGGCACCGGGGGGCCCGCCGCACCGACGGGGCCCGATGCGCAGGCCGCTCCATCGGCCGGGGAAGCTCCGGGTGCGGCCGGCCCGTCACCAGCCGCTCCCATGCCCGCGGACCCGGCCGCGGTTCCCGGCTGGATCCCGTCCGGCTACTCGGGTGGCTGGGACAACCGGAGCTGGCGCGAGCAGCGCAGCGCGGCACGTGCGACACGGCGTGCCGAGCGCGTCGCCCGCCGCGCCGGGCGACGCGACGATCCGGTCCCCGCGATCATCGGCGGCCTCTTCCTGGTGGGCCTCGGGGCGTTCTTTCTCCTGCGGAACACCTTCGACATCGACTGGTCGGTCGTCTGGCCGGTCGTCCTCATCGCGTTCGGGGTCGTGGTCCTGATCGCCGCGTTCCGACCCCGCTCCGGGTGACCGACGCGCCGGCCCTCGTCAGCGCGGCAGCCGGCGCCGGCATCATCGGCGGGCTGTTCCTGCTCGTCCGGGGGATGGCGGCGTTCCAGGCGGGCGAGACCGTGCGCGGGACGGGCACCAGCCGGATCGAGTCGCTGGCCGCGGGCGAGGTTCGCCTGGTCGGGACGATCGCCGCGGGTCCCGTGACGCTCGTCTCGGCGCTCCAGAGCGTGCCGTGCGTCTACTACCACGCCAGGATCGTGGAGGATCGCGGCCGGGAGCGGACCACGACGCTGGACGAGGAACGCGCCGTGCGGTTCCTGCTCCACGACGACACGGGCGCACTGCACATCTTCCCTCGTGGCGCGCACTGGGACGCGCCCACCTGCTTCGACGAGCAGACGGACTGGGCCGGCGACGACCCGCCAGGCCTGGACCGGAACCATGGTTCCGGGATGACCACCGTCACGCTCGACCGCGACGCCGCGATCGAGGCGCTCCTGACGGTCCATCGCCCCGATGGGAGCCCGGCGGACGACGAGCCGCGGGGCATCCTGGGCGGCGTGACCGTTCTGGGCACGGCCGACCTCAGCGCGCGGCGGCACTACGAGGAGCGGCGCCTTGCGCCGGGTGACGTCGTGACGATCGTGGCAGCGCGGTCCCGTTCGGCGACATCGAGGATCCGGCAACGGCCGACCGGGACGATCCCGCCCGTGCGCTCGACGACCCGGAGGTGGCGCGAAGTCTGGCCGAGGCCCGCGAGGCGGGAATCCTGGCGAACTCCCCGGAGGACGCGTGGGGAAACGCGGCAATCCCCGGCCTCGGGGTCGGACGGC
>Ga0209014_10000846_pt1 | contig 18020 bp, 14 predicted proteins | sample BarGraNGADG00212_FD_184491 | JGI IMG/M metagenome (GOLD analysis project Ga0209014, IMG submission 184491) | Arctic peat soil microbial communities from Barrow, Alaska - Barrow Graham LP Ref core NGADG0002-212 (SPAdes) (version 2) | ecosystem: Environmental > Terrestrial > Soil > Wetlands >...
GGCGCGGATCGTGTGTGTCATCGGTCACTCGCGCCCCTGCGGCTTTGCGTTCCGTCGCAGGAAACTCACCAGCGGCCGGGCCCGTTCCGGCAGCGAGTGGTCGTCGAACGTCACCGCCACGCTGCCCGCGCCGCTCTCGACGTGAATCTCGTACAAACGCAGGTCGCGAGCGGCCGGCGTGAGAAACTCACCCGACGCCGACAGCCCGCTCGAGCGCACGAGCGATTCCAGTTCGCGCGCTTCCTCAGGCGGGAGCGACGAACTGTCGAGTTCGCATCCCCGCATTGCGCCGACGACGCCGCCGGACTGTACGAACTTCACGCGCATCACCACCTCCCACGTCACGCGTACACCTTCGCCGCAACGCCGACGTTCGCCCACGCCGCCGAAACGGCACGGGCGGCATCGGCGCCAAGGGCCGAGGCCGTCTGTACGCACAGTTCCGCGCACTCATGAAACTCGCACCGCTTGGGCAGTCGCAACATGGTGTCGTACCAGATGCGTCCCGTCACGTCCCAGGCGTTGGCGCCAAGCGTCTTCGCCGCGAGCACGAACGCGCGGTTGGGAATTCCGGAGTTGATGTGCACACCGCCGTTGTCGCTCTGCCCCTCGTAGAGTTTCGACAGGTGCGCCGGCTGCGGATCGGTGCCAAGGTACGGATCGCGCATGAACGCGGTGCCCGGATGCTCCATGTCGCGCACGCCGCGCCGCGTCGGGGCGCCCACCAGCACCTCCTTGCCGATGAGCCAGTCGGCCCTGTCCGCCTTCTCTCCGTTCTTCCATTGCCTGACGAGCACGCCGAACACGTCGGCGAAGTGCTCGTTGAGCGCGCCCGATTGCCCCTCGTACTCGAGGTTGCTCGTGAAGGACTGCACACCGTGCGTGAGTTCGTGACCGACGACGTCGAGCGATCGCGTGAAGCGCTGGAAAATCACGCCGTCGCCATCGCCGTAGGCCATCTGCCGGCCGTCCCAGAATGCGTTGTCGAGCGGGACGAACCGGCCGCGCCCGTCGGGCTCGACGAGATGCACGGTGCCGATGAGCGTCATCCCGTCGCCGTCGAGCGAGTTGCGCTTGAACACCGCATCGTAGAAGTCGTACGTCGCACCGGCGTGATCGAACGCCTCGTTCACCGCAGGATCGGCGACGGACCCCTGTCCTTCGGAGCGCACGAGCACGCCGGGCAGCTTGTCGCACTTGTTCGCGTCATAGACCAGGCGGTGCTTTCCACCCGCCGGCGCACGCGGAGCCATGAGCGATGGCGCGGCCCGGCCCCGCGCTCGCGCCGCTCGCATGTTCGCTGCGGCGGTGATGTTCGCCTCGGCGCGCGCGCGAACTTCGGCGTCGTCGGAGCGCAGCAGCCGCTCGGTGATATACGGCGGGATGATGCACTGGATCGGGTCGCGCTGGCACATCGGGGTGCCTCCTCGAGTAGTGATGGAACGCCAGAGTCCGCTGCTCCCGCAGACGGATGATCGACGACGACCACAACGGCGACAGCATATTGTGCCGTCGCGTCTCCGGTCAAGGAGTGGCTCAATTGTGTAGGAACCCGCTGCGAACTACGAAGGCTTCTTGCCCACCGTCGTATCGCGTTTCCCCTGCAGCCTGAATGCGAAAGGCTGCTCGGAGAGCTGGCGCACGGCCTTGGTGCCCATCATGGCCGGCCTGAATCGCATGTCGGGCATCGCGGCTCGCACCGCGCGCGCGAACGATTCATTCGTCGTCTCGAGCACCTTGAACGTCGAGAGGTCGACGAGGCCGGTGGAATCGACGACGAAGCGCACGCGCACCAACCCTTCGATTTCCTTCGCCGCCATGTCCTCGGGATACACCGGGGCGGCGCTTCGCGGATCACGGACGGCAGCGCTGTCCACGTCCAACAGCGCGAACGCGCCCATGGATTCGGCCATCTTCTGCTGCTCGGCGACTGTCTCCGGCGTGCCCGCGGCGCCGCCTTCGGGCTTCTCCGCTCGAAGCTTGAACGGGTCCGGCGATTTCGTCGCGGCAGGGCCGGATGCCGAGCCGGAACCACCGACGGAAACCGGCGATCCCGTTCCGCCGCCGGGAACGCGCAGATACGCGAGGGCTTCATCTCCGATCTTGGGCGCGCGATTCGTCGGGAACAGGTATTCGGCGATGCGCTCCTCGAATTCCGTGGCGGCGCGAATCGCGGGCCGCGAGCCGATCAGGAGCGCGGTGACCAGAGCCCCGTGCACGAGCATGCTCACGACGACCCCACCGACGGGACGGGGCGCCTTCTGCTTGCCGGAGGCGATCAGGGTGTTGAACACCGTTCTTCTATCATATATCGGCTTGGCGGAACGAGCCACTCCCCGGCGACCCGCGGGCTCCTCGCGGCTACCCGCGGCTGCCCATGGCTACCCGCGGGCTATTACTCCGGCCGCTAAATGGTCGAAGGGTCAACTTCCCATTCCGCCGGGGCCATTATCGACTATTCACTGGCCGCAGTAATAATCGCGTCACGGCCGGCTCCGCACATGCCTCGATATCGCGAACAGCAGCGCGACCGCGACCGCGAGGCTCACGACTCCGGCGGCTCGTCCGTTCGCCGTGGGCGCGTGAGACGCCTCGTGCAGCGCCCCGATCGCCCGGGCCACGAGCTCGGCCGTCAGCCAGGTCCATGCACAGAGCATTCCCCACCATGCGACGGCCGCTCCACCCGCCGCGAGAACGAAGAGTCCGAAGAGCAGCGCGATCGCGCGATGCTCGGGGTGCGCGCCCCCGATGCTCGCCCCGATCCCGGCCATCAGTGCCAACACGACGACGATCGCGAGCGCACGCACTCCCCGCCTGGCGGACACGCCGGCGATCACCAGCGCGGGAATCGCGAATAACGCGACGCCTGCCACGGTCCCGATCGGCATCGAGAGCGCCTCGCCCAGCCACGGCAGCGCGAGCGGGAGCACCGTCTGCGGCGGCGCGGGCACTCCGCCGCGCATCGCGAGCGGCGCGCCCAACTGAAGCAGCGCGAGGGTACCGCCGAGACCGAGCCCGGCGAGTACCACGTCGTGCTCGCGCCCGCCCGATCGCTGGGCGGCGGGAACGAGAAGCGGAATGCCGGCTCGTCGCCGCAGCGCGCCGACGGCAAGCCAGAGCGCATACACGATGAGCGCGGGAAAGACCGTCAGCAGCACCCGCACGCCCGTGGTGGCCAGGAAAGTGCGCCACGGCACCGAGGTGTCGTACGAAAAGAGCAGCTGCGGCAGCGAATTGATCGACTGCGCCATCCCGAGTATCGAGAACGTCGCGATGATCGCGACCGTCGCGCGAACGTCGAGTGCGCCGTCGTCGATCAGCGGCGACCGGCGGCGTACCACGAACACCGTTCCTCCCGCGACGAGCGCGACCAGCAGCAGTCCGCAGAGTCCGCCGAGGAGCAAGCGCGACGTCTGCGTCTCGCGGTCGGCGCGAAGGAACGCCTCGGGGAGTTCGACGCCGCGCCGCACCACGAGCGGTTCGTTCCCGGCCAGCATGACCCACACGCGGGCGGCCGCGCCCGCGGGAAACGTGACGCTGCTGTCCACGTACGTGATGGTCACGTCGCGCCGCAGCGGACGCGCCGTCTCGTCGAACTTCACTTCGTGCAGCGGCATGGTATCGATGCCGGCATCGAGCAGGGCGGTGCGCGCGATCGATCGCGCCTCCGCCGCGCCGACGGAATCGCGGCGCGCCGAATCCGGGATGATGTGCCGCGAATCGAGGCGGCTGCCGTCGGGCCAGAGGCGAATGCGCCACTCCTCCGAGCGTTCCTGCAGCGTGCCGCGGGTGTGCACGTAACGCACGGTCCACCACGCCGGCGGCACGTAGCTGCCGGCGAACGCCTGCGCGGCCGATTCGAGATGATTCTCGCGGAGGAAGCGCGGCCACGCGTCCAGCGTGTCGGTCGCGACGGTCGCGAGCCGCGTCCACCCCGCCGGATCGCCGCCGCGCACGCGGAGCACGCTGTCGGCCGCGGCGAGTATCCGTGCGCGCGTCGCCGTGAATTCCCTGCCGAGCACCCGCGGCGCCGGCGCGCCAATCGCGAGCACGGCCGCGGCGAGCGCCACGGCCAGCGCCGCGCCGCGCGTTCGCGTCGTGAGGGAACGCTCGTGCGCCGGCGCGAGCGCCTCTCGGGCAGCGGACGCGGCGCCCGGCGTCCACGCTGCGGCACGGGCGTCGTCGGCCAGCGGCACCCAGCCGCGTTGCCGCCACACGCGCCAGGCCACCGCGAGCGCCGGCGCGAGCAGCGCGAGCAGGATGATCGCGGCGGTCGCGCGATACTCCGGCGCCGATCCCGCCGCCGCGAAGAGCCCGAAGAGCACCAGATCGTACACGAAGTGCGCGACCATCGTGACGATCACGCCGAACGAGAGAAAGAGCACGCCCCAGAGGCAGGCGTCCACAAACAGTTCCACGCCGCGCGAATACGGCGGCCACGACTCGTAGTTCGAGTGCGCGAACCCGAAGACGAGCGCGCTCGCCACCACGCCGGCGGCCATCCACCAGTTGCGCCGCGGCCGCGTGCCCACCCAGAGCGAGAGCAGCGAGAGCGGGAGCGCGCGGAAGAGCGCTTCCTCCCACACGCCGGCTTGCAGCGACAATCCCACGCCGGAGATCCACGGAGCCGGCGACGCAATCAGGTTCGGGTCGTCGAGCATCTCGCTCGGCACCCACCAGCCGAACACGTTGCGCGTGATGAGATAGAACAGCGCGACGTACGCGAATCCCCACATCGCCACCGCGTAGCCGCCGGCCACGCGCCCCGCCACCTCCCTCGTGCCGCGATACCGCCAGAGCTTCCACCAGTCGAGCTGTTGAGGGAACGCGTGCCGCGCGGCGGCTTCGGACGCGGCCAGCGTCAGCCCGACGACCAGCGCCATCCCCGCTCCGCCGAGCAGCGCCACGCCGACGATCATCGCCTCGAACAGCGCGGGAGAGGTCGCGGTGTCGTACGAGTACCAGCTTCCCGGGAGTTCGTTCAGGCCGGCAGCGAGCAGGAGCGCACCGATGACGCCGCCCGCCGTGAGCGCTTCACGCCAGCGCACGTTGCGCGCCCTCGAGTAGTTCCGGAGCGTGACCGCGGCCGCGATGAGCAGTGCGAGGACCGCGATCGCATCGACGATCGAGAGGAGGTTGTTCGCCGAGCGCATCTCGCCGTAGCGGCGGCGGAAGCTCTCGGGGATTTCCACGTACGGACGCGCGAGCGATGGTGTGTCTCCTGCGATGACGACGTCCGTGCGAATCGGTGCGCCGGCCACGCGGCGAGCGATCCGCTCGAACGCGTAGGTGCGGTCGACGCGAGCGCTCGTCGTCTTCGTGTCGTACGACGACGTCGCGAGCCGCCACTCGCCGAGCGGCTGGTTCAGCCAGTCCGCGAGGACGCGCTCCGCGAGCCGCTGAGCGGAGTCGGCACCCACGTCGGGCCGCTTGTCCGCCTCGGCGAACGTGCGTTTGAAACCGATGATGCGTCCGTCGGGAGCGAAGTCCACCCTCGCTTCATGCGGATCGCGCGGCACGAACGAGCGCACCGACCATGCGAAGGGCGCCACGTCGCGCCCGCGAATGAGGGCGTTGAGCGTGTCGTGCCCGCCTCCCGCGAGGTCGACGAAAGTGACGAGCGAATCGCCGGCGGTGAATCGCAACGCCGTCCGCGCGGAGGCGGGCTGCGGAGCGCGGGCGCGGAAGAACGAGTCCGCACGTTGCAGCGCGAGCGACCGGGTGAGCCGTTGCTCCACCGCGACCGTCGGAAGCGCGCGGGGAAAGAGCCAGAGCGCGAGGGCGCCGGCGGCGAGAGCGAACGCTGCGATGGCCAGCGTGATCCGGCGCGTCTGAGCGGGCATGCGGCAATGATACGTGTCGCGAGTGCGTTCCGGCTATCGTCACCTCGCGCGTAGCCCGCCCCCCAGCCCGGGCCCGCCGACCTGGGGCACGTCTCACGAACCGATGCTTCAGCGGGTGGGGAGGGAGTGCAGAGGGGCGAGATGAATGCGGGATGCGGAACTTCGAGCCAATGCAGAATGCAGAAGAGGAATGCGGGATGCGGGACTTCGAGCCAATGCAGAATGCAGAAGAGGAATGCGGGATGCGGGAGAAGAGGGGAGCGGCGAGTGGGAGGCGGGTTTCGGGAGCAGAACTGGCGAGGACGGCGACGCCGTTTCCGGATCCCGCATTCAACCTCTAGCTCTCGCCGCTACTCCGCATTCCGCATTCCTCTTCTGCATTCTGCATTGGCTCGAAGTCCCGCATCCCTCTCGTCCCTCCCCACTCTTCCCCTCAAAGGCGCCGGGTTCGCGAGATGGCCTCTGGGCCCGACGGTATTGCGCCTACATTCCGTCAGCGTTACCCTTACGCACTGACGTTCGCAGCGGCTATCCGGCCCACGCGACTCCACCCATTCCCCGCTGAGTTCGTTCTCGTTGCAGCCGCACTAACGGCTGCCGCCTGCACGGACAAGCAGTCGTCGCCGCTCGCTCCGTCCAGCGGCAGCGCCGGCTCCGCGCAGCCATCGTTCTCCGCCAATTCAGCGTCCGGCGCGAGCGGGCTGGACGTGGCGGCGATCCATGTGATGCAGACCAAGTCCGACGCGCTCAGCAATGCCGCCAAAGGCGCGGGTGGAGGCGGCGGGTCGGGGATCTTTTATCACGGCGGCCCGGTGTTGCAGGCCGGCACGAAGGTCGCAGCCGTGTACTGGGCCGCGAGCACGATCTACGCGGGTGGGCCGGCCGCCGGTACCGTGGGAACGGGCTCGGGCGACGGCTCGCTGGTGGGTTTCTTCCTCAGCAACCTCGGCGGCTCGCCGTACTTCAACATCAACCACAGCTACACCGACGGCGCCGGGCAGGCGATCGTGAACTCGGTGAGCTACACGCAGTTCTGGGCGAACAACGCGAGTGTTCCGGCGAACGGCCAGAGCGTGACCGACGCGCAGATGATCGCGATGCTCCAGACCGGCTTCAACTCCGGCGCGCTCACGTACAACGCGGGCACGCTCTATCACATTTTCACGGCGGGCACGGTGAACCTGGGCGGCGGATTCGGCACGCAGTACTGCGCGTATCACACGCACGGCACGGTGTCGATCGGCGGCGTGGCGAAAACGGTGCTCTATTCGGCGATGCCGTACACCTTCGCCTTCCCGACCGCGTGCACGAACCAGTCGGCTTCGCCGAACGGCGACGCGGCCGCGGACGCCGAGGTGAACGTGATCGCGCATGAGACCGAAGAGACCACGACGGACATGATGGCGAACGCGTGGTACGACCGTCGCGGGTACGAGAACGCCGACAAGTGCGCGTGGACGTGGGGCACGACGTACAAGACCAGCAATGGCGGCGTCGCGAACATGAACCTCGGCGGAAAGGACTTCCTGGTGCAGCAGAACTGGGTGAACTCGGGGTCCGGTGGCTGCGTGCTGAAGTTTTAGTCAGCCTGGCGATCAGGTGATCGGTTGAGCAAGACTGACGTGAAAGCGCGGGGCTTCGGCGGAGGACGCCGGGGCCCCGCGCTTCGTACCGTGGTGGTCGTGGCGGGAATCGTCGCGCTGCTCGCGCCCGGGGCTCTCGTCGCGCAGGCCGGCAGATCAGGGTCGACGGTCCCGGCAGCGCAGCAGAGGCCGCGCTGCGCGCCGATTCCGGCGGAACGCGGAGCGACCATCACGTTCGGCCGCGAGGGCGGGAATATCCGGCCGCGGTCTGATGCGATCTTCGCGGATGGGCGGGTGACGGCGGGGGTTGGGGATGCCGCGCGTGACAGCGTTGGCACGATTCCGGCGGCCGCCGTTGCGGCGCTCGCGCGGTTGGCGAGGAGTGGTGGATTCTGGGAGTTGCGGTCGCCCGCAGTGCGGCGGCCGCCGGGGAATCCGGATGCGGCGCGGGAGTTCATCGGCGTGACGCTCACGTGCGGGGCGCACAGGGTGGAATTCGTTGCGGGGGCGGAGCCGGCAGCGTTCGTGGAGTTGTTTGCGCTGCTTTCAGCGGTGGCTCGAGTGCCTTGAACGACCGTGCGAGGCCCCGCGCCAGCCGAACGAGATCGAACCTTGCCGCGGCCAAGGCCGCCTCCAGTTCGTGACGATCGAAATAGCGCAACCGGTGCTGCTCGACCGTTTCCCGCGTGACGCGGTCCCCCGCGAATTGCATCAACCGACAGGTCGCGCCGTGCCGAGGCGAAAGCCATTCCACCTCGGCGGGCGACACGAGATAGCCGAGTACGGCGAACATCATCACTGCCGCGTCGCATGGAGCGATCGATGACACTGCGGTGATGTCGCCGGGCATGAGCGTGACGCGAGCCGCCACGCCGGCCGCTTCGGCTTTGGTACGCGCCGCCGCATTGCTGACCGTCGCGGTTGGGGCGTGCCACGACACCACCCCCGCGCCTTCGCGCATCACGCCCGCAGACACTCCGTCGCTCGACGTGAACTACAGCCCGACCACCGGCACCGGATTTGTCGGCAAGGGCGATGTGCAGACCGTGCTGGCGATGAACAACGCCCAGCTCCAGAAGGCCGCCGGCAGCTTGGTGTTCACATATGTGTTGACGAACACGTACGAGGTGGTCAATGCCTGGGCGAGCGGCAACGTCGATAACCCGGTGAGCCTGAACTACCACACCGCGACGGTCACCACCATCGCTGTGCTGAACGACGTCGTGACGTATCTGAGCAGAAACAATCCGAAAAGCGACGTGACCGGATTCAATCTCACCGGCTTCGGCGCGACGACCGTCACCGGGACGATTCCCGTTCCGAGCCCCACGGTCACGCACACCACCGATCAGCTCCCCGCCTACTATGACGCCAACGGAAACCTGGCCCTCTACCTTGGAGGCGACAACAAGGCGATCCTGAGCGTCACCCTGCTCGACAGCGTCGGCGGGCTGTTCGTGAACGGCGTCGCGCTCCCGATCACCACGACGTTCTAACGTTCGGCTGCGGTGGGTGGCGTAAAGTTGGTGGCGGTCGAGTAACTGCGGTGTGGTTGTTCGCTGACGGTCACGACAAACCGAACTGATGTTGTGAGTGCTCGGCGGTCACAACAAAGGGAGTGAGTTAACGGCTGTCGGTCGGAGAAGTTGCGGGACAACTGCGACGGGACGCTAAGAACGGTCACAGCTTTGGCCTCGAAGCTCTCAGCCTACAGCTGCCGTATTCTGCCTACCCAACCGTCCCCGCCGCGATCGCGAGTGCATCCAATATCCTGAGATTCGCCACCGCATCCCTCGCCCCCACGAGCGGCCTCGTCCCGTCCACAATCGCCCGCGCCAGATCATCCACCTCGAGCGCGAACGTATTCACCGCCGCGAACTCGACGACCTCCTCGCGATCCTTCGTCCGGATCAATATCTGCGGCCGCCCCGTCCAAGACTTGAACGGCTGATTCAGCTCCATCGTCCCCGCGGTTCCGCACAGCACGACCTTCTGATGAACTCCGCTGTCGAACCCGCACGAGATGATCGCATGGCGGCCGGATCCGTAGTCGAGCACGCCCTGCAGACTCGTGTCGACCTTCCTCACCGCGTGAAAAGTCGCCATCGCCTTCATGCCAACCGGCGAGTCGCCCAGAAACAGCCGGCTCGCGCTCACGCAGTAACAGCCGACATCGAGCAGCGAACCCCCGCCCCACTCGGCGTTCATTCGCACATCGTCAGCGTCGAACATCGGAAATCGGAACGACGCCTCCACTGCCATCAGCTCGCCGATCGCTCCCGAACGCACCAACTCCTGCACCCGCGGGATCTGCGGATGGTGCCGGTACATGAACGCCTCGGCGAGCAGTTTGCCGGTCGATTCCGCAACGCGCACCATCTCCTCGCAGTCACGCGCGTTCATCGCGAGCGGCTTTTCGCAGAGCACGTGCTTGCCGGCGCGCAGCGCGGCGATCGAGAGTTCCTTGTGCAGTCCGTTGTGCGTCGCGATATGAACCGCGTCGACGTTCGGATCGCGCAGCAGCGCGTCGTACGAATCGTACGCCCGCTCGGGCCGCATCGATTCCGCGCGGCTGAGTTCGCGGCTCGCCGCCGCGTACAGCGTGGCGCGCGCCGCAGCATGGATCGCCGGCGCGATCTGCTTGCGGGCGATGCGGCCCGCGCCGATGAGACCGAACCGGACCATGGATCTATTCATCTTCCCCTCGCTCCCCTACTCCAACCCCATCCGCCCCTCGAGCCTGCCCACCGCAACCAGAATCCCGAAGATGATCGCCTCCGGCCTTGGCGGGCACCCGGGAATGTAGACATCCACCGGGAGGATCCGGTCCACTCCCCCGGCGCTCGCGTAACTCTCCCCCATGATGCCGCCCGACGCCGCGCACGCGCCCACTGCGATCACGACGCGTGGACCCGGGATCGCCTCGACCGTGCGGTGCACCGCGGCTTCCAGGTTGCGCGTCACCGGCCCAGTGACGACGACGCCGTCCGCGTGGCGCGGCGAGGCGACGAAGTCGATGCCGAGGCGACGAACGTCGTACACCGGATTCAGCAGCGCGGCGAGCTCCCAGTCGCACGCGTTGCACGAACCCGCGTCGAGGTGCCGAAGGTGCAGCGACCGGCCGAGCACCCGGTGGATCTCGGACGAGGCGGCGGCGGCCGCCTCGTCCTCCGTCAGTGCCGGCTCGGACGCGTCCGCGGCAACGTCGTCGGCGTAGGTCCGGACCAGCAGGTCGTCGCGACGGCGCGCCGAGAGCTCGAACTCGCGTCCAATCTTCACCGCGCCGGCCCACTCCCCCTCGGCACAGCGGCCGCAGAACACGCACCGCGCCACATCGAGGTCGACGTGCGCATGACCGTCGTCGACGCGTTCCGACAGCGCGCCGGCGGGACAGACCGACGGCGGCGGCAGCTGGCGGCCGGTCTGCAACACCGGAAGCCCGCGAAAGCGCGCGGGCGGCACGCTCGGCTCCGCGGGATACCGGGTCGTCACCACACCGGTGCGTAACGCATTCACGAGGATTCGCAGCATCTCAGCGGTCCGTGCACGAGTAGCACAGCTCGAAGCTCTTGTTCACGAGTGGAAAGTCCGGGACGATCGCGGTCGTCGCGGCCAGCGCGACGGCGGGCCAGTTGTGATAGCTCGGCGACCGGAGGTGGTATCGGTCCACGCGCCCGCCGGCGTCGAGGCGGAGCCAATGCACTGCCTCGCCTCGCGCCGACTCGATGGCCGAGATCCCGATCCGCCCACCGGGAAGCGGAAGCCCGAGGGCGACGTGCAGCGCCCCAGGCTCGAGCCGCCGGACGAACTCGCCGACGAGCCGGATCGACTCCCGGGCCTCGAGAGCACGGACGTTCACGCGAGCCATCGCGTCGCCCTCGTTGGCGGTCACCACGCGCAGGCCGGGCGATCCGGAGAGCGCGAAGGCACCGTGGGGATGATCTCGACGCGCGTCGCGGTCCACGCCGCTCGCCCTGGCCGCCACTCCGGCAACGGCGAGGTCGAGCGCGGCTTGGTGTTCGAGAACTCCCGTGTCGTCGAGCCGATCGACAACGGATGGGTTGGCTTCGATGCGTTCCATCAGGTAGTCGAGCCCCTCGAGCGTGTCGGCGAGCGTGGCGGTGACGTCGCCGAGGAGCTCGTGCGGCAGATCGAGCAGCACGCCGCCCGGGATCACGAGGCCGCGGAGAAAGCGATTGCCGGCGACCCGTTCGTTCATCTGCTGGAGGCGTTCCTTCAGGCGCGCTCCGGTCGCGGTGCCATAGTGGAACGCCGCGCCCGCGCACACGTTGCCGATGTCACCGACGTGGTTGTAGAGCCGCTCGAGCTCGAGCGCGATGCCGCGGATGAGCCGCGCGCGGGGCGGCGCGCCGGCGCCCACGATTTGCTCGAGCGCCTCGCAGTATCCGAGGCCGTGCGCCACGGAGCACGTTCCACAGATGCGCTCGGCCAGGTAGAACGCGTCGAGCGGCGAGAGACCTTCCATCCGCTTCTCGATTCCGCGATGGGTGTAGAACAGCCGTGCGTCGAGATTGAGCACGGTCTCGCCGACCGACGTGAACCGGAAGTGACCGGGTTCGATGATGCCGGCGTGGATCGGGCCGACGGGGATCTCGAACACGCCCTCGCCCTCCGCGACGAGGTGCGGGAACTCGCCGGCCGGCTCGACCGGCACGCGCCGCGAGCCGTCGAACGCCTTCCGGAGCGGGAATGCACCCGCGGGCCAGCCGTCGTGGACCACGAGAGGCCGCGGATCGGGGTGATCGATCGCGACGATCCCGAAGAGGTCCTGGATCTCGCGCTCGTGCCAGTTCGCGGCCGGCACCGCCGTCGTCAGCGATGGCAGTTGCGCCAAAGCCGCGTCCACGGAAACGAGAAGCGTCACGAACCGATCCGCCGCTCCGGGAGCGGTGGACTCGAAGATGTAGCGCACCTTCAGGTCACCGTCCGGCATCGCCAGCTCGTCGGTGGCCACCACCGTGGCCAGCGCCATCGCCTGCGGTCCAACGAGCTCCGCGGCCGCCGCCGGGAGATCACTCGCCGCGCCGAGGCGCACCGTGAGATCGGACGGTCGCGGGCCGGACTCCGCCGCGACGGAGCCACGCGCGATGACCCGCAGCGCGTTCATGAGCGCGTCGTCAGCCAACGATCACCCCCGTGGCACGCCTGAGGAGTCCGTCGACGCTCGCGGGAATCGTGATGCCGAGCAGGATCATGATCGCCGCGAGCAGCAGCATCGCGAGCAGGGGCGACCACGCCTCGGGCTCGCGGGTCGCCGCCGCCGTCGGCCGGCCGAAGGCCATCGCGCCGACGTGGTGCAAGATTCCGGCGAAGATGACGGCGACCATCGTGAGGAAGATGCCGATCGCCAGCCAGTGGCCGTGGCCGATGCCGGCGCGCAGCACGAGCAGCTCGCTCACGAAGATCGAAAACGGCGGTACGCCGGCGAGCGACAGCGCCGCGAGCATCAGGAACGTCGCGCCGATCGGCGCGACGGCGAACAGGCCCCTGATGACCCGCATGTCGCGCGTGCCGTAGCGGGCGATCGCCGTGCCGGCGCCGAAGAACGCGAGCGCCTTGGTGACGCCATGGTTCACCACGTGCAACAGCGCGCCATAGGTGCCGGCGGGGCCGCCGAAGCCGAGGCCGAGCACGACGATCCCCACGTGCTCGACGCTGTGGTAGCCAAGCAGACGCTTGACGTCGCGCTGCGCGAGGATGAACGGCGTCGCCACCACGACCGACGTGAGGCCGAAGACGACCAGCACCATCGACGTAAACGCCGGGCCGCACGCCGCGGCGGCGATCGTCTGGAACCGGATGATACCGAGGAGCGCGCACTTGATGAGGACGCCCGAGAGCAGTGCCGACACGGGCGTCGGCGCCTGGCTGTGGGCGTCGGGCAGCCAAAGGTGCATCGGCGCAAGACCGGCCTTCGTGCCGTAGCCGACCATCACGAAGATGAAGCCGATGCGAACGATGCTCGGGTCCAGACCGGGAGCGACTTTCATGATCGCCGACCAACTCATCGCGGCGACCCCCCCCGGGACGGCGGCGGCGGCGGCGTAGACAAGCACCGTGCCGAAGAGACCGAACGAGATGCCGATGGTCGTCACGATGATGTACTTCCACGCCGCCTCCAGTCCGTGCTGGTGGCCGTGATAGCCGACCAGCATCGCGGAGGTGATCGTCGTTCCTTCCATCGCGATCCAGAGCACGCCGAGGTTGTCGGCGAGGACGGTCACGACCATCGTCGCAACGAACGCGTGGACGAGTGCGAAGTACGACCGCACGGACTCGGCCTTCATGTTGCCGACCGCCAGCGCCTGCTTCAGCCAGCCGACAGTATAGATGGAGACGGCCAGGGTGAGGACGACGAGCAGGAGGAGGAAGACGAGGCCGAGATCGTCGATCCGGAAGATGCCGAGCGCGCGAGGTCCGCCGACCCGCACCTCGCGGGCGAGCACGAGCGCCAGCACGGCGAGGATCGTCGAGCCTCCTACATCGATCGCCGACAAGATTCTACGGTCGCGCGTGGTGAACATCAGCAGCGCCGTCACCGTTGGCACGAGCGGAATAACCCAGAGGAGCGTCTCGGCCACGAGTCAGCCCCTCAGCCGGTCGAGGCCGGCGATATCGGCGTCGACGGTCGAACGCACCCGGAGCACCATGATCGCCATCACGAGCACGGCGAGGATGACGTCGAGGATCACGCCGATCTCGATGATGAGCGGCATCCCCTTCGTCACCGCCATCGCCGTGAAGAAGATGCCGTTCTCCGAGGCGAAAAGGCCGACCATTTGGTGCATCGCCGTTTTCCGGGTCGCCATCACGAGCACGCCGAGCAGCGTGAGGGCGATGCCCACTGGGAGCGCGTTGCCGGTGATCGCCTGGCGAACCGGGCCCAGCGAGCCGCTCAGGTGGAACGCCATCACGACGACCATTACCGCGAAGGCGAGCGTCAGGGCGACAGGGATCACCGGCTCCACTTCGCGCCGGACGTTCATTTTCCGGACGACCCAGTGCAGCACCCACGGCAGCGAGATCGCCTTCACCGCGAGCGTGATGCCGGCGATCACCCAGAGGTCCGTGTTCCCGGTGGCCATCGCCAGGACGGCGCCCGCGACGGCGATCAGGAACGACTGCGCGGCCACGGCGTAGATGGCACGGTAGATCTGCCCCGCCGCGAGGATGAGGATCATCGTGAACAGCAGCAGCGCGCCGAGGTCGTCGACGATCGTGTAGACCGTTTCGGTGCTCACAGGATCCTCAGCGCGAGCGCGGTGAGGGCGCAGACGAAGCCGATCGCCAGGTACTGCGGCACCCGGAAGAGCCGGAGTTTGGCGTACGACGACTCGACGAGCGCGAGGTAGATCGCGAGCACGAGGATCTTCACCGCGAACGCGGCGAGTCCGAGCACGAAGCCACCGGCGCCGGCGTCGATCACCGCGATCGGGAAGAACAGGGCCGACACGAAGCCGAGGGTCACGATCTGGCGTGTGTGCGACGCCAGCAGCATGCAGCCGAGCCCCGGCCCGGAGTGCTCGAGCAGCATCCCTTCGTGGAGCATCGTGAGCTCGAGGTGGGTGTCCGGATTGTCCACGGGAATGCGGCCGGTCTCGGCCGGGAGGAGCACGAGCATCGCCGTGACGCCGAGGAAGTCCGCCGCGTGCCAGGCAAAGATCCACGACGTCCCGCGGTGCGCCGCGAGTGCGCCGAGCTCCGTCGTCCCGGCCACCAGCGCGGTCGAGAACACGACCATCATCAACACCGGCTCCACGAGCGGCGCGATGGTCATCTCGCGCGACGCCCCCATCCCGCCAAACGCTCCGCCGGCGTCGAGCGCACCGACGGCGGTCAGGAAGCGGGCCAGCGCGAGCAGGCCGAGGAGCATCAGCGCGTCGCCAATCGGGACGGCCGGAGTGCCCGCCCGCACGACTGGGACGAGTGCGCCCGCGGCGACCGTGGCGGCCAGGACGAGCACCGGAATCGCCCGGAAGAGTCCCGAGGCCGTGTCGGCCTGCACTGTGCTCTTGCGGAAGAGCTTCGCGAGGTCGCGGTAGGGCTGGAGAATCCCCGCCCCCTGCCGACTCTGGAGCCGCGCCTTGAGTTTCTGGATCGTGCCGGTGACGAGCGGCCCGAACAGCACGAGCAACGTCATCTCGAGGAGCACGAGAGCGAACGACCGCTCGCCGCTCATCCTCGGCGCACCCCGAAGAGCAGCAGCGCCACGAACAGGGTACCGAGCACGAACGCGATGTATCCGTAGATGTGGCCGGTGCTGCGGACGCGAATCGTCCGCGAAAGCCGCGAGATGCCCTGCTCGACGCGGTGATAGATCTGCGTCTCGGAGAGGTCGACGATCTCTCCCGCGTAGCGGATGCGCCGGAGCACGTACGGCGTGGCCGCCGTCTCGCGGATCACCTCGCGGCGCGGACGGTAGAGCGCGGCGAAGACCAACCGGAGCGGCTTGGCGAACGCCGTCGCCGTGTAGTCGAACCGTGAGGTCGGGATCATCCCGCACGTCCACGTCGGCGCGGTCTGAGGCGCGGTTCCGCGCGATCCGCGGCGCAGGATCCACGCGATCATGGCGAGTGCGACGAGGAGCGCAGCCAGCATCGTCATCGAAATGGACGTGGCGGACTGGCCGGCCGCCGTCAGTCCGACCGAGAGCACGAGCGGTCCGTGGGCCGTCACGACGGCACTCGCTCCAGGAGCGTGGAGCAGCCCGGCCGTTGGCGCGTCGAGCAGCCGCATCGCGTATCCGGGCGCGACACCGAGGGCCACGCACGCCAGTCCGAGCCAGGCCATCCCGACGATCATCGACGCCGGCGCCTCGGTGGCGTGCTCCGCGTGGGACGTGCGCGGACGGCCGAGAAACGTGACACCAAACGCCTTCACGAAACAGGCGGCGGCGAGACCTCCCGTGAGCGCCAGCATCGCCGCGGAGAAGACGATGGCGAGTCCGCCCGGGCCGTGGAAGCGGCTTGCGCCGCCGAGCAGCGCCTGGAAGGTGAGCCACTCGCTGACGAACCCGTTGAGCGGCGGGAGGGCCGAGATCGCGACCGCACCGAGCAGGAACAGCCCCGCGGTCCACGGCATCCGCCGGGCGAGCCCGCCGAGTTCCTCGATGTTGCGCACGTGCGTGCGGCAGAGCACGCTGCCCGCGCCGAGAAAGAGGAGGCCCTTGAACGCCGCGTGATTGAGGGTGTGGAGGAGCGCAGCGGTGAGTGCGAGGGTCGCAAGCATCTCGCCCGCGCCCCCCGTGCGCCATAGAAGCATCGCAAGTCCCACCCCGATGAGGATGATCCCGATGTTCTCGACGCTGTGGAACGCGAGCAGGCGCTTGAGGTCGTGCTGCTGGAGCGCGTAGAGCACGCCGAGCACGGCCGAGATGGTGCCGGCGACGAGCACCGTCCAGCCCCACGACGACGGGAGCGGCCCCGCAACCGGGGCGAGGAGGTCGAAGCCGAAACGCAGCATCCCGTAGATCGGGATCTTGAGCATCACGCCCGACATCAGCGCCGAGACGTGGCTCGGGGCCGCCGGGTGCGCGCGGGGGAGCCAGACGTGGAGCGGGACCACGCCGGCCTTGGTGGCGAAGCCCACGAGCGCGAGGAAGAAGAGCGTGGTGCGCGTGGAACCGTCGAGGCCGGCCGCTGCCGCGCGAAGGGCCGCGAAGTCGAACGCGCCGGCGCGCTCGGTGAGCGCAAGAAACGCGACGAGGAGCAGCGCCGTCCCGCCGTGCGCCATCACCATGTACAGCAGCCCCGCACGCGCGTTCTCGCCATCGCGGTCGTCGGAAACGACGAGGACATAACTGGCGAGCGTCATCCCTTCCCAGCAGAGGAGGAAGGTCATCGCGTCGCCGGCGCAGCAGACGAACGCCATGCAGCCCAGGAACACGTTCAGCGCGAGCACCTGTGCCGCCTGCCGCGCCGGCCGCGCGTGGGGCGAGTGTGCCTGGAGGTAGGCCGGGCCGTAGATGGTCGCCGCCACGGCCACGAGCGAGGTGACGAACAGGAAGTACGCCGAGAGCCCGTCCACAGCGAGCGAAAGCCGGGCGAACGGGAAGAAATTCGGGAGCGGCACGGTGAGCGTGCTGCCCGGATCGCCGAGCAGAACGTCGAGCGAAACGCCGAGTCCGGTGACCGCCCCCGCCAGCGCGGCCAGATGACCCACCGTCAGCGCGAGTCGTCCGGACCACCGCGCCAACAGGGACGAAAGCGCTCCTGCTCCGTAGCACGCCGCAATCAGGAACACGCCCGCCAGCAGCGTTTGCTGCCCGGGTTGCGGCGGGATCACGTCGGCATCAGGCGGCCCCCTCGATGACGGGTGAGGGCGCTGCCATGATGCTCATCGGATCCGAGCCGACCATCGACGCACGCGCCTTGGTTCGAGGATGGTATTAACTGACTGGTTGTCGCGCGGCCAGTCAAGAACCGGGGATTGCTTTGGCCGCTAGAGAGTCGATAGCCGTGGGACAATGGCCTTTACCGATGGGATCGGCGGAGCTGTTTCACTGCGGGGACGAGCGACAGGTGAGGGGCGATCTGGCGCTCGTCCCTCTTCGCCAGATCGCCCCTCACCCGTC
>Ga0209014_10000847_pt1 | contig 18017 bp, 13 predicted proteins | sample BarGraNGADG00212_FD_184491 | JGI IMG/M metagenome (GOLD analysis project Ga0209014, IMG submission 184491) | Arctic peat soil microbial communities from Barrow, Alaska - Barrow Graham LP Ref core NGADG0002-212 (SPAdes) (version 2) | ecosystem: Environmental > Terrestrial > Soil > Wetlands >...
ACGAGCGCCCCCGGGACTGACAAGACTGGCATGGATTTCCGGCGCATTTTGCCGGAAATTCGCTGCCAGTCCTGTCTGTCCCCGGGTTCGGAGCCCACCCCCCGCGGTGGTTTTTCGACTCCCAGCCCGCGCCAATCTGTTTTCCCGGGGAGGCCCTCCCTTGTGCGTCCGCTTCGAAGGTCGGAGCGCCAGCTATAAAGTTTCCCTCCGTTCGGCCGATAACAGGGGCAGTGGCGTTACGCGCTCTATCTCTGTGGTTCGCTTTCCTGCTGGCAGCGGCCGATGCGTCCGCCGAGAGGTACCGATTTCGCCATTTCGGTCCCGACGACGGGCTGAATACCGCGGTCAGCCGGCTGCTGCAGGACCGCGCCGGGTTTCTCTGGGTGGGAACCAGCAACGGGCTCTTCCGCTACGATGGCGCGCGTTTTCAGAGGTTTGGCGTGGAAGAGGGCTTGCCCAGCGCCACCGTGCGATGTATCGAGGAGGGTCCGGACGGCGCCCTTTGGGCGGTCACCGGCCGCGGCTTGGCGCGCTTCCGGAAGGGCTCCTTCCAGGTAGTCGAAACCGGAGCCGCCGGGCAGGACTTGCGCGCGCTCGATATCGGCGCCGATGGCAAGGTGTATCTGGGATTCGACCGGGGGTTGCTGGTTGGCGCGGTTCCACCCGGCGGCGGCGCACCGGAATTCGCGCTCGCGCCCAATACGCCGCACGATCAGGTGAACGGCATTTTGGCGGAGCCCAACGGCGACGTCTGGTTCAACTGCGGGCTCCAACTCTGCCTCCTCGATCACGGCCGCGTGCGCGTGTTCGACCAGACCTACGGCCTGCCTCCGGAGCGCTGGGGCGTCATGCTGCGCGATCGCGCCGGAGACCTGTGGGTACGTGGGCCGAGCCACCTCTATGTACTGCCACGCGGCGACGCGCGGTTCCAGGCCCGCGACCGGGACCTGCCGCAGTCCAGCAACAGCGCGCTCAGCCTGGCCGAAGATCGTCATTACCGTATGCTGGTCTCTACCGATCGCGGTCTTGCCCGGCGCATCGCGGGGCGCTGGGAATTGACGGGTATCGCGCAGGGACTGCAATCGGAAACCGTGACTGCCATCCTGCAAGACCGCGAAGGGTCGATCTGGCTTGGCCTTTGGGGTAGCGGCGTGGCGCGCTGGCCGGGGTCCGATGAATGGACCAATTGGACCATCGCCGACGGGCTCGGCAATGACATCGTCTGGGCGGTGCGCCGCGATAAGGCCGGGACCATGTGGCTTGGTACCGATAACGGTCTGGTCCGCCTGCCAGACCATAAGCCCCCTCAAATCCTGACCACTCGCAACGGGCTGGGAGGCGACAAGGTCAAGGGTCTGGTCATCGCCCCGGACGGCGCCATCTGGGCCGCCTGTTTGCCCGGCGGCGTTTCGCGCATCGATCCGAAGGGCGGCAAGATTCGCACTTTTGCCAAGGCCGCCGGATTGGAGGACGATCGCATCATCGCCTTGCATCTGGACCTCGAAAACCGGCTGTGGGCCAGCACCAGCGAAGGCCTGTTTCGCAGCAATTCCCTGCAACCCAATCTGCGCCTTGAGCGCCAGTTGCCGCCGGGGACCACCCCGCACACCATGTTCTATCGCTTCCTCACCGACCGCGAGGGCCGGGTATGGGTGGGCAGTACGCAAGGCCTGTTTCGATTCGACTCCGGAAACTGGGTCCGGTTCACCACGGCCGACGGACTCAAGGCCGACGGCGTCACCCACATCGCTGAGACGGACGATGGCGCGATCTGGGTGGGATATCGCGAGCCGCTGGGCGTTTCCCGCCTCTCGTTCGGTCGGGTCGGGGTACAGGTCAGCCACTTCACCAAACGCGACGGATTGCCCTCCGACTATATTCTTTTCCTCGGCCTCGACGCGCGTCGCCGGTTGTGGACCGGCACGGATAACGGCGTAGCCGTGCGCTCCACCGCCGGCTGGACGGTCTACGACCATGAAGACGGCCTGTCATGGGACGATTGCGCCGCCAACGCGTTCCTCGCCGAACCCGATGGCACGGTCTGGATCGGCACACTGAGAGGACTTTCGCGCTACCGACCCAGCGACCGGGCCGCTCCCCGCATGGCGCCGCCTGTGGTCGTCACCGCGATGCGCTTTGGCGACCGTCCCGGCGATCCCGAAGTCCATTCCGAGATCCCTTTTCGCGATCACGATTTCGTGGTGACCTTCGCCGGACTCAGTTTTCTCAGCGAGAAGAACATTCGTTTCCGCTACCGCCTCGAAGGCCTGGACGACCGGTGGATCGAGACCGCGCAGCGCGAGGCCCAGTACTCCAGCCTGCCGCCTGGCTCCTATCGCTTCCAAGTCGCGGCGGGCCATGCCAACGGCCCCTGGAGTCCGGTCCCGGCCGCGGTCTCCTTCCGCATCGTGCCCCCCTGGTGGGCCTCCTGGTGGTTTCGCTCCCTGGCGGCCGGCGCGTGCGCACTTTTCATCGGGCTGGTGGTGCGCTCCCGCATGGATCGCGTTCGCTACGAACGCAGGCGGCTGGAAAGCGCCGTTCGCGAGCGTACCAGCGAACTCCAGTTCCAGCAGAACGTCGTGGAGCGTCAGAAACAGGAAATTGAAGAACTGCTTCGCCAGGCGCGGGAAGCCTCGCGACTGAAAAGCCAGTTTCTGGCCAACATGAGCCACGAAATCCGCACGCCGATGAACGGCGTGATCGGCATGACCCAACTGGTGCTCCATACCGATCTGGACGCAGAGCAGCGCGACTACATCTCCACCGTGCGCGATTCCGCCGAGTCCCTCCTGGTGATCGTCAACGACATACTCGATTTCTCCAAGATCGAAGCCGGCAAGATGGAACTGTCCCACGAGCCCTTCTGTCTGCACGAATGCGTCACCGGCGCGCTCGCCGTATTCACCTGGAAGGCGCGGGAGAAGTCCCTCTCGCTGAGTTGCGAAATCGCTCCCGAAGTGCCCCGCATGCTTGCCGGTGACGTCGACCGGCTGCGTCAGATCCTGATCAATCTGCTGGGCAATGCCATGAAGTTTACCGAGCAGGGCGAAGTCTCTCTCGATGTCTCTCTCGATGTCTCGCTCGACCGGGGCCCCGGCGTTACCCTGCATTTCGTCGTGCGCGACACCGGCATCGGGATCGCCCGCGAGACCCAGGAACGAATCTTTCAGTCATTCGCTCAAGCCGATGGGGCCTCCCGCCGCCAGGGCGGTACCGGTCTCGGGCTTGCCATCTGCTCCAAACTCGTCGAGCTGATGCAGGGGCGAATCTGGGTGGAGAGCGCTCCCGGCAGCGGCAGCGCCTTTCACTTCACCGCCAGTTTCGATCGGTGCGAAGACCAATCCCCACAGCCCCCCGAAAAACAGCCGGCGGAACCGGCCGCCGCCCCCTCTGCCGCGCCGCTGCGCATCCTGCTGGCCGAGGATAACGTCGTCAACCAGAAACTCGCCCAGCACGCCATCGGGAAGATGGGCCACTCCCTCCTGGTGGCCGCCAACGGACTGCGCGCCGTCGAAGCCGCGGCCGCCCAAAGCTTCGATCTCATCCTGATGGATCTCCAGATGCCTGAGATGGACGGCTTCCAAGCCACGGCTCGCATCCGCCAAGCCGAATTCCCCTTCGGCCGCCATACCCCGATCATCGCCATGACCGCTCACGCCATGCGGGACGATCGCGAACACTGCCTCCGCTCCGGTTTCGACGACTATCTCTCCAAGCCCGTCGATCTCCAGGTGCTGGCGAGGATGATCGAAAAGTCACGCGCCTACCTCGTGGTTTGACGCCGGCGGTTTGACCCCGGCGCCGGCTTCGTCGCGAACACACCGCTCCCCGCCCCCCGCGCCCCCCTTAAAGCGCCAAGAACAAAGCCTTAGAGCGCCATCTGAACCTTGACGCGGAACCGCTCTTAGTGCCAAATAGTACTAACCCCATGAGCTTCAACCATTCCGCCGAACAGGCGCATTGCAGACGTACTGCGGCCCTGGCGGTCGAACTCGGCCGCCGTGCCGGGGTCGCCGCGCAGCCACTCGCGCAAACCGCCCTGCTGCATCATTCGCTCGAGCCGCTCCGCCATTCGAGCGGGTTGGGCCGGCTCGCCTGGCAGGTGGTGGCCGGCGACAATGCCCGCGGAATTGCCGGTATCGTCCAGGTCTGTAATCTCGTGGACGAGCAGTTCGAAGCGCTCGAGTTCGAATACAAAGAGGTCGAGACCATCCTTGAGGAGATCCAAAGCTTCGCGGCTTTCGAGGGATTCGACCCTGCTCTGGTGGAGCACCTGCGGGAGATGCGGTGCCGCGAGTTTCCCGGCGTTCTCAAACTGCCCGTGGAAGCCGGAGCGGCACGCCTCGTCTGCCGCACCCTGCGCGCGCCGCGCGAGTACGAAATCCGCGAACTGGAAGCCATCGCCCTGCGCGATCCGGTCCTCACCGGCAGCCTGCTGGGCGTGGCCAATTCCGCGCTGTCTGGCTGCGGGCAGCGGGCCTCGACGGTCGGCCGCGCCATCGCCTCTATCGGCGTCATCGAGGCGCGCAAGGTCATGCTCGCCGCCGCCCTGGGCCCGCTGTTTGCGTCCGCCGGCCTGGGAGCCATCTGGAGCCATTCGCTGATGGCGGCCCCGCTCTACGCGGCCCTCGCCGCCCACACCGGTTTGCTTAGTCCGGAGGAAGGGCTGGTGCTCGGCTTGGTGCACGACATCGGCGCCGTGGCGGTGCAATTCCTGCCACGCGAGACCCTGGTGACGTATCGCAACCTGATCGAGGGCGGCTGCCCGCCCACCTATGTCGAGCGCTTGTTGCTGGGGCGCGATCACGGCGAGATCGGCGCCGGACTGGTGGCGGAGTGGCACTTCCCGGAAGAGTTCATCGACGCCGTGCGCTTCCATCATCAGCCCGAGCGCTCCCCATCGAAGCTGGCGTCGCTGGCGTATCTGGCGGAGTTCTGGTCCGGGCGGGATGAGGATCTCCCCTCCTTCGGACGCGTCGAAGCCTGCCTGGCGCGAGTCGGCCTCGCGCTCGAAACTCTCATGGAAATGAGCAGTCGGGATTCAACCCTGCGCGCCTTGCAGGCCGTGGCGTAGCGTAGCCTTTCAGGCTGCCATGCCCCCATTCCTGGGGGCATTCTTTCCTCGGGTTTCCCATCCTATTCCACCGCGGGCCCGCCCTTTGCTTTGGTCTCTCCGTTGAACCCACTCCTCACCTGCCCGGCACCACGTCGATCTGGAGCGCCGGGTCTGCCGCCGGCACCCGCGTGCCCTCTAACCCCAGCTCGCGCCGCACGATGTTGCATCCCTGCGCGATCGCTGTCGCCTTGTAGAACGCGATCTCGCGATTGCACCCCTGCCTCCCGAAGCCGCAGTCGCTGGATACGATCAGGCTCTCCGCCGGAATATACTTCAAGGCCTTGCGGATCTCACCCGCCACATCTTCCGGCCGGTCCGCCTGCAGCGCGCGGTGGCTGACCGCGCCGATGCAGACTTTCTTCTTCAGATCGTTCTTGAACGGCTCGAACAATTCCAGATCCCTCTGGTTGCGGTCTTTCATTTCGAGCGTCCACACATCGCCCCGGCACCGCTCCAGGTAAATCTCGATCGAGTTGGCGTAACTCGTGTCCTCCATCACCCGCTGCATGTTTGGGTTGCCCCAGCAGGTGTGGATCCACACTTCCACATCGTCCAGCCCCTGTACCTCGCGGTTGAAGGCGTCGATCATGAACTTGACCTCGTCGTGATCCTTGCCGTAGGTGTTCGCCATGAAGTGGAACGTCGGTTCCTCGATCTGGATGCACCGGCAGCCCGCCGCCCGCAGCGCCACGAGTTCCTGGTTCATCGCCACCGCCATGTCCCAGATCACCTCGCGCTTGTCCTTGTACTTGGGCGTGTGTATGTCCAGGAAGAGCGCCATCACCTGCGAACAGCAGGTGCCGAACTTGATCGGCTTGCGCGTCTTTCCCTGCGCGATCCGCCACAACTTCGCATAATCCAGCGGCCGGTGCTCGATCTTGTCCACCACGTGCGGCCAGCGCCACCCCGTATAGATCTCGTTCAGCAGCGTGCCGGGCGGATAGTGGAGCCACGGCGCGGTGCTCTCTTCGGGCTGTAGATGGTCGCCTGCAAAGCCGGCCCAGCGTTGCAGGGGATAGTGGTGCCACGCCCGGCCCGCCAGGTCCTCATCCACGTGGAAATCGCCGTGCGTGAGTATGTCGAGTCCGGCGCGTTCCTGGTCGCTGAGCAGCGTGGCCATGGCGTCCTGAAACTTCTCGCGGAAGCGAACGTCCAGCATGCAGGTGTCCAGCGGCCGCCCCCACATACTCACGTCGAACCAGCGCGGGCGCGGGAACGATCCGGTGGTGGTGCTGGGAAGAATCAGATCGGCGGTGGCGGTGAACATGGTTTGCCTCGAATCCGCATGGTAATACAGTTCTCATCGCCCGCCAATCGCGCCTGCTATTTTAGCCTCATGGACCAACTGCTCGGCCGCGGCATCCACCTCTTCAACTGCCGCCGGTTTTTTGCGTGCCACGAAGTCTGGGAAGCGGCATGGACCCCGGAGCGCGGTCCGCGCCGCCTCTTCCTGCAATCCCTCATTCACTGTGCCGTCGCCTTCCATCACAACCAACGCGGCAATCCGCTGGGCGCCGGCCGCCAACTCCGCAAGGGACTGCGCAAACTCGCCGCCTACCTGCCCTCCTGCGAAGCCATCGACACCGCGCGCTTGCACGCCGATTGCCTCATCGCGCTCCAACGCATCGACTCCGGCGCGCCGCAGTTCGAGTACCCGCGCATCCACCTGTCCCCGCCCGCGTGAACCTGTGCCCAGTGGGATAAGGCTCCGCCTTGTCCATCCGAGCGAAGCTCGGACTTCTTCCTCCGCGTTCTCCGCTCCCCAGCGCGGCAAGCGCGGGAATCCTGCCCCTTACCTCCAGCTTCTCCGTGCTTTTCTCTGCGCTTATCTCTGTGTCTCCGCGTCTCTGCGTTGAATCTCATCCCCCAATCCCGTTCACCCAAACTCCAACAATATAACTCCTTCCCCTCCCACCACTTGCCTCCCCCTATTTCGGACTGCCCCCCTCCCCCCATGCTATAGCTCAAATCAGGAGGAACCAGATGTCGCACCCCCAAAAACCCGTCTCCGAAAAACAACTCGCCGCCAATCGCGCCAACGCCGCCCAATCCACCGGACCCCGCTCCCCAGACGGCAAGCCCCTAATGGGAATCAGCCCCGAACTCGTCAACCGGGATGGCCAAATTACCCAGGCCCAGACCGAACCACTCGGGGTGCCCTCTGGGCCGCGCGCCATCGAGGAATTCGACCGCCTCAAAGCCCTTCTCCACGATTTACCAAACGAAGCCATTTTCCCTCCTAACCGGAAGCAAACGAAGCTACTTGCCTACAGCCCACACGAACCCGATTGCCCCCGCGAACCCCGCTCCCCAGCCGCCACTCCCCGGCGATGTCAGCCCAACCGCGATCCCTTCCTCGTCTCCCCGCGTGTTCTGGCGGGCCACCCCCAGAACCAGCCCGATGAGTGTGTCCGAACCCACCTTCGTGCAGCTTCCCACATTCCGCCCTTCCGCAATTCAAATAAACACGGTACACTATGGTTTGAGTTGTCGAGCCAATGCGGTGGGCGAAAGCCCACTTTTTTGTTGGGGACGGCAATTCCGGCAACAATGCGGGAAGTAGTAGCGGCGAAAATCGAGGAAATCGCGCAACAAGTGGCACAGTCCGAGGGCCTGGAACTCGTCGAGGTCGAGGTCAAAGGCGGCGGCAACGCCCGATTTGTGCGCATCGCCATCGATAAGCCGGAGGGTGTGACCCACGCCGATTGCGGGCTGGTATCGGAAAAGGTGGGCGCGATTTTGGACGCGGAGGACATGGTGCCGGGACACTACACCCTTGAGGTCAGCTCTCCCGGAGTGGAACGTAAGTTATACCAGCCTAAAGACTACCAGCGATTTCAGGGGCAGAAGGCGAAACTCACCCTGCGCGACCCTGTGGAAGGCCGCCGCACTTGGGAAGGCATCCTCGCCGGGTACGCCGACGGAATCGTCTCGCTTGAAACCGAACCCGGCAACACCCGTGAGTTCCCGTTCGAGCAGGTGCGGAACGCCAACCTGAAGTTTGAGTGGTAAGCGCGCCGGGGCAAGTTTTTACCAGAACAAATCTGAATTGGAAACCAAGAGGGCACTTTGGAAACGATCTTTCAATCCATCGAAATCCTGAGCAAGGAAAAAGGCATCGACCCGCAAATCGTGCTGGACGCGGTCAAGGACGCCATGCTGATCGCCGCTCGGAAGCACTATCGCACCAACGAGGATTACGTCGCGGACATGGATCCCAAGACCGGCGCGATCTCACTCTACGCGGTGAAGAAAGCCGTGGAAACCGTCGAAGATCCGGTACATGAGATGACGCTGGCCGAGGCGCGGCGGATCGATTCCAAACTCGAAATCGGCGGCGAAGTGCGCATTCCGAAGAACACCGACGCCTTGGGCCGAATCTCCGCCCAGACCGCCAAGCAGGTCATCTTCCAGAAGGTCCGCGAGGCCGAACGCGACACCGTGTTCCAGGAGTATTCGGGGCGCACCGGCGAACTCGTCAACTGCACCATCAAGCGCGTGGAAGGTCCGGACTACATGCTGGACCTCGGCAAAACCGAAGCCAAGCTGCCCAAGAAGGAACAGTCCCGCCTGGAAGGCTACAGCGTGGGAGACCGCGTACGCTGCGTCATCAAGTTGGTCGACAAGTCCAGCAAGGGGCCCGGAGTGCTGGTATCGCGGGCGGCGCCCGAACTGGTGATGCGCCTCTTCGAACAGGAAGTCCCGGAGATTTACGACGGCACGGTGGCCATCAAGGGTTGCGCGCGGGAAGCCGGCGAGCGCACCAAGATCGCCGTCCAAAGCCGCGACCGCGATGTGGATAGCGTGGGCGCTTGCGTGGGCATGAAGGGCATGCGCGTGCAATCCATCATCCGTGAGTTGCGCGGCGAGAAAATCGACATCATTGAGTATTCCGACGACCCCGTGGTCTTTGCCACCCATGCGCTGAGTCCGGCGAAGGTCAGCCGGATTGTGGTCGTCGATGCCCTCGAGAAGCACATGGAAGTCATCGTCGACGATTCGCAGCTCTCTCTCGCCATCGGCAAGAAGGGCCAGAACGTGCGCCTGGCGGCCAAGCTGCTCGGCTGGAAGATCGACATCAAGAGCGAGGAAGAGAAGCGCCAGGAAGTCGAGTCGCAGATGGCCGCCCTGGTGGCCCCCGGGGCGCCGGTTTCCGTTCTGCTCGACTATGGAATGAGCGACGCGTTGTCGGAGAAGTTGATCGAAGCCGGAGTCGGGACCATCGAGCGCCTGGGCACCATGACGCCCGAGCAGCTCGAAGCAATTCCCGGCATCGATCCGGCTTCGATCGAGTTCATTCAGGCCTCCGTAGTGGCCTATTACAGCCAGTTTGAGGATCCCGGCACGGAAGGCGGTTCCGCGGAGTCCGAGCCGGAGGATTCCGAAGTGAGTGCGGCGGCGGGCGAACCCGGCGAAGTCGGCGAACCCGGCGAAGTCGGCGAACCCGGCGAAGTCGGCGAACCCGACGAAACGCAGGCGGAGCCCGAGGCGGAAGCTGCCGCGGGCGACGTGGAGCAGGCCGGCCCCAAAAACGTCGAAGAGCCTGCGGAAGAGCCCGTCGTAGAGCCCTCGGAACCGGGTTCGGAACCGGCGGAAACGGTGTCCGGCGAGGGTTCGGAGACCGTGGAACAGTTTGGTACGATAGAGGACGCGGGTTCTCCTCACAATCATGCCGAAGTTGCGGGTGCGGAGAGTGTGCCGCAAAATAGTAGTGGCGAGTAGTGGCGTCTCCGCGGGTTAATTGCAGATAGCTTTCTCTATGAAGAAGATTCGAATCAACGAGCTGGCGCGGGAGTTGGAAGTCAAGGCTCACGAAATACTGGAGCGGCTCCCCGAATTGGGCGTCTCGGAAAAAAAGACGCATTCCAGCTCAATCGATGAAGACGTAGCCATCAAGCTCCGTCAGTTCTACGGACAGGACATCCCGGACTACGTGCACGATCCCAACGCGGACGACTCCGCGAGCGATGGGCACGAGGAAGCGCATGGCGAGGAAGGCCACGAGGCCCCGCCCGCCACTTCGGGCGTGGCGGTAGCGCCAATGCCCCCGGCGCCTGTACGGCCGCCGGCCGCCGAAAGCGCGCCTGCCCCGCAAGAAGAGAAGCCGGCCGCCGAAGAGGCGCCGCGTCCCGTGGCGCCGATCCGCCCACCGCTGGCTGGCCGCCCGATTCATCCGCCGGTCGGAGCGCATCCGCCGGCCAGGCCGCCCGAGCAGCATGTCCCGCGCGCCGCACCCGCGCCGCCCGCGCCGCATGCCCCGCGTCCCACACGGGCGGCGCCCGCCCAGCCCGTGGCCACCGCGCCGCACGTTACGCCACCGCCACCCGCCCCGCAGGCTCCGCCGGCAGCCGTGTTTGCCCCCGGCCGTCCGAGTATGCCGGCCGCCAAGCCGCTGCCCACCGCGCCGCGGCCCGGCCAGGTACTCTCCGGACCGCGACAGCCATTCCCCACGGCGCCCGCGCCCGGATCGCCGCAACAGCGGCCCCAAGTCATTCCCCGTCCGCCTCAGCACCAGCGCTCCGAAGGCCAGCGCCCCAGTGGTCCCGGAGCGCCCTCGATGCCGATGGCGCCGCAGCGTCCGCTGGCCGGTCAGCCGGCAGCGCGGCCGGTCGTGCCCCCGCGTCCCGATCTGGTTGCCAAGCTCAGCGCGCCTCGGCCCATGATGCCGCAGCAGCCGGTGCAGCCTCGTCCCGGAATTCCCAGAGCGTCCAGCGCTCCGGTTCCCGGTCAACCGATTTACCGCGGACCCATCCGTCCCGGCCAGCCCATGGTGGCCAAGCCGGGCGTGCGTCCCGGCATGCCTCCCTCGCGTCCCAGCGGTCCCCGGCCGCAGCATCCCACTTCGCGCGGCCGCGCCGAACCGGGTTTGGCGCCGCCTCCGGTCGAGCCGGCACGTGGACGTCCCGGCCAGCGCCCGGTCCGCCAGCAGCGCGAGCGGGTGGAGGAAGAGAAGGTTCTCCGGCCGCAACGCCGCCATGTGGAATCCGGCCCGCCGCCGATCAGCCGTGAAATCACCATCTCCGAAGGCATCACGGTCAAAGAGCTCAGCGAAAAGCTCGACGTGAAGGCCAATATGGTGATGAAGAAACTCATGGACCGCGGAATTTTCGTGGCCATCAACCAGACCTTGGACGCCAAGCTGGCCACCGAAATCGCCCGCGATTTCGGCGCTTCAACCGCTACCGTCAGCTACGAAATCGAAGCCATGCAGTCGGTGGAGGAAGCCGAAGACACGAAGGATCAGGTACGGCGTGCCCCCGTGGTCACCATCATGGGACACGTGGATCACGGTAAGACGTCGCTGCTCGACGCCATTCGCGTCGCCAATGTGGCGGGACGCGAGGCCGGCGGAATCACCCAGCACATCGGCGCCTATCAGGTGGAGATGAAGGGCCGCAAGATCGTGTTCATCGACACCCCCGGCCACGAAGCCTTCACCCGCATGCGTTCCCGCGGCGCCAAGGTCACCGACATCGTCATTCTGGTGGTGGCGGCCGACGATGGCGTCATGCCGCAGACCCTGGAAGCCATTGACCACGCCAGGGCGGCCGGCGTGCCGATCGTCGTGGCTATCAACAAGATCGATAAAGCCGACGCCCAGACGGAACGCATCAAGCAGCAGCTCAGCGACCGCGGCTTACTCCCCGAAGACTGGGGCGGCGATGTAGTCATGGTGCCGGTTTCGGCGCGCACCCAAGAGGGGCTGCCCCTCCTGCTCGAAATGATTCTCCTGGTGGCCGACATGCTGGACCTCAAGGCCAACCCCAGCCGTCCGGCCATGGGCACCGTGATTGAAGCCCAGCTCGATCGCGGACGCGGTCCCGTGGCCACCGTTCTGGTGCGCAACGGAACCCTCTCGGTGGGCGATTTCTTCATCTGCGGCGCCGTCTTCGGCAAGGTTCGCGCCATGCAGAACGACCGCGGCGGACAGATCCGCAAGGCCGAGCCTTCCACCCCGGTGGAAGTGCTGGGTCTGGATTCGATGCCCGAAGCCGGGGACGATTTCCAGGTGGTCACGGACACCGCCAAAGCCAAGCAGATCGTCAACTTCCGCGACCAGCGGCTCAAGGAATCCCTGCTCGCCAAATCCAGCCGCATCACCCTCGAACAACTGCACAAACAGATGAAGGCCGGCGAAGTCAAGGAACTGCCCGTCATCATCAAGACCGACGTGGGCGGCTCGGCGGAAGTCCTCACCGAGTCCCTCCAAAAGCTGTCCAACGACAAGGTGAAGGTGCGCGTGATCCACTCCGGCGTCGGCGCCATCAACGAAAGCGACATCCTGTTGGCCTCGGCGTCCAACGCGATTGTCATTGGGTTCAACGTGCGGCCCGACCGCAAAGCCCAGGCCACCGCCGAACAGGAGAAGGTGGACGTGCGCCTGCACACCATCATTTACAACCTGACGGACGAGATGAAAAAGGCCATGTCGGGCCTCCTCGCCCCGGTGTTCAAGGAAGTCTACCGCGGCAAGGCCGAGGTGCGCGAGACCTTCCGTATCAGCAAGGTCGGCGCCGTGGCTGGTTGCCAGGTGACCGACGGCTCCATCCCGCGCGACAGCGAATGCCGCGTGCTGCGCGACAACGTCGTGGTGCATACCGGCAAGATCGGTTCGCTGCGGCGGTTCAAGGACGACGTCAGCGAAGTCAAGATCGGCATGGAGTGCGGGATCACGTTGGCCAACTTCTCCGATCTTAAGCAGGCCGATATCATCGAGGCGTACGCCACCGAACGGGTCGCCACCGAAGTATTCGCCTGAGACCATGGCGGCAATCGGCGTACTGACCCTGGAACTTCGGCTGGAAAGTTCGCATTCGCTCAAAGAGAAGCGGCACGTCGTGCAGAGTTTGAAAGACCGCCTGCGGCACAAGTTTAACGTCTCCGTGGCGGAGATCGCCCATCAGGATCTCTGGCAACGGGCAACCGTCGCCGCGGTGACGGTGTCGAGCGATCGCGAGAATGCGGAGAAGGTGCTGCGCGGCGTGGAAGATGAGGTTGCGGGGCTCGTAGGTTCGGCGCTGGTGGAAGCCACCGTCGAGTGGATCGAGTAGCGTAGCCTATAAGGCTGCCATGACCCCATTCTTGGGGGCATTCCGGTTTTGTTATGGACGTACGACGCATATTACGGGTCTCTGAGGCTGTGAAAGAGGAACTCTACGAGATCATCGGCTTTGAGTTGGAAGATCCGCGGCTGTTGGAAGTGGAAGTGACCGACGTCCAGGTCAGCCCGGATTCCCGGCACGCCGCCATCAAAGTGGCGCTGCGCGGCGACCAGCGCAGGCGTAACCATGCGCTCGCAGCCCTCGAACACGCTGCGGGGTACCTGCGGCAGGAACTGGCTTCGCGATTGCAGCTCAGGCATGTCCCGGAGCTGCATTTTGAACAGGACAAGAATCCGGACGTCGAGAGCCGGGTCGATTTTCTGCTGCGCCGCGCCAGAAAATCTCGGGGGCGTGACGAAAATTAGCCCTAAAGTCAAACAATATGTGTTAGTTTTGTTTCTGTTGGCGGCTTTGGCGGCTGACGGGCAGCAGGAACTTCTGCGGCTCGAAAAGAGCGCCGACGCCATGGGTTCGACCTATTCCATTGCCCTGTATGGGTATGACCGGGTCAAGATGGAGGCGGCCGTGGACGCCGCGTTCGACGAGGTCCGGCGGCTCGACGAGCTGCTTTCGAATTATCAACCCGGAAGCCAGTGGAGCGAGGTCAATAGAGACGCGGCAACCAAGCCGGTCTTGGTTTCGCCGGAGCTTTTCCAGCTTCTTGCGGCGTGCCTCGAGTACAGCCGGGAGAGTGAAGGCGCGTTCGATATCACGGTGGGACCGTTGATGAAGGTTTGGGGATTTTATAAGGGGTCCGGCCACCTGCCCCACAAGCCGGAGATCGCGGCGGCGCTCGCCAAGGTGGGCTACCGGCACATTCGCCTCGACCCGGCGGCCCAGACGGTGCGGTTCGATCGCTCCGGTGTGGAAATGGACCCGGGCGGCGTCGGCAAAGGCTACGCCGTCGACCGCATGGTGGAAGTTTTGAGACAGAACGGGGTTCGGACCGCCATGGTGGCGGGTTCGGGCAGCAGCATCTACGGAATGGGTGCGCCGCCGGATGAGCCGAAAGGCTGGCCGGTGAAGATCAAGGACCCGTGGGACAACCGCAAGACGCTGGCGGAGGTTTGGCTGAAAGACAGTTCGATGTCGACCTCCGGCAGCTATGAGAAGTTTTTTCGGGCGGAAGGCAGAGTTTACGCCCACATCATGGACCCGCGGACCGGATATCCGGCGCAGGGCAGTGTTTCGGTTTCGGTGCTTGCGCCGCGCACGGTCGATAGCGAGGTGTGGGCGAAACCGTATTTTGTCAATGGCCGCCAGTGGGCGGTGAAGCATCGGCCAAAGGAATTTCGAGTGTTCTTTTGCGAAGACAGGATGGAAAAGCCATGCGCGTGGCTCCAATGACAAGCCGTTTCCTAGATGCCTGCCGGCGGAGGCCCACGGATGTAAGACCCGTGTGGTTCATGCGGCAGGCCGGCCGGTACCTGAAACAGTACCGCCAGATTCGCGAGAAGCACGGCATTCTGGAAATCTGTAAGCGCCCGGATTTGGCCGCCACCGTGACCCTGCAGCCCATCGAGGTGCTGGACGTGGACGCGGCCATTATTTTCGCGGATCTGCTGCTGCCCATCGAACCGATGGGCCTGAAGCTGAAATACGAAAAGGGGGAAGGTCCGGTGATCGCCAACCCCGTGCGCACCTCTGACGACGTGGATTCGCTTGCCACCACCAATACCGACGACCTCGGCTACGTGGGCGAGGCCATCCAGCAGGTCGTGCGCGCGCTCGCCGGCAAGGTGCCGGTGATCGGCTTCGTGGGCGCGCCCTTCACCATGGCGAGCTACATGATCGAAGGCGGCGCGACGCGCAACTTCGTGCGCACCAAGAAACTGATGTACAGCGACGAAACCCTGTGGCGCCGCCTCATGGGCAAGATCGTCGACGTGCTGGCGCCGTTCGCGCATTCCCAGGTCACTGCCGGGGCGCGCGCCATCCAGGTGTTCGATAGTTGGGTGGGGGCGCTGGGCTCGGACGATTACGTGCGCTATGCCGCGCCGTATTCGCGCGCGCTGATCGAGCGCATCCGCGCCACCGGCATCCCGGTGATTCACTTCGGCACCGGCGCCAGCGGCTTCTTCCGCGAACTGCACGCCGCCGGCGGCGACGTGATGGGCGTGGATTGGCGCATCAACATCGACCAGGCGTGGATGGACATCAGCTACCGCTCTGCGATTCAGGGCAATCTCGACCCCGTCGCGCTCTTCGCGCCGCTGCCCGAATTGCGCGCCAAGGTGCATGAACTGCTGAAGCGCACGGGCACGCGTCCCGGACACATTTTCAATCTCGGCCACGGGATTCTGCCGGAAACCCCGGTGGAGAACGTCAAGGCCGTGGTGGAAATGGTGCGGGAATTCCGGCCGTGAACACCGGCGTCCTGCTGCTCGCCCACGGAGCGCCGGAACGCATAGAGGACGTGCCGCAGTACCTCTCGTTTGTGCGCGGCGGCCAGCCGGTTTCCGCGTGCGTGCTCGATGAGGTCACCAGCCGTTACGCTCGGATCGGCGGCAGTGGGCCGCTGACCCGGTGGACCCGCGTGCAGGCCGAGGCGCTCCAGGGCGTGCTGGGAATTCCCGTGTTTTTCGGAATGCGCAACTGGCATCCCTTCATCCAAGAGACTATGGATCAAGTCCGCGCCGCGGGCATCGGCCGCCTGGCGTGCGTGTGTCTGGCGCCGCAGTTCTCCGAGCTGAGCGTCGGGCTGTACATGAAGCGCGCCAGTGCCGCATCCGAGGGCGTTGACCTCAAGTGGGCCACCAGCTATTGCACGGAGCCCCTGCTGATCGACGCCTTCGCCGAGCGCCTGCAAGGTTTGCGCGGCAAGGTGCTGTTCACGGCGCACAGCCTACCCGTGCCGAATGAACGGTACGAGGGCGAAGCCCGCGCCACGGCGTCGGCGGTAGCGGCCCGCCTGGGGCTTACCGATTGGGAGTTCGCTTACCAGAGTCAGGGGATGAGTGGCGGCACCTGGTTGGGGCCAACCGTGGAATCGTGCCTCGACCGCTACGCCGCGCAAGGTGTGCGCGAAGTGGTGGTCGCGCCCATCGGCTTCGTCTGCGACCACGTGGAAATTCTGTACGACATCGACGTGCTGTTCCGCGCGTACGCGGCCGAGCGAGGCATCGCGTTAACGCGCCCCGAAAGTCTGAACGGCTCGGCCACATTCACGGCGGCGCTGGCCGAGGTGGTGAAGCGATGCGGCGTAGCGTAGCCTTTCAGGCTGCCATGCCCCCATTCGTGGGGGCATGGTCTTCTGTGCGCACCGAGGTGCCCTCCTGATGCCGCGCGTCGTCATCATCGGCGGGGGCATCTCCGGGTTGTCGACAGCCTACTACCTGGCCAAAGGCGGTGCATCCTCCACCATCATCGAATCGCGCCCGCGCCTCGGCGGCGTGATCCAGACGGAAAAGATCGACGGCTGCACCATCGAGGCCGGCCCGGATAGCTTCCTTTCCATGAAACCGGCGGCGATGGACCTCATCGCCGAGCTGGGCCTGCGCGGCGACGTCATCGGGTCCAACGACCACCTGCGCATCACTTACGTGCGCAAGGGCGGCAAGCTGGTGCCCCTGCCCGACGGCCTGATGATGATGGTGCCCACCAGGATTCTGCCCCTGTTGACCACCGGCCTGCTCAGCCTCGGCACCAAAATCCGCATGGCGATGGAACTCCTGCGCGCACCCAAGATGAAGCCGGGCGATGAATCGGTGGCCGATTTCGTGTGCGAGCATTACGGGCAGGAGGCGGTGGACTATCTGGCCGAACCGCTGCTCAGCGGAATTTACGGTGGCGACCCGCGCGAGCTCAGCGTGACCGCGGTGCTGCCGCGCTTCGTCGAGCTGGCCACGAAGTACGGGAGCCTCACGCGCGGCGTGCTGGCCGCCCGCGCGCAAGCTCCCAAATTGCAGACGCCCGCCCCGCTATTCCGCACTTTGAAAGGCGGGCTGGGACAACTGGTGGACGCCGTCGCGGCAGGAATCCGCGGCAAGGTCACCGTGCGTCAGGCGCGCGCCGAAACGGTGGAGCGGACGGCTAGCGGGTTCCGCGTGCGGCTGGATGGCGAGTGGCTGGAGGCCGATCGGCTGGTGGTGGCGTGCGAGGCGCACAGTGGCGCGGGCCTGCTCGCACCGGTGGATGTGAGCTTGGCGGAACTGATGGGCAAGGTGGCATACAGCTCGTCGATGACCGTGGCGGTCGGGTTCGACGCCGCGGATTTCGCCAAGCTGCCCTCGGGCTTTGGCTTCCTGGTGCCCAAGAAAGAGCGGAAGCGCCTGGTGGCTTGCACCTGGGTCGGCACCAAGTTCCCGTATCGCGTCCCCGAAGGCAAGGTAGTGGCGCGCTGCTTCCTCGGCGGCATGGAAGACGCGGGCGTGTTGGGCGAGAGCGACGAAGCGGTGACCGCGGCGGTGACCCAGGAACTGCGCGAGATTGCCGGCGTGACCGCGCCCCCCCGCTTCACGCGCATTGCCCGCTGGCCGCGCTCCATGGCGCAATACACGGTCGGACATCCCGCCCGCCAGGCCGAACTGGAAGCGCGCCTGGCGCAGATTCCCGGCCTGTACGTAGCGGGCAACGCGTACCAGGGAATCGGCATTCCGGACTGCATCCGGATGGGCCGCGCGGCCGCGGAGAAAATCCTGAATTTGTCAGAGTCTGACAAAGTACCCCCTGTATGTACCTGATTCCAAGAGTACACGCGCTCCAGATTTGTCAGAGTCTGACAAATCGGTACGCACCGTGGCCCGAAACCGTGCCGCTGTTGTAACATCGGGGTGGAGGCACTTCCGCACGCCCCCAAG
>Ga0209014_10000850_pt1 | contig 18004 bp, 13 predicted proteins | sample BarGraNGADG00212_FD_184491 | JGI IMG/M metagenome (GOLD analysis project Ga0209014, IMG submission 184491) | Arctic peat soil microbial communities from Barrow, Alaska - Barrow Graham LP Ref core NGADG0002-212 (SPAdes) (version 2) | ecosystem: Environmental > Terrestrial > Soil > Wetlands >...
AACATCGTGTGGGCGTGGGTGCTGACCATACCGGCCGCCGCGACTATTGCGTGGCTTTCGTACTTCGCGCTGCACTTCACCATAGTGAAATAGGGGCGTGGGAGCGGACGTGACACGGAGGAAGAATGCCCCCAGGAATGGGGACATGGCAGCCGGGACGGCTACGCTACGGGGTTACCTGCTCCATGACCCATTCGGCGGCCAGCGCGCTCTCTCCATAGGACCTCGGGAGGATGCCGCGTACGATGGCGCTGACAAAGTCCTCGACACACGGATAGTGCAGGTTTTCCGGGGCGGCAATGCGCTCGACGCCGCCGGGATGCACCAGTTCCGGACCGTTCAACGGCGACAAGTCGATCTCTCCATCGGTGCCGCGGACGCGGAATTCGTCGCGCACCACCCGCGAATGCCAGCGCACATCCACCACACCGCGCACGCCGCCTTCGTACTCGATCATCACGGTGGCGTTGTCCTCCACTTCGAGCGCATGCACCAGCGTCGACAAGTGTCCGATCGCGTTGATGGGCTTGCCGAACAGATAGTTCATCAGATCGATGCGGTGCGACCCGGTATCGCGCAGCGGTCCTCCGCCGGACTGCTTCGGGTCGGCCAGCCAGGCGCGCGAGGTGCCAAGCGGGTTGAACCAATCGTGCGCGGTGGCTTCGGCGAACACCGGACGGCCGATCACGCCCGCCTCCATCAACTCGCGCGCGCGGTCCACCTTGGGGTACATGCGCCGGTAATAGGCGATGCCCAGGGTGCGGCGCGTATCTTCGGATGCCCGCTGCATGGCGAGCGCCTCGGCATAGTTCAGCGCCATGGGCTTTTCGCACAGCACGTGGCGCCCGGCGCGCAAGGCCTCGATGGTCTGCGCGGCGTGCATAAACACGGGCGTCGCGATATACACCGCCGTGGCGTCGCTCTCGGCCAGCGCGGAGGCGAGATCGCTCCACGACTTCACGCCATACGGCTCAGCCTTCGCCGGGTCGCGGGTCACGATTCCGGCCAGCCGGCTGCGAGACTCCGCCAAAATCGCGGGCAGTACCCGCTTGCGCGTAATATCGCCGACACCGACCACCAGCCAGGAGAGCATAGGCGTATGGTAACGTAGTGCGCCGTTTCAGAAGTGCGGTCCAGTATTTCGAGAAACGCTCCCTAACGGTCGCGGCATTGGCATTCTTGTAGCCACTTTCGAGGACATCCCAAACCATTGAAAAGGCGGGTCCGTCCACCAGCCGCACTGCCAAATTCCCGACGCAGTGGCCAATCCTTGCCACCTCCCGCCGGTTTGCCCTTTCCGGCGCTACGCTACCATCGTGCCGCGGCCCAGGATGCCGGCCGGGTCCATCCGCCGCTTGACGGCGCGCATCGCCTCCAGGTGTTCGGGCGCGTATTGCAGCGCCAGCAGGTGGGCCTTGCGCTTCCCTACCCCGTGCTCGGCCGCCACCGTGCCGCCCAGTTTCACGGCGTGGCGCGCGAATTCCGCCAGCAGCGCCGCCGCGTGCCGCGGGTTCGCCGGATCGCTGAACAGGTTCACGTGGACGTGCGCGTCGCCGATATGTCCGAAGATCACGTAGCGCCCCGGGAACTCCTCTTCCAGGCGTTGGCGGTAGTAGGCCAGCATCTCGCGATTGCGCGCCAACGGCACGGCGAAATCGGTATTCATCTTCATGGCGCCAGAGCGCCGCACCGCATCGTTGACCAGTTCGGGCAGGGTGTGGCGGAAGCGCCGGAAGCGCTCGCGATCGTTGGCCGTGGTAGCGAACCAGGAGTCTTCCACCAGGGCGCCGGTGCCCTCCAGGCGCTCCAGCCACAAGTCGATCTCCGGATCGTCCACCGACTCCATCTCCTGATCGAACAGGATGGCCGCGCGCGCTTCTCCCGGAATCTCCGGGAATCGGCTGCGCAACAGGTCGAGCGAGGGCTGGTCGAAATACTCCAGCATGCGCGCCGATGCCGTGGCGCGCCAGCGTTCCACGGCGGTCACCGCCGCATCGTCGCTAGGGAAAAACACCAGGCCCGCGAGCACTGCCTTGGGCGCCGGGCGCAGCCGCAGCGTGGCTTCCGTGATCACCCCCAGGGTGCCCTCCGAACCGATGAACAGATCCACCCAGTCCATGCCCGGGCGCAGCAGATAGCCGGCTGTGTTCTTGGTGACGGCCGGCAGCGGGATCGTGCCCGGGTCGAAATCAATTTTCTCGCCGCGCCCGATGTCGAGCCTGCGCCCGTCGGCCAGCACCACGCGCAGGCGCTCCACCCAGGCGCCGGTAGCGCCATAGCGGAAACTCCGCGACCCGCTGGCGTTGCAGGCGATGTTGCCGCCGATGGAAGCCCCGGTCTCGGTGGGGTCGGGCGGATAGAGTTGTCCCGACCCGAGCGCCGCCGCATGCACGTCGCGCAGCAGCACGCCGGCGCCGGCCACGGCATACCCGGGGTGGATGTCGAGGCGCGTGAACTTCTCTAGCGAGAGCACCCAGCCGCCGAACGGCACGCGGCCGCCCGCCACGCCGGTGCCCGCGCCCGATACGGTAACCGGAATCCCCGCCGCCGAGGCCGCGCGCAAAGCGGCGGCGACTGCCGCGTCATCCGCCGGCACAATCACCCGCTCGGCGTGCCCGCCCTTCAGCCCGGAAGCATCCTCCAGGTAGACGGACGGGACCTCAGCGTCGACAGACCGGGAGGCCTGTCCCACTGTCAGACTTCCAGAATCACCGGCATGATCAGCGGACGCTTGGACGTCTGCTTGACGATGTGCCGCTTCAGGTCCGCGCGGATCTTCTCCTTCATGACTCCCCAATCCGTCTTCTCCTCGAGATTCGATCCTTCCAGCGTCTTAATGACGAGTTGCCGCGCCGCATCCAGGAACGCCGCCCCGTCATCCCCCACCTGGAAGCCGCGCATGACAATCTCCGGCGGGCTTTCGAGGCGCCCGGTACTCCGGTTGATCGCAATGATCGGCAGCACGATGCCGTCTTCCGACAGCAGGCGCCGGTCGCGGATCACCATATCCTGCACCACGTCGTCCACCGAACCCGAATCGATGCACACGTGCCCCACGGTGACCTTGCCCGCCCGGCGCGCGCCATGATGGTCGAACTCCAGGACGTCGCCCATGTCCATGATAAAGGTCTCTTCCAGCCCGGCGAAGCGCAGGTGATCGGCTAACCTCGCGTGCTTGGAAAGCTGGCGGAACTCCCCGTGGATGGGCATGAAGTAGCGCGGCCGCACCAGGTTCAGTACCAACTTCATCTCTTCCACACTGCCGTGTCCGGAGACGTGGAGCGGAGGATTCATGGCGCCGTACAGGACGTCCGCCCCGCGGCGCGACATGTGGTCGATCATGCGAAAAATCGCCTTCTCGTTACCCGGGATGATGCGCGAGCTCAGCACCACCGTATCGCCCTTGTCCACCGAGATGTGCTTGTGGTTATCCACCGCCACGCGCGACAGCGCCGACATCGGCTCGCCCTGCGTGCCGGAAACCAGAATCGCCACCTTTTCCCGCGCCAGGCCCATCACATCCTGCGGGCGCAGCAGGATGCCGTCCGGAATGCTGAGCAGGCCGTGAGCATGGGCGATCTCCGTGACCGACACCATACTTCTGCCGACTATCGCCACCCGCCGGCCGTATTCCTCCGCCAGATCGAGCACCAGTTGGATGCGGTGAATCGAGGAGCTGAAGCAGGAAACGACGATCCGATTCTCGGAGCGGCTGAAGATCTCCTCCATGCGCGGCCTCACCGCGCGCTCGCTCTCGGTGTATCCCGGCCGGTCGGAATTCGTCGAATCGGAGAGCAGCAGCAGGACGCCGCGCTTGCCGTAATCGGCCAGCGTGTGCAGATCGAACAGCTCGTTGTCCGTCGGCGTGGGGTCCACTTTGAAATCGCCGGTGTGGATGATCACGCCGAGCGGCGTAGTGATGGCCAGAGCCACCGCGCTCACAATGGAGTGCGTGACGTGAATGAACTCGATCTTGAACGGGCCGATGCCGATGGCCTGCTTCGGCTTGACCTTGATCAGCCGCGGCTCCTGGTCCAGATCGTACTCTTCCAGGCGCCGCTCCACCAGAGCCAGCGTGAACGCCGTACCGTAGACAGGCACGTCGATCTCGGAGAGAAAATAGGGCACGGCTCCGATGTGGTCCTCGTGGCCGTGGGTCAGAATCACGGCTCGCACCTGCGCCTGATTTTCCTTGAGGAAAGTCAGGTCGGGCATCACCAGATCGACGCCGAGCAGCTCGGCATCGGGGAACATCATTCCGCAATCGACTACGATAATGTCTTCGCCGTAGCGGATGGCGGTCATGTTCATGCCGAACTCGCCCAGGCCGCCCAGGGGTATTACCTGCAACTTCAAATCAGTCATTCGTCTTCTTTCTTCTCTCTTGTAGCGCAGCCTTTCAGGCTGGGGTGCCCTCTGGGCCGCCCCCATTCGTGGGGGCATTCTTCTTGGCCCTAGCGATAACCAGCAGCCTGCAGCTCAAATAATTCAGCATAGCGCCCGCCCAGGCTGAGCAGTTGCTCATGCGTACCTTGCTCTTGTATCGACCCGTCCGCCAGCACCAGGATCCGGTCTGCCATGCGGACGGTGGAGAATCGGTGGGAAATCAGTATTGCCATGCGCGCTCGCGTCAGTTCGGAGAACCGCTGGAACACCTCGTACTCGGCGCGCGCGTCCAGCGTAGCGGTCGGCTCGTCCAGAATCAGCAACTGGGCGTCGCGCATGTAAGCCCGCGCGAGCGCGAACTTCTGCCACTCGCCCCCGGAAAGATCCACGCCGCCCTCGAAACGCCGGCCCACCATCTGATCGTACCCATTCGGCAAACGGTCGATCACGCTTTTTGCCAAGCTCTTCACCGCCGCGGATTCGACCCGGGGCCGGTCGTCAAGCGAGTCGACCTTGCCAAATCCAATGTTCTCACGAACAAGCAGGTCATAACGCATGTAATCTTGGAAGATCACGCCAATTTCGCGGCGCAGATCCTCCACGTCATACTCGCGCAGGTCGATCCCGTCCAGCAGAATCTGCCCTTCGGTGGGGTCGTAGAGCCGTGCGAGGAGCTTGACCAGGGTGGTTTTACCGGCTCCATTTTCACCGATTAATGCCAATTTTTCATTGGGATGCAAGAAAAAATTAATGTTTTGGACTACCATGCGGTCGCTGCCCGTATAGGCGAACGCCACGTTGCGGAATTCAAATCCCTGCCGGATCGGGCGGGGCGCCGGGATGGCGTTCGGCGCGGCGCCAATGGTGGGCTGCATGGCGAAAAACTCGAACAAGTCTTTCAAGAAGACCGCCTGCTCGGAAATGTCGTTGAAGCCGGCGAGAATCTTCTCGATGTAGGCTCGTGAGCGGTTGAACGCCCCCGTCAGGAAGGTAAAGCTGCCGAGCGAAACCGCGCCCGCCAGAGTTCGCGCGAGGACCACCACATAGGCCCCGTAATAGCCCCCGGTCGACGCCACGTTCAGGGCCGAACCCATGACTGCACGCCGCATCGCAATAGCCTTATTTTCCTTAAAGATCTCCGTCGATACCTCATCGTAATGTTTAGATAGGTACGAGCCCAGTCCAAAGATCTTAACTTCCTTGGCGCTCTGGGAGCTGGCGCCGAGCAGCCGCAGGTAATCCAACTTGCGGCGCTCCGGCGTACGTTTGTACAGGACGGAATACGCCAGGCTGGTAAAATGCGTCTCTCCGAGGAAAGAGGGAATCACCGCCGCTGCCAGCAGCACCATCAGCCAGGGTGAAAACACGATCAGCCCGGTGGAGAGCGATGCCAGGGTCACGGCGTCCTGCCCGATGTTCAAGAGCGCCGCCAAGAGGCCCATCCGGCCGGTCGTCTGGCGACGGGCGCGATCCAGTTTGTCGTAAAATACCGGGTCTTCAAACGACGCCAGATCCAGCCGGGAGGCGTGTTCCATCAGGCGCACGCTGACCCGGTTGGTGAAGCGGTCGCCCAGCAGGCTGTCGCACAGTATATTCGCCCGTCCCAGAACATCGCTCGCGATGGCCAGCGCCAATTCCAGCGCCACCAGCTTCCAGATGCCCGCCAGATTGCCGCTGCGGCGCGTAATCCACGCCACCACGCCATCGATGATGAGCTTGGAGACCCAGAGCATGGCCAGCGGCAGCAGCGCCCGGAAGAGCCGGAAAACCGTGCTGGCCACCACCAGGGGCGGGCTGGTCTCCCACACCATCCTCAACAACGGCCGGATATACCGAAGCGATGCCAGACGCGCGCGCCAGGAGAGTTCCTGCGCGGGCCGCGGCGGCTTGGGTTTGTCCATGAGTGAATTCTAGCGTGGTTCCAGTGCGGCAAAACCCGCCTGAAATTGGGGTGTACCGCAAATTAGAAATGCTCACCCCGAAGGGTGAGCATTTTATCCCCTGTTCTACCAGGGTGATGTTCGATGGGAGAATCAGTCTCGACGGAATCGCAACCGCCAAAACTTTGTAGTTGAATCGTATTTCCTTACGGCTTTCCAGTCAAGCGAAAATCCGGCCGGTCCTTTTTTGGCCGTAACCTGCTCTTTTGGGCCAACTTGCGGCGACGTGGATTTTTCCACAGAAGGCGCAAAGCAGGCCAAAAAGTCCATTTTTCGCCTGAGGATTTCGCTCTAATACGAACAAAAACAGGGGTTTGTCGATCCGACTCCTCATCTTCCCAGATGCAGGGTGGTGAGCGCGTCGGCCTCTTCGCCCCGATTACCGCGCCGCAGGAAGGCCCGCCAGCCACCATATGCCAGCCCCGACACGATCATAAATCCGAGCAGTATCCCAATGAGAACGAAAGCGTTTATCACCAGGTTGCCGATGTTGTCTTTGTGGCTGGGAACCCATTGGTCCAGGGTCACCGAAGCCTGATATTTCACCTGCGAGAGCACCCGTTCGGCCGCGTCCGGGTCTGTGAAGGCCAGCACCACCGCCACGAGGGGACCGCTGCGTTTGACCAGATTGCCACCGGGTATTCCCCTGAAGTCGATTTCCTTCTGCATGGCGATCTGCGGGGTGGGGTAGCTGAAAATCACCAGCCCCACGTCCCCTTTCGGGCTGTGGAAAACTCCCATCTGGCCCTCGGCGCCATAGTGGAAGGCGGCCACCGACGGTGGAATTTCCGGGATAAATTTCGCCAGGCTGGCCGGTCCGGTAATGTAACGCTCGCTGTTGGCCACACGGTCCTGGGTAGGCAGGTTGCCTGGCAGGGACGGCAGTACGGTGGTATCCACGTTGCGCAGGCTATCGAACAGCGCGCTCAGTTCGGCGGCCTCCGGCTTGTGCCCGCTGAACGAAAGCAGGTAGTTGCCGTGAACCACCAGCAGCCCTTCCCCGCCATCCCCCGTCTCCGCGGCCAGCGGCGCCAGCTTGGAAGCGGTGGATTTCGCCGGCCGCTGCCAGTCGAACGCCGCCATGCAGCCGGTGGTGTCCTGCAGCCGGTAGCCGGTGACCGTGAAGTTCTGGTCGCCGTTCTCATAGCGGGCAGCCTCGGATTCCTTGAGCCCGTACTCATCCCAGATTGGCCGGTCGAAGAGGGTCGCCTGCATGGTGGCGGCACGCTTCCAAGCCCCGATATTTTCCGGCCAGATGGCGCCCAGGCACAGAACGGGCGCAAGTAGAGCGGCAAGCAAAAACTTCATCCCTCTATTAGACGCCATCCGCGCGGGTTCCGCCTCAGGTTCCTGTAGTAGGGCCGACGACGGTCAAATCCGTAGCCGCGAAATCGTTGCCGGTGGCCAGCAAGGGTTCGCCACGCATCGCGGCCAGAGCGTACACGGCGCAATCTCCGAAGTTGAGTTGCGCGCGGTGGCCCATGCCTTTGCCGAAGCGCGCAAAGGCGCCGACGGCGAACTTCGCCTGGGCCGCATCAAACACCGCCGTTTCGAATCCCAGTTCTTCGAGGAAGCCGTACAGCTTTTGCACGCCCAGTTGGCCCGAGCGCGCGCGTAGGACGATTCCCGCCTCCAGCAGGGACACCGACGAGATGGTGCGCGTCGCCGCCACCCGGATCGCGCCCATCAAAGCGTCTCGCGAGGGCTCATGCAACGCTATGGCAACAAGCGCCGACGTGTCGATCACCATTTAGCTGGGGAGCCCAAACTCATCGTAGCCGAGGATCTCGTCCGGGCTGCGCGGATCGAGGACGGGCAGAGCGTCGAATTCAGCTAGAATTGCGTCGAGCTTTTCTTGATTCCATGGCTTCGGCGCTTGCCGCACCTTATCTTCCAGCGCCTGGATCACCGCTTGAGTAATGGTGACGCCCAGTTGCTTGCTCACCTGTAGCGCCAAGCGGTGAGCCGCGGGATTCTTGACGTAGAGTGTACGAGCTCGCTTCACAATTCCATCATAAGGCAATCCCTGGGGATATACCAGCGATTTGCTGCAGGTGCAGTGGAAAGCGGCTCGCCATGGTCTTTGAGAACAGGTGCTACAGGTCTTCAAACCAGATGATGGGCAGTCTCGATGCCGCGGATTGTGGATATCGCGGCGTTCGTGCACAGCTTCCGGGTGGGCGGCTACGATGTTTCGCGCATGCGGCCGCCGAGCATTGTGGTCGGCGACCCGAAGGCCGGCGAGGCGTACTTCAAGACGGCCCGCGCCGGGCGCGGCGGTTTCGGCGGGCCGGCGGCGGCGAGCAACGTGCCGCCGGCCACGGTCACGGTCACGCCGGCGTCGGGCCCGAAGGTGGAAGGGCGGCTGGTCCGGATCGACGATTTCATCGTCACCCTGACGCTGGCCGACGGGATGCCGCGCACCTTCCGGCGGGACGGCGAGACGCCGAAGGTGGCGATTCACGATCCGCTCCAGCCGCACAAAGACTTACTGCGGCGTTATTCGGACACGGACATTCATAACCTGACAGCCTATCTGGTGACGGTGAAATGACCAAGATCAAGAAGCTGGTCCTTAACGCCTCGTTGTGCCTGTTTCCCGCGCTCGGCGTGGGACAAACGCTCGATCCGTCGGCGATCCTCAAACCGCTATCGGAGAATTGGCCGACTTACTCGGGCGATTACTCGGGCATGCGTGACAGCAGATTGACGCAGATCGATCAATCCAATGTGAAGTATCTGGCGCTGGCCTGGACCACGCGGGTTACCGGCGGCGGCGGGCGCGACGGGCACACGCTCTGGCAATTACTTCTGGAAGATCAAGGGCGGGACGCACATCGGCAATCGCGAAACCCGGAAACCCGGGGAAACCCGGGGACAGAACCCGGGAACCCGGAACCCGGGGAACCCGGGGACAGACGGAACGTTCCCCGGTTCTGGCAATATCGCGAAAACGGATAACGTTCCGTCTGTCCCCGGGTTTTATACTGGGATCTGTGGGGAAGCGCATAGGAACGATGTTCGCGCTGGCGGCCTGCCTGGCATCCGGCGCGCTCGCACTCGATCCGCGCAAGAGCCTGACGCAGTATTCGCGCACGATATGGACGCAGGAGCGCGGGCTGCCGCACGACACGATCCGCGCCATCACGCAGACGAGGGACGGCTACCTCTGGCTGGGCACCGACGAGGGGCTGGCCCGATTCGACGGCTACGAGTTTGTGGTCTTCAACAAGGCCAACGGCGATCTGCCGGATAACTCGATCACCGCGCTGGCGGCGGCGAACGACGGCGGGTTGTGGATCGGCACCTCCAACGGCCTGACGCAGTATCGGGAGGGCCGATTCCAGACGTTCACGGTGAAACAGGGTCTGCCGGATGCGGCGATCACCGCGTTGCTGGCGGATCGGGAGGGCGCGCTGTGGGTGGTGGCGGGGATCTATCTGAGCCGTTACCAGGACGGCCAGTTCACGAATTTCAAACCCGACACCGATATCCCGGTGAGCTCGGCGCGGGCGGTGTGCGAGGACGCCAATCACGATCTGTGGGTGGCGGGCTTCAGCCGGGTGGTGCGACGGACGGGCGGGAAGTTCGTGACGGTGATGCAGGCTGAAGTACTGGATGGCATGGTGGTGCTCACCATGATGGCCGATCGCGACGGCAATATCTGGATCGCCGGAAACAAAGGGATCATCCGCCGGTCCGCGAGCGGTGTGATTCAGAAGTACGGCATGCGCGAGGGGCTGCCGGACCCGGTGGTGCGCGCCTTATGGGCGGATCGCGACGGCAATATCTGGGCAGGCACCAACAACGGGCTGGCGCGGCTCCAGGGCAACCGCTTCGTCACCTCGGGCCAGGACAATCCCGAGGACGGCGACGGGGTGCGCTGTCTGTTTGAGGATCGCGAAGGCGACCTTTGGATTGGGGCCAACGGTGGTCTCAGCCGGTGGCGCAACGACATCTTCATGGTGTATGGAAAGCCCGAAGGGTTGCCCAGCGACGCGCCCAATGCGGTGTTTCAGGACCGGGGCGGCCAGGTTTGGGTGGGCTTCAACGATCTCGGCATGATGCAGTTTTCCGGGTCCGCATCGCGCCGGTATACGGCTCGCGAAGGGCTGCCCGACAGCGAGATTTTTCAGATTCGGGAAGGTTTGAAGGGAGATCTGCTGATTGCCACGCGTTCCGGCCTAGCCCGCATGGAGGCGGGCAAATTCCGTACCTACCGCCCGCCGGACCCGCTGGCGCGAACGAGCGTTTTCGACGCCATCGAGGATGCGCGGGGCGCGCTCTGGCTGGCGACTCCGGGAGGACTGAGCGTAGTCCGCGGCAAACAGTTTCAGAACGTGGTCGCGGGCGGCCCGCTGCTGATCGATTTCGTGGTGACGTTGTCCGAGGGACGGGACGGCACGATCTGGGCGGGCACCTACGGGAAGGGCCTGTGGCGGGTGAAGGGGGATGAGCGCCGGCAATACACCACCGCCGACGGCCTTTCCAGCGATCAGATCCGATCAATCTACCAGGATGGGCAGGGCACGGTTTGGATCGGCACATTTGGCGGGGGGCTGAATGCCCTGCACGACGGCAGGTTCGTCCACTACGCGGCGCGGGACGGGCTGTTAAGCGACAACATCGGCAAGGTCTTCGACGACGGCGAATCGCTGTGGCTGAGCACTACCCGCGGCATCTGCCGGATCGCCAAAAGCCATCTCTTGGAGTTCAGCGCAAAGAAGCGATCCCGGCTGGAACCGCAAAACTACGGGGTGGAAGACGGGCTGCGCAGCGCGCAGTGCGCCCCGGCCTTTCCGACCGCGGGCGGCGGCATCCGCACCACCGACGGGCGACTCTGGTTTACCACTGGGCGCGGCCTGGCGGTGCTCAACCCGGGTGCGCGAAAACCGGTGGCGCTTTCCCCTGTAGCGCACCTGGTTCAAATGACGGCCAACGGCGATCCGGTGGATCTGAGTCGCGCGGCGCGCCTGGCTCCGGGGAACGAACGCCTGCAAATACGCTACACGGGCATCCACCTGAGCGCGCCGGAGCGGGTACAGTACTTTTACAGGCTGGATGGACTGGATACGGATTGGGTGGCGGCGAGCGGGCGGCGGGTGATCAATTTCAACAGTCTGCGCCACGGGCACTATCGATTCAACGTGCGTGCGGAACTGCCCGGCGGGGCAAGCAGCCAGCAATCCTACGAGTTCGAAATGCTCCCGCAGTTTTGGGAGACGGCGTGGTTTCGGGCCTTGTGCGTGGCGGCAGCGCTGGCGGGAGCGTGGGCGATTTATCAGCTTCGGCTGCGCCAGATCCGGTCGCGGTTTGGGCTGGTATTGGAAGAGCGCGCGCGGCTGGCGCGTGAGATCCACGACACGTTGGCGCAGGGCTTCGTCGGCATCTCCTCGCAGTTGGACGCGGTGGCCATGTGCATGCCGGAAGATGCCACGCCGGCGCGCTCCTACCTGGACATGGCACGGCGCATGGCGCGGCACAGCTTGACCGAGGCGCGGCGGAGCGTGATGGACTTGCGCGCGTCGGCGCTAGAGGGGCAGGATCTGGCGGCGGCGATCGAATCGGGCATGCGGTTGTGGACGGCGGGGTCGGGTGTGGAGGTAGCCGTGGAGGTCATGGGTCCGGGGGCGAAGTTGCCGGAGGAGATGGAGCAGCACCTGTTGCGTATCGCGCAGGAGGCCGTGACCAACGCGCTGAAGCACGCCGCGGCGAGCCGGATCGGGGTGAAGCTGCACCTGGAGGCGCGCCATCTCCACCTGCGGATTAGGGATAACGGCCGCGGATTCGATCAACGGGACGTGTTTTCTTCACGCGCCGGGCATTTCGGAGTGATCGGGATGCGCGAGCGCGCCGAGCGGCTGGGCGGCGAGCTCCGGTTGGCCAGTAACCCTGGGGAGGGAACGGAAGTCGAAGTAACTGTACCGTTACCATGAGCGAAAAAATTCGAATTCTTGTTGCCGAAGACCACCTGGTGGCGCGCGTGGGAGTGATCACAATCGTCAACATGCAGGAAGATATGACGGTGGTCGCCGAAGCCGCCAACGGTCATCAGGCGGTGGAGATGTTCCGCCTGCACCAGCCGGATGTGACGCTGCTCGATCTGCGCATGCCCGGGATGGGCGGTGTGGATGCGGCGCTCGTGATCCGGAGCGAGTTTCCCGGGGCGAGGATGATCGCGCTGACGACCTACGGGGGGGACGAGGACATCCGCCGCGCGCTGGCGGCGGGGGTGCAGGCGTACCTGACGAAAGACGTGCTGCACGACGAGCTGCTAAAGGCGATCCGCGCCGTAAATGCGGGACAGACCTACCTGCCGGCGGCGGTGGCGGCATCGCTAGCGGCGCAGTTGCCACGTCCGGACCTGAGCGCGCGCGAGGTGCAGGTTCTGGCGCAGATCGTGCGGGGGTTGGCGAACAAGCAGATCGCGTTCACGCTGAACATCGCCGAGCACACGGTAAAGAATCACGTAAAGAACATTTTGAGTAAGCTGGGAGTGCAGGATCGCACCCAGGCCGCGACGGCGGCGATCCAGCGCGGCATCATCCACCTGTAAACCCGGGGACAAACCCGGGGACAGACGGAACGTTTTCCAATTACCTGAGAGATTCCCAGCGGCCATGCACTATCTGATGTGGCACGATTAGCGAGAGTAGAGGCGTTAGAGACGCCGCACCACGTCACGCAACGCGGCAACGGGCGTCGCGTAGTATTTGAGACCGACAACGACCGGCTGGTGTATCTCGGGCTGCTGCAGCAACACGCGAAACTGCAACGGCTGGCGATCCTGGGATATTGCCTGATGCCGAATCACGTGCACCTGATCGTGGTGCCGCAGAGGGCAGATGCGCTGCGGACCGCTCTGCGTAACGCCCACGGCCGGTATGCCGCGTATCTCAACGCCCGGCAGGCGACCTCGGGACACGTCTGGCAGGGCCGGTACTATTCGTGCCCGATGGACGAGGACCATCTGTGGACCGCCTTGCGCTATGCCGAACGGAATCCCGTACGGGCCGGGATGGTGCGGGATGCGGCGGAGTTTCCCTGGTCGAGCGCGCGCATTCACGTCTGCGGCGGCTGGGACGGGCTGATCGACCCCGGCCCGTGGTCGGCGCGCTGGACGCTCGACGAGTGGCGTGAATTCCTGGCGGCCACGGAGTTCGAACGGGAGAGTGAGGCAATCCGGCGTAGCACGCACAGCGGCCGCCCGCTGGGCTCCGCGCACTTTGTGGAGCGTCTGGAAACGGAGATGGCACGGCCGCTGGTGGCGCGTCACGGGGGGAGACCGAAGAAGCAGGAAGCGTCTCGAGAACCGGCGCAGAGCTTGCTGGCAGCGGTGTGACCGCGGGCAAAACTGGAAAACGTTCCGTCTGTCCCCGGGTTTGTCCCCGGGTTTGCATAGCTCGAAAGGGCTAGCGGTAGATGCTCCCTGAACGTCATCCCAACAGTTGCGTGCTTCGGATATCATTAAAGACAGCCCCCCACTCTGGCGCCTATGTGGATTGTCCGACTAGCTTTACGACGGCCCTATACCTTTGTCGTGGTTTCCGTGCTCATCGCCATCCTTGGCGTCGCCGCCATCATCACGATGCCGGTCGATATCTTTCCCTATATCGATATCCCTGTGGTCAGCGTCATCTGGTCCTACAACGGCCTGTCCCCCGAAGAGATGGAAAAGCGCATGGTCACCATCTTCGAGCGGGCCATGACCACTACCGTTAACGATATCGAGCACATCGAGTCGCAGTCCTACAGCGGGGTCTCCGTGACCCGCGTCTACTTCCAGCCCAACGCCAAAGTCGAACTCGCGCTCTCGCAGATCACCGCCATCGCTCAGACCCTGCTCCGCCCCTTCCCGCCCGGGACCACACCACCGAGCATCGTCAAGTACGACGCTTCCAGCGTGCCCATCATCCAACTCGGCCTCGAGAGCGAAACCATGAGCGAACAGGAGTTGTTCGACATGGGTCAGAACTTCATCCGCACCCAGCTCGCCACCATTCAGGGCGCGTCCGTGCCGCTACCCTACGGCGGCAAGTTCCGCCAGGTGATGGTGGATCTCAACCCCAACCAACTCACCGCTCTGGGCCTCTCCGCTTCGGATGTTTCCTCCGCGCTGGGCAACCAGAACCTCATCTTCCCCGCCGGCACCGCCAAGATCGGCGACAAGGATTACCAGATCCGGCTCAACTCCAGCCCGCGGGTTCTGGACGAGCTCAACTACCTGCCGTTGCGCGTCGTCAACGGGGCCACGGTCTACCTTAAGGACGTGGCGCAGGTCCGCGACGGCTATTCGGTCCAGACCAGCATCGTGCGCACCAATGGCACCCGTGGCGCGCTCTTGACGGTAATGCGTAACGGCAAGGCATCCACACTGGCGGTAGTGAACAATGTCAAGGCCGCGATGCCCAAGATCCTGGCCGGCCTGCCGCCTGCCCTCAAAGTGAGGGAGCTTTTCGACCAATCGCTCTTCGTGCGCGCGGCCATCAATGGCGTGGTGCGCGAGGGAGTGACCGCGGCCATCCTCACCGGCCTCATGATCCTGCTCTTCCTGGGGAGCTGGCGCAGTACCGTGATCGTCTGCATCTCGATTCCGCTTTCGATTCTGGCTTCACTGATTTTCCTCAACCTGCTGGGGCAGACCACCAACGTGATGACGCTCGGCGGCCTGGCGCTCGCCGTCGGCATTCTGGTGGACGACGCTACCGTGGCGATCGAGAACATTCATCGCAACATGGCGATGCGGAAACCGCTGGTGCGCGCCGTGCTCGATGGCTCGCAACAGATTGCGGTGCCGGCCTTCGTCTCCACCCTCGCCATCTGCATCGTGTTCGTGCCGGTGCTGCTGCTGACCGGCGCCGCCAAGTATCTGTTCACCCCGCTCGCCATGGCGGTGGTCTTCGCCATGATGGCCTCGTATTTCCTTTCCCGAACCCTCATCCCCACCATGTTGCACCACATGCTCCGCTCCGAGGTCAAGCTCTACGCGCACGGCGAGCATACCGAAGGCGGCAAGGGCTTGATCTGGTACGCGCATCGCATCTTCAACCGGCGCTTCGAATTGATGCGCGCTTCCTATTCTTCTCTGTTGCACTGGTGCCTCGACCATCGTACTGCGGTGCTGGCCGGCTTTGGCCTGTTTGTCGCCGGTTCGCTGTGCCTGGCGCCGCTCATCGGCCGCGATTTCTTTCCAACCGTCGATTCCGGCGCCATGCGCTTGCACGCACGCGCGCCTTCCGGAACGCGCATCGAAAAAACCGAGCAGATTTTTGCCGCCATCGAGAACGAGATTCGCCAGGTGGTGCCGGCCAAGGAAATCTCGGACATCATCGACAACATCGGCCTCCCCAATGGCGGCTTCAATCTCGCCTTCGGCGACAACCCGACGCTCGGCGTGAGCGACGGCGACATCCTGATTTCCCTCAAAGCCGGCGAGCACGGCTCCACCGCCGAGTATACCGGCCGCCTGCGCCAGCGCCTCAACCAGAAGTTCCCCGACATGGTCTTTTTCTTTGAAGCCGCCAACATCACCAATCAGATCCTGAATTTCGGACTGCCGGCCCCCATCGATATCCAGGTGCTGTCGCGCAACGCCGCATCGAACTACGAGATCGCCCGTCAGATCGCGGAAAAAGTGACGCGCATTCCCGGCGCGGCCGACGTCCACATTCACCAGGTGGTGGACTACCCCGTGATCGATATCAACGTCAACCGCGGCAAGGCCGGACAGGTGGGGCTGACGCAGCGCGACGTGGCTACCAGCCTGCTGATTTCGCTCAGTTCCAGCGGGCAGATCGCGCCCACGCAGTTCCTGGACTGGCGTAGCGGCGTCAGCTACGGCGTGGCCGTGCAGACTCCGCAGTACCGCATGAACTCGCTGGAGGCGCTGCTGCGCACGCCGGTGAGCGCGCCCTTCGCCGGCGTCAACGCCACCACGCAGACATCGATTGCCGGTTCCGCCAACCCAACCAACGCTGGAGTCGGCGCCGGCCCGAGCCAGGCATCCGCCGCCTACGGCAACCCCGGCGCCGCTTCCGGCGGCCCGCAATTGCTCTCCAATATGGTTTCCGTGGGCCGCAGCGCCGCTCCGCAAATTGTCAACCATTACAATGTGCAGCCCGTGATCGATGTCTACGCCAATATCGACCGCCGCGATCTCGGCAGCGTGGGCGCGGGAGTGGAGAAGATCGTCGCGGAGATGACGCCCAAGCTGCCGCGCGGCACTACCATCGAGTTGCGCGGACAGCTCCTCACCATGCAGAATTCCTTCTACCGCCTCGGCCTCGGCATGATCTTCGCGGTGGTTTTGGTGTACCTCCTGATGGCGGTCAATTTCCAAAGCTGGATGGATCCGTTCATCATCCTGATGGCCCTGCCGGGCGCGATGGCCGGTATCGTCTGGATGCTGTTCATTACCCAGACCACCTTCAGCGTGCCCTCCATGATGGGCTCCATCATGTGTATCGGCGTGGCCACCGCCAACAGCATCCTGCTGGTGGTTTTCGCCAACGATCAACGGGTGGAAGGCATGGACGCGCGCTCCGCCGCGCTTTCCGCCGGACACACCCGCATCCGGCCCGTCATCATGACCGCCGCCGCCATGATCATGGGTATGTTGCCGATGGCGCTCGGCATGGGAGAAGGCGGCGAACAGAACGCGCCCCTGGGACGCGCCGTGATCGGCGGCCTGCTGCTGGCCACCATCACCACCCTGTTTGTGGTTCCATTGGTTTATAGCCTGCTGCGCAAGAATCCGCCGGTCGATTTCGAGCGCAGAATGGTGGAAGAGGAGCACGAATATTTGCGCGACGAGATGATGCTGCGTGAGGACCAGTTATGAACCAAGTCAACACCACCGAGGAACGGTTGAGGTCCGAAATTGAAGGCCTGAAGCGGCAGTTGGAGGAGCAGAAACATCTTCACGCCTCGGGGGCCCAGCCGAATCGCCGCCCTTCGACCGTCAGCCTGGTGCTGATCGCACTGCTTTTGGCCGTCCTGATTGTGGTGGGCTTCTTCGTGGGTTACCTTCCCCGGCAACGCCGCGAAGCGGTCCTGGCCGCGGAATCGAAGGAAACCGGCCGCACCCTCCCCGTGGTCAACGTCAGCCGGGTGACCCGGTCCGAGGGCAATAGCCTGCTGGTCCTCCCGGGCAACATTCAGGCTGTCACCGAGGCCCCCATCCTGGCGCGCGCCACCGGCTACATCCGCAAACGCTACGTGGACATCGGCGACCGGGTCAAGGCCGGGCAGGTGGTGGCCGAAGTCGAAGCGCCGGAGCTCGATCAGCAGATTCTACAGGCCAACGCCACCATCGATCAGGCCAAAAGCGGCGTGCAGCAGGCCGAAGCGGCCATCCAGCAGGGCCGCGCCAATGAAAACCTGGCGCGCCTCACCGCCGGGCGCATGGCCAACCTGCTGGGCCGCGGCGTGATCTCCAAACAGGATAACGACAACGCACAGGCGCAGTATGCCGCGCAGCAGGCCAACGTGGAGGCGCTGGTCAAGGCCGCCGCCGCCATGCGCAGCTCTGTCACCGCCGTCGAAGCCAACCTCGCCCGGCTGAATCAGATCAAAACCTATCAAACCGTGCGCGCGCCTTTTGACGGCGTGATTACCCTGCGCAACGTCGACACCGGCGCGCTGGTCAACGAAGGCAGCACGCTCCTCTTCCGCGTCGC
>Ga0209014_10000852_pt1 | contig 17995 bp, 21 predicted proteins | sample BarGraNGADG00212_FD_184491 | JGI IMG/M metagenome (GOLD analysis project Ga0209014, IMG submission 184491) | Arctic peat soil microbial communities from Barrow, Alaska - Barrow Graham LP Ref core NGADG0002-212 (SPAdes) (version 2) | ecosystem: Environmental > Terrestrial > Soil > Wetlands >...
AACGTTTACCGTATTTTTTTGCGGCAGCGTTGAAAACCGGGGACAGACGGAACGTTTACCGTGTTTTTTTGCGACAGCGTTATTGGAAACAAGGCAGTTACGAATTAAGAAACCTGGTAACGTTCCGTCTGAACAACCGAACAACCGGGGACAGACGGAACGTTTACCGTATTTTTTTGCGGCAGCGTTATTGGAAACAAGGCAGTTACGAATTATGAAACCTGGTAACGTCCCGTCTGTCCCCGGTTTCTAGAAACCGGGTAACGTTCCGTCTGTCCCCGGGTTTAGTTCGCGGTAGAGGGCGGACTGGGCGCGGGCGATGGTGTCCCAACTGTAATCGCGCTCCACACGGGCGCGGGCGGCGGCTTCGATGCGGGCGCGATCGGCGGGGGCGGCCAGGAGCTTTTCGATGGCGGCGGCCATTTCCCGAGCGGTGTGCACCAGCACGAAATCCTCGCCGGGCGTGAGATCGAGGCCGTTGACGCCGGCGTCTGTGCTGACCACGGCTTTGCCCATGGCCATGGCCTCCAGCACCTTAATGTTGGTGCCGGCGGAGGCCACCAGCGGCGCGACCACGAGGGCGGCGCGCTGGTAGGCGGGGCGAACGTCGGCGACGAAACCATCGAGCGTGATGCCGGGCTGCGCGAGATCGGCGGCGACGGCGTACTGTTGATGGCGCGCGCCGGCGATGATGTGTAACGTCGCGTCGTGGAGCAGGGGCCACACGTGGTTGAGGAAGAACTCCACCGCCATGACGTTGGGGCGGTGGGCGAAGCTGCCGATAAAGAGGATGCGGCGCGGGTCGGGTGCGTCGGCGGCGGGGCGAAAGCGGTCGAGATCGACGCCGTTGGCGAGGGTGACGGCGGGGGTGGGGGCGACGATGCGGCGGTCCCGTTCGCTCATGGTGACGACGCGATCCACGGTGCCCCAGGCGGCGGTTTCGAACTTGCGCCAGAGCTCGAGTTCGCGGCGCAGTTCCCAGCGGGTCTCGAGACGGAGAAGCTGTTGGTAGAGGTCGAAGGTGACGTCGTGTTCCACCAGGATGGTGCGGGCGGGGGCGCAATCGGGGGCATACTGCGCCAGTTGGGTGAACTCCAGTTGGGCGACCCCGGGGCGCCACTTGCGGACGGTCTGCTGGAGTGCGGCGCGGAACGAGGGGGAAGCGAACTCTTCGACCACTTCGGGACGTCCGGTGAAGGGCAGGGCGTGGCTGCCGGCGCGGCGGACGAGGACCACCTCGGCGCAGAGGTCGAGGACCTCGGGGGGCGGCGGAGCGGCGTGTTCGGTGAAGGCGACCAGCAGCAGGTCGAACTCAACGGCTGCGCGGCGCATGAGGTTGTACATGCGGACGGCGCCGCCGTGGGAGAGCGGAAACGGGAGGTAGGGACTGGCCACCATCACTCGAGGTCTGCCGCGCGGTTTGCCGGTGGCGCGCCGTCCGGCGGGGTGCCCAGGAAAGACGCTGACGCTGCCATCGGTGAGAGAGAGGAAGAGGTCTTCGGAGTAAGCGGCGGGCGCGCGCGGTCCGCCGCGGAGGGCAATGCCGGCGGCGGGGCCGAGGGGGCCTTGGCGCAGGAACAATCGGCGGAGCGCCTGCGTCCAGAGCCTGCGGAACACCTTGGAATCGCTGACAGCGCGCGCCACGAAGCGCAGATAGTTGATCTCCAGGATGTAGGCGAGCTGTTCTTCGGTGAAGTAGCGCGTGGTGGTGGCGCGATGGCGGTGTTCGACGACCGCGCCGGCCACGTACACGGTGGGCCAGCCGCGCTGCCAGGCGCGATAGCCGAGGTCGAGATCTTCCACGTAGGCTGGGTCGTAGACCTCATCGACATTACCGAGGGCGTGCAATTTGGCGGTGTCGTAGAGCGAGCAGCCGCCGCTGCCGTAGAGCACATAGCTGCCGTCTTCGCCGGGCAGGGGTACATCGCAGCGCACGGGGAAGTCGGAAGGCGTGGACTGCGCGAACACGGTCTTGCCGGTCTCCTCGCGCCTGACGCCGGCGGGGAAGTGGATCTGCGCGGTGGCGCAAAAGAGGTCGGGCACCTGTTGGAACGCGCGTTCGAGCGCGGCGAAGAAGCCGGGCGCGAGCAGCATGTCGTTGTTGAGCAGGCAGACGTGCGAACACCGGGCGCGAGCGATGCCGCGGTTGACGGCGCGGGCGAAGGAGAGCGGGGCGGGGGACTGGATGACTTCGATTTGCGGGTAGTCACATGCCAGCCATTCGGCGGTGCCGTCGGTGCTGCCGTTGTCGACGACGATGATCTGGTTGGGTGCCTGTGCAAGGAGGCCGGGGAGTTGGGCCTGGAGTAACTCCTTGCCGGTGCGGGACGGGATGACTACGGTGACGCCAGGGTCCGCACCTGCCGAAGCCACCTCCGCCGACGGCGCTTCCGGTTTTCTCTGCGCTTCCTCTGCGGTCTCTGCGTCTCTGCGTTGCATCGCCTTCCGCCATTTTGGCCGGAGGATTCCGGCCAATGTGGCGGCGGCATACCGGGCCAGAAGGGGCCAGTCGGCTTTGCGGGCGGCGCGGACGCTCCATCGCAGGGCGTTGGCGGCTCGCCACGCGATGTGCCGCGCGATGGCGGGAATCGACCCCGGACGCAGCATGAAGTGGTTGAGGTTTTCGTTGAAGGCGAGGAACGCGCGCGGGGAGAGGACCAGGGCCAGGAGGCGCATGCGGCGGAAGGGGACGTTGGGGACCAGCATGACGCCGGCCAGGCGGATGGTGTGGCCGCGCAGCTCTTCGCGGCAGCGGCGCAGGTTCTCGGCGAAGGGGCGGTTGACGCGGTAGCGGATCCACTTGAGGGCGGCGTCTTCGGGCGGAAAATCGGACACCACCCACAGAGGTAATTCGGGATAGATGGCGCGCAGGTGCTCGATGAGGCGCCGGTTGAGGCCGTCGGTGCCACTGGCGAAGGCGAGCTTGATCTTCGGGTTCAAGGTCAAATCAGCAGGTGGCGGTGCGCCTGGGCGCCGCCCGCACGGCTGGTCTCCCACAATTCCAAGGCCTGTGTGGCGAAGGCGGCCGAGACCGGATTGATGAACGGCAGGGGCTCGGCGCGCTTGCGCCCGAACCAGTATCCCCCATTCATCCGCGTGCTGCGCGGATCGGAATCGGCCACCTGGAAGGCGGCCAGTTGGGCGGCCTCGAATTCGGCGGCGGGGCGGTCGAGGGGCACGACGCCGAGCCAATCGGCGTAAAGGCGAACGCGCAGCAACTGGGCGTAAACGTCGGAGCGTTCGAATTCGGGGGCGATGTCGCGGAGGTGCCAGGCGGCGCGGCCGATGCCGTCGCGCACGGCGGCGGCGCAGCGCGCTTCAGTGGCGCGCGGCAGCAGGCCTTCGAGGAAATAGCAAAAGGCGTGCAGGCGGTCCATGACCTTAGGGCGCTCGGCATGGCCGGGGAGGAAATCGGCGTAGGTGCGCAGGGAGGAAGCGAGGACGCGCTCGTAGGGTTCGATGAAGCCGGTGTCGCCCGTGGCCTCGAAGAGATCCCACCAGGCCATGGCGGATTTCAATTGGTAGCAGGTAGCGGTGCGCGACCAGCGGAGGGGATCGCGAGGGAGGGGCGTTCTGGATGGGAGGGCGAGGATGGGGTGGAAATCGCCGGCTGGACTAGCGAAATCGCGCGCCATGGATTCGCCGATGGCCACGGCGGCGTCCAGGAACTCCTGCTCGCCGGTGGCGCGCCAAACGGCGAGCAGGCCGCGCACGATGATGCCGCAATCGAAGAAGTAGGTGAAGGCGGCGGGAGCGATTTCGAACGGCATGGTCTGCGATGCGGGATCCCAGGCGCGGGTGAGGAAGCGGGCGCCAGAGAGCGCGCGGTCGAGGTAGCGGGCGTCCCTGGTGACGGCGTGCAGGTAGACGAACGCGCTGACGGCGTAGCCGGTGATCTCGGTGGAGGCGGCGAGATTGCGGCGCGCATCCACCAGATAGTAGCGGGCCACGCCGCCGTCAGATTGTTGAATTCCGGAGTGCAGGAACCACTCTCCGGTACGCGAGAACTGTGGGGACAAGCCGTTAGTTTAACATCCAGACGCCGGCAGCCAAGCTGAGAATGGTCAGCGGCACTCCGTCGCGCGTCAAGGGATCTAAAGGGCGGGCACCACGGCGGGCAGCAGTTTCCCGTCGCCGTTCACGACGAAGATTCCGCCGCCGGCGCTCCGGGTCGTTGGGGTGCAGACCCGGGCACCTGGGGCGTGGCGAACGCGATCGATCCGCCGGGGCCGATCACCTTCACAACTCACGGCGACTGTGCCGTGCACGGTCGATTTCAGGATCACGGTGCCGCGGGGACGCGTCATGGCGGCGGAGCGCAGACCTTCGGGGCTGCCGGTGGCGTCCACCACCCAATCGTACGCGGCGATGGGGAGCGCGCCGTTGGCGATCTCCGTGGCGATCTCCGTGGCCATCTGAGTGACAACGCCCGCGCGCGCGGCGATCGCGAGCTTGGCGGCGTGGCGGCCCAATTGGTGCACACGGTAGCCGTGCGCGTTCAGGACCATGGCGACCGGCAGGTCCAGTTTGCCATCGCCCAGCACGGCGATGGGTGCGCCTTGGGGCGGCGGCCAGTGGCTCCAGGAATACGGCGCGGCTGGTGGGTGTGTCGTCGGGGAAGACGTCGAAGGCGCCCGCGGGGGCAGATCCGCGACAACCCTACGACATTACTTTTCCGGGCGGGAGCGCGAATGCCGGGCCACCTCGGCCAGCCGCGCGAGTTCGGCCGCCAGCTTGTCATTCGGGAACTGCTGGAGTTGCTCCCGGGCACTGTCCAGCACGGTCAGTGCCTTATCCGGAAGCTCCATGCGGAGGAAGAGCTTGGCACCGCGAATCACGCAACGCGTGTAGGTCCATGGCATGCCTGCCGATTCGCTTACCATTCCAGCCGGTTCGTTGAAACCTTCGGATTGCAGGAATTCTTCCTTGTCGAAAAAGTACTGGGCTCGATCACTGAGCAGCCGGGCCGACAGGAACTTTAGATCATGCCGGTCCGCAATCTGCATTGCATGGCTGAACGAGGCGTACGCCGCCTCCTCGTCGCCGGCGCCCTGCATGTATGACGCCAACGCTGCGGCTATCGCGATCTGCTGTTCAATATTGCCGCTGCTTTGTGCGATCGACATGGCGTGTTCAAATAGGTTCTTCATACCTGCGCCGGGTTCACTCGCCAGCTCTTTATCTGGTCTAAATCTCGTTCAGCCGGTCGGGTGAGAACGAAACGCTTCATTTCGGAGCGGAACGCTGCATAGCTTCGAGTTCGGCATCCATACGGTCGAAGACATCGGCTCCACCGGCCCACTCTCCGCGTTTCGCCGCCTGCCAACCTTCTTCGATCTGTGTGCGAATCTCGTCCTTGTGAAGCGTGAACACTTCGTCCCGCATTTCGAGGAGCCGGAGGGCTTCCCGGATTACCTCGCTGGCAGAGCGGTAGCGGCCGGACTTCACCTTGCTCTCCACGAGTTGTTCAAGTTCGGGAGTGAGAGGGACATTCATGCAGTTCCTGGAAGCGTTCTCAGCCTGAGAGTACCGCTCCTGTCCAATCCTGTCAATGTTGGACGTCGGCAAAGTCTGATCCTCCTACTCCAATAGCACCTTTAGTACGCCCCGTTCGGCGGCGCGGGCGAAGGCCTGCGGGGCTTCGGACAGGGGGAAGCGGGCGGCGATCAGTTCCTCGACGCGGACGAGCGGGTGGCCGAGCAGGGGCAGCGCGGCTGCAAAACGCCCGCAACGGGAGCCTACCAGGGTGAGCTCGTTGACGATGATGGGGGCGGTGTCCATGACGACGGCGCCATGCACGGTCGATTTCAGGATCACGGTACCGCGGGGACGGGTCATGGCGGCGGCGGAGCGCAATCCCTCGGGACTGCCGGTGGCATCGACCACCCAATCGTAGGCGGCGATGGGGAGCGCGCCTCGGGCCATCTCGGTGGCCATCTCCGTGACGACGCCCACTCGGGCCGTGATGGCGAGTTTGGCGGCGTGGTGGCCGAATTGGTGCACCCGGTAGCCGTGCGCGTTCAGGACCAGGGCGATCAAGAGGCCCAGCTTGCCATCGCCCAGCACGGCGAGCGTCGCGCCGGGGGGGATGGCCACCTGGTCCAGGATCTCGCAGGCGGCGGCCAGCGGCTCCAGGAAGACGGCGCGGCTGGTAGGGACCTCGTCGGGGAGGACGTGTAGATTGCGCTCCGGGAGGGTGAAGAACTCCGCGAAGGCGCCGGGGTGGCCGACGATTCCCAGCACGGTGCGGTTGGGGCAGTGGCGTCCGAGGCCCTTGCGGCACCATTCGCAATGCGTGCAGGCGAGGTTGATCTCGCCCACCACACGCTTGCCGAGGAGCGCGCGCGTGCCGGCTTCCACCACCTCGGCGACGAATTCGTGACCGGGAGTGCCGGCGAACCCGTAATAGCCGCGCTGCAGTTCGAGATCGGTATGGCAGATGCCGCCGGCCAGCAGGCGCAGGAGCGCGAACCCCTCGGGACGCGGCGGAACCGGCAGCGTGCGGGTGGTGACTACGCCATTCTCCAGGTGAACTGCGATCATGCCCTTTATAATAGAGCTTCATGCCTGCGGAACTAGCCTGTATCGAAGCGCGGTGCCGCGCGCGGTTTGCCATTACCGAGATCCTTTACAATTGCCCGCAATGCGGCGGTCTGTTGGAAGCGGTGTACGGCAAGCCGGCGCAGTCCGCCGATGAGTTGAAAGCCTTGTGGCGCGCGCGCCGCACCTCCAACGCCCCGCTGGATCAGAGCGGCGTTTGGCGCTACCGCGAGTTCATACCGTTTTTGGACGACCTCTCGCGCGTGGTCACGTTGCGGGAAGGCTGCACGCCGCTGCTGCCGGGCCGCCGGGCCGCGGAGTACGGCGGTCTGGACGCGTTGGTGTTCAAGCACCAGGGCTTCAACCCCACCGGGTCTTTCAAGGACAATGGGATGACCTGCGGCGCCTCGCAAGCGGTGCAACTCGGGGCAACGCGAGTGGCCTGCGTTTCCACCGGGAACACCTCGGCTTCCATGGCGGCGTATGCCAGCGCGGCGGGGCTACAGCCGGTGATTTTCATCCCGTACGGCAACATCGCGTTCGGCAAACTGGCGCAGGCGTTGGAATACGGCGCCAAGACGATTCAGGTGGAGGCCAATTTCGACCAGATTCTGGCGCTGGTGCGGCAACTGGCGGACCGGCTGGGGATCTACCTGCTGAACTCGATCAACCCCTTCCGCATCGAGGGCCAGAAGACCATCATGGCGGAGATGCTGGACCAGCGCGATTGGAAGGCGCCCGATTGGGTGGTACTGCCGGGCGGGAATCTGGGCAACATCTCGGCGTTCGGCAAGGGGCTGCGCGAACTCAAGGAGCTTGGCTTGATCGACCGCCTGCCGCGGCTCGCCGTGGTGCAGGCGGCGGGTTCGGCGCCGTTCTACGACCTGATGCATGCGGCGGACCGTTCGCGGCTGAACGCCATTGAGCACCCGGAAACCCTGGCCACCGCCATCAAGATCGGCGATCCGGTGTCCTGGCCGAAGGCGCTGCGCGAACTGGATGCCAGCGATGGCGTGGTGGAGAAGGTGACGGAGCAGGAGATTGCCGATGCGAAGGCGGTGATCGGCCGGTGCGGAATCGGCTGCGAGCCGGCCTCGGCGGCCACGCTGGCTGGCATCCGTAAGCTGACTTCGGCAGGGGTGATGCGTCACGACTCGGATGTGGTAGCAGTGCTTACCGGAAATGTCCTAAAGGACCCTGGTTACATCCACCAGTATCATACAGGAGTACTATTGGGTCTAGCCGGCGAACGAATTATACCGACGTACGGGAATCCACCTGTGGTATTACCCAACGATTCCGATAGAATTGTTGATTCTTTAGATAGTTAGGTGGCGCTACCCCCATTTGAGGGATGGTACCTACTCCCACAAAATGGATCAGGTTTTTCCTGTCATGCCTATTGTTAATTATTAGACGTTCTGTTACATCTGTACTATGTTCGCGAAGAAAGATCCCCCGGCCTCCGCTCCTGTACCTGCCAATCGTAAGAAGTTGGAGTACTTGTATGCGCGACGCTCGACCGTCGACACCCTCATCGAATCCCTGGAGAAGTACGACCGCTTCCGGGAAACTCGTACGAACGAGCGCGAGCGACAGATGGCCTGACGGGTTCTCGAAGAGCCCCAATCGCTCCCTTACGGTCGCGGCTCGGATAACGCGCGGATTCTGGCGCTCAGTTCGGCTTCCGGAGCGGCGCCGGGATGATAGTAGCGGACCACGCCCGCACGATCGATCAACACCAGCGTGGGCGTAGTACTAGCGCCGTAGGAGATGAAATTCGCCGCGCTCAGCGGTACCGGCATCTCGGGTAGTGCGGCATAGTAGCGGCGGCGGACTTCCTCAATGTAGCGCTTCTCCTTGTCGGCAGGCGCGCCTTCGCCGCCGGCCACATACCCGTAAAGGCGTGTCGGCCCGATCAGGACCAGTCCTCGCGGTGCGAACGTGCGCTGGATATTGGCCAGGATGGCGACCTCGGCTTTGCAATCGCCGCACCAGTGCGCCCAAAAGAAGAGCAGGATGGGGCGTCCGCGCAGGGAAGCGAGCGAGGGCGGCTTGGCGCCGAGCCACTGGGCGGCGCCCAGATCGAGCGGCGGCGCGGGTTTGCCCTCCAGGCCGAGCAGGTTGATGTTCTTGCGAATGCGCTCGGGGAGCGAAGTGCCGGCGAACTGTTTGAGCTGGCCCTGCAGGTAGTCGATGGCTTCGGGCCGCTCGCCGCGCGCGGTCAGCACCTGGGCGTGGACCTCGATGGCGGTGCCGGCGGCCGTGGGCAGCCAGGGATCGTCGTCAAGCTTCTGGCCGATGAGGAAGCGGGAGGCCATTTTCCCAGCCTCGGTGGCGAAAGCGTCGGCCTGATCGAGGTTCTTGGCTTCCAAGGCGGCGCGGGCGAGCCAGGAGAGGGCGGCCGCCAGTTCGGGGGATGCGGGGTTGCGGGCCTGCCAGGCGCGCGCCACGCGTTCCGCGCCCGCCAGATCGTGCTGGGCGATCAACCCGCGTACAGAGTTGATGAGGGAGACCGGCTGCGCCATGGCCAACAGGACCAGGGTAAGAGCGAGAAACGCGCGGACGGCAGGCGAAAGCGCCCCATGCCGATAAAAACCCAGGGACAGACCCGACGTTCCCCAAGTTTTGTGCCTTTCAAACCCAGGGAACGTCGGGTCTGTCCCTGGGTTTCCCATCGCTCGGTTGCCGAGGCGCATCACAGCAGGTGCTCCGCCACGAATTCCGCTTCGGCGGCGTTGCGAACCCGGTAGTTGAGCCTCCCCGCCATAGCCTTGGCGATGGCGCGCACGGTTTCGGCGGGCTCCCCGCGGTAGCGGAAGCTGAGGGTGATCTGGAAATGCTGCGCGGTGGCTGCCATTGCGTCGAGGTCCTTTTCGGCGACCGGTCCGGGACAGACCAACTGGGGGGCATGGCCGCGCTCCTTCAGGTATTCCAAGGCGGAGCGAAGGGACCGCGGCGTCATGGGGTCCGCGGCATCTAATTCGAGGTCGAAGCCGCGCAAGATCTTCATGGCGGCGCGGGCGTGACGAATCTGGTGGTAGATCTTTTCGGCGTCGTTGAGGCCGGCGTTGATGTCATCCGGGTTGGCAGGAATGACAGCGGCGTAGCGGCTGAAGCCTTCCCGTCCGCCGAGGTCGGTGACCTCGCCACCTTCGGCTGTAAGGTCGGCCGCCGTGGTGTACGCGGATCGCCATCCGGCGCGGATAGCGGCACACATGGCGGCGTGGTAATCCCCGGAGAGGGCAGCGAAATTCTTGCCGGTGCGCTTCTGAATAGCGCGGAAGGTGTCGAAGGCCGCGGGGTAGTCTTCCTCGACGGTGATGGTGGTGCGTGCGCCCTGGGGCTGCGGATAGAAGGCCGAATTGATCCGTGCGGCAAAAGTCTCCACGTTCTGACGGGAGAGCGGGCCGAAGGGAATCGCGTTGATGACCATCTCCGACCCGTTGGGACGGCGCATGCGGCCGATGAGGAGGGGCTTGTAGTAGATGCTGCTGGTGGGTGCGGCGGCCAGCGCCATGTGGAGCAACAGGGGGAACTTGAGACAATCCACAGTGGAGGCATCCACGGCCAGGTAGTATACCGAGTGATGAATCGGGTCGCGCTCCAGCGAGCCGGGGAACGGAGTGAGGGTCTGGAGTTTGAGCACGGCGGCGCGCGCCGCGAGGCGGTTGCGCACGTCGCCGGAAAGCGGTTTGCCTTCGGCGCCATCGAAGATCAGCATGGCCAGTTCCGCCGCTTCCGCGGGGCGCAGCGGCAATTCCAGGGGAACGGGGGTCACGCTTTTACTCTACAGCAGGGAGTCGATGAGCTGCGTCATGCGCGGATCCATCCAATCGGCCGGTTCGGCGAGTTTGTGCAGCACCTTGCCCTTGGCATCGATGATGTAGGTTTCCGGGTACATGAACGTGCCGTAGTCCTCGTGCAACTTGAACTCGCGGGCGTAGAGGAATGCCGGATTGAACTTCTGGAGGAAGGCGCGGTAGGCCTTTTCGTCCTTGTCCACACTGATGCCGAGGACGACCACTCCTTTGGAGGCGTAGGTGGCGGCGAACTGGCTGAGCGAGGGGGTTTCCTGCACGCAGGGCGGGCACCAGGTGGCCCAGAAGTTGAGCACCAGGAGCTTGCCTCCGAAGTTGGGCAGCGACACGGTGCGGCCGTTATCGGCCCGGATGGTAAATTCCGGCGCCGTATCGCCCGCGACGACCACGCGTTCGTGGATGCCGGAGTAGATGAAGTAGACGAGGACGGCGGAAAGCAGCACGATGCCGCCTCGCAACAGACGGTCGGTTTTAGAGCTTGGCATGACGGACTATAATTTAATTGTATCTCCGTAGGCCCTCCCGGCGTCGAAAAAAGCACTAATGGTGATTACCCGAAAAGTTGAGTTTTCCGCTTCCCATGTTTGCCGGGATCCGCGGCTTTCCGACCGGGAAAACCAGCGGATCTACGGGCTGGCGGCGAATCCGCACGGCCACGGACACAACTACGTGGTGGAAGTCAGCCTGAAGGGCGACCCCGATCCGGTGACCGGAATGGTGCTCGATCTGAAGGAGCTGAAGGCCATTCTGGAGCGCGAGATCGTCGAGCCCTACGATCACCGCTTCCTGAACTACGAGGTGCCGCCTTTCGACCGCCAGGTGCCGACCACGGAGAACATCGCGCTCGACATCTGGCGCCGTCTGGAGCCGCGTTTGAGCGACGGCCGCGGGAAACTCCACGCCGTCCGCGTGTACGAGACCCCGGACCTGTATGTGGATTATTTCGGAGAGCCAGCGTGTTCCGCGTAACCCGGCGGTATGAATTCGCCGCCTCGCACCGCCTGCACTCCGGTGAGTTGAGCGACGAAGAGAATCGCCGGTTGTACGGCAAGTGCAACAATCCCTATGGTCACGGGCACAACTACGTGGTGGAAGTCAGCGTACGCGGGCCGCTCGAGGGGGCGACGGGCCGGGCGGTGGATATCGCCATCCTGGACGAACTGGTGGCGCGCGAAGTGGTGCGGCCGCTCGACCACCACGACCTGAACCGGGAAGTCGCGGTGTTTGCGAGCGTCGTGCCGGCGTTAGTGCCCACGTCGGAAAATCTGGGGATTGAGATCTGCCGCAGGCTGAAACGAAATTGGAAACAAGTGTTTCCGGGCGAGTGGCCGAAGCTGGAGAAGATTCGCATCGGCGAGACCGCGCGGAACATCTTTGAAGTGGGAGCCGATGAAATCGAATAAAGCTGTTGTCAAGATGGTGAAGCCGCAGGCCGGGGATGAGTCGATCGCTCCCCTCATCGAGGAGATGTTGGGGCGCTTGGGCGAGGACCCGAAGCGCGATGGTCTGGTGCATACGCCGCTGCGTGTGGACAAGGCGATGCGCTTTCTGACCAGCGGCTACCAGATGAAGATCGAGCAGATTCTGAACGGCGCGTTGTACGAAGTGAAATACGACGAAATGGTGGTGGTGAGGGACATCGAGTTTTTCAGCCTGTGCGAGCACCACATGCTGCCGTTCTACGGCAAGATGCACGTGGCATACCTGCCGCAGAAGCAGGTGATCGGGCTGAGCAAGATTCCGCGCATCGTGGACATGTACGCGCGGCGGCTGCAAATTCAGGAGCGGCTGACGCAGCAGGTGGCGCAGACGGTGCAGGAAGCCATCCATCCGCTGGGTGTGGGAGTGATCTGCGAAGCGCGCCACTTCTGCATGATGATGCGCGGCGTGGAGAAGCAGCATTCGGGGGCGATGACGAGCGCCATGCTGGGGGCGTTCCGGGATCGCAAGGAGACGCGGGATGAGTTTCTGGCGCTGGTGAATCACCGGACCAACGGGTACTGAGGAAGAGTTTCTCGCCAAGGCGCCAGGATCGCGAAGGAAAGATCGCAAAGCAGAACCAGTCGGTTTCCGCTCAGCACCCAGGCGAGGGGCTACTTTATCTAGACAGACCGGCCCGTCAAGCCGAAATAAGAAGCGGACGCGAGCATGTGGCGGTCGTTAGTCCACACATCGCGTTCTCCGGTTTCGTGTGCGGTCGCCAGGTGCACCGCGTCGGCGGTGCGTAGGAAGAGATCGGGCGGAGCGGAAACGATCAGGGCACTGGTTCTCCGCAGCAGAGCCTCGTGAATGGGAATGAGCTTCCACAAGCCCTCCTGTACATGCTGGTAGAAGCGGGAGGAAAGTTCGTGCGCGTCACCGGGCGACAACGAGCCTTCGCGCAAGCGGCGATGAATTACCCCGTGGAACTCGGCCAAGGCCCATAGCGACGAATGGATCGTATCGGCTGTTCGGACAAGTTCGCGAACCCGGGAAGATTCGGGTTCATTGAAATAGAATTTGGCAATATACGAGGTGTCGAGATACACGGTGCTTATCGATCACGATCCTCTTCGATCATCTTCGTACTGTCGCTGACTTGCGGCATGCGAGCCCAGATTTCGTTCATGGAGTCGAAAATCCGCGCTTTCTTGCCGGCAGGCATGCGCGAGGGCGTGGTAATAGGGCGTAGCTCCGCGACGGGTTCGCCGCGGCGTTCGATCAAAATAACACCACCTTCGGCAGCCTCGCGTACCAACTCCGAAGTATGAATGTGGAGTTCACGGACCGACGTCTTCCTCATGAGCTACAGTGTAGCACAATCGAAAGCAGCGGCGCCTCCGTGAGAGAGGAGTGGAGACACGGATAACGGAAGACCAAGGCTCGGCAGGTAGGACTCGAACTACCACCCTTGGTTAATAGCTACGGACGCCCGGTAATCCGGCGGCGCAACAGGTCCAGGGCCATTTGCACGGCGAAGGTGCGGACACGTTGGCGATCGCCCAGGAACTGCCTGCGCAGCGAGGTAGTGCCCGCGGCATCGGCGACCCCCACGTACATGGTGCCCTTCGGAACCTTTTCGTCTCCGGACTCCGGTCCCGCGGCGCCGGTGATGGAGAGCGCGTAGGTGGAGTTGGTGCGGCGGCGCGCGCCCAGGGCCATGGCTTCGGCGGTTTCCTTGCTGACGGCGCCGTGCTCCGCCAGCGTCTCCGGGCTCACGCCGAGTAACTCCATCTTCATGGCGTTGTTGTAGGTGATGAAGCCGCCGGTGAAATACTCCGAACTGCCGGGCACGCTGGTGAAGCGCTCGCCGAGCATACCACCGGTCGCGCTTTCGGCCACCGAGACGGTGGCGTGCATGGCGCGCAGCAGCTCGCCCACCACCACTTCGAGCGGATCGCCATTGCGCGAGTAGATGCGGTCGCCGAGCAGCAATTCGACGGGTCCGCCCACTTCGGCGAGCAGCGCTTCCGCCTCGGCTTCGGTAGAGCAGCGCGCGCGCAGATGAATCTGGATATCGCCGGCAGCGGCCAGGATGGTGGTCACCGGGTTTTCGTATTTCTTGTAGACTGGCGCGATCAACTGATCGAGATCGCTCTCTCCCATGCCGGCGACGCGCAGAAACAACGTGCGGATCGCCTGTTTGGGGACGATGCGGGCGAGGCGCGGGAGGCAGTGCCGCTCGAACATCGACTTGAGTTCATGCGGCGGACCGGGCAGCAGGATGGCCACCGCGCCGGACTCTTCGAGCCACTGTCCGGGAGCGGTGCCGCGATCGTTGGACAGAACGTCCGCGCCCTGGATCACGTAGGCCTGACGTTTGTTGACTTCGGCCATCTTGCGCTTGGCCGCGGCGAAGCGCTGCGCCAGCCAGTCGGCGATCCCGGTGTCGAAGATCAGTTTGCGGTCGAGCGCCTGGGCGACGGCATCGCGGGTGACATCGTCTTCGGTGGGTCCGAGGCCGCCGGAGAGAATCAGGATGGCGGAGCGGCCCATGGATTGGCGCACTTGGGCACTCAAGCGATCGCGGTCGTCGCCGATCACGCACTTGGTGACCACTTCGACGCCGAGCTTGTTCAACTCTCTGGTGAGGTAGAGCGAGTTGGTATCGACGCGCTCGCCGCTCAGCATCTCACTGCCGATGGCGATGATCTCGGCGTTCATTAGTAGAGCGGCCGGCCCTTTATGCCGACATCGACGCGATGGATGGCGTTGGTAGTGGCCACCACCATGGCGCGCGACGGGGTGAAGGCGAGGCCGACGACGCCGGGGCCGGAGAGAAACAGGTCGGCGCGCCGGGTGGGATCGATGCGCACCACGCCCTTGCGTCCCGCGATGGACGCGGCCACGTAGAGCCGGCCCTCCTCATCGAAGGCCATGCCTTGCGGGCGGCCGAGGCCGCGGTAGAAGGTTTCCACCTCGCCCGCGTGCGAGATGCGGAAGACCGCGTCGAAGCTGGAGGTGGTGGGCCCGGTGACGTAGAGATAGTCGTCGGGACCGAAGGTCAGGTGGTAGGCCGAGATGGACGGTTCCAGGGTGGCGAAGACGAAGATCTGGCGGCTGGGACTGATCTTGAAGATGGTGCCGCTGCGATCGCCCACGTAGAGATTGCGTTCGCCATCGAATGCAATGCCGGTAGCCACGCCCATGCCTTCCACGTACACGCTCATGTTGCCGCCGGGCGTGACCTGGTACACGAAGCCATCGTAGCGGCTGGAGATGTACAGCGTGCCCTGTTCGTCGAAGGTGAGCGCGGTGGCATTCATCAGCTCGTTGATGAACGGCTTCAAAGCGAAGTTGAGATCGATCTTGTAGACTGCCACCGGGACCTTCTGGCCGCGCGATCCGCTGAAGGTGGTGAAGATGTTGCCGAACGAATCGACCGCGGGGTTGGTCACGGGATGCAGGCTGTCGGCCAGCAGCATACCGATGTCGCAGGCCCAGGACTCGCTGGCCTGCCTGCCGCTTTCGATCACCAGTTCGCCGGCGGTGGCGCCTTCCGGAACACGGGCAATGACGAACGAATCGGAGCCGATGATGACCGGGGCGCCCACTTCGCCGATGGTCACCTTGGGCCGTTCGTCTTGCGCGAAGCCCTTCCCCCGAATCTGCAACTCGCCGCCGGCAATGGCCGCGGGCGGAGTGACCTGGGAGATGAGCGGCCTGGGTTCTGCTGGTTTACGGAGCGGCATATTTAGTAAAGATTGAAACACCCTGCTAGGAATAACACAAGCGCGGCGTACCCGCCGGCCATCACGTCGTCCAGGTTGATGCCGAGCCCGGTGGGGAGGGCCTCCAGTTGCCGCACGGGCGGCGGCTTCCAGATATCGAAGAGGCGGAAGAGCGCGAACGCGGCCAGATAGCTCTTCCAGTTTAGCGTGCGCGCGCCGGCCAGCGCGATCCACTGGCCCAGGACTTCGTCCACGACGACGATCTGCGGGTCCTTGAGATGCGTCACCTGGGCGGTGATGGTGGCGGCCCAGGTGGCGGGGACGAAGAGCACGGCCGCGAGGACGAGGAAGTGCCACCCGGTGAAGCCGGCGTACTCGTGAAGCAGAATACCAATGGCGAGGGCAGCCAGCGAACCGGCGGTGCCGGGCGCGAAGGGGGAATAGCCGCAGCCAAACCAGGTGGCGATCTGGAGGGCGAGGTTTCGCGGTTTCACGTAAGTGACCATTCAACGCAGAGACGCAGAGAACGCAGAGATAAGCGCAGAGAAGACATCAGAGAGTTCGTTCTTGGTTTTCTCTGCGCTTCCTCTGCGCTTCCTCTGCGTTCTCTGCGTCTCTGCGTTGAAAAAGAATCTCCACTCATCTCCACCCCGGCCCGTTGGGCAACCCGCAATTTCATTCTTGTTCTTCTTCCTTCGGGTCCGGCACAGGCGGGCCTGGGATTACGTATTTGTCTGTGGCCCAGTTGCCCAGGTCGATGATGCGGCAGCGTTCGCTGCAAAACGGAAACTCGGCGTCGCCCTCGGCGACCGCTTTTTTACAGATCGGGCAAGTCATCATACGGCTACCAGGGGTGAGATGTTGATGAATGCGGAGGTTGCCGGCGGGGGCGCCGGTTCGGTGGGCGCGAGCAGCGTGCCCACTACGTCGTAATCGTGCGCTTCGGTAATGCGCAGGCGGCGGATCTCGCCGGGGCGCGGTTCGGAGCCCTCGAAATCGTTGATCAGGGTTACGCCATCGATCTCCGGCGCCTGGGTCGCCATGCGCGATTCCCATAAAAGATCGGTCTCGCTCGAAAGCCCGCCGACCAGCACCGCGACTTCGCTGCCCACCAGGGCGCGGTTGCGCGCGCGCGCGATTTTGCGCTGCATGGCCATCAGGCGGCGCTTGCGATTCTCGATCGTGCGGCCGTCCACTTTGCCATCCAGCGCGTAGCTCGCGCTGGTGTCCTCGTCGGAGTAGCTGAACACGCCGAGATTATCGAATCTGGCGGCCGCGACGAACTGGCACAACTCCTCGAAGTCCCCAGCGGTTTCGCCCGGGAAGCCCACGATGAAGCTGGTGCGGATGGCGACGCCGGGAATAGTGCGGCGGATGCGCTCGATCAGCTTGAGGAAAATGTCGCCCGATGCGCCGCGCTTCATGCGCTTGAGAACGCCGGCGCTCGCGTGCTGCAGCGGCATGTCGATGTACTTGGCGAGCGCCGCGTGTTCGGCGATGGTGTCGAGCAGGCGCTGCGTGACTTTATTCGGATAGGCGTAGAGAAAGCGGATCCACTTTTCGGCCGGGGTCTCGATCCGCGCGAGGCGCGCCAGCAGATCCGCCAGGCCGTCGGGCAGTCCGAAATCCTCGCCGTAGCAGGTGGTGTCCTGGCCGATCAGGTTGATCTCGCGGATACCCTGCTGAAAGAGGCGGGTGGCCTCGGAGATGACCGATTCGAAGCGCCGGCTGCGGAAGGCGCCGCGATATTGCGGGATCACGCAGAAGGTGCACGGGTGATCGCAGCCTTCGGCGATCTTCATGTAGGCGAAATGATGCGGCGTGGAGAGCACGCGCGGGGTGAGGTCGTGATAGAGGTAGGGCTCCGCCGCGCCGGTGTCCGGCTCCAGGCCCTCGCAGACGGCGACGATGCTTTCCAGTTCGTTGGTGCCGATGAGCGCATCGACTTCGGGGATTTCCTGGCGGATATCGCCGCGGAACCGCTCCACCAGGCAGCCGGCGACGATCAGCTTCTTGGCGCGGCCGATTTTCTTGTACTCGGCCATCTCCAGGATGGTGTCGATGGACTCCTTTTTCGCGGGGTCGATGAAGCTGCACGTGTTGACCACGAGCACATCGGCCTGATCGGGATGCGGGGTGAGCTCGTGGCCTCGGGCGACAAGTTGACCCATCATCACTTCACTATCGACGAGGTTTTTGGGACAGCCCAGACTGATGAAACCGACTTTCAAGCGTGTGTACCGGCCTTACGGGAGGATCTCCATTCAGGATAGCATTGAGGGGTCTGTGAAACGCCTACTGTGGCGGGCGGCGGGTTTCGAGGTATAGCACTCGTTCTTCCAGGACGGCCATGCGGATGTTGATGTCCGTCTGGGTGCTCTCGACGGTGTGGAAGCGGGTGAAGTTGCCACGGGCGAAGGCTTGCAGGCCTGTTAGGATTTCGGTTTGCATGTCGCGCATGACTTCGGTGAGTTCGTCGACGGT
>Ga0209014_10000853_pt1 | contig 17991 bp, 12 predicted proteins | sample BarGraNGADG00212_FD_184491 | JGI IMG/M metagenome (GOLD analysis project Ga0209014, IMG submission 184491) | Arctic peat soil microbial communities from Barrow, Alaska - Barrow Graham LP Ref core NGADG0002-212 (SPAdes) (version 2) | ecosystem: Environmental > Terrestrial > Soil > Wetlands >...
CCTCGGTCACGATCTGGAGGAGGTCATCGGTGAGCAGCACTCCGCCGTCCTCTCGTACCTCCTGACCGGCGAGCCCGGGGAGGCGACCGCCTACCACACGGCACGGATCGACGAGGCAAAGCTGATCGGTGCCTCGGACGCTGTCGTCGTCGGCCACGTGGAGCTCCTCGCCGCCCTCAACGACCTCGAGCGGGCGAGCGAGGACTGGCGGGCCAAGTTCGCGGACCCGTCGATCGGGCTCATCCAGACCGGCCAGGGGGACGCGGCCCGGGCACCGGGACGCATCGGGAATGGCGAGGCGCTCTACGGCGCCGTCGTGGCGGCTGATGTCGCTTTCGACGGACGGGTGGGTGCGCTCAACGCCGCCAATGTGGACGAGATCGACCGGATCGAGCAGGACCAGTTCACGATGTTCCTGATCGGCACACTGGGCTCGCTGCTCGGGGTCATCGCCGCGACCTGGCTGCTGAGGCGCTGGGTGCTCCGCCCGATCGGCGCCCTGATCGCGACGGCGAAGCGCGCGGAGGCCGGCGAGGACGTCGCGTTCGCGACCGGCAGGGGCGACGAGATCGGGCAGCTGGGTCACGCCCTGGAGACGATGCACTCGCGGCTCTTCGGCCAGGCCGAGGAGGCCAGCGTCGTCAACAGGTTCACGGAGCTCACGGCCTTCGTCGAGGCGGACGGGGACGTGGCCAGGGCCACCCTCGACGCGCTGGCCGAGATCGTCAGTCCGGACGACGGCACGATCCACATCACGGACAGCTCCCGGGACCGTGCCCTGCCGGAGGGGTCCGTGGGCGAGGTCACGCCGGCCCTGATCTCCCTGGGCCAGTTGGCGCTCTGCCCCGGCGTGCGCCGCAGCAGCCTGTACGTCACCAGCGACCTGGGCGAGGGCCTCGGCGTCCGCTGCCCGGTCTACCCCGCGGTGACCGGGACGCTGGCCTGCATCCCCCTGGTCGCGCTGGGCGAGGTTGTCGGTGTCGTCCATCTCCACTGGCACGCGGTTGATGCCCTGCCGCTCGACGTCCGTCGCGCGGCGACGCGCATCACCGAGCATGCGTCGCTGTCCATCGCCAACCGCCGGCTGATGACCGCCCTGCAGGGCATGGCCAACACCGATGGCCGAACCGGGCTGACCAACAGCCGCGCCTTCGACGATGCACTGGGGGCGCGGCTCGAGACCCTCGGCAAGGGCGAGCACCTGTCCGTCCTCATGCTGGACTTGGATCACTTCAAGGATTTCAACGACAGGAACGGCCATCCGGCAGGCGACGCCGCCCTCCGGGTCTTTGCCGGGGTCCTGCAGGGAGCCGTTCGCGACGGCGACCTCGCCGCCCGCTACGGGGGCGAGGAGTTCGTGGTCATGCTGCCCGGCGCATCGACGGCCGAGGCCGCCATGGTCGCGGAGCGGATCCGGGCGCAGACGGCGGAGACGATCATCGACCTCTCGCCCGGCCACCGCGACCAGATCACGGTGTCGGTCGGCGTCGCCGCCTGGCCGGGCGACGCAACCGACCAGGCCAAGCTGCTCGAGGTGGCCGACGCGGCGCTCTACCGCGCGAAGAACGCAGGTCGGAACCAGGTGGTCGTCGCCGGCGAGGTGTTCAGGCCTCGCCTCGGTCTCCCCGCCGATGACGCCGAGACGGCGCCGGTGCTCGGAGACCTCGCGGCCGGCTGACGCCCGGCCACCGGCTGACGCCCGGCCACCGGCTGACGCCCGGCCACCGGCTCAGCGTCCCTCGCGCACGCGGCGCAGGCGACCGGCCACCACCGGGAACAGCAGGGCGGCGACCCCGCCCGCGATCACGACCATGAGCAGGGTGACCTCGGGCGTCCGGGCGGTGATGAGCGCGAAGCCGAGCACCAGGATCGGCAGCCGTGCCACCACCAGCAGCGCCGAGGTCCGGTCCGACATCCTGCCGGAACGCCAGCGGCTCTCCTCGAACGGGCGCGTGACGACCATCGCGAACACGAGGAGGGCGAGGATGATCGTCTCGGTTGTCATGCAGGGTGCCGTCAGGCCTGCTCCAGCTCCGGGATCCCGGCGCCCCAGGCCCGGAAGGCCGCGAGCAGGCGCGCCCGGGTGAGCTCGTCGCAGAAGGCGGCCTCGAGCGCCACGAGGTCGAGAGCCCACAGCTCCGGGAGCGTCACCCCGATCCGCTCGACGGCCCGCGTGTACTCCTCGGACAGCGTGACGTCGGACACGGTCAGGTCGTCCGTGTTGAGCGTCACCCGGACACCCGCGCGCATCAGCCGCTGGAGTGGATGAGCCTCGAGTGACGGCACGATGCTGGCCTGCACGTTCGAGGTGGGGCAGAGATCGAGCCAGACGCCGCGGGCGATGAGCTCCCGGACGAGGTCCGGGTCGTCGATGGCGAGCGGCCCGTGAGCGATCCGCTCCGGGTCGAGGGCCAGCGCCCTGCGCACCTGCGACGCGCCGCCCCACTCGCCCGCGTGGAGCGTGACGTGGAGGCCGATCTCACGCGCCAGGTCCAGGGCGGCGCGATGGCGCTCCGGATCCGGAAAGCGCCCCTCCTGGCCGGCGACATCCACGGCGACCAGCCCGTCCGGAATTCCGCTTGCCTCGAGGTCACGCACGAACGCCAGGTTGGCCTCCGGCTCGTGCGAGCGCATCAGGGTGGCGATGAGGCGGACCTCGACCCCGTGCCGGCGCCCGGCTTCCGCCGCCCCACGCGAGACCACCTCCACCACCCGCCGGCCACTGAGGCCGCGGGCCGTGTGGAGCAGCGGCGCCCAGCGGATCTCCGTGTAGCGCACGTTGTCGAAGGCCTTGTCCTCGACCAGGTCGGCCGTCATCCGCTCGATCGCCTCGCCGTCCTGCATCAGGGCGATCGGGAGGTCGAAGGCGAGCAGGAGCTGGGCCTGGTCCTCGGATTGCTCCGGGCCGACGAGGACCTTGCGCATGCCGGCGTAGGTGCGCGGCGCATCGACGCCCCGGGTCCGGGCGATGTCGAGGGCGGTCTCCACGCGAAGCGAGCCGTCGAGGTGGAGGTGGAGCTCGGCCTTCGGCATCGCCCGGACGAGGGCGCGGAGGGTGCGGGGGTCGAGGTCGGTCATGCGCGGATGGTAGGGCCACGGAGCCCGTTCGTCGCCCGGGCTGCGTCCGGAGCCGGGCGGGCTCCGATGGTGCCCGTCCCGGCGGGCGTTCCGGCGGGCGCATGTTGACCATTCGCGTATCCTGCTACCAGACGTTAGCCACTTGTTCGCCATCCGTCGCACCCCGGCCGCCGAACCACCAGCGACGCATGCGCCCGAGCCTGCGAGACCAGACCGGAGCAACGCCCCATGTCCACCGTCCTCGTCACCGGCGCCAACGGCTTCGTCGGCAGCCATCTCGTCCCGGCCCTCGCCGATGCCGGCCACCACGTGCTGGCCCTGGTCCGTGACGACGACGGTGCCGCCGCGGTCCAGCGCCGCCTGGCCCCCGCCCAGCGGGCGTCGGTCGAGATCCGGCGGGGTGACGTGACGAAGCCGGACTCGCTGCCCGCCGCGCTCGCCGGATCGGACGCCGTCCTCCACCTGGCCGCGATCTCGCGCGACTGGGACGGTGGCGCCACGCTCCGCCTGGTCAACACCGAGGGGACCCGGAACATCCTCGCCGCGTCGAGCGCGGCAGGTATCCGCCGTTTCGTCCACCTCGGCGCGCTGGGTGTCATCGACGACCCGTCGCTCCACTACGCGAGCTCGAAGGCGAAGGCGATGGAGCTCGTCCGCGACGGTGGCCTCGACTGGACGATCCTCAGCCCGTCGCTCCTGTTCGGGCCACGGGATGGCTTCTTCAACATCCTGGCGGGGCTCGTGCGGATGTCGCCGGGCATCGTGCCGATCACCGGCAGGGGCGACGCCCGCTTCCAGCCGCTGGCAATCGGAGACCTCGCGAAGGCGGCCGTGCTGGCGCTGGGCGACGACGCCACCATCGGCCGGGAGTACCCCCTTGGCGGCCCCCGCCACTGGACCTACCGCGAGATCGTCGAGGAGGTGCTGCGTGGCATGGGCAAGCGGCGCCTGCTGGTCCCCATGCCGGTCGCGCTGATTCGTCTCGTGGCGGGTGCCAGCGAGGCGATCCGCCTCCCGTTCCCGGTCGCCACGGACCAGCTCCGCCAGCTGAAGCTCGACAACACGGGTCCGCTCGATTGCGTCCGCTCCGGGTTCGGGTTCGAGCCGCAGCCGATGGAGGGTGGCCTGGCCCACCTGCGGCGCAGGATCCGGGACCAGGAGCCCGCCGCGGTCTGACGCGCCGCCGCGGTCTGACGCGCCGCCGCCGCCTCCGGCAACGCGGTCCGACACGCCGCCGTCCCAGGCAACGCGGCCCGGTGCCGGACCCGCTACCCTCGGCCTCGTGACCGTCCTCGGAGTCCTCCGTGCGCTCTTCGTCCGCCTGGCCTGGCTGGCCGTGGCGGTGCTGATCGCCCTCGGGGCCGCCGGTGCTGTCGCCGCGATGCAGCACACGCCCGGCAGCCCGAGCCGCGCCGAGCTGACCTGGGCCGGCGACCAGGCGGCCGAGCCTGCGCTCGACGCCGCTGCCACCGAGCTGCAGGTGCTGGCCGACCAGGTGGACGCGCTCAGCTCCACGGCGCGCCAGTCCCTCTCGGCGGTCGTCTCGGGCGACCCGAGCTCGCTCCAGGACCTCATCGTCAAGGGCACGGCCGAGCTGGCCAGCGTCGACGTTCAGGCGCGACAGGTCGGGACCGCGCTTGGCGCCGTGCCCGCGATGAACTCGGATCCCGGGCTGGTCCTCGCCGACGACGTGCGCCAACGCTACGACGTGCTGGCGGCGACCGCCGGGCTGACCGCCGGCCTGGAGGGCAACTGGGCCGCCTTCACGGGCCGGGCGCTCGACGCAGCGACCCTCACCGGCCTCCTGACGCGCCACGACCAGGAGACCGCCGACGCCACGAGACAGGGCTCGGCGGCGCACTACAAGGCAGCGCTGGCGCTCCTCGACAAGTCGGATGCGACGATCGCCGAGGCCCGGGCGCTCGCCGCCCGGCTCGGCACGACCTCGGATACGTCCACGCTGACCACGTGGCTGGACCGGAACGCCGCCTATGACGCCGCGGTCCGGAACCTCTACCAGTCGATGATCGACGCCAAGGGCCGCGTCACGAGCAAGGTGCGGGCCGCGTTCGCCGCCGAGACTCAGGCCCGCGCCAACCTCCCGGGGGACACCCGCGGCCTGGTGGTGATCATGGCCGAGGTGGCCCAGGGGGGGCTCAACCAGGCGGTGATCTCCATCGAGAAGGTGCGCGGCTCGCTGGCGGCGGCAATCGAGGCCCAGGCGACGCTGAAGGCCCCTCCACCGCCCCCGGAGTAGGCCCGGAGCGGGGCGGCAGGACGCGCAGGCGGGCCCGGAGCGGCCGCCCGGCGGCGCTACACTCTCCGCAACGCCATCCAGAAGCACCTGCTCGCCGCCGCACGCCCCGGCGCGCCGCGAGGTTCCGGAGGATTCTTCCCGTGCAGATTCGTGTCGTCACCGGCCAGCCCTGGGAGGCCGCCGCCGACCTCCTCGTGGTCCCCGTCGTCGGGGAGCCGTCATTCACCGGCGAGCTGGACGAGCTCGATCGCCGCAGCGGCGGCGAGCTCCGCGCCCTGGCGGCCTTCGGCGAGCTGCGGTCCAAGCGCTACGGCACGGCCCTGGCGGCCCCTGGCGACCTGCGGGCAAAGCGGGTCCTGGCCGTGTCCGGTGGCGACGCCGATACCTTCGACCGCGAGACTGCGCGCCGGCTGGCCTCGGCGGCGCTGCGCCGGCTGGTCAACCGCGACGTGCGATCCATGGCCGTCTGGCTGGCGCCGATCACCGCCGGCCTCGGTGGTGACCAGGCGCTCGCGGCGGAGCTCGTGGCGCGCGGCGTGGTCGAGGGTGGCTTCGAGCCCAAGACGATCTACCGCGAGGACACCGACGCGGCGCCGCCCGTCCTCGATGAGCTGGTCCTGGTCGTGGCGGGCGCGGCCGGTGACGCAGAGCGTGGTGCCGAGCGCGGCCGGATCATCGGCGAGGGCGCGAACATGGCCCGCCGCCTGTCCAACCGCGCGGCCAACGACGTGTCCCCGCAGGTCCTCGCGGACGAGGCGCGTGCCATCGCCGAGGCGCACGGGCTGTCGATCGACGTCATCGACGAGAAGCGCGCGGCCGAGCTCGGCATGGGCATGTTCCTCGCCGTCGGCCAGGGCAGTGACAACCCGCCGCGGATGATCGTCCTGCGCTCGGGCGGCGCCGGCGAGAAGGACGCGCTCGGGCGTCACCTTGCAATGGTCGGCAAGGGGGTCTGCTTCGACTCCGGCGGCATCAGCATCAAGTCTGCCGACCGGATGGAAGAGATGAAGATGGACAAGATCGGTGCGTGCACCGTGATCGCGGCCATCGCAACCGTCTCCCGCCTGGCGCCCGGGCTGCCGCTGCTCGCGGTTGCGCCGGCGGTCGAGAACATGCCCGGTGGGCACGCGTCGCGGCCGGGCGACATCGTGAAGGCGCTCAACGGCAAGTGGGTCGACCTCATCAACACCGATGCCGAGGGCCGCCTCATCCTCGGGGACGCGATGACCTACGCCGAGCAGCTGGGCGCCACGCACCTCGTGGACGTCGCCACCCTGACCGGGGCTGTCGGCCGGGCCATCGGCAACCTCGTCACCGGCGTCTTCGCCACGCCCGACCCGTGGTGGGAGGAGCTCAGCGCGGCCGCCGAGCGTGCCGGCGAGCGCTACTGGCGCTTCCCGCTCGTCCAGGACTACCTGCCCGAGATGGACAGCTGGTACGCGGACTTCCAGAACACCGGCACGAACGACGGCTCGCTCGTCAAGAGCGGCCTCTTCCTGGAGCAGTTCCGGACCGTGCCGTGGGCGCATCTCGACATCGGCGGCACCGGGTACTTCCGGAAGCTGTGCCCGTACGCGACGCGCGGGGCCACGGGCGTCACCCACGCCACGCTCGTGGAGCTTGCGCTCGCGGGAGCGGCACGGGGCTGACCGGCAGAAGGCAGCCCAGCCCCAGCGACCCGTAACATCCGGCCGTGCTGACGCCGATCGCCATCCTGCTCGGGATCCTGGGGGCCGCCTGGGGGTTCGTCGCCGACCGGATCGGTGCTCGCTGGCCCGCCCACGACGACGGCAGCGTGCGTTCGATCGACTGGCGGACGCCCGTCGCCGTGGTCACCGGGGCGCTGGCGCTGGGCGGCCTGACGGCGCGCTTCGCCGAGCCGGTCCCGGCGGCGGTCTTCGGTGCCTACCTCGTGGCGCTCGTCCTGTTGCTCGCGACCGACCTCGATCAGCGCCTGCTGCCGGACGTGATCACGCTGCCGGCCATCCCGCTCGCGCTCGTCTTCGACCTGCTCGGCCTGAACCCGCTGGTGCCGCCGGGTGTTCTCCCGATTGCCATCGTGGTGGCGATCGCCGTGCCCGGCCTGATGTACCTGATCTCGATCCCGTTCGGCGCCGGCGCGTTCGGCCAGGGCGACGTCAAGCTGCTGGTGTCGGTGGGCCTGCTCGCCGGGCCGTTCCGCATGTTCTCCGGCGTGGTGTACGGGGCGTTGCTGGCAGGCGTGGTGATCGTGGCGCTCCTGGCCCTCCGGCGGATCACCCTGAAGAGCTACATCCCGTTCGGGCCGTTCCTGATCTTCGGCGCCGTCTGGGCGATCCTCGCCATCCCGTAGCGGGCCGCTTGCGGGGGGGGGTCATCGCGGGCCTCCCGCAGGCTCCCTTGCCACGCGCTGGTAGACTTGCCGCGTACGCCGGTTCAGGTCGTCTCGGGAGGTGCCCTCCGGGGCGGCGCCGTATCCGGCGAGCGTGCACCAGGTTTCGCCGCTCGGGCCTCGGTCTCCGCGGCGGGGACGATATGAACGCTCGCACGAGATGAGGACGCCAGCTCGTTGACCCGCCACAACGCTGCGCAGCACCTTCCGCGGTCCGGTCGCCGCCATCGCCACCGCCTCTTCGCCGCCCTCCTGGTCCTGCCCCTGGTCTTCGGCCTGTTCGCTGCCCCTGCGATCGCCCCCGGGCCGGTGCAGGGTGACGAGTTGTCCGACGCACAGGCCCAGCAGGCGGCGCTCGCGAAGAAGATCCAGCAGCAGAAGGCGCTCATCGCGGGCCTCAACAGCTCACAGGCCTCGCTCCAGGGCCGGATCGCCGTCACGACGGGCCAGCTGAACGGGATCACGGACAACCTGGCAGCCACCCGCAAGCAGGTCAACGCCCTGGCCAAGGACATCGACAAGGTCAAGGCGGACTACACCGACCTGGTCAACCAGCTTGGGGACCTCGATCTGCAACTCAAGAGCATCGGGCAGATGGAGGAGCAGAAGAAGGCCGAGCTCGGCCAGCGCAAGGCGGAGCTGTCCCAGCGTATCCGCGACGCCTGGGAGGCGGAGCGGACCTCGCTGCTGGAGACGTTCCTGTCCGGCGCCACGTTCACCGACATGCTCAAGGAGATGAGCTCGCAGCTGGACGCCGCCGAGCAGGACCGGGCCCTGGCGCAGCAGATCGCCCTCGACCGCGAGACCCTCCTGTCCCTGCACCAGACGGTGGTGGCGACGCGCGCCCAGACGAACACGCTGCGCCAGGAGACGGCGGTCCAGAAGCAGAAGCTGGACGCGCATCTCGCCGCGCTGGAGAAGGCACGCGCGAAGCTCGTCAAGCTCGAGAAGGCGGCGAAGGCCGCGCTGGCCCAGCAGAAGGCCCAATACGCGAAGATGTCCGCGGACAAGGCGAAGCTGCGCACGGCCATGGCCGCGGCCGCGGCCGCGAAGAAGAAGCTCCAGCGCAAGATCGACAGCCTGGTCGCCCAGCAGTTCAACAACGGCAACATCCCGTCCCAGTACAACGGGACCCTCCGCTGGCCGATGTCGGGCTCGGTCACACAGGACTTCGGCTGCACGGGCTTCTCGTGGGAGCCGCCCTTCGGGAACTGCGCCCACTACCACCAGGGCATCGACATCGTGGCTCCGTATGGGACGGCCGTCCACGCCTCGGGGTCCGGCCGGGTCGTGTACTGCGGCTGGAACTACGCCGACGGGGCCGACCCGGCCTGGATCGTGATCATCGCCCACAGCTCGTCGCTGACGTCCTGGTATGCGCACATGACGCCGAGCTGTCCGGTGCACGCGGGATCCACGGTGAGCGCGGGCGAGGTGATCGGGCACGAGGGCAACACCGGCCACTCGACCGGGGCGCACCTCCACTGGATGATCGAGTTCAACGGCAACTTCGCGAACCCGCGCCTGTTCACCTGATGCGATCGGCCCCGCCGCGAACGCCGGCGGGCTCCGCCGTTCCGACGCGCGGTGTTAGGATCGCGACGAAGCCCCCCAGCGCGCGGAGGAACGACGGTTGGCCAAGCCGGTGATGGCGGTGATCCTTGCGGGCGGCGAGGGTGAGCGCCTCTCGATCCTGTCGTCCATCCGGGCGAAGCCCGCGGTCCCGTTCGGCGGCAAGTACCGGATCATCGATTTCACGCTGTCCAACTGCGTGAACTCGGGGATCGACGACGTCGTCGTGCTGACCCAGTACAACCCGCGTTCCCTCAACGACCACATCGGCCTCGGGCGCCCGTGGGACCTTGATCGCAACACCGGCGGCGTGAAGCTGCTGCAGCCCTACATCAAGCGCGGCCGCGTGGCGATGTGGTACCGCGGTACCGCGGATGCCGTGCTCCAGAACTTCAACGTGATCGAGCACGACGCGGGCGATACAGTCCTCGTCCTGGCGGGCGACCACATCTACAAGATGGACTACACGCCCTTCCTGGCGGCGCACCGGCGGCACCGCGCGGACGTGACGATCGCCGTCCGCCGCGTCCCGCTGGCCGAGGCGAGCCGGATGGGCGTGCTGGCCCTGGACGAGCAGGACCGCGTCATCGAGTGGCAGGAGAAGCCCAAGCAGCCCAAGAGCGACCTCGCGTCGATGGGCGTCTACGTCTTCAGCAAGCGGGCCCTGCGGCGCTGGCTGGCCGAGGACCGGACGGACTTCGGGGCGAACGTGATCCCGGCCATGCTCGCCGGGGGCGCGCGTGTGTTCGGCCATCACTTCGACGGGTACTGGCAGGACGTGGGGACGATCCAGTCGTTCTGGGAGGCCAACATGGCGCTCCTGGACGACAACCCCGAGCTGGACCTGTACGACCGTGAGTGGCTGATCCACACGCGGTCCGAGGAGCGGGCACCGGCGAAGGTCGGGCCCACGGCCCAGGTCCACCGGAGCCTGATCTCGCATGGCTGCGTGATCAACGGGACGGTGGTGAACAGCGTGCTTTCCCCCGGCGTGCGCGTTGACGTGGGTGCCGTGGTGCGGGACTCGATCGTGATGTTCGACAGCGTCATCCGCAGCGGGGCGGTCGTGGACCGGGCGATCCTGGACAAGGAGGTCGTGGTCGGCCAGGGCGCCATCGTGGGTGACGGTCCGGACTTCGACACGCCGAACAAGGCCGAGCCCGGCCGTCTCAACACCGGGATCACGGTCGTGGGCAAGCAGTCCGTGGTGCCGCGGGGGACGCGCCTCGGACGCAACGTGAAGGTCGGTGAGAAGGTCCGCGCGGCGGACTTCGGCACCCGGACCGTCAAGTCCGGGGGGACCGTGGAGCGCAAGGCGCCGGCCCGTGGCGCGGATCGCGACGGCTCCGCCGGCGAGCCACCGGCCCGCGTGAGCGTGATCGGCAAGGACTGACCCCGGGCGGCGGGCCGGCCGCGCAGGGAACCAGCCGGCCCGGAGGGCGCGATCCCGAGGACCGGCTGACCGACGCCTGGCGGGGTGATCCGGCGCCCTCGGGTAGACTCCGCGCCATGTCCACAGCCCCCCGGGCGTCGGCCTGTGCCGCGACCGACGTCGAGGCCTGGCTCGGCGAGCTCGGCCTGGAGCCCCTGGAACGCGCCGACCGTGAGGGTGTCACCTCGTGGGACCTCGTCCTCGACGGGCGTCGCCGCGCGCGCCTGCGGATCACCGTGATCCTGGATCCGGGCCTGGCACTCATCTGTTGGGCGCACTATGCGCCGCCGATCAACGATGGCTTCCGGCGGTCGTACCGCAAGCTGCTGCGCTGGAACGACGAGCTGCCGTTCGTGAAGTTCTCCATCGGCGAGGACGAGCGCCCGCTGCTCGTGGCCGAGATCCCGCCCGCGACGGCGACCCGCGACGTGCTGGGGCTGGCGCTGGCCCGCCAGGTGGCCGTTGCCGACCGCTACCACGACGAGACGGTCGAGTGGCTCAAGGCCGGGGGCTGGTCCACGGCCAGCCCGGCGGCACCCGTGGAAGGAGCAGCGCAGCGACCCGGCGAGGCACTGCTGGTGCGCTATGCCCCGGAGCTGACGGAGCTGCTGGCCGGTGCCGGCGGTCCTGGGGCCCGGACATGATCGCCGTCCGTCACGCCCTCACCCGCGCCGTCGGGCTCGCCTTCGCGGCCGCCCTGCTCGCCGTGCTGCTCGGGCCGGTCGCCGGCCCCCTGCCGGTGGTGGAGGCCAGGGCTGCCAGCACGGATCTCACGCTCGTCGGGGACGCGACGTACACCGTCATGCCCAGCCAGGCCCGCGTCCACATCGTGGTCGACTTCACGGTTCGCAACCACACGAGCGAGACGACGACCAAGAAGTTCTACTTCGATCGCGCCAGCATCGCGGTCCTCCCCGGCACCAGGAACTTCAAGGTGACCGGATGGAGCGGCTCGAAGGTCCGCGTGACCAAGCGCACGTCCAGCTACACCATGCTCCAGGTCAGCTTCGGGTCGCGCCTCTACAGCGGCACGGCCCACGCGCTCCGCCTCACCTTCGACCTTCCCGATCCCGGCCGTGTCGCCAAGGGCCAGGTCCGCATCGGCCAGAGCCTTGTCACGTTCCCGGTCTGGGCGTTTGCATCCGACGGGGCCCGGGGGAGCACGGTCAGCGTCCAGTTCCCGTCCGGCTACGACGTGGCGGTGGAGAGCGGCGCGTTCGACAAGCAGAGCACCACCGCCGACGGCGGCACCCTGCTGCGGGCCGGGCCCCTTTCGAGCCCGCTCACGTTCTACGCCTTCGTCTCCGGGCAGCGACCGGCGGTCTACAAGGACACGACGCTCGACGTGACCGCGGGTCTGCAGTCCATCGGTCTCACCCTGAGGGCGTGGCAGGACGACCCCGGCTGGCCCGCCCGGATCAGCCCCCTGCTCAAGGGCGCGCTCCCGATCCTGCGCGCCGGCATCGGCGTCCCGTGGCCCAACGCCGTCCCGCTCGTCGTCCAGGAGGCCGTGAGCCGCAACGACGGCGGGTACGCCGGGCTGTTCGATGGCGGCAAGGGCCGGATCGAGGTGGCCTACTGGGCGGATCCCCTGGTCGTGGTCCACGAGGCGGCTCACGGCTGGTTCAATGGTGGGCTGCTCGCCGACCGGTGGGCCAGCGAGGGCTTCGCGTCCCTCTATGCGGGCCGGGCCGCGAAGCAGATGAAGGTCAAGGGCGCGGGTCCGGTGCTGACGAAGGCGGTCGCCAAGGCGGCGATCCCCCTCAACGCCTGGACGAGCGACGGCTCGGCGGACGCCGCGGTGGAGGCGTACGGCTACGCCGCCAGCGCGGCCCTGGCGACCGCGATCGCCGAGCGCGCCGGCGACCCGGCGCTCCGGCGGGTCTGGGCGGACGCCCAGGGCGGGATCGGGGCCTACCAGCCGGTGATCCCGTCGGGTGGGACGCAGGGCGCCGTGGCGCCCGAGACCGTTGACGCCCCGCCGGACTGGCGGGGCGTCCTGGACCTGCTGGACGCGGAGACCGGCCAGGGGTTCACCGACCTGTGGCGCACCTGGGTGGTCCGGGACAACGAAGCCGGGCTGCTCGACGCGCGGGCTGCGGCGCGGACGTCGTACGGCCGGACGCTCGCCCTGGCCAACGGCTGGGTCCTCCCCCGGTCGATCCGCGATGCGCTGCGGGCCTGGCAGTTCGACACGGCGGAGCAGTTGATGGCCGACGCCCGCACGGTGCTTGCCCAGCGCGCCGCCCTGGACCAGCTGGCAACCCGCGACGGGCTGGTGCTGCCGTCCACGATGCGCACCCTCTTCGAGGCCGGGTCGTTGAACGATGCGAGCGCCGAGGCGGCGGCGGAGCGCAACGCGATGCTGGCCATCGGCGAGACGACCGCGGCGCGGGCGGCCGACACGGACTTCCTGACGTCGATCGGGATGATCGGCGAGCATCCGGAGGCTGACCTCCAGGCCGCGAAGGACGGACTGGCCGCGGGCAACCTGGACGCGACGATCAGCTCGGCCGACGACGCCTACCGGGCCTGGAACGGTGCCTGGCAGGAGGGCCGGCGGCGCGCCCTCCTGGCCCTGGCGATCTTCGCGACGATCGTGGTGCTGGTGTCTGCGGTCGCCAGCCGCCTGCGTCGCGTCCGCCGCAGGCGTCACGCCCGTCCCACCCGGCGGCCGCCCTTGGCGGCGGCCGCGCTGGCGGTGATGCTGACGGCCGGGGCCGCTTTCCTGGCGCCCGCTCTCGCGCCGAAGGCCGGCGAACCCGCGATCCCGTTCCCGGCCGGGCTCGCGCCGCCCGTTGCCCTCGCGGCCTCCGACGGCATCGAGATCCGCACCGCGGCGCGGTACGTGGTCGATCCCGGCGACAGCGTGGTCGCGGTCACCGTGGACGTGACCGCGACCAATCGCAAGGCCAATTCGGTGAGCGGTGGCGTGATCACCCGCTACTTCTACGACGGCGTCAACCTGGGGGTCCAGCCGGAGGCCACGCACCTCCGCGCGACGCAGGACGGCACCGCCGTCAAGGTGACCGTGGCCAATCTCCACGGGTACCGGCTGGTCACCCTGTTCTTCCGCAGCAACATCTACCTCAAGGAGACGGCCAAGGTCCGGCTCACCTTCGACCTGCCCGCCGGCAAGCCGCGGTCTGCCAGCGACGTGCGGGTCGGAAAGGCCTTCGCCACCTTCGTCGCCTGGGCGTTCGGGGACACAGGCACCATCCGGGTGGAGGTCCCCAAGGGGTTCACGGTGGACACCTCGGGCAGCAAGATGACACCGTCGGCCGGCAGTGGCGGCCTGCAGGTCCTCACGGCGACGACCACCACCCCGCTCGACTGGTACGCCTGGATCAACGCCCGCAACGACGCCGGCCTCACGCGCGTGCAGCTGGTGCTGGCGGGAGGCAACCGGATCGTCGTCCGCGGCTGGCCCGAGGATCCGCGCTGGCGGGAGAGCGTGACCTCCGTGCTGAGCGACGCGGTGCCCCAACTGGTGAAGCGGATCGGCCTGCCCTGGCCGGTCGACGGGCCGCTGACCGTGATCGAGATCTACACGCCGCTGCTGGAGGGCTACGCGGGCTTCTACGACAGCGCCACCGACCAGATCACGATCAGCGAGGATCTCGACAACGCGACGATCGTCCACGAGGCCTCCCACGCCTGGTTCAACGACCGGCTGTTCACCGAGCGCTGGATCAACGAGGGCCTGGCCGAGGAGTACGCGTCGCGGGTGCTGGTGGCGGACGGCGGCGCCGCGTCGAAACCGGCTGCCGTGAAGCGGACTGCCGCGTCGGCGTTCGCCCTGAACGACTGGCCGCCGCCGGCCCCGATCAGCGACAAGGTGAGCGACGCCCGGGAGCAGTACGGCTACGACGCGTCGTGGACGGTCGTCCGGGCGATCCTGGCCCAGACGGGCGAGGGCGGGATGCGGCGCGTGTTCTCTGCGGCCGACGCGGGCACGACCGCCTACGTCGGCGCTGCGCCGCCGGAGCGCACCACGCTGGCTAACGACTGGCGCCGGTTCCTGGACCTCTCGGAGGAGTTGGGCGGCGCCACGGACGCGACGGCCCTGATCACGAAGTGGGCTGCGACGCCGGACGCCCAGGCGTCGCTCACGGCCCGGGCCGCGACGCGCCGGGACTACCACGCGCTGCTCGCGACGGGTGACCCGTGGGCGGCCCCGGTCGTGGTCCGCCTGGAGATGGACGCCTGGGCGTTCGACCGGGCGGGCGAGGCGATGGGCCAGGCCGACGCCGTCCTCGCGAAGCGGGACGGGATGATGGTGGTGGCAGCGGGCGAGGGGCTGACGCCCCCGGGCACGCTGGAGGCGGCCTACGAGGGCGCCGCCTCCACGACGGGCCTAGACGATGCGCTCGCGCTGGCCGACACCACGGCGACGTCGCTCGACGAGGTCGCGACCGCCCGCACGGCCGTCGAGCAGTCCAGGGACTGGCTGACGTCCCTGGGGCTCGACGTCGAGGACCCGGACGCCGCCCTCACCGCGGCGCGGGCCGCGTGGCAGGCGGGGGACCTCGAGCAGGCCACGGTCCTGGCCGACGAGGCGGTCGGCGCGCTCGCTGACGCGCCCGGCAACGGCCGCACGAGGGTGCTGGTGGTCGGAGGCGGGGCCGCGGGGGTCGTGCTGCTGCTGGGCCTCACGGTCGTGGTCGTTGGCCGCCGCCGTCGCCGTTCCACGGTCACGGTCCTCGAGGGCGCCACGGACCAGTACGCTACACTCCGGCCCAGCGGGCCTGCCGGCACCGCGCCCGACGCGCCGCAACCCCACGACGAAGGAGCGGACCAGACGTGACCCCGCCCGCCGAACCGGCCCCCCGGCGCGCCTGATGGGACTGCAGCGCTTCCGTCCGTCCCGCGAGATCCTCTCGGGCGCGACGGCCGACGTCTACTTCGCCCGCGCCAACGGCATCCTGGACCGGGAAGGCCTCGATCCGGTCGTGCTGATGGAGGTCTTCTGCCGCGAGGATGCCGTCCTGTGCGGGATGGGCGAGGCGACGAACCTGCTGGGCCACGTGCTCGCGAACGAGCCCGGCGCCGTCGTCGAGGCGATGGCGGACGGCGACCTCGTCACCTCCAAGGAGGTCGTCCTCCGGATCCACGCCCGCTACCGTGCCTTCGCGCTGTACGAGACCGCGATGCTCGGGATGCTGGCCCAGTCGACCGGCTGGGCGACCGCGGCCCGCCAGTGCGTGGAGGCCGCGGCGCCGCAGCCGGTGATCTCGTTCGGGGCGCGCCACGTGCACCCGGACATCACGGACGTCCTGGACTACGCGGCGATCGTGGGTGGCTGCGTGGGCGCCTCCACGCCGGCCGGGGCGCGGCTCGCGGGTCTCAACCCGACCGGCACGATGCCCCACTCGCTGGTCCTGATCTTCGGCGACACGGTGGCCGCCGCGGAGGCCTTCGACCGCAACATGCCGCCCGACGTTCCGCGGATCGTGCTCGTGGACACGTTCAAGGACGAGGCCGAGGAGGCCCTCCGGGTCGCGCACGCGCTGGGCGACCGCCTGTACGGGATCCGTCTGGACACCCCGTCGGAGCGGGGCCGGGTCACGGCCGCGCTGGTCACCGAGGTCCGTGCCCGCCTGGACCAGGCCGGCTTCGGCCACGTGACGATCACGGTCTCGGGCGGCCTGACGCCGGAACGGATCCGCCTCTTCAAGGACGAGAAGGCCCCGGTGGACTCGTTTGCCGTGGGCTCGCACATCTCCGGGGCGAGCCCGATCGACTTCACCGCCGACATCAAGGAGATCGACGGCTCGCCCATCGCGAAGCGCGGCAGGATCCCCGGCCGTACCGAGACCCCGCGCCTCAAGCAGCTGGACCTCGCCACCTGGCGGGACGCGTAGGGATCGGTCCCGCCCGAAGCCCGCGACGGGTGAGCGGTCAGCGGAGGGTCCGCGACCCAATGGCGAGTGGTCGGTGCGGCCGCGTCAGAGCGTCCCGTCGCGGCGCAGGCGATCCAGCCAGAGGATGCCGAGGATCGACTTCGCGTCGCTGATCTCGCCGCTGTCGACCAGGCCCAGCCCCTCGTCGATCGTCACGCGGCTGAGTTCAAGCCGCTCGTCCTCGTCCGGCGCGAGCCGGCCGTCATCGTCGGCCACGCCGTCAAGCTCCGTGGCCAGGTACAGGTGCATCAGCTCCGAGGCGAACCCGGGCGCCGTCCAGAACGTGGCGAGCTTCCGCCACGAACCCGCGCGGTGGCCGGTCTCCTCCTCCAGCTCCCGCCGGGCGGCGAGGTCCGGGTCCTCGGTGACGCCGTGCTCCACGTCCAGGGTCCCGGCCGGGATCTCGAGCAGCGCCCGCCGGGCGGGGATCCTCCACTGGCGGACGAGCAGCAGGCGCCCGGCGGCATCGAGGGCCAGCACCGCCACCGCTCCCGGATGCCCCACCACGTCGCGCGTCCCGCGGGTGCCGTCTGCGCGCTCGATGGTGTCCACGCGGAACTCCATGTACCGCCCGCGGTGAATGACCTCCGAGCCGACCACCTGCTCCTCGAGCGGATCGTCACCGAAGGGCGTGCGGCCGGGGGCGGGGGTCATGGGGTCAGGGGTCACGGGGTCGGTCATCGGGGCTCCAGGAGAAACGAAGACGGCCGGCTCGCCGCGTGCGGTGGGCCGGCCGTCGGATGGACGAGGAGGGGCGTCAGGCCACCGACGCGGCGAGCTTCTCGCCGGTCTCGAGGTTGAACAGGTGCAGCTTGTCGACCGGTAGGCGGAGCTGGACCACGTCGTTGGGCCGGACCATGTGCGCCGAGTCCACGATGGCCACGATCTCCTGGCCCTGCACGGTCACGTGGAGAAGCTCCTCGTTGCCGAGGTACTCGACGACGTCCGCGGTGCCCTGGATCGTGCCGACGGTGCTGCCGACCTCGCCCATCAGGAGGTGCTCGGGTCGGAAGCCCGCCAGGACCCTCGTCCCGGCGCCCTTGATGCTCTCGGCGTAGCGCTCCGGGACGGGGAAGGTGAACCCACCCTGGACCAGGTCGCCGGTGCCGACCGGCATCTCGATGAAGTTCATCGACGGGCTGCCGATGAAGCCGGCGACGAACCGGTTCGTCGGGTGGTCGTACAGGTCCTGCGGGGTGCCGACCTGCCGGAGGAGGCCGTCGTTCATGACCGCGATCCGCTGGCCCATCGTCATGGCCTCGACCTGGTCGTGGGTGACGTAGACCATCGTGGTGCCGAGGCGCTGGTGGAGGCGCGCGATCTCGGCACGGGTCTGGACGCGCAGCTTGGCGTCCAGGTTGGACAGTGGCTCGTCCAT
>Ga0209014_10000856_pt1 | contig 17939 bp, 10 predicted proteins | sample BarGraNGADG00212_FD_184491 | JGI IMG/M metagenome (GOLD analysis project Ga0209014, IMG submission 184491) | Arctic peat soil microbial communities from Barrow, Alaska - Barrow Graham LP Ref core NGADG0002-212 (SPAdes) (version 2) | ecosystem: Environmental > Terrestrial > Soil > Wetlands >...
CTCCCTTTGGCCGATGTGCTGTCCAACACCGGCTGCATCGTCCCGCTTCAGGACATCTCGCAGGGGGTACGAGATTTCGAGTACCTCAAGTCGCCGGACGGGCAGCGGCCGCGCCAGTTGATCCAGTTCCGACCTCCCGAGGAGAAGGCCAAGCAGCGCCTGTGGGCGGTGCACGGCACTCACGTGAACGGCCACCTCTACCTCTACTACCACAAGATCACGATGGATCCTGCCTTGGACGTGTTCGAGGCCTTCACCCTCGACGGCATGGGGCTCGCGCGGGACGACGGGACCTTCCACTTCGAGCGGCTGAAGGCGCCGGACGGAACCTACGAGCTGTGGAAGGGCGACGAACCGGGGTTCGGAGCCTTCGTCCAGGAAATCGACAGCTACCTCTACCTGTGGGGCTGCATCCAGCCGGCCAGCAAGTCCGGGGGCGACATGTACTTGGCGCGGGTCCGCCCGGCCGACATCGAGCACCCCTCGGCGTACGAGTACCTGGTTGACGCGCCCACCCTCGAGCGACCGGACCGCAAGCCTGTCTGGTCCCGAACGTTCACGGCATCGGCCTGCCTGATCAGCCACGTTCCAAACGAGATGTCCTCCTCGCACAACCCGTACTTGGGCAAGTTCATCTCGCTGGCCACCTATGAGAGGGACGACCGGCTCGTGATCCGAACCGCTCCCGAGATCACGGGGCCGTGGAGCGAGCCGGACTTCTTCTATCGTCCGGCCAAGGCGAAGCCAGACTCGCTGTTCAACGCCGGCAAGGAGCACCCCGAGTTCTCCCGCGAGGGCGGCAAGGTCATCTACATGACCTTCATCGATTCCTCGGTTTACGTGCCCCACCTTCTGGAGATCACCCTCGCCTGAGGTCCGGGCGCCCCACGTGCCGTCCGCGCGGGCGCCACCGCCGACAGCCGGCCCGCGTGCCATTCTGGGCGCGGTGGACCTCCTCGCGCTGATGGCGATCCTCGGCGTCGCGGCCGCGCTCGTGGCCACGCCCGACGCCGAACTGCTCGACCTCGTGCCACTGGGCTGCCTCCACCTTGCGGGAACGGCCAGCTGGTCTGGCAGTGCCGGGCGATCAACCCTCCCCACCACCCTATGTCTGGGGTGAGCTTGCGACGACGCCGGTCGACCCGTCGGTGCCAGGCGCCGGCCCTCGCCCGGCGGGCGGCCGTCGATCTCGTCGCCTACGGCTGGCGGCTCGAGCGGGTGCCTACCGACAACGGCTAGGCTAGGCCTCACGGAAGCGGGTGGTAACGTTACCCTTTGTCGTCGCGTGAATTGGGAGATGGCCGGTTGACACGCTGTTGCCCTGGGCCGCTCGGCCACCGCCCAGCAGACGTTGGTCGCCTCATGAGTCGCCGATGGCCAGCGTGAACGGCGCGCGCCCGCGCCCGATCCTTCGGCGCCAAGCCTGGGAGCTCGATCGGTGGCGCGAGATGCTGCGCGGCCGAGCTAGCGGCATCGAGGGGGCGACGTCGTCCGGGACCGTTCGCATCACCGCGGAACCGTTGCTCCGAGGCAAGCCCGACAGGATCGTGCTCCAGTCAATCCGCATTGCGCCCCTCGGCCACGCGGTCCTCCCTGATCGGGTCTCTGTGGTCGATGATACGGGGGCGCCAGTGTCAAGCGTGATCGAGTCCGGCCCTCATGGCTCGACACGCGTCCTCGTTCCCGCCGTTAGCCATCCGACTCGCGTGCGGCTCCTCCTCGACGAGGCCGCCGGTGGTCCAGACCCGGAACTCGTCCTCCCGGTCGTGCGGCGGTGGACCGTCCACCTGGTCCACCACTCGCACCTCGACATCGGGTACACGGATCCGCAGCCCATCGTGATGCAGCAGCAGAGCTCGTACCTCGACTCGGCGCTCGACCTCGTAGGGGCGACGGACGACTGGGCGGACGACGCGAAGTTCCGATGGTGCGCCGAGTCCCTGTGGCCGTTCCAGCGCTGGGTCGCCACCCGCCCGCCGCGCCGCGTCGACGCCCTGATGGAGCGGGTGAAGGAGCGGCGGATCGAGCTGTCGGCCATGCCGTTCAACCTCCACACCGAGACCTGCTCCACCGCCGAGCTGTTCGAACTCCTCCGGGGGGCACGCGAGGTCGCGGACCGCTGGGGCACGCCGCTGGTGTCCGCGATGCAGACGGACGTGCCGGGCGCCGTCGCCGGACTGCCCGACGCGCTCGGCGAGGCCGGGGTCCGGTACCTCTCGGTGGCCCACAACTGGGCCGGTCGGTCGGTCCCCCACCTCGTCGGCGGAGACGGGCTGCCGCGGCTCTTCCGGTGGCGCGGCGCGGCGGGACACGAGGTCCTCGTGTGGATGACGGACACGCCGCACGGGCTGGCCTACGCCGAGGGGTCGCTGCTGGGCCTGAACGACTCGATCGAGGCGGTGGACGACCTGCTGCCCGCCTACCTCGGCGCCCTCGCCTCGAACCCCTATCCCTACGGCGGCGAGCTCTTCGGCTGGGCGGCCGATGGCGCGCCGGTGGCACGCGAGCCCTACCCGTACGACCTGCTCCACCTGCGGGTCATCGGGCGGCTCGGCGACAACACCGCCCCGCGGCGCGTCGTGGCCGAGATCGTCCGCGACTGGAACCGGCGCTGGTCCTGGCCGCGGCTGCGGCTGTCGACCAACGTGGACTTCTTCGAGGCGGCCGAGGCCGCGATCGGCGATCGGATCCCCTCGCTCTCCGGCGACTGGAACGACTGGTGGGCGGACGGCATCGGCGCCGGCGCCGAGGAGATGGCCATCCAGCGGGAGAGCCAGGCGATGGCGCCGGACGCCGCGACGGTGTCGAGCCTGGCAGGCATGCTCGGCGCGCCGGCGGTCCCGGGTGAGGCGGACGCGAGCCGGACCATCTACGAATCCCTCGCGCTGTTCGACGAGCACTCGTGGGGCGCCGCCGACCCGTGGGGCGACGACGACACCGGCCCGCGGTCCGGGGGCCGCCAGTGGCACTGGAAGGTGGCGCAGGCGCTCGATGCGTACGACCGCGTGACGGACGCGATGGCGTCCGCCCTCACGCGACTTGGCGACCGGGTCCCTCCCTCGCCGACGGCCCTCGCGACGTTCGTCGTCGCGAACACCTGCGGCTGGACGCGCTCCGATATCGTCACGGCGTTCCTGCCGGACGCCGTGGTCCCGGGGGACGTCGCGATCGCCGTGGTCGATGCCCGGACCGGCCAGACCCTGCCGGTCGACGTGGACGAGCCCGAGAACCTGCCGCACCACGATGCCGGGCGGGTCCTGCGGATCCTGGTGGCGGACGTCCCGCCCGTGGGCATCGTCCGCCTCGACGTCGTGGCCGCTCCCCCGGGCCCGGCGGCCGGGGGCGACGCGACGGCCCCCCGGGACTCGACGGTCCTCGCGAACGGCCGGCTGTCCGTGGCAGTCGACCTCAGCCGCGCGTGCGTCGCCTCGATCGTCGAGACCGGCACCGGGCGCGAGCTCGTGGCCGACGACACGGCGTTCGGGTTCGGCGCCTACGTGTACGACCGGTACGCGTCGGCGGGACGGTTCAACCACGCCTCGAGTCGCCTCGAGGCCACGGAGCGCCTCGAGCTCATCGGCAGCCGCAGCCTCGCGCGGGCCGCGGTCCCCGTCCTCCGGGCGTCACGGGCGACCGCGGAGGTCCTCGCATTCGAGTCCCCGGCCGACGGCGCCCGCACGATCCGGACCACGGTCACGCTGCCGCGAGACGCGTCGCACGTGGACATCGAGCTGCGGATCTCGAAGGAGACGACGGTGGCGAAGGAGAGCGCGTACGTCGCGTTCCCGTTCCGCTTCCGGGATCCGCCGGTCCGGATCGACGTCGCCGGCGGGATCGTGGGCAGCGGGATCCCGGCGATCCCGGGCAGGGCCCCGCACATGCGCGCGATGCGCGAGTGGATCAGCCCTGGAGGAGGACGGCCTCGCCGTGGCGTGGACGACCCGCGATGCCCCGCTCGTCCATCTCGGCGGCGTGCCCCTGCCGTATGCGCCGTTCCCGCCGACCATCGACCCCGAGCCGGGCACGGTCGTCTCCTGGATCCACAACAACGTGTGGGACACCAACTTCCCGTCGCAGCAGGGCTTCGACCGGCCCTTCCGGTACCGGGTCGCCGCCGCTCCCGCCCTCCGCCCGGGCGACGGACCGATCCTCGCCCACCGGACGGCGGCCTCGGCGAGTCGTCCGCTCCTGGCGGTGCTCGCCCGCGGCGAGCCGGGAGGCGCGGTCGCGGAGGGGGCGATGCTCGAGATCGGGGACCCGTCTGTGGAGCTCGTCGACGTCGTCCCGGTCGTGCCCGACGGCATCCTCGTACGCCTGCGTTCCGTGTCCGACCGACCCGTCACCACCGCCGTTCGTCCCGGGCTGCCGGTCGTGGCCGCCCGGCGGGCCACCTACCTGGGGTCGGCCGGCAGCGACCTCCCGCTGCGCGGCGGGTCTGTCACCATCGAGCTCGCGCCGCGGGAGGTCGCGGCCCTGCTGCTCACGCTCGAGGGGAGCACGTCATGAGCCTGTTCGACCTGCCGCTCGACCAGCTGGTCGACTATCGACCCGAGCGCGAGGAGCCCGAGGACTTCGACCGGTTCTGGGCCGACACGCTGGACGAGGCGCGCGCCGCGGCCCGGCCGCCGACCTTCGCGCCCGCGCATCCGGAGTTGCGCGCCCTGGAGGTGTTCGACGTCACCTTCTCGGGCTTCGCGGGCCAGCCGGTGAAGGCGTGGCTCATCGTTCCCCGGCACCGGTCGGGCCCGGTGCCGGTCGTCGTCGAGTACGTCGGCTACGGCGGGGGGCGCGGCCTGCCCAGCTGGTGGCTCGCGTGGCCGTCCGCCGGGTACGCCACGTTCGTGATGGACACCCGCGGCCAGGGCGGCGCCTTCGTGCCGGGCGCCACCCCGGACAGCGACCCGGAGGGCATGGAGCCCCAGGTGGCCGGCTGGCTGACGCGCGGGATCATGGATCCCAGCCGGTACTTCTACCGCCGGGTGTTCACGGACGCGGCCATGGCCGTGACGGCGGCCCGGGCGCACCCGGCCGTGGATCGCGACCGGGTCGTGGTCTCCGGGGGCAGCCAGGGCGGGGGCATCACGCTGGCGGCGGCCGCTCTCGACGGCACCGCCGTCGCCGCGTGTGTCGACGTCCCGTTCCTGTGCCACTGGCGCCGGGCCGCCACGCTCACCGATGACGCGCCGTACAGCGAGCTGCGGGCGTACCTGTCGGTGTATCGCGACCGGGTGGACCAGGTCTTCCGGACGCTGTCCTACATGGACGGGGTCAACTTCGCGAGCCGCGCGACGGCCCCGGCGCTGTTCTCGGTCGGGCTCATGGACACGATCTGCCCGCCGTCCACGGTGTTCGCGGCCTACAACCACTACGCCGGGCCCAAGGACATCCGCGTCTGGCCGTTCAACGGGCACGATGCCGGGCAGGTCCAGGGGGTGCACGAGCGCATCGCCTTCCTGGATGCGCAGGGCATCCGCCCGCCCGAGGTCGGCTGACCCCCGGCGGCCGGAACGCGACCGTCAGCCGGCGGGGCGGACCCCGGCGCGATCGACGACGTACAGCCTGTCCCGGTACCGCAGGTTCACGAGCCGCGAGTCGGGATCCCAGGCGTCCAGGCGCGGCGCGGCCTCGAGCCCGTCGTGGGTCGCGCGCACGCCGAACGTTCCCTGGATCACGAGCCGCGTCCAGGCGCCACCGGACGAGCAGGCCCAGTCGGGGAGGTACGGCCACGTGGACGGCGCCTTCCGCGCGCCACCGGACTCGCTCGCCGCGAAGTCGTCGATGAAGTGCGCCTGGCCGAACGGGCCCTGGTTGGCCGACGCCGCGAGGCCGCGCATCCAGGGAGCGGCGATGTCATCCCGCCCGATGTTGTACAGGCCGCTCGCGACGTACGCGGGCCACGCGGTGTACGCCCCGTTCCACTGGTGGTCCGGGCGGACGCTCGTGATCGCGTCGGGATCGACCGGGGAGAGCGCGCGCATCCAGTTGGGCGTCTGGAGCTGGCCCTGGAAGTAGCGGACCATCTCCGCCCGCCGGGCCGCGGTGATCTCCGGCGCCAGCAGGTCGAGCAGGACCAGCAGGTCGTAGCAGTGGCGCACGGGGAGCAGCCGGCCGTCGGGCATCCGGGCGTTGAACCAGCCCTGTCCCTCGGCGTACAGGTCCCACAGCCTGTCCAGCAGGACCTCGGCCTCGGCCTCCATCCGGCCAGCGGTGGCGGGATCCCGCGTGCGAAGGTAGCCGGCCGCGGTTCGGAGGTTCCACACGTTGGCGGCGTTGAGCGCCGCGACCTCGTGGACGTAGCTGCTCACGCACTCCAGCAGGTTGTTCACGCCGCCGTAGTCGGCGAGGCCGTTGGGGCTGAGGAGGTCGCGCCAGGCGGTCGCGAACCGCTCCAGCTGGCGGCGGACCGTGCTCGAGGCCTCGGGGAGGGCCAGCTCCGTGTCGAGCCACGCCGAGTCCCCCGACCACCGCAGGTACGTGTCGATGAGCTGGGTCATGGAGTGGTCGTTGGAGGAGTACCAGCCACCCACCGGCCGGCCGGTCAGCCAGTCCGAGCCGTAGCAGGTGTGGACGTCGAGGGCCATCCAGCGCTCGAGCTGCCCCCGCATCACCGCGGGATCCAGGAGCGCGTGGACGAGGGAGCTCAGGCTGTAGTCCCAGATGAACGTGGTAGTCGCCCAGTACCGCGGGAGGAGCGTGTCGTACGCCCGTCCGACCACCGAGTGCGGGCTGTCCCGCTTGAAGTAGATGACGCCCAGCGCGCCCATGTAGTACAGGCGGCGCAGGTCGGGGTCGTCCGACTCGAGGACCGGCAGCGAGCCCGAGTAGCGGTCGTTGCCGGGCGTGAAGGCTGCCTCGATCTCCGCGTCCCACTCCCGCGCGACGAGCGCGATCTCGCCGTCCACGTCACCGGCGAGGCGGTCGTACAGGGCGCGTCCGGCCCGAACGTCCTCGCCCACGGCGTGGATGAACGCACCGGTCCAGGTCTCGCCCGGCCGGAGCTCCAGGTCGTACCAGGCGCCGCGCTGGTCGAGCATCGGGCTCGCGGGCACGGCGCCCTGGACGCTGGCGGCCCCGGAAGGCGCACAGAACACGACCGCGCCGCGCTCGCGCTCGACCGCGACCGACGCCGAGCCGGCCTCCCGGCCGTGGTCCATCCCGTCGGCGAGGACGTTCGGCGGCTCCTCGGTAGGCGGCATCGCGTGCTTCCACTGCGCCGTCGACCTGGCCACACTCCCCAGGAACCCGAGACCGAGGCGGGTCCGGCGCTCGGCACCCGACACGTTGCGGACCCGGAAGCGGACGATCGCCGCCGTTGCCGCCCAGGCGAGCACGGTCGTCGACGTGACCTCGAGACCGCGCCAGGTGGCGGAACGCTCGATCCGGTCCGGGAACCAGCGGTGCGCCACGGCCTCTCCACTGGCCCCGAACACCCAGTCGTCGAGGTACAGGCGCCCGGACTCGATGTCGCCGCAGGACAGGGGCGGGAAGTTCAGGTTCCACAGCGCGATCGGGTCGCCGGCCACCTGGACGCCGCCCTGAAAGTTCGTCAGCGCGGGCGGGCTGAACAGGTCCGAGGCGCGGTGGACCATCGTCGAGCTCGCGAGCTCGTCCCGCGCCGGGAGCCCGGACGTCATGCGGGAACCTCGAGGTCCTCGTTCAGCTCGGCCTGGAGCTCGGCGATCCGGCCCTGCCACCGATGGTCGGGATCCGGGATCGGGATGGAGCTCATCAGCAGCCGGGTGTAGGGATGCTGCGGGTGTTCGATCACGGTCCTCGGATCGCCCGCTTCGACCACCTGGCCGCGGCGCAGGATGATCAGCTCGTCGGCGATCCGGTAGGCCGTGGACAGGTCGTGGGTGATGTACAGGAACGAGACGCCGAGCTCGTTCCGCAGCCGGAGCATCAGCTCCAGGATCGTGGCCCGGATGGACGCGTCCACCATGGACACCGGCTCGTCAGCGATGATCAGCCGGGGCCGCAGGAGGAACGCCCGGGCCACCATCACCCGCTGCCGCTCACCGCCGCTGAGCTGGTGCGGATAGGCGTCCAGCATCCGCTCCGGCGAGAGGCCGACGAAGTCCAGCGCCTGCGCCACCTTCGCCCGCGCGTCCTCGGGACCCGAGGCGAGCGGGAAGTTGCGGATGACGGTGTCGAACACCCGGCCCACGCGGTAGAAGGGATTGAATGCCGAGTAGGGATCCTGCGTGATGGCCTGGACCTCCTGGCGGAACCCCGTCCCGCTGCGGCCGCGGAGCTGCGCGACCGGCCGCCCGCGGTAGAGCACCTCGCCATGGGTCGGGGTCAGGAAGCCGAGGACGAGGTTGGCCACCGTCGTCTTCCCGCTGCCGCTCTCCCCCGCGAGCGCGACGATGCGCGGCGGCGACCCGTCGAGCGTCAGCGAGAAGTCCTCGAGCGCGACCAGGGATGTCGCCTTGCGGCCTCGACCCGAGCGGAACGCCTTGCCGACGTGCCGGAGCTCGAGGAGCGGGGCGTCCGGGTTGCCGGCGCCGTTGGCGTCGGCGGGGGTGCGGGCGTCGGCGGGGGTGCGGCCGTCGGTGCTCATGGCAGTGCCGCCCAGTGGTCGGGCCCAACCAGCCGGAGGGTGGGGATGCCGGTCTTCGCCAGCTCGTCGGCCGCGGCGGCCAACTCCCTGGCCCGCCGTGCGGCGCCGGTCAGCGTGTCGTCGCCGCCACCCCGGATGGAGGGGACCGAGTGGACGAGGAGCTCCGTGTAGGGATGCTGTGGATGGTGGAACAGCTCGCGACTCGGACCGGTCTCCACCAGGCGTCCGCGGTACATCACGCCGAGCCGGTCGACCATCTGGGCCTGGAGCCCGAGATCGTGGCCGATCAGGATCACCGACGCGCCGATGCGCTGTTTCACTTCCATGAGCGTCTCCGCGACCGCGCGCTGGACCACGACGTCGAGGGCGCTCGTGGGCTCGTCCGCGATGATCAGGGCGGGCTCGAGCGCGATGGCCATGGCGATGCAGGCCCGCTGCTTCATCCCGCCGCTCAGCTCGTGCGGGTAGGCGCGCACGACCCGCTCCGTCAGCCCGACAGACTCGAGCAGGGCCACGATGCGTTCGCGGAGCCCAGCCGCATCCTGTCGTCCGTCATGCGCCTCGATGGCGTCGCCGATCTGCTCGCCGACGCGCATGACAGGGTTGAGGGCGTTCATCGCGCCCTGGGGCACGAGCGAGATCCGCCGCCACCGGATGGGCCGCCACGCCTCCCGCGTCAGCCCGACGAGATCCGTCCCCTCGAGCCGGATCCGTCCCCCCTCGATCTGGCCGGGCGGCTTGATCAGGCCGAGGATCGCGAAGGCGGTCGAGCTCTTGCCCGAGCCGGACTCCCCCACCAGGCCGTAGGTCTCGGCGCGCCGCACCTCGAAGGTCAGGTCGTCCACCGCCCGGCGGCGGCCGGCGGCGCTCGCGTAGGACACCACCAGGTTCTCGACGCTCAGGACGGGGTCGTCGGGCAGCCGATCCGCCGCCGATCCCTCCGCGTCCGCCCCGGTCCGCTCGTCAGCCTGCATCTGCCACCTCACGGAGGCGGGGGTTGGACAGCCTGTCCACGCTCGTGCTGAGCAGGAACAGCCCGATGAAGATCGAGACCAGCACGATGGCCGGCGGCAGCCACCACCACCACATCCCGCGCGACAGCGCCCCTCCGCTGATGGCCAGCTGGAGGACGAGGCCCAGGGTCGGCTCGGCCGAGCCGAGGGACAGCAGCTGCAGGCCGACCGCGAGCAGGATGGCGAACGAGATGGACGCGACGAGCGACGCCATCACGAACGGCAGCAGGTTCGGCAGCAGCTCGGTGAACACGATCGACAGCGACCCCTGGTTCGACAGCCGGCTGATGAACACGTACTGCTGCTCTCGCAGGCTCAGGACCTGGCTCCGGATCTGGCGGGCCGGGAACGCCCAGATGAGGACGGCGATGACGAGCGCCAGCTGTTCCGTGGAGATCGAGCCCAGCAGCGCGGTCACGATGATCGCGACGGCCAGGGCCGGGATCCCGAGGGTGACATCGATGATGCCGCGAAGGACCGTGTCGGTGGCCCCGCGAGCGTACCCGGAGATCAGCCCGATGATGGTGCCGAACGCCGTCGCGAGGAATCCCGCGACAAAGCCGATCACGTACGTGGGCGGCGTGCCCACGGCAAGCAGCGTCAGGAGGTCGCGGCCAGCGTTGTCGGAGCCGAAGGGATGCAGGGCCGACGGGGCCGACCCAACCGGTGCTGCGCCGATCCGAAGGCCCCTGGGGTCGACCACCAAGCCGATGGTGAGGGCGGCGACGAGCGGCCAGAACAGGAGGATCAGACCGAGGACGAACGATCCGGTCAGCCACACCGGGCGTCGGCGTCGGGCGGCAGCCGCGCGCTGGACCGTCTCCGGCCCGGCCACCAGGGGTGCATCCATCACTGCTGCTCGTAGCTGATCCGCGGATCGATCCGCGGGTACAGCAGGTCCACGATCAGGACGCCAAGGGTCACGGTCACGACGAGGATGAGCGTGATGCCCTGCACGACCGGGTAGTCGCGCCCGCTGACCGCGTTGACGAGCAGCCGGCCGAGTCCCGGATACGAGAACACCACCTCGACCAGCACCTGGCCGGCGAGGACGCTCCCCAGCGCGATCGCCAGGCCGGTGACCTGCGGCAGGAGCGCGTTACGCAGGGCGTAGCGGAAGAAGATCCGCCGTTCGGACAAGCCCTTCGCTTCTGCCAGCAACAGGTAGTCGGAGCCCAGGACGGGGATCATCGCCGACCGCATGCTGAGCATCCAGAAGCCCGTTGCGGCGAGGATCACCGACAGCCCGGGCAGGATCGAGTGGACGGCGGCGTCGAGCACGGCGTCGAGCGGCGATGCGTTGGTGCTCATGATGTTGCTCACGCCACCCGTCGGCAGCCAGTGGAGGGTGTAGGCGAACACGTACAGCAGCCCGAGGGCCAGCAGGTAGTACGGGATCGCCGCCAGCAGCATGAACAGCGGGAGCACGATCTGGCTCAGCCGCGAGTCCTGGCGCCAAGCCATCAGCGCGCCCAGCACCGAGCCCAGCACGAAGGCGATGATCGTGGTCGTGATGAGGAGCCCCAGGGTCCAGGGCAGGGCGCGCAGGAGGAGGTCGGTGACAGTGGTCGGGAAGTTGGGGATCGAGTAGCCGAGGTTGAGCTGCACCAGCTGCCCCATGTACGCCACGTACTGCTCGGGCAGGGACTTGGCGAGGCCGAACTGCGCCTTGTACGACTCGACCAGCTGCGCGCCGTTCGAGAACGACGCGCCGTTGACCGACATCCGCCCGACGATGTAGGAGATCGGGTCGGAGGGGGCGGCATGGATGAGTAGGAAGATCGCCGTCGACGCGATCCACACGACGGCGAGTGAATAGGCGATGCGCCGGACGGCGTAGGACCTGACCAAGCGGCGTTCCTCGTTGGCTCAAACGCTGCGCACCCCTCACCGGCCCCGCGGAGGAGCAGGCGGGCCGGAAGGGGGTGCGCCGATTGCGACCGCCGGGTCAGGACCCGGCAGGCTTCAGCTTCAGGACGACGTTGTGGAAGCTCATGACCCAGGACTGCGGGATCTCGTACTGGTTGGCGTCGGTCGGCCAGTTGGTCCAGTACTTGGTGTTGGTGAGGATGGGCTCGGGGCGCTGGGCCAGCGGGATGACGGGGAGGTCGCGCAGCCAGATCTCGAGGGCCTGGCTGAAGAGCGGGTTCACCTGCGGGTCGCCGGGGGCCAGCTTCCCGATCTGGGCAACGAGGTGATTGTAGGTAGCGTCGTCCCAGCCGCCCGGGTTGTCGGTGCCGCTCTTGCCGGCGTACCGGTTGAGCGTGGCCCACGGGTCGGCGACGCTGCCGCACTCGAACCAGGCCTGGATGTCGAAGGTGCCCTTGGTGCGGGCGTCGAGGATGACGCCGAAGTCACCCGGCTTGGAGTTCACGGTGAAGCCGGCGTCGTTGAGCTCCTGGACGAGGAGCTGCTCGGCCGTCGTCCACACGGCCCCCAGCGTCGCGGCATCGAAGATGCTCAGGCGCACGGTGAGCGGCTTGCCGTCCTTGGTCCACTTGCCGTCCTTCTGGGTGTAGCCCTTGGCCTTGAAGACCGCGGCAGCTTTGTCGAGGCTGAACTCCGTCGTGGGGTACTTGGTGAACAGGGCGGCGTTCTGGTCGAGCAGCGCGGTGAGGCCGGCGAACTCCGGGAACGTCGAGCGCGCCGAGGTGGGAGCGAACGGGGTGTTGAACAGCGAGCTGAACGCGTCCTTGTTGATCGTCTCGTTCAGCGCCCAGCGCATGTCGGGGTCGTCCCAGGGCTTGGCCGTGGTGTTCACGGTCAGGCTCCACGGGCACGCGTCGAAGGCGCTCGTCGACTGGATCGCTGCGTTCTGGTTCAGGGCCGTCTGGGCGCCGGCGGGAGTCAGCCCGTAGTGCCCGGCCCAGTCGACCTGGTTGGAGGCCAGCTCGCTGATTATCGTGTCTTCGGGGCCCTGGAGCGAGAAGATCACCTGGCGCGGCGCGGGCGCGTTGGCGAACCCGGTCGCGCTGCCCCACCAGCTGTCATCGCGGGTCAGGACAGAGCGGTCGTCGCCGATGCTGCTCAGCTTGTAGGGTCCGGTCCCGAACGGCCAGCCCTTCGCGGGGTCGTAGAACGCGAACGTCTCGAAGTCCTGGCCCTCGAAGACGTGCTTGGGAACCGGGGTGAAGTTCGCGGTGTAGATGTAGGCGGAGAGGTCCGTCTGGACGAACCGGGGGTTCGCGGCCTTGAGCTTGATGGTGACCGTCTGCGGGTCGACGGCCGCCGCCGACGCGACGCTCGCCTGGATGTTCGCGGCGCGGTACGGGGCCTTGGCCTTCAGGATCTGCTCCATCGTGAACACGACGTCGTCCGCGGTGAACGGCTGGCCGTCCTGCCACTTGACGCCGTCGCGCAGGTGGATCGTGATCTCGGTGTTATCGGCGTTGTACTCGTAGCCCTTGGCCACCCACGGGACGGACTGGCCGGTCTTGTAGTCGAAGTAGAACAGCGGCTCGTTGACGAGCTGGTGGATGCCATCCGAGATGAGCGCATCGCTCGACGCGATGTAGTGGTTGCCGACCAGGGCATCGGGCTTGCGGAAGGCCTTGACGATCAGCGTCTCGGCGCGCGTCGGCTCACCGGGCGCGGGCGTCGCCGCCGCGGACGCGGAAGGAGCGGCCGCCTCGGAGGGAGCGGTGCTCGGGACCTCGCTCGCCGCCGGAGCGCTCGGGCTGGGCGTCTGGTTGGACGACCCGCACGCCGCGAACACGATCGCGGCCGCGCCCAGGAGCGCGAGCAATCGCACTGACGAGGGCCGGGTTCTCGGTCCGCCTTGTCGCATGAACATGCCTCCTCCTCCGTGCCACTGCCGGGGACGACGGCGGTGCCTCCCGGATGCCGCCGCGGCTCTGGGATTGCGCCGCGGATGCGGTAACGTTACCATCGCGGCAGCCGCAAGTTTCCGCTCCGTGACGGCGCGATGTCAAGGGGCTCGTTTACTCTCCCGAACGTGCGAAAGTCCCGCGCTCTCTCCCGTTCGGCTGCCTGCGGCCAGGATCCGACGACCTGTGCTAACGCTAACAATCGGTCCGACCACGGGAGCCCAAGCCGGTGTCCAACACGCGCGCCTATCAAGCCCGACCGCACTACCCGCCCGTCGGCGGAAACGTCGCCCTCGGCTGGGACACGGCGGTCGGGACGCTGCCGGCCCGTCCGATCGTCCTCGCGGTGGACGGGCCCGAGGTGCAGGACTGGCCCGAGGTCGTGCGACAGCTCCAGGCCGCGCTCCGGGCCGCAGGTCTCCAGGTCTCAAGCCGCGACACGCATGACTGGTTCCGGCCGTGGGCCGACATCGAGGCGCGGACAGCGTCACCGGAGCTGCCGGACGACCCCGACTTCGCGACCCTGACGGACGCCGTGCTCGGGGACCTGGTCGTGGTGCCGGAGCTCGGGGCACCGGCATCGGGCGTCCTCCTCGTCCACGGGCCGGGTGCGGCGCTCGCCTACCACGACCTGCTCTGGTACGCGGATCTCCCCAAGCGGTACGCGGAGGCCGCGGTCGGGGCCGGCCAGGGTCGGAACCTTGGCCAACCCGAGGGCGCCGGGCGGGCGACGACCCGGCGCCTGTTCTACATCGACTGGCCGATCCAGGACCGCCATCGCGACGCGGTCGCGCCGGGCGTCGATCGCTGGGTCGACGCGCAGGACCCGGCCTCGCCGCCGTCGCTCGACGGCGCGACCCTGCGCGCCAGCCTCGCCGCGCTGGCGCAGCACCCGTTCCGCGTCCAGCCCACGTTCATGACCGTGAGCTGGGGCGGTCACTGGGTGCAGCGGGTCCTGGGCGGGAACGTCGGGGAGCGAAACTCCGGCATCACCTACGAGCTGATCGCGCCGGAGAACGGCGTGCTCATCGGGGACGACGCCGAGCATCCCGTCGAGGTGCCGTTCCAGCTGCTCGTCGCGCTCGCGCCGGACGCCGTCCTGGGGCCGGCCGTGCACGCGACGTTCGGGACCTCGTTCCCGATCCGGTTCGACTACCTCGACACCGTGGACGGCGGCAACCTCTCGGTCCACTGCCATCCGATGGCGGAGTACATGCGGCGGACGTTCGGCTGGCCCTACACGCAGCACGAGTCCTACTACGTGATGGTCGGCGGCGAGGGGTCGGTGATTTTCCTCGGGCTGCGCGAGGACGTGGACCTCGAGCAATTCGAGCGTCAGGCGCACGAGGCGACCGCCCACGGGCGCGAGTTCGACATCCTCCGGTACGTCCAGAGCCACCCGGCGACCCAGCACCAGCTGTTCGCCGTCCCCGCCGGGACGCCGCACGGAAGCGGCAAGGGCAATGTCGTCCTCGAGGTGAGCGCGACACCGTACCTGTACAGCCTCCGCTTCTACGACTGGCTCCGCCGGGACGAGAAGGGCCGCCTGCGACCCGTGCACGTGGACCACGCGTTCGCCAATCTGCAGCACGACCACGTCGGCCGCGCCGTCACGGAGGACCTCATTCGCCCGGCCCGGACGCTGCGCGCCGGTGACGGCTGGCGCGAGGAGGCCCTGAGCTCGCTGCCGGAGGTGTTCTACGAGGTCAGGCGGCTCGTGCTGGAGTCCGGCGCGCAGGTGCAGGACGACACGGCCGGCCGGTTCCACATCCTGAATGTCGTCGAGGGACCCGGACTCGTGATCGAGACCCATGCCGGCGACGTGCACGACCTCGCGTACGCGGAGACGATCGTCGTCCCTGCGGCCGTCGGGCCGTATCGTGTCCGGAGCACGACCGGCGAGCCGGTGCTGGTCGTCAAGGCGCTCGTTCGCTGACGGAGGGCCGGACCGTGGTCGAGGATGTGGACCTCCGGCCGGTGCCGGCGCTCGACATCGGCGGCACCCACGTGACCGCGGCGCTGGTGGATGTCCACGACCGACTGGTGGTCCCCGGCACGCGCCACGAGCGGCCGGTGCGCCCGAACGGCACCGCGTCCGAGATCCTCGGGGCGGTGACCGCCTGCGCGGCCCAAGCGATCGGTTCCAGGCGGCCGGTGGGCGACACGCTCGGGGTGGCGATCCCGGGGCCATTCGACTACGCGACGGGGATCGGGCGCTTCGCGGGCGTGGGGAAGTTCGAGGCGCTCTACGGCGTGGACGTCGCCACGGCGCTGCTCGAGGGCCTGGCGCCGCGGGTCAGGCGCGTCCGCTTCCTCAACGACGCCGACGCGTTCGCGATCGGCGAGTGGACGGCCGGCGAGGCGCGCGGCCACGACCGCGCCGTGGCGATCACCATCGGGACCGGGATCGGCTCCGCCTTCCTCGATCGCGGGCGCGTCGTCGAGGACGGTCCGTCCGTCCCGCCCACCGGGCGCGTCTACCTCCTGCGGATCGACGGCCAGCCGCTCGAGGATCGGGTGTCACGGCGGGCCATCCTGCGCGCGGCCGCCTGGCGCCCCACGCTGTCCGTCGGCCCGGATGCCGATGTCCGCGAGCTCGCCGAGGCGGCGAGGGCGGGCGATGCCGTCGCCGCGGAGATCTTCGACGACACGTTCACGGCGCTCGGACGGGCCCTCGGCCCGTGGTTCACCCGGTTCGAGGCCACGGTCCTCGTGGTGGGCGGTGCGATCTCGGCGTCGTGGGATCTCGTGGAGCCGCCGCTCGCCGCGGGCCTCCGACTGGGTGCCGATCCCTGGAGCGGTAGCATCCGTCATGCACGGCTCGGCGGCGATGCCGCGCTGATCGGTGCGGCCATGGCGACGCTGGAGCCGGCGGGCGAGCCGTCGGACACGCCACACTGATGGAACGGCAGCGGGCGGACACCACGCACGGGCCGTCGCGGAGGGGAGTCGCAGGAACGCCGATGGCAGCGCCTGGCGAGGACGGCCAGTCGAGACCCCAGGGCCGGCGGGAGCCCCCCGCGCCCACGCTCAAGGACGTGGCGCGGGCCGCGGGCGTCAGCGCGATGACGGCCTCGCGGGTGTTGCGCGGGCTGCCGGGGGTCTCGCCCGGGGCACGGGATGCGGTGCTGAAGGCCAAGGAGACGCTCGGCTACCGGCACAACGAGCTGGCCCGCAACCTGCGGCTCGGGCGCACCAGTGGTCTCATCGGCCTCGTCGTCACCAACCTCGCGAACCCGTTCTACTCGCAGATGGCCCTGGGGGTGGAGGCGGTCGCCGAGGAGGCTGGGTTCCGGGTCGTGCTCACCAACACCGGCGAAGACCCCAGCCGGGAGCGGCGCCTCGTGGACGAGCTCGTCGCCCGGCGGGTGGACGGCATGATCGTCGTGCCGGCCGGGGCCGACCACGCCCACCTGTCCGAGCGCCACCTCGGCCGGATCCCGGTCGTGCTCAGCGCGCGCCCGCCGTCCAAGATCGCGGCGGACTGCGTCCTCGTGGACGACTTCGGCGGCGCCCGCGAGGCGACGGTCGCCCTGGCCGCCACCGGGGTCCGCAGGATCGGCTTCCTCGGCATGCCCGCTTCCGCGTGGACCGGCTCCGAGCGCTACCGCGGTTTCTGCGTGGCGCTGGACGAGGCGGGGCTCGAGCTCGACGAGCACTACGTCCGGCGCAACCAGCGGACGGTCGCGGCGGCGGAGGCCGCGGCCCTGGAGCTGCTGGGCCTGGAGGATCCGCCCGAGGCGGTGTTCTGCGCCAACAACCGGAACACGATCGGCGCCTTCCGGGCGATCAGCCGCTCCGGGCGGACCGTGCGCCTGGCGGGGTTCGACGACTTCGAGCTCGCGGACATGCTCGGGCTGCCCCTCATCGTCGTCGCCTACGACCCGGCCGAGCTGGGGCGCGAGGCCGCGTCGCTGCTGCTCGACCGCCTGAACCGCGGCGAGGAGGCGGCCCCGGAAGCGCCCCGGCGGGTCATCATCCCGACCCACGTGGTCGAGTACGGGCAGAGAGTGCCCGGTGCCGTCGGAGTCATCAACGGTAGCTCGCCGGCCAAGCCGTAGGCACCCTTCGTCCCTTGGAGACCGCCCAGCCTGCGCGGGATCCTTTGCGGTTACCGGGTCCTTCCCGGTCGAACGCCCCGGTGGCGGCTGACCGCGATCTGACCTCCCATCGCTCGGTGCAAGGTAAAGCTCGAACGGGACCAGCCTGGTTCAGAAATCTCGGACGTGGTGCTTGCGCCCACGCTGGTCGTGCGCCGCTCGACCGCACCTCCCCCAGCTGAGCGACATCGTCACGAAACAAATCCGGCTCGTCAGGCGTGGCCGAACCGCCGCGACTGCCAGCCGTCGCGGCCGGCTCCGACGAAGGTGCCTGGCCCCGAGGGAATCGCTGCCGTTGCTCGGGCCTCCTCCCCCGGCACCGGCAGCGCCGCCGCCGCGGCAGCGTTCATGGCTCGTGGGGGTCGGAAATCCAGATCCGATCATGCGGCGAGTCCGTGGTACTCGTGGATCAGGCCGCTGAACAGGTCCTGTCGGG
>Ga0209014_10000858_pt1 | contig 17925 bp, 17 predicted proteins | sample BarGraNGADG00212_FD_184491 | JGI IMG/M metagenome (GOLD analysis project Ga0209014, IMG submission 184491) | Arctic peat soil microbial communities from Barrow, Alaska - Barrow Graham LP Ref core NGADG0002-212 (SPAdes) (version 2) | ecosystem: Environmental > Terrestrial > Soil > Wetlands >...
CTTCCTGTCAGCAAGAGCTGAAACCTCCGCTGCTGCGAAGCCGAACGTGATACTGATCATAGTCGATACTCTCAGGACTGACGAACTCGGATGCTATGGGTATTTCAGAAACACGACGCCCAGTATAGACAAGCTGGCGAGCGACGGACTGAGGTTCAGCAGCGCCTATGCACAAGCTCCCTGGACTCGATGGTCTATTGCGTCGTTCTTGACTTCCAGATATCCCGAAACGATGAACCTGAAGAACTTCCATCAGCATGGAGAGATCGATGACAGTTTCCTCACGTTAGCGGAGATATTCAAAGATCAAGGGTACGCTACATCAGCAATCGTGAGCAGAACCGCGGTTACAGATCTGTCGAGTCATATCCTTACAAACTGATTTCGAGGCGTAATCGCATACTTAAGAGACTCTATAATCTGCAGACAGATCCAGGGGAGACTAGAATAATTACGGACAAGTCACCCCAAATTGCGACCGCTCTGCTCGAAGCACTGGCTGAGCATACTTTGATAAGACATTACTTTTGACGGATCAAAGTCAACGTCTCAGTAGGTTACTTTGTCGATGCCTTTCAGCCCCAGGATTTTTCTGGCCTCATCGGGAGATGCCGATTGAGCGCCTAACTCTTGTGCGATTCTAACCATTTTTGCCACTTGATCGGCATTACTTTTGGCCATCTTGCCCTTTTCCAGGTAAAGATTGTCTTCCAATCCGACACGACAGTTTCCGCCGATGAGGAGCGACTGCGTACAAATCGGGAACTGGGCACGACCGGCCACGCAGACGGAGAACACAAAATCGCCGATCTGTCGGCGGGCATAGTCTACCAAAAATAAAAGATTTTCCGGGCTGGCGGTGATTCCCCCCAGAACGCCCATGACAAACTGGATGTAGACAGGTTTTTTTAGATAGCCGGCCTGTATCATGAAGGCAATGTTATTCACCATACCGGAATCGTAAATTTCAAGTTCCGGTTTTGTTCCCGTTTCGTTGAAAATGGTGCAGTATTCACGCATCGACTTGAATGTATTGGCGAAAATACTGTCTTCTGTCATGGCGAGATACTGCGGTTCCCACTCATATTTCCAGGTTTGATAGCGCGGAATCACGGGAAACAGCGCAAAATTAGTCGAGCCGGCGTTGAAAGAGGCAAGCTCGGGCCTGTAGAGAGAAACGGCCGCTACGCGCTGTTCTATGGTCATGCCGAACCCACCGCCGGTGGTAATACAAATCACGATATTGCAGCGACTCTTGATGCTCGTGATGATTTCCTTAATGATGTTGACATCGGGCGTCGGTTGTCCTGTTTCCGGATTGCGGGCATGAATATGGCAGACGGCGGCTCCTGCTTCATAAGAACGTACGGCCTCATCGGCAATCTCCCGCGGCGTAATGGGAAGATACGGCGACATGGTTGGGGTATGAATGCTCCCCGTAATGGCGGCGGTGATAATCACTTTGTCATTCATTCTGTTGCTGCTCCTTTCTAATTTTGTCCTATAAATACCCGTAAGCCTTCCAGCCTCCGTCGATGTTTACGATGGAGCCGGTCATAAAGGAGGAATCATCGCAGGCCATGTAGACGGCCATGGCCAAAAGTTTCGGGACCTCGCCGATACTTCCGAAACCTTCAAAGCCTTTGTTAAATTAAAATACTCAAACCATCTATTTCCGGTTCCGACTTTTTGGAAGCTCTGCGGGCCATAGCCCGGATTGTTCCAGCTCCTACGGAAGCGGCCAATTGGATGCATTCAGCAAGCTCTTCTTCGGTGATTCCCATTTTCCTTGCACCTGCAAGGTTGCTTTCCGCTCAAGGTTCACAGCGCATAGCCAGAACAAGGGCGAGATGGATGAGCTTTTTCGTTTTAGCGTCCAGAGCCCCATCCTGATGAGCGCTTTGAAAAAAATCCTCGTAAACCTCTTTGGTGTGGTGAATCAAATCCATTTTTCATCCTCCTGAATTTTGAATACCGTTTGAAATGCAGCATCCCTGTCATGGTTGAAGAATTATTGAGTTCAAGGAAGACTCAGATGTCTTTTATGAGCTTACATGTGCAATTTTCAATATAGGTCTTATTGCCTGCCAATCAGTCGTTTTCCGCACTTGCTACTGGTAGCGCAGGTACTCGTCGTAATAGGTAGCTACCTCGACCACGGCTCCCTGGCCCGAGTCCAGCGCCTGTTGGAAGGCCCTTCTGAACTCCTCCCGGCTGGTCGCCTTCATGCCCAGCAGCCCGAAGTCGCGGGCGATCCCCGCATAGTCCGGCTCGCCAAAGTCGACGCCTACTGGGGGCAAGTTGCGTTTTGCTTGTTTCACCTTGATCGAACTGAGGGCCGCGTCGTTCATCACGACCACCGTGATCGGTAGCTTCAGGCGCGCCAAGGTCTCCAACTCGCCCGTGTACATCAGGAAGCCGCCGTCGCCCATGAAGGCCGCAACCTGCTTGTCGTATCGAGCGAGTTTGGCCGCAATAGCGCCTGGGATGGCATAACCCATGGAGGAGATTCCGTTGGTGGTGAGGAAGGTCTCCGGTTCGTAAGCCGCCCACTGAGCCATGGCTATCAGCTTATGGGCGCCCACATCGACAGTCAGGATGCCGTCCCTGGGGAGGAGCCTTCGCATCTCTTCCAGCACCGTCTGGGGGGCGACCCGGCCGCCTGCTTCGGCGATGTTTGGGATCATCATTGCCTCCACATCCCTGCGGCACTGCTCGATCCGCTTCAACGTCCAGCCGGCGCCCGGTCCTACCTCTTTTCGGATGGTGGCAAGCAGGGACGATAGGTCGCCGTCAACGGCGACCCTTGGAGAATAGGAGGGATCATCGGCCCCGGTGGGCGCCACGCTGACCACGGGAACCTGGATCTTCCAAGGCTTGAAGAACTCCACACCGTCCAGCCCAATGGCCAGGATAAGGTCCGCCTCCCGGATAAGGCCGTAAATAGGGGCATCGGTGTAAACCCCGAAAGTGCCGGCGAACAGCGGATGGTCCTCGGCGACGCAGCCCTTGGATTGGGCAGTCACCGTCACGGGTACGCGCAGATGTTCGGCTGTGGCAACGAGTGCGGCACTGGTGTGGGAGAAGGCGACGCCCAAACCGGCCATGATGATCGGCGCCTTCGACGCGCGCAGGGCCTCGATCACGCCGGAGAGATCTGCTTCTGTCTCGGCCTTCGGTGCGCTGCCGTAGCGGCGACCGATCTCCTCTACGGACATGTCGCCAAGATGGGGCAGCTCCTTGTTAGCCTCCGAACCGGGAAAGGCGAAATAGACAGGGCCGGGCCTGCCCGAACGCGCCAGCTCCAGCGCCTGGGGCAGGGAGGTCTCGATCTCGCCGGCCAGCAGCCTGCCGCTGGACTTCGTGATCGGCTTGAAGATGTTGACGAGGTCGAGCCACTGGTGGGTGAAGCTGCCCACCTGGGAAGGTTCAAGGTCGCCGGAGATAGCGATGAGAGGCAGCCGATCCAGGTGGGCCATCGCGACGGCGTTCACCATGTTCGCGGCCCCCGGGCCGCGGGTGACGATGCAGAGTCCCGGCACTCCCGTGAGAAAACCGGTGGCGCCCGCCATGTAGCCGGCGGCGGATTCGTGGTGGCTCAGGATGAAGGGTACGTCCACCTGCCGCAGACCCTCCATCAGCGGAATGGCCTCACCCCCGGGTAGGCCGAAAGCGCGTTCCAAGCCTTGGGACCTGAGGTATCTCGCCAGGAAAACAGATGCTTTCATACTCCTCCTATCGAATCAATTTAACCATACCCAAACGAAATAGAGTTTCTTTAGCTCCGTGCATTCTCCTTAAGTCAGGCCATTTCCCTGCGCCTTTCTTTCCAGAACTGGCTGATGATCTGTGCGGCCTGGAGGCATTCCGCTTCGGAGACGTCTTTGTGCGTGACCAGGCGGATCTCCGTGGGAGCATGGATGTGGACCTTGACCCCCCGCCGGGCCATCTCCGCCTGGAATTCTTTTGCCGAGAAATTCAAACTGGTAAGGTCCAGTTTGATCATGTTGGAGTGGAAGTTCTCGGGCGCCTTCAACCCTCCCGTTTCGGCGAGCACCCTGGCCAGGACCCTGGCCTTTTGATGGTCCTCTTCCAAGCGGCTGACCATGTTCTGGATGGCTTCGATCCCCGCCGCTGCGACCACTCCGGCCTGGCGCATCTGCCCGCCGAGCAGCTTGCGCCGCTCCCAGGCCCGCTGCATGAATGGCCCCGTCCCAGCGATCATCGAGCCGATCGGGGCGCTCAATCCCTTGGAAAGGCAGAACATCACCGAATCGACCGTGGCGGCCAAAACCCGGGCCTCGATCTTCAGCGCCGTGGCGGCATTGAAGAGCCGGGCGCCGTCCATGTGCACGGGGACCTGATGGGCGTGGGCCAGCGCCTGCACCTTCTGCAGGTGCTCCGGTGGAACGGCCGCCCCCCCGGCAAAGTTATGGGTGTTCTCCACGCAGACAAGACGGATCGGCTTGGTCTTCAACGCTTTTTCCAGAAGGGCCAGATCCAGCTTTCCCGCCGGATCGGGGATCGTGACGGGGATCAAACCGAAAAACTCTTCCTCAAAAATGGCCTTCTCGATATTCAACACGTGGGCCTTGTCGCCAACGACGACTTCATCTCCCCGGCGGCAGTGGGTCATCAGCGCCACTACGTTCCCCATCGTGCCGCTGGGCACGAAGAGAGCCCTATCCTTGCCGAGGAGGGCCGCGGCCATCGCCTCGAGGCGGTTCATCGTGGGGTCTTCGCCCATCCCCTGCGGGTCGAGACGCCCGTCGTCGCCGACTTCCGCCTCCATCATTGCACGGCGCATCGCCGGCGTCGGCTTGGTCACGGTGTCGCTGCGAAGGTCAATCATCGCCATGGTCTTTCTCCTTCCGAATCCCCGTTTCACTTTTTCCTCCCGCCGCTACCAGCGGTCGACCGTGTAGAGCGGCGCTTTTTCCCGGAGCAGCTCCGCAGAGCGGCAAGGGTTATAGAATCCGCAGACGCAAGGCTCCGCAAGGATCAAGCTTCCGTCCCATTCGGTGACCTTGCCCGTCTTGACCCTTCGGATGATGTCTTTGACCCTGTGGGGCGAGACGACGCCGTGGCCGCACATCGTCGTGAACTCCCGGATGTCGGCTGAAGGCAGGCGGTCCGTCCGTCCATGGATGCCGAGGGAGAGGTTGATCGTGTGGGGGGTGATGCCGATTTCCGCGACGATCTCCCGAATACGGTCGGTGAGGCCGCTGACCACGATGGAGATGCCCTCGTCCGCCTCCTTGAACTTGCTCAGTACCTCCTTAACCTTCTCCCGGCTGCCGAAGACGAAGTAGATGCGCGTCCCATCGACCGTGATGCTATCCAAGAGCTCCTGAGGCGTGATGCCGCTGTACATGTTGCGACGGAGTTTCGACTCAAGCATATTGGCCGGGCCCGACTGGTAGCCCAGCTCTGCCAGATGGCGTACTTTCGCGGCACTCCCCTTGTAGTTGAATCCCCTCGCCGGAAAGGTGAACAGGACATAATCCTTCTCCAGCGATTCCAGACTGCCTTCTCGGTGCAAACTGTGAGTCATGATTTCATCCTCAGTCCCAGGCCCGTCCGAGGCCCATATTTACCTTGGCGTTCGGCCGCCAGGTTAAACCCTCCGCCCGGATGCTCTCGAGAACCTCTTCGGGTATCGTGAGCCCCGGTTCGAGGAGGGTACAGGCGTCGATGCAGAAGACGCTGTCCACCTCCTTGGCGACTTCCGCCAGGGTCCGGAGGATGTCGCGTAGCTGATCCCGCTTCACCGTAAATTCGATGATGGCAGAGAGCACCCGTTCCCCGAGCAATTCCGGCTTCAGATCCCCTGTCGCCTCGTCAGCGATCATGGAGTGGATCGGGTTGTTTGGTTCGATCTTGTGGACGCCGGTCCGGGCGATCGCCCGGGAGATCTTCTGGACATCCAGAAGCGACATGCCGAGCGTGGGCCGGCCGACCTCGATGGCGACACCGATTTCGCCGGGACCAACACGCAGGGTAACATCGTTCGTCTTGGACTCCTCCGTTCCGCGGCCCTGAATGCCGGTGACCGCGTGCATGGATTTAGGGTCGCTGAAGTACTTGCGAATCGCCCGGGGGTATTCATAGACGTCAGGGGATTCCGCGATGGCGTCGACCGGACAGTGCGCGGTGCGCAGGCAGGTGCCGCATTCGTAGCAGACATCCTGGTCGATTGCGCTCTTGAGCCCTTTATACCTGATCGCGGCGGTGGGACAGCAGGATTGGCAGCAACCGCACCCGATACAGATCTCTTCATGAATGATCATATGCTTACCCTCTTAATGGTCATTTCTTCTTCATTACACCCATCTCATTGAGGATAACGGCATATTTGCCTTTCCATTCCTCAAGGAACCTCCCAAAGTCGCTGCCGTTCATCCACGCTTCGGACAGCATATTGTCTTTGCAGTATTTCTTGAAACCCTCGGTCTGCGTGTATTTGAAGAAGGCCTGCTCCAGAACCATGCGGGCATCCGCCGGGATGTCGGCCGGGGCGGTGAGCCCGCGGTTCTGGACGAACAAGGCGTTGATCCCCTGCTCTTTCATGGTGGGGATCTCGGGGGCGCCGGCCAGACGCTTCTCTGATAACACGCCAAGAATCTTGACCTTGCCTGCGTTGTAGAGTTCCAGCGCTTCGCCGGGGTTGGTGCTTGCCATGTCCACATGACCGCCGAGGAGCGCCGCATTGACCTCTCCGCCGCTGTTGAAGACGATGTAATTGAACTGGACGCCGGCCGCCTTCTCAAAGAGATAGATGGCGATGGAATCAGAGCCGCCGAGCTGGGTGCCGCCTATGGTGATCCTCTTTGGATTGGCCTTGGCGTAGGCAACGATCTCATTCAACGATTTGAACTTCGAACCCACGCCGACCATGAGCATAAACTCGTCAAAGGCAAAATTGGCGATGGGGGTGAAGTCCTTGAGACCGACCGGCGTCATCCCCAGGAGCGGCGTGGTCAGAAAGGACGGGGTGGTCGTCAGAATATAGTAGGGGTCCTTCTTCTTGCCGGCCACATACGCGTAGGCGATGGCGCCGCTCCCACCCGGTTTGTTCTCCACCACGATCGGCTTGGGAAGCAGTTTTTCCTTCTGGATGGCCGCAGCCAGAGTCCGTGCGAAGATATCGCTGCCGCCGCCGGCGCTGCTCTGAACGATCAAGGTGATGGGCTTTTCGGGATAATTGCCGGCGCCAAGGGCGTTTCCCGCCCCGAAGGCGACAAACGGCACAACCAAAAACAACACGAATAACTTGGACAGGTTTTTCATTCTTTTCCTCCGTTCATTATAGTTCCGGTACGCCGACAGGCTCCAAGAAAAATCCTGCCGCAGCCGGACATAAAAAATAAGGACATCACGGGAAGATACAAAGCGCTGTATTTTATGTCAACAAGTTTCTCTCGCACCGAATACTGGCCGTTTAGTTTAACAAATACATTGACATATTTTTCTGTTCGATGTGAGCATTGTCATCTTTGTGAGAGGATCTGCTTCTGGTGAACTGGACGGGTTGTTTTCTTTCGGTAAAGTGTCTTTCCCGCAGCCTGATAGCCTGCCCTGATCACGATGATCCGCGTCGGCGGATCCCCCCGTGCAACCAGAAATTCCTGATGACGGCGTCTCATTTCCATTGACAAGTTCTCAGTTTTTTGGCCTGATCGAAAACTGGGAACAGGAATAACGATAACGATCATTCGAGAATGGGCGGGCTTGCCGTTGCTGAATCCTGATTATTAGATGGCGATATACCTGATTGTGCTGATGTGCACATTGAACCATGCCGGGTTTGGGGGAAGTCGGGTTGCGGTTTCACTGTACGCCCTTGAACTCGGGGCGAACCAGTTTGCGATCGGTGTGCTGATGGCGCTCTACGGGCTGTGTCCGATGCTCCTGGCAGTCTCTATCGGCAAGCTGGCCGATCGCATCGGACCGCGGCTGCCGATGCTGTTGGGTACCACGGGCATATCCATGGCGCTGTTGCTTCCACCGCTCTTTCCCGGGCTCGTCACGCTTTACATCTCGGCTCTGCTGATCGGCACTTCGTTTCATTTCTTTTTTATCGCCGTGACGGGTATCGCAGGCGGTATCGGCGGCGTGGGAAACCGTGTCCGCAATTACATGCTGGTCAGCCTCGGGTTTTCCGGTGCGGGTTTCCTGGGACCCATGGCGGCGGGATTTTCGATCGACCATCTCGGCCACTTGCCCACCTTTCTGCTGCTCGCCTCATTCCCGGTGATACCCCTTCTGTTGCTTTGTTTCAGGTCGGGGTTTCTCCCCCCTGCAGGCAAACGTGAGGCAGCGGACGGACAGCGAAACGCGTTCGACTTGTGGCGCATCCCGGTCCTGCGCAACACCTTCATCGCGAGCGGCATCATATCGTCGGCGTGGGATCTCTTTCAGTTCTACCTGCCGGTCTACGGCTACTCGATAGGCCTGTCTGCGTCCGCCATCGGCGCGGTGCTCGGCGTTTTTGCGCTCGCTACGTTCGTAATCCGCACCGCCCTGCCCCGTCTGATAGCAATGGCGCCTGAGGCGGCAATCCTGACCTATGCGATCTTCGTAGCGGCGATCGCATTCGTGCTGTTCCCGTTTTTCCGGAACGCCTACGCGTTGGCGGCGATCGCGTTCCTTCTGGGACTGGGCTGTGGCTGCGGTCAGCCGCTGTCGATGTCTTTGATCTATGCGCTTTCGCCGCAGGGACGAGTGGCGGAATCTACCGGCCTGCGGGTGACGGTAAACAATTTCGCGCACCTGGTGATCCCGCTTGTCTTCGGGAGTGTGGGTACGGTATTCGGCTTCTTTCCGGTATTTGTCTCGAACTCGGCGATGCTGGTCGCCGGCGGTCTCCTGATGCGCAGGAACAACGCGCCGCGATCCGGGGTGTAGGGAACGTCATTCGGCATCGTTCGCAAAAAAATGTTTCGCCGATGAAAATATCGTGGCATACTCTTAGAGTCCAGGGGGATTTCCCTGCACCGAAACACTGACCGGGAAAGGAACAGTATGCTGGAACTGATGAGAAAAAGAAGAAGCATCCGAAAATTCAAGAAGGATCGAATTGCCCAGACCACAATAGATGATCTGAAAGAAGCGGTATTGCGGTCTCCCTCTTCACGGGGAAACAGGCCATGGAAATTTTTCTTCGTGCAGGATGCCGAGGTTATCATGAGACTGTCCCGCTGCAAGGAAAGCGGATCCGCTTTCCTGAAAGACGCTTCTCTTGCGGTGGTGGTCTGCGGCGATGAAACCGTATCCGACGTGTGGATCGAGGATTGTTCCATCGCCGCGATTATCGTGCACCTGGCCGCCGAAAGCCTGGGCCTGGGGAGCTGCTGGATCCAGGTAAGAAACCGGAGACACAACGCCGAATCGACCTCGGAGGATTACGTGAGAAACATCCTGGGTGTCGGCTCCCCGCTCAAGGTTTTAGCCATCATCGCCATCGGACTTCCGGATGAGGTCAAGGCGGGCCATCCCTACGAGAGCCTCGATCACGGGAAAGTCATCGCGTAATGCCGATAAGCGGAAACCAAGGCCTTTGTTTGACTTTCAAATAGCTGCCTATGCAGCCAAAGAAGGTGTCATTTTCTCATTGCAATGACACATCATCTATGATTACATCAAGCACGGAAAACGACGCCCCGTCCTAAATCTTAATTATTGAACAGGCTTAAATAGGAGAAAGTTAAGGATGCTTGAAAAATCTGATCGCGTGAAACGACTGTCCGGATCTGAACGTTCCCAGCGACCGCTGGTCATCCCTAAAAGCATCATCCGACTGGAGATGGGAGAGCCCGATTTTCCCACTCCCGTTCATATTCAGGAAGCGGCCACCCTGGCCATGCGGAACAATTTCACCCATTACGGCAATGCTTATGGAGAACCGGCGCTGCGGGAGGCCGTCTGTCTAAGCCTCAAGCGGGACTTCGGCGTGGAAAGGAAGCCGGAGAATGTGCTGATCACCTCGGGCGGGATCGCGGCCATTCATACCATCACCGCCACCTATCTCAATCCTGGGGATGAGGTGCTGATCCCGGACCCGGAGTATTCGGCCTATGCAGACTCCGTCTCCCTCTTCGGCGGAACCCCGGTCTTCGTCCCCCTCAAAGAAGACTTTCATATCGATTTCGAGGCCATGGAAAAATGTATCTCCAAGAAGACCAAGATTGCATTTATCTCAAGCCCGGGAAACCCGACCAGCCGGGTCCTGCGGGAAGATGAAATCCTGAGTCTGGCCCGACTTGCCGTGACGAAGGATTTTCTCCTGGTTCTTGATGAAACTTACTGCAAGCTCATCTACGGCGCGATCAAGTTCCTTTCGATCTGCCAGGTCGAGGAAGTGCGGAGCCGTTCGATTCTGCTGAATAGCTTCTCGAAAGCCTATGCCATGACCGGCTGGAGGGTGGGGTACATGGTGGCGGATGCCCCGCTTATTAAAGAGATGGTCACCTTCCACAAGGCGATGACGATCTGCCCCAACGTGCCTGCCCAGATGGCCTGCGCGGCCGCTGCCGCCGGTCCCCAGGAGTGTGTCGAAACCATGCGGCAGGAATACGAGAAAAGAAAGGTCCTCGTTGCGCAGAAATTGAACGAGATCCAGGGGCTCACCACACCGCCCTGCGAAGGGGCTTTTTATTTCTTCCCCCGGTTTGAACACTCTCTGACCAGCCAGCAGATGACGGAATACCTCTTCAATAAAGGGATCATGGTCCGCAGCGGCACGGAATATGGCGCCGGCGGCCAGAAGCATTTCCGCATCTGCTTTGCCACATCCATGGAAAAGCTGGAAGTTGGAATAGACCGCCTGAAGCAGGCTCTGGATGAACTGAAATAGATTGTATCTCATTTTAATGGTCAAGTTTTGTTAAGGAGTTTAAGATCCATCATAAACAGAAGGTGCAAACGGAGAACACATAAAGAAATTGAAAGGAGGAGGGAGAAATGGGAAGAAGGTTGATATATGCAACGGTCGTCCTTTTGATGTTGGCCGCAATCGGGGGATTTTCCGCAACGCAAGCAAAGGCAGCCGAAGAGGTGAATGTCTATTCCTCAAACATGCAGGCCTTGAATGAACTGGTGGCCTCCGAATTTCAAAAGGCTACCGGCATCAAGGCCAATATGGTCTATTCCGGATCGGGGGTGGCCTTAAAGAGGATGAGGGCGGAGAAGGACAACCCTCAGGGAGACATCTTCTGGGGGATCAGCAAAGTGGTCCTCATGTCCAACGTGGACCTGCTGGAGCCCTATAAATCAAAATATTTCGATCTCATCATGCCGGAGTTTCGGGACGCGCAGTATCGCTGGATCGGAACGAACCTTCAGATCCTCGTCTTCATGTACAACAAGGACCTTCTGAAAGCCGGGGAGGCTCCAAATAAATGGATCGACCTTCTGGACCCCAAATGGAAGAACAAGATCGCCTTCCCCAACCCCGCCAATTCCTCCTTTGCCTACACGACCTTTACCATGATGCTCCATGAACTCGGCAACAATGAGGCGGCCTGGAAGAAGATGGAAAACTTCTTGGCCAACGTGCAGATTACGGAGCAGTCCTCCATGGTCCCCACATCGGTGGAAAAGGGAGAATTTCCGATGGGCATCACCCAGGAGTATGTGGCCACCCGTTATCTCGCCGGCGGGGCCAAAGTGGGTGTGATCTACCCGGAAGATGGAAACAGCATTCAGGCGGAAGGTGTGGGCATTATCAAGGGCGCCAAACACAGGAGCGCTGCGGAAAAGTTTATGGATTTCTGCAACGACAAAAGTTTCCGGGAGCTCGTGATCAAGGACCAGTTCCGCAGGCCGGCCCGGAAGGATCTGGATTTCTCGAAGATTGTCCCCATGCCCCCGCTCTCGAAGATTAAGCTGATGCCGGGTTACGTGGATACGGACTATATCAAAGATCGGGATAAAATCCTGGCACGCATCAAAGATATCATCCTGCGGATCAAATGACGAACTCATCGATGACAAGGCGGGCCTTCCTGAGGAGAGCAGAGGGAGGCCCGTTCTTTATTGTGAGGAAAAGGCGTGAGCATACAGATTGACCATGTCACCAAAAAGTTCGGAAATTTGGAGGCGGTAAAAGACGTTACCCTGGAAGTGAAGACAGGGGAGTTCTTTACCCTCCTCGGGCCAAGCGGTTGCGGCAAGACGACCCTCCTGCGCTCGATCGCCGGGTTCAATCAACCGGAGAAGGGGGAAATATATTTCAACAAAAAGAGGGTGGACAAAATAGCCACCCATAAAAGGGGCATCGGGATGGTCTTCCAGAATTATGCAGTTTTCCCCCATCTCAATGTCTTCAATAATGTGGCGTATGGTTTAAAGGCCCGCAATTTTTCTGCGGATGAAATTCAACCAAAGGTCAGCAGGGCCCTGCAAATGGTGCGTCTCGCCGGGATGGAGGATCGGTTTCCCAACCAACTTTCCGGTGGCCAACTGCAGAGAGTCGCGATTGCCCGGGCTCTGGTGATCGAACCGCAAGTTCTTTTAATGGACGAGCCTCTAAGCAACCTGGATGCCAAGCTGCGAGTCGAGATGCGTAGCGAGATTCGGGAGCTGCAGCAGAGTATGAAAATCACCACCCTGTACGTAACGCATGACCAGGAAGAGGCCCTTTCCATCTCCGATCGTATCGCCGTCATGAATCACGGGGTGGTGGAGCAGATGGGGGAACCCTGGGAGATCTATAACACCCCGGTAAACCGCTTTGTCGCCGGTTTCATCGGCACGACCAACTTTTTTGAAGGGACCTTGATTTCCGAGCAAGGAGGACAGGGGATCGTTCAGGTGTCGGAAATCAAGATGAAGGTTTCCGCTCATTCACCGTGTGTAGGAGAAAAGGTATCCTTTGCCATCCGGCCCGAGGCATTTAAAGTTGCGCAAGAGATTACCGAAGCGGAGCGTTCCTGCTTCCTTTCCCTGCCTGGGAGGGTGAACAAAGTGGAGTATCTCGGGTTTATGACCAAGTATGATCTGGAATTGTGCCGAGGACTTTCTGTAAAAGTGGTTTCCTATGATGTACTGCCCCAGCACCTGAGAAAAACAGGGGAAACCATCGAGCTCTGTTACGACCCCCAAAGGGTTTTAATCTGTTAAGGTGACTCTTCCATGAAATCGCGCTTCTGGAGTTTAACCACGATTCTGATCTTCCTGATCTTCTTCTTTTTCATGATCCTTCCGGTGCTCAATCTCTTCACCGGCAGTTTTCAGACCCAGGAAAAAGGGGCTTTCACACTCCAAAATTACCTGAGCTTCTTCCATTATCCTTCGTACTGGAGGAGTCTCTGGAACTCGATCCTCATCGGCCTGATCTCTGCTGCGGGCGCCATGATCGTGGGCGTGCCCATGGGGTATATGGTCTCCCGCTGGAACGTGATGGGAAAGTCCCTGATCGTTACCCTGAGCACCCTGCCTCTCATGCTTCCCACCTTCATTGCCGCTTTTGCCTGGGTCATTCTCCTGGGGCGGGGAGGGATCATCACCAAATTTCTCCAGACGTGGGGCATCCATATCGGCTCCATCTACGGTTACCCAGGGATGATCCTGGTCTTTGTATCTCAGTTGTATTCGTACGTCTTCCTGATGACCCTTTCCGGATTCAGCGCGGTTGACGAGTCCATAGAAGAAGCCGGGTGCAGTCTGGGGTCAAGCCAGCTAAGGACATTTTGGACCGTTTCTTTACCCTTGGTCCTCCCAACCATCCTTTCCGGGGCTATTCTCACTTTCATGTCGGCCATAGAAAACTTCGGCGTCCCCATGATCATCGCCCAGCAGACACCAAACCTGGTGGTCAAGGCCTACATTGAATTTACCAGTGAAGTGGGTACGCACCCCGGGATGGCCTACACCCTGAGCATCTTCCTCATCCTCATCACCATGGCTTCCCTCGTGGCCCAGAGGTATTATCTCTCCAAACGGAATTTCATTCAGGCGGCCAGAGGAAAACCGAAGGTCAAGCAACTGACGCCGGGAAAGAGGCTTCTGGCAAGCGGCATCATTTATGCTTTCCTGATCTTCACGCTGATTCCGTTTTTCGTTGCCTTGGTTCTATCCTTCATGGAGATGCGGGGACCGGTCTTCTACCCTCGCTTCAGCTTACAGAGTTATGTTTACGCCTTCAGTCGCTCGGCCCGACCGATCTTCAACAGCTATTTCCTGGCGACCATTTCCACCCTCGTCGCCGTCCTCATCGGCGTGCCCACGGGCTATATCCTGACCAGGCGGAAGTCCGCTTACAGCAACGCCCTGGATATTGTGATCATGCTCCCCTTTGTCATCGCGGGAACGATCCTCGGCATTGCCCTGATCACCTTCTTCAACCAGGGCTGGATCGTACTCACAGGGACTTGGGTAATTCTGGTCCTTTCCTATGTCATCCGCAAGATGCCCTTTATCGCTCGCTCCAGCGCCTCGATCCTTTACCAGTTGGATCCGTCGCTGGATGAGGCGAGCATTTCCCTGGGAGTCTCTCCGATGAAGACCTTTTATAAGGTTACCTTCCGCCTGATGATGGGAGGGGTTGTTTCGGGGGCGATCCTGTCGTGGGTAACGATCATTTCGGAGCTGAGTTCAACTCTCGTGCTGCGCTCCCCCTCCTGGTCCACGATGACGGTAGAGATGTATCAGGGGGTCGTAAGTGATGATCTGGGCAAGGCCGCAGCCTTCTCCTCAATCATGATCATCTCGACGGTGATTCCTCTGCTCCTGGCGACCAAGTACTTCAGCAAGGATAAAGGGGGGGGTATCCTTTTATAGGAGAGGGAGAAGCGCTCTCCCTTCGTCACTTTCCAGGAAGGGAATGACGCCTCCGGCCTGGATGATCTTTTTCATCAAAGCCGGTAGCGGCTGAAAAGGAATCTCCACGCGGCGGGTGAGGTTCCTGACCAGCCCCTGCTCCAGATCCAAGGCCAATTCGTCTCCCCCGGTGATTTGTTCCGTATCGCAGGTGACGAGGAGAAGCCCCAAGTTGACAGCATTGCGGAAGAAGGTTCGTGCAAAGGACTTGGCCAGAACCGCTTGGATGCCCGCTCCGACCACAACCATCGGAGCGATTTCCATGGCTGAACCACAGCCGAAGTTCTCGCCGGCAACCAGAAAGTCACCGGGTTGAACCGTTCCTCCAAAGCCCGGCCGGATATCCTCCATCAGGAAGCGGACCAGTTTTTTGGGGTCCACCGTATCCCTTTTTCTCTTCGAGGCGATGATGTAGTCCGTGTTGATGTCGTCGCCGAATTTGTGTGCGATTCCCATAAAAACCCTCTCGATCGGGGACCGTGCATCAAAGAAATTCTCTCGGGTCCGTGATCTCGCCCGTGAGGCAGGAGGCCGCCACCGTGGCTGGCGAAGCGAGGTAGATGCTGGCCTTAACATTGCCCATCCGCCCAATGAAGTTCCGATTGGCGGTGGAGATCACGTTTACTCCATCCGCCGGAACTCCGCCCAGGGCCCCGACACAAGGACCGCAACCGGGAGCATTGAGCATGCCACCGCTTTCAACCAGGGCCTGGATATAGCCCCTGTTGCAGGCCTCCAGCATCACATCCCGACTGGCGGGAGCAATGACAAGGACAACCCCGGGATGGATACTCTTCCCTTTCAAAATTTGCGCGGCAACGGCCAGATCCTCCAGCCGGCCATTGGTGCAGGTTCCCAGGAAGGCCATGGCGATTTTTTTCCCCTTCACTTCGGAGATGGGATGAACATTGTCCACCTGATGGGGAGCGGCTACCTGCGGTTCGAGGGAAGAGATATCGAAGCTGTATTCCCTGTCATAAGAGGCATCCCTGTCCGGAGTGACGGGTAGAACATCCGTAACCCCTTTCCCTTTCAGCCAGGCCCGGCAGACCTCATCTGCCGGCATGATTCCGGCTTTGGCCCCCGTCTCCATCACCATATTGCAGATCGTAAGCCGGCCCTCCATGGAAAGGTTTCCCAGAGTATCGCCCGAAAATTCGACGGCGAGACCATTGGCCCCCCTTGATGTGACCTTTGCGATGAAGTGGAGGCTGATGTCTTTGGCGTAAACCCCCTTGGGAATATTGCCATTGAGCTCAATTCGGATGGACAATGGGACTTTAAACCAGAGTAGCCCATAGTGAATGGCCACAGCCATGTCTGTTGACCCGACCCCAGTGGCAAAGGCGTTTAAGGCCCCGTAGGTCGTGGTATGAGAATCCGAGCCAATCACCAGATGGCCGGGGCGGATGTGCCCTTTCTCCGGTATGAGCTGGTGACAGACGCCCTCTCCCTCTGCATAAAGGGTGCAGCCGAATTGATGGGCAAAGGCCTTGATATCTTCATGGATGCGTGAAACTTCCTGGCTCGGACTGGGGCAGTAATGATCCAGGATCAACACCAGTTTTCGCGCCTCTTTGAGTGTGTATCCCCGGATTTTCTGAAGCGCTTCCAGGACCAGAGGAAAAGAGGCGTCATTGGACATCATGAGATCGAGAGGGGTGAAAAGAATATCCCCGGCTGCAACCTCACGTTTGACATGGGAACTGAAGATCTTTTCGGAAATGGTTTGACCCATGGCTGATCTCTTTCTGCGGATGAAGGCGATCTTCTACGCCAAAACGGCGCCCGTCTCGAAGTATTTTGATGAGGTACTTCCTTTTTCGCATAGGGAGTGTAGGAAAAGCGCCCTTGTATGTCAATGATGAATTTGGTCGAAAATGGCCGCAAGAGGCGGATCATCGTTTTGACTTTGTTCCGAATGGGAAATATCGCCGCATTGGCGAAGGGGATTCTTTCCGTTCCGCGGTTTGTCTTGACGAATGATCTGTTTTGTAATAGCGTTACCGCAAAATCCTACACAAGGTATGACAATGATTGAAGAAGAACTTTGGCAGAACGTACGGGACCGGTCTCCGCAAGAGGTCGCCGTTTGCGCAATGGCCGAATATGACGGCGAGAACAGAACATTCGCAATCCGTGTGATGAATGATCAATTTAGGATTGATGTCGACAAAAAGGTGATCTCCAGTCCCGATCCGGTGCGAAAATCCCATTTTTTACCGCTGTTTCTTCTCCATCATCTGGCATGCGCCAAGGATATCCCGCTGAGCAATACGCTGGTTTCTCCGAACCAGTTGACGGGCGGTACTTTTTTCTTTCGGGCTTCGCATGAATTGCCTCTTCCTAAAATCGCCGAAAAGTTTGATAACAATCTTGAAAAGTTTCTGGAAAAAGGGAATAAACTGGGTGGAGAAAAGGTTGATTACGGTGACGCCGCCGTAAAATTGCATCTGCTTCCAAGGGTTCCGCTCATCTTTGTTCTCTGGAAAAAGGATGAGGAATTTGAAAGTCAGGTTCATCTGATTCTGGACAAGAGCATCGAGGAGCAGATGAGCCTGGAGGGTGCGTTGCTGGCGCTGCTGTACGCCATCGGTAAATGGGTCGAAGATTAAAAAATCCCTTTTGTTATGCTATTTCCTTGATATTCTCCAGGCCCTACCGGCCCTCTTTCGATCCGCCGATCTGCTCAAGTTTACCGGCAACGCCAATGTCTTTCTCACCCGTGCCCTGGAGCGCGGCTATATCACGCGGTTGACCCGCGGCGTGTATGTCAACAGCCGTCTGAAAGCTGAGCCGTCTCTGGAAGAGGCGGCCTGTTTCGTACGCACCCCTTCTTATATCAGCGCCGAGTGGGCTTTGCACAAGCACGGGGTCATCATCCAGGTTCCCACGGTTTGTACGGTTGTCACGCTCAGCACGGCTGTCGGTATTACCCGCAATCTCCACTGGCGCGGAGTCACCATTGAGTACTCCCATATCTCCGATCGGCTCTATTTCGGTTTTGAGGCGCGGGATGGATTTAACCTTGCTATGCCGGAGCTCCGGCATAGAATTTTGGGAGGGGTGGAGCAAAGAGCTATGAAACACAAATTGTCGGTAAAA
>Ga0209014_10000859_pt1 | contig 17912 bp, 23 predicted proteins | sample BarGraNGADG00212_FD_184491 | JGI IMG/M metagenome (GOLD analysis project Ga0209014, IMG submission 184491) | Arctic peat soil microbial communities from Barrow, Alaska - Barrow Graham LP Ref core NGADG0002-212 (SPAdes) (version 2) | ecosystem: Environmental > Terrestrial > Soil > Wetlands >...
GTCTGTAGGAAGTGTGGAGGCGATCTGTGATGACCGCTGCCGCTACCGCCACCACGACGCGACCCCGTCTCAAGGAGCGCTACGACTCCAAGGTCCGGGCCGAGTTGAAGGAGACCCTGGGTCTCGACAACATCATGGAGGTCCCCCGCCTCTCCAAGATCGTCATCAACATGGGCGTGGGCCGGGCCACCCAGCAGAAGTCGCTGATCGAAGGGGCCATGCGCGACCTCGAGATCATCGCCGGGCAGAAGCCGGTGGTGACCCGGGCGAAGAAGTCGATCGCCTCCTTCAAGTTGCGTGAGGGCCAGGAGATCGGGGCCAAGGTGACCCTGCGGGGCGACCGGGCGTGGGAGTTCTTCGACCGCCTACTGGCCATGGCCATTCCCCGTATCCGTGACTTCCGAGGGTTGTCCCCCCGGTCGTTCGACGGCCATGGCAACTACACCTTCGGGGTGACCGAGCAGTTGATCTTCCCCGAAATCGACTACGACCGCATCGACACCACCCGGGGCATGGACATCACCATCGCCACCACCGCACGTACCGACGACGAGGGCCGGGCACTCCTGGCCGCGTTCGGCTTCCCGTTCCGACAGGAGAACCAGTAACCCCATGGCGAAGAAGGCTTTGATCGAGAAGCAGCAGCGCACCCCGAAGTTCAAGGTGCGCGGGTACACCCGGTGCCGCCGGTGCGGTCGCCCCAAGTCGGTGTACCGCAAGTTCGGCCTGTGCCGGATCTGCCTGCGGGTGATGGTCCACGCCGGTGAGATCCCCGGCGTGACGAAGGCCAGTTGGTGAGAGGAGGCGACGAACGATGACGATGACCGACCCGATTGCCGACATGCTGACCCGTATCCGGAACGCCAATACCGCTCACTTCGATACGGTCTCCATGCCCGGATCCAAGCTCAAGGAGTCCCTGGCCGCCATCTTGGTGGACGAGGGCTACATCGTGGGCTACCAGGTGAACGAGCGCCCGGACAAGCCGGGCAAGACCCTGGAGATCCAGATGAAGTACGCACCCGACCGCGCCCGGACCATCTCGGGGATCAAGCGGGTGTCCAAGCCCGGCCTGCGCATCTACGCGCGGGCCGACAAGATGCCCCGCGTGCTCGGTGGTCTCGGGGTGGCGGTGGTCTCCACCTCCAAGGGGCTGATGACCGACCGCGAGGCCCGCAAGCGTCGCATGGGTGGAGAGGTGCTCTGCTATGTCTGGTAATCACTCCGCTCCGGCCCATGCCCCCATGGGAGGTGGTCGCTGATGTCCCGCATCGGACGCACCCCCATCCCGGTGCCCTCTGGGGTGTCGGTGGCAGTGGGCACGGACAACACCGTCACGGTCAAAGGACCCCAGGGCGAGCTGGCCCGCTCGGTTCCCTCGGCTATCACCATCCGCCAGGACGGCGATGTGCTGGTGGTCGAGCGGCCCGACGACCAACGCCAGAACCGCGCCCTGCACGGGCTGACCCGGTCGCTGGTGGCCAACATGGTCTCCGGGGTCACCGACGGGTTCTCCAAGGAGCTCGAGATCGTGGGGGTCGGCTACCGGGCCATCCCCAAGGGTCCCGGTGCGCTCGAGTTGGCGCTCGGGTTCTCCCACCCGGTCAACGTCAAGGCCCCGGACGGGGTCACCTTCGAGGTGCCCACGGCCACCCGCATCATCATCAAGGGGATCGACAAGGAAAAGGTCGGCCAAGTGGCCGCGGACATCCGCAAGCTGCGTAAGCCGGAGCCCTACAAGGGCAAGGGCATCCGCTACGCCGGCGAGCGGGTCGTGCGCAAGGCCGGGAAGGCAGCCAAGTAATGGCACGCACCGATCACAAGCTGGAACTGCGCCGCCGGCGCCACAATCGTGTGCGCCGCAAGGTGCACGGATCGGCCGAGCGTCCGCGCCTGGCCGTGTTCCGGTCCAACAAGCACATCTCAGCGCAGCTGATCGACGACGACGCCGGTCGCACCCTGGCTGCGGCCTCGACCGTCGAAGCCGCGCTGGTGGGCACGTCGGGCGGGAACATCGACGCCGCCGGCAAGGTGGGCGCACTGGTCGCCTCCCGTGCCAAGGAAGCCGGCATCACCACCGTGGTCTTCGACCGTGGCGGATTCGCCTACCACGGGCGGGTGGCCGCACTGGCCGACGCCGCCCGCGCCGAAGGACTGGAGTTCTAAGACCATGGCCATGAACGAGCAGCAATTCGAGGAGCGGACCATCCGGGTCAACCGGGTCTCCAAGGTGGTCAAGGGCGGTCGTCGGTTCTCCTTCGCCGCCTTGATGGTGGTGGGTGACGGCAACGGCAGGGTCGGGCTCGGCTACGGCAAGGCCAAAGAAGCGGGCCTGGCCGTGCAAAAGGGCATCGAAGAGGCCCGCAAGAACATGTTCGACGTCCCACTGGCCGGCTCGACCATCACCCACCCCATCGTGGGGGAGAGCGGTGCCGGACGGGTGATGCTGAAGCCGGCCGCACCCGGTACGGGAGTCATCGCCGGTGGCGCGGCACGGGCCATCTTGGAGATGGCCGGCATCCGCGACATCCTGGCCAAGTCGCTCGGATCCTCCAACGGGATCAACGTGGCCCACGCCACCATCGCCGGCCTGAAGGGCCTCAAGCGGCCTGACGAGATCGCCGCCCTCCGGGGCAAGCCGGTCGAGGAGGTGGCGCCGGCGGCCATGCTGCGTGCCTACCGCGAGCGCCGGCGTGAGAACGACCTGTTCACGGAGGTGAGCTGAGATGGCCGCTGCTGCCGCCCAGGCGCCGACCGACGGCACGTCCACGACCGGCTGGATCCGGGTCACCCAGATCCGCTCGGCCATCGGGACCAAGCCGAAGCACCGGGGCACGCTCCGTGCGCTGGGCCTGAGGGGCATCGGGCGCACCAACGTGCTGCCCGACCGCCCGGAGATCCGTGGGATGCTGGCGCGGGTCCCCCACCTGGTGGACGTCACGTCCGCCGAGCACGACGAGAAAGGCCGACCATGAAGGTCCATGAGCTCCGACCCCCCGCAGGGTCCACCCGGGGCCGCCGACGCGTGGGGCGCGGCATCGGCGGCAAGGGCGGCAAGACCGCCGGCCGCGGCACCAAGGGCCAGGGTGCCCGTGACACCATCCCGATGGGATTCGAGGGTGGCCAGCTGCCGCTCATGCAGCGCATCCCCAAGCTGCGCGGGTTCAAGAACCCCTTCCGGATCGACTACACCCCGGTGAACGTCAGCGCACTCCAGGCCATCGACGGGGCGTCCATCGACCTCGACGGGTTCGTGGCCAACGGGCTGGCCCGCAAGGGCGACCTGGTCAAGGTCCTCGGAGGTGGCGAGCTGACCAAGGCCATCTCGGTGGAGGCGCACGCCTTCTCCAAGTCGGCAGAGTCGGCGATCACCGGCGCAGGAGGGTCCATCACCGTGGTTCCCCTGCCGTTCGGTCATCACCGTCCGCCGGCTCAGGGCAATGCCCTCATGAACCGGTAGCATCGGCCCACCGCGGCGTCGAGGAGCCCCATGCTCGCCAGTTTGGCCAACATCTTTCGCATTCCCGACCTTCGGAAGAAGGTCATCTTCACGCTGACCGTCATTGCCCTCTATCAGTTCGGGGCCAACGTCCCGGTCCCCTTCGTCAACTTCTCGAAGGTGGCGCAGCTGTCGGCGGCATCGAAGTCGTCGGGCGTGCTCGGCTTCCTCAACCTGTTCTCCGGCGGTGCGCTCACCCGCATGGCCGTGTTCGGGCTGGGGATCATGCCCTACATCACCTCCAGCATCATCATCCAGCTGCTGGCCACGGTCATCCCCAAACTGGAACAGTGGCGTGACCAGGGGGCGGTCGGCCAGAAGAAGCTGACCCAGACCACCCGGTACCTGACGGTGGCCCTGGCCCTGATGCAGTCGACCGGCCTGGTCTACCTGTTCCACAAGGGCGGGGGCGGCCTGCTCGGGACCAGCCAGAACGTCGACCTCATCCTCAACTACTCGATCTGGCGGGCCGGGTTCATCATCCTCACCCTGACCGCGGGCACCGCCTTCGTGATGTGGCTGGCCGAGCTGATCACCCAGCGGGGCATCGGCCAGGGCATGTCCATCCTGATCTTCGCCAACGTGGTGGCCGGCATCCCCTCCGGGCTCAACACGGTCCTCCAGGAGGGTGGCCGGATCAAGTTCTCGGTCATCTTGCTGGTCTCGTTGGCGCTGCTGGTGCTGATCGTCTTCGTCGACCAGGGCCAGCGGAGGATCCCGGTGACCTTCGCCAAACGGGTGGTGGGCCGCAAGATGTACGGCGGCTCGAACACCTACATCCCGCTCAAGGTCAATCAGGCGGGCGTCATCCCGATCATCTTCGCCAGCTCGGTGCTGTACATCCCGGTCCTGTTGTCCAACATCATCCCGTCGTCGGCCTTCCGGAGCTGGGTCAACAGCAACGTGACCCCGACCAGCATCTTCTACATCCTCACCTACTTCATCTTCATCCTGTTGTTCACCTTCTTCTACGTCTACGTCGCTTTCGATCCGCACCAACAGGCGGACATCATCCGAAAGCAGGGCGGCTACATCCCGGGCATCCGTCCGGGGCAGCCGACCGAGCGGTACCTGGCCCATATCCTCAACCGGATCACCTGGCCGGGCGCGTTGTTCCTCGGTGGGGTGGCCATCACGCCGTCCCTGCTGATGGCGGCTTGGAACATCACCAGCTATCCCTTCTACGGCACGACCTTGCTCATCGCCGTGGGCGTGGCTCTCGAGACGATGAAGCAGATCGACAGCCAGCTCATGATGCGAAACTACGAGGGCTTCCTCAAGTAGGTGGTACCCGGAGCCAGGCTCGTTGTCCTCGGCAAACAGGGGGCAGGCAAAGGGACGCAGTGCGTGCGCCTCTCACACCACTATGTGGTGCCCCACGTCTCCACGGGGGACATGCTGCGCGCCGCGGTCAAGCAGGGCACCGCCATGGGGAAGAAGGCGAAGTCCCTGATGGACCGGGGTGAACTGCTCGGCGACGACCTGATCATGGACATGGTCACCGAACGCCTGGGGGAGAAGGACGTGCGGGCCCGCGGGTTCGTCCTCGACGGTTGCCCCCGCACGGTGTCCCAGGCCGAGCGGCTGGCCGCCATCCTCGCCCCCTACGACCTCGACCTGGCCATCGACCTCGAGGTCCACACCAGCCAGGTGCTCCGTCGCCTTGCCGCCCGCCGGGTATGCGTCGACTGCGGGGCCAACTACTCGACCTCGACACCCCCGCTGATCAGCTGGACCTGTGACGTGTGCGGCGGCGAGGTGATCCAGCGCGAGGACGACACCGAAGAGGCGATCTCCCGTCGTCTGGAGATCTACGAGCTGCAGACCACCCCGCTCATCGAGTGGTACCGGTCCCGGGGCCAGCTGGAATCGGTCCCCGGCACGGGTACGCCCGACGCGGTCACCCGTAGAATGGTCAAGGTCATCGAAGATCGACGCAATCGTGGAAGTGGGTTCGGGTGACAGGCAGCTTCCGATGACAGACGGCGTCCGATGAGACGGAACGCCGAGGAACTGGACAAGATGCGCAAGGCCGGCCGGGTGGTGGCGGAGATCCACGAGGCGACCAGGGCGGTCATCCGTCCCGGGGTGTCCACCGCCGAGATCGACCGGGTGGCCCGCGGCGTGCTGGACAAGCGCGGGGCCGGGTCGAACTTCCTCAACTACCACGGCTTTCCCGCCGTGGTGTGCACCTCACCCAACGCCATGATCGTCCACGGGATCCCGTCGGAAACGGTCATCCTCGAGGAGGGGGACATCATCTCCGTGGACTGCGGGGCGATCATCGAGGGCTACCACGGGGACGCCGCCTACACCGTGGGGGTGGGTGAGGTCTCCAAGGAGGCGATGCGCCTGATGGAGGTCACCGAGCAGAGCCTGTTCGCCGGCATCGACCAGCTGCGTGCGGGCAACCGCCTGCACGAGGTGGGCCGGGCCGTCCAGGAGGTGGCCGAGGCGGCCGGGTTCTCGGTGGTGCGTGAGTACGTGGGTCACGCCATCGGCACGGCCATGCACGAGGAACCCCAGGTGCCCAACTACTGGCCCGGCTCGGGCGGGCCCACGCTCAAGACAGGCATGGTCTTCGCCGTGGAGCCGATGGTCAACGCCGGCGGGGCGGGCACCGTCCAGCTGGACGACGGCTGGAGCGTGGTCACCGCCGACGGGAGGCTGTCGGCCCATTTCGAGCACACCATCGCGGTGACCGACGACGGTCCGGAGGTGTTCACCGTCCTTTGACCCCGCAGCGGGGCCCCTCCGGCCGATTCGTGGGTCGGACTGGCAATTTGTCGTCGACGGGCTACACTGGTAGCTCGGCTGGCCACTGTTGTGCAGTGGCGTGCCGATCCCGCGAGCGGTGGTGCCCTTACCGGCGTGCGCCGAATGCGGTGCGGACGAACCATGACGAAGTGGTTCGTGGCGCACGCTCGGCCTGAGGCCGGGCGGAGCAGACGACAGAACGATTTGAGGAGATTCACCTGCCTAAGCCCAAGGAAGATGCCATCGTGCTGGAGGGGACGGTCGTAGAGCCACTTCCGAACGCCATGTTCCGAGTGGAGCTGGAGAACGGACACAAGGTTCTGGCCCACAGCTCCGGAAAGATGCGGATGCACCGCATCCGCATCCTCCCCGGGGACAAGGTGCAGGTGGAGATCACCCCGTACGACCTGGCTCGGGGACGGATCACCTACCGATACAAGTAGACGTGCCGGCCACCGACGACAGGGCGGCCGGACCAGCAGGCACGGTGGGGCAGTGACCGCCGTGGGCAGCACGAGACAACGCAGCACGAGACAAGGACGACAACGTGAAGGTTCGACCGAGTGTCAAGCCGATGTGTGAGAAGTGCAAGGTGCTCCGCCGTCACCGGCGGGTCATCGTCATCTGCGAGAACCCGCGCCACAAGCAGCGGCAGGGTTGATGAGCACGGACCAGGCGTAAGAGAGAGAAGGAACGACACGTGGCCCGCATTTCAGGCGTGGACATCCCCCGCGAGAAGCGATTGGAGATCTCCCTCACCTACATCTTCGGCATCGGCCGGACCACCGCGCGGCAGATCTGCGCGGCCACCGAGACCAGCCCCGACACCCGGGTACGCGACCTGACCGACGAAGAGGTGACCCGCCTCCGCAACTACATCGACGCCAACCTGCAGGTGGAGGGTGACCTGCGCCGTGACGTCTCCCAGGACATCAAGCGGAAGATGGAGATCGGCTGCTACCAGGGGATCCGCCACCGCAAGGGCCTGCCGGTCCACGGTCAGCGCACCCACACCAATGCACGTACTCGGAAGGGACCGAAGAAGACGGTCGCCGGAAAGAAGAAGGTTCGCAAGTAGATGGCCAAGCCCACCAAGCCTGCCGCGGGAGCCCGCCGGCCCCGCAAGCGCGAGCGGAAGAACATCACCTTCGGCGTCGCCCACATCAAGAGCTCGTTCAACAACACCATCGTGTCCATCGCCGATCCGGAGGGCAACGTGCTGGCTTGGGCGTCGGCGGGCAACGTCGGGTTCAAGGGTTCCCGGAAATCCACGCCGTTCGCCGCCCAGCTGGCTGCCGAGCAGTGTGCGAAGAAAGCGATGGAGCACGGGGTGCGCCGGGTCGACGTGCTGGTGCGCGGCCCGGGCTCGGGTCGCGAGACGGCCATCCGGTCGCTGGCCGCGGCCGGCATCGAAGTCGCCGGCATCAAGGACGTAACCCCCATTCCCCACAATGGCTGCCGCCCCAAGAAGCGGCGCCGGGTCTAGGGCCGGGAACTAGGACACAGAGGAACACTTATGGCTCGTTACACCGGACCTGTCTGCCGGCTCTGCCGCCGGGAGCGCACCAAGCTCTTCTTGAAGGGCGAACGCTGCTACTCGATGAAATGCCCCGTCTCCGAAGCGGTGACCGACCGGCACAGCCGTGCCTACCCTCCGGGGGAGCACGGCCGCGACCGTATGCGCCAGGGCTCGGAGTATCTGGGCCAGCTGCGGGAGAAGCAGAAGGCGCGCCGTATCTACGGGCTGCTGGAGAAGCAGTTCCACAACCTCTACGTGGAGGCCAGCCGGGCACCGGGCATCACCGGTGAGAACCTGCTGCGCATGCTCGAGCAGCGGCTCGACAACGTCTCCTTCCGTGCCGGATGGGGAGCCAGCCGCTCGCAGGCCCGCCAGTTCGTGCGCCACGGCCACGTGCTGGTCAACGGCAAGCGGGTCACCATCCCGAGCTACCGGGTCCGCCAGGGCGACGTCGTCTCACTGAAGCCCTCGTCCCGCGAGCTGTTCCACGTCCGCCGCAACATGGACACCCTCGATCGCCAGTTGCCGCCGTGGCTGGAGACGGTCGGGGACCGCTTCGAGGTCCGGGTGTTCTCGTTGCCGCTGCGTGAGCACATCGACGAGCCGGTGCAAGAGCAGCTCATCGTGGAGCTCTACTCCAAGTAGTCATTGACCGACCACGCCGTACCGTCCCAACCGGGCCGTTTGACCTGAACGACCGAGTCCGCACGACCACCACCGACACTGCGCAGCACACTGCCGAGGAGCCCTGATCAGCATGCTCATCATCCAACGACCCACCGTCGAAGCCATCGGTGAAGAAGAGGACAACCGCCAGCGCTTCGCTGTCGGCCCGCTCGACCCCGGCTTCGGTCATACCCTGGGCAACTCCCTGCGCCGCACGCTGCTGTCGTCCATCCCGGGTGCCTCGATCACCCAGGTCCGGTTCGACGAGGCCCTGCACGAGTTCACCACGCTCCCGGGTGTCAAGGAGGATGTCACCGACCTCATCCTCAACCTCAAGGACATCCTCTTCCGCGTGCACAGCGAGGAGCCGGTGACGGTGCGCCTGGACAAGCGGGGCCCGGGCGACGCCACCGCCGGCGACCTCCAGGTCACCGCGGACGTCGAGGTGCTCAGCCCCAGCCAGCACATCGCCTCCCTCAACGCCAAGGGCCGCCTGGCGGTGGACCTGACCGTCGAGCGGGGCCGTGGCTACCTCTCGGCCGACAAGAACAAGCGCTCCGCCATCATCGGGGTCATCCCGGTCGACGCCATCTTCTCGCCGGTGCGCCGGGTGGCCTTCACCGTCGAGCCGGTCCGGGTGGAGCAGTCCACCGACTTCGACCGCCTGGTCCTCGACATCGAGACCGACGGCTCCCTGAGCCCCCGCGAGGCCCTGGCGTCGGCCGGTGACACCCTCCGCACGCTGGTCGGCCTGGTGGCCGACCTCGAGGACGAGCCGCTGGGCCTCGAGCTCGGCGAGGTGGGCACCATCGGTACCGGATCGCCCGATCTCGACCTGCGCATCGAGGACCTCGACCTCACCGAGCGTCCCCGCAACTGCCTCAAGCGGGCGCAGATCAACACCATCGGCGAACTGGTCGACCGCACGCTGGACGACCTGCTCAACATCACCAACTTCGGCCAGAAGTCGCTGGACGAAGTGCTCCAGAAGCTCGATGAGCGGGGACTCTCCCTGCGGGTCAAGGACTGAGGGAACTCCATGCTCGGTACTCCGAAGAAGGGCCGTCGCTTCGGCGGCAGCTCCGCTCACCAAAAGGCGATGATGGGCAACCTGGTGGCCTCGCTGATCGCAGCCGAATACCTGGTCACCACCGAGGCCAAGGCCAAGGCCCTGCGCCCGGTGGCCGAAAAGGTGATCACCGCGGCGGCCAAGGGTGGCGTGGCCCGCCAGCGCAACGTGGTGGCCTTCATCCGGGACAAGGACATGGCCAACAAGCTGTTCGCTGAGATCGGCCCCCGCTACGCCGAGCGTCCGGGCGGGTACACCCGGATCCTCAAGCTGGGCAATCGTCTGGGCGACAACGCCCCGATGGCCCGCATCGAATTGGTGTGAGCCGGACCCCCCGACCCGGGGGATCGGACGACAGGGCCGGAGCCGGTGAGGCCGGGGCCGACCCTGGAGGGGACACCGCCGACCAGTCCGCCACCGTCCGGTGGGCGCTGACTGTCGCCTACGACGGGTCCAGCTATCACGGCTTCGCCGCCCAGACCGGGCAACGGACCGTGGCCGGCGCACTGTGCGAGGCGCTCGGCCGGGTCACCCGCACCGAAGTCTCCCTGACCTGCGCCGGGCGCACAGACTCGGGCGTGCACGCCGTGGGCCAGGTGGTCCACTTCGACCTCCCCGCCGAGGTCGCCGGCAACCTCGACCCGGTGGCCATGGTCAAGTCGTGCAACAGCCAATTGGGCCCGAGCATCGTGGTCCGTCAGGCTGGTCCGGCACCGGACGGATTCGACGCCCGCCACTCGGCCACCGCCCGCCGTTACCGCTACCTGGTGGTGAACGCCCCGGTGCCGGACCCGCTGTTGGCCGGTCTGGCCTGGCAGGTTGCCGGTCCGCTCGACCTGCGCTCGATGGCCGCCGCCGCCGATGCCCTGCTGGGGGAGCATGACTTCCGGGCATTCTGTCGCCGGGTGCCCGGAACCACGCCGGACGATCCGATCCACCGCCGGATCCTCGACGCCCGCTGGACCCGTCTCAACCAGGGCGACGCCTCCGCCGGGTCGACACCCGGGCCGGCGCTGGCGCCGGTGGTAGGTGACCTGTTGGCCTTCGAGATCGAGGCCAACGCCTTCTGCCACCAGATGGTGCGCTCTCTGGTGGGCACCTTGGTCGACGTGGGCCGGGGCCGAAAGCGAGCCTCGGACGTCCTGTGGATCCTGCGGTCCGCCGACCGCCAGGAGGCCTCCCAGCCCGCTCCTCCCCACGGGCTCACCCTGATGGCGGTCCGCTACCCGGGGGACCGGCTTGCCTGAAGGCCCTCTTTCGCTCTAACCTAGGCAGTCGCCCGGTTGGACCCACGTCGACCGCACCGCCGGCAGCTCTGTTGTCGGAGGCGGTCCGGGTCACCACCTGCGACAGGTGCCGCATCTCTGTGTGCGGCGTCACCCGGCATCACCGAACAAGGACTTCCCGTGCGCACGTACTCTCCCAAGCCAGCCGACATCACCCGCGCCTGGCACATCGTCGACGCCGACGGCCTGGTCCTCGGCCGGCTGGCCACCGAGGTCGCCGCACTGCTGCGGGGCAAGCACAAGCCGACCTTCGCTCCGAACGTCGACGGCGGCGACCATGTGATCGTGGTCAACGCCGACAAGGTGGTGCTCACCTCGGGCAAGGCCGACGCCAAGATGGCCTACCGCCACAGTGGCTACCCGGGCGGACTCACCGCCACCAGCTACGCCGACTTGATGATCGACCGCGCCGACCAGGTGGTCCGAGACGCGATCACCGGCATGCTCCCGAAGAACCGTCTCGGCCGCCAGATGGCCACCAAGCTGAAGGTCTACCGCGGCAGTGAGCATCCCCACGCCGCCCAGGCCCCCGAACCCCTGGACCTCCCCGGCGCCCGTCGCACTGCGTCGGCCCGGAGCGGCGCGTAGGCGTCGAGGCCGACCAGGTCCTGAACAGAAACGAAACCGAGGAACACGACTGTGGCCAACGCTGCCCCCATCTGCCAGACCACCGGACGCCGCAAGCAGGCGGTCGCCCGGGTCAGGATCCGCCCCGGTGACGGAGCCATCACCGTCAACGGCCACACCTTCGAGGAGTACTTCACCTCGGCCACCCACAGGATGATCGTCACCGAGCCGCTGCGTCTCACCGAGACCACCGAGTCGTGGAACATCGACGTGACCATCGTGGGCGGCGGCGTGTCGGGCCAGGCCGGCGCCTTTCGACTGGGCATCGCCCGGGCCCTGTGCGAGCTCGACCCCGAGCTGCGGGGCGCACTCAAGAAGGCGGGATTCCTCACGCGTGACTCGCGTGAGAAGGAGTCGAAGAAGTACGGCCTGAAGAAGGCACGCAAGGCTCCCCAGTACTCCAAGCGGTAGCCCAGTGGTCACCACCCGGTTCGGCACCGACGGCGTCCGGGGCGTCGCCAACGTCGATCTGACCCCCGAGCTGGTGCTCGCCCTGGGTCGGGCCATCGCCCGCCACATCACCGCCACCACCTTTCTGGTCGGCCGGGACACCCGACGCTCGGGCCCGATGCTCCAGGCCGCCCTGTCGGCCGGCCTGGCCAGTGAGGGAGCCGACGTGGTCGACGTAGGGGTCCTCCCCACCCCGGCCCTGGCCTGGCTGTCCGCCGAGCGTGACGTCCCGGCCGTAGTCATCTCGGCGTCGCACAATCCGTTCGCCGACAACGGCATCAAGGTGTTCGCCGCCGGCGGGGCCAAGCTGGGCGTCGAGATGGAGTCGGCCATCGAGGACGAACTCGAACGGATCCTCGACCCTACGGTCAAGGGGCCCCGGAGCCTCGAGGGCCGCGGCGTGGGCACCCTGTCCGCCGAGCCGGGCATCGAGGAGGCCTATGTCGAGCACCTGGCCTCGCTCCTGGACGGCCGTCGACTCGATGGACTGCGCCTGGTGGTGGACAGCGCCAACGGGGCGGCGTCGTCGATGGGGGCCCTGGTCTATGAGCGCCTGGGTGCCGAGGTGGTCGCCATCGGCTGCGACCCCGACGGCACGAACATCAACGCCGGCTGTGGCTCGACGGCCACCGAAACCCTAGCCAGCGCGGTGGTCGGGCACGACGCCGACCTGGGCCTGGCCCTCGACGGCGACGCCGACCGCCTGCTAGCCGTCGACGCCGAAGGGACGCTGGCCAACGGCGACGAGCTGTTGGCCTTGTTCGCCCTGGACCTGGCGGACCGGGGCCAGCTGGCCGGCAACACGGTGGTGGTCACGGTGATGACCAACCTCGGGTTCCGCCTGGCCATGGAGGAGCGCAACATCATCGTCAAGGAGACCGCGGTCGGGGACCGCTACGTCCTGGCCGCGCTGGACAAGGACGGATTCGCCCTGGGCGGTGAGCAGTCGGGCCACATCATCTTCCGGCGCCTGGCCACCACCGGCGACGGGCTGCTCACCGGACTGGTCCTGGCCGACCTGGTGGTTCGGTCGGGCAAGTCCCTGGTCGAGCTGCTGGACGGACTGGTCACCCGGGTACCCCAGGTGCTGGTCAACGTGCCGGTGCCCAACACCAATCTGCTCGACGGGGCCGACGCCGTGTGGTCGGCGGTGGCCGAGGAGGAGGCCAGGCTCGGTGACGGGGGGCGGGTCCTGTTGCGCCCGAGCGGGACCGAACCGCTGGTCCGGGTGATGGTGGAGGCGAGCGGCGACGGCGTGGCCGAGGCCATCGCCGATCGTCTGGGCAAGCTGGTCGGATTCGAACTGCAGGCGGCGGCAGCCGTCCACGGATGACCGGTCGGAAGGCCACCCCCGCCTGACCCACCCGGGCCCGGATCACGGGCCGGTGGGCGGGGCGCCGGGCCTTGCCTGCCTCCCGGGGATGCCTGGCCACTAACCTCGGGGTCCATGTGCGGCATCATCGGCATCACCCGGGCCCCGGTCGGCGACGGCTCCGGCCGGAGCCACGTGTTGGAGGTGCTGCTCGAGGGGCTCGGGCGCCTCGAGTACCGCGGCTACGACTCGGCCGGCATCGCCCTGGTCGGCCCCGACGCCTCCGACGGACTGTGGCGGGCCCGGGCGGCCAACGGCACCCGGTCGCTGAAGGACCTGACCAAGCGGGCCGAGGATGCCCCTGGGTTGTCCACGGCCGGCATCGGGCACACCCGGTGGGCCACCCACGGCGGCCCGACCGAGGAGAACGCCCACCCCCACGTCGACTGCTCCGGCGGGCTGGCCCTGGTCCACAACGGGATCATCGAGAACCATGTCGAGCTGGCCGACGAGCTGGTGGCCGCCGGGCACCGGCTCCAGTCGGAGACCGACACCGAGGTGTTGGCCCATCTGATCGAGGTGGCGGTGCGCGACCATCCCGAGATCGGGCTGGTCGGAGCGGTGCGGGCCGCTCTGGGGCGGGTGCGAGGCGCCTTCTCGCTGGCCGTGGTGTGCTCCGACGAGCCCGACCTGATCGTGGCGGCCCGGCGGGTCTCGCCCCTCCTGATGGGGGTCACCGGGGACTCCGCCTTCCTGGCCTCGGACATCCCGGCCATCCTCGGCCTCACCCGTGACTTCTTCGTACTGGAAGACGACCAGATGGCCGAGTTGCGACCGGGTTCGCTCCGGGTGACCAACTTCGAAGGGGAGGAGATCGACCCCCAGAGGATCACCGTCGACTGGGACCTCGAGGCCGCCCGCAAGGACGGCTACGACGACTTCATGAGCAAGGAGATGCACGAGCAGCCCAAGGCGGTGGCCGACACCCTGCTCGACCGGCTGCTCCCCGACGGCACCCTCTCCCTCGACGAGATGCACATCACCAATGCCGAGCTCCGGGCGGTCAACAAGGTGTTCATCGTGGCCTGCGGGAGCAGCTACCACGCCGGGCTGATGGCCAAGTACTCCATCGAGCATTGGGCCAGGATCCCCGTGGAGATCGACATCGCCAGCGAGTTCATCTACCGCGACCCGGTCCTCGACCCGACCACGTTGGTCATCGGGGTCAGCCAGTCCGGTGAGACGGCCGATACCCGGATCGCCATGGAGGAGGCCCGGCGGCAGGGGGCCAAGGTGCTGGTCATCACCAACGTGGTCGACTCGTCGATGGCCCGGGGGAGCGACGCCGTCCTGTACACCCGGGCCGGTCCCGAGATCGGGGTGGCCGCCACCAAGACCCACCTGGCCCAGATCACCGCCCTGGAGATCCTCGCCCTGTACCTGGCCCAGGCCCGCCAGGCGCTGTCCCCGCACGATGCCCGGGTCCTCTTCGAACAGATGGGCGTCCTCCCCGACAAGGTGGCCCTCGCCCTCGAGAGGTCGGCCGACGTGGAGGCGGTGGCGGCCACCTACAGCGACTCGCCGTCGTTCATGTTCCTCGGCCGCCAGGTCGGCTACCCGGTGGCCCTGGAGGGAGCCCTCAAGTTGAAGGAGCTCTCCTACCTGCGGGCCGAGGGCTTCCCGGCCGGCGAGCTCAAGCACGGGCCGATCGCCCTGGTGGAGCCGGGGACGGTGGTGATCGGGGTGGCCACCCGCACCCCGATCTGGGAGAAGATGATGAGCAACATCACCGAGGTCAAGAGCCGCGGGGCCACGGTGGTGCTGGTGGCCAACGACGGTGACGAGGAGACCGCCCGCCAGGCCGACGCCGTCCTGTGGGTGCCCGAGACCGAGTACCTCTTCGCCCCGATCATCGACGTGGTGCCCATGCAGTTGTTTGCATATCACCTGGCCCGTCTCCACGGCCTCGACGTGGACCGTCCCCGCAACCTGGCCAAGGTGGTCACCGTCGAGTGAGCGGTGGTGACCACGCCGCTCCGGTGACCGCACTGGCCCGGGGCGCGGCCCTCGGGCTGACCGGGTCGGCCCGGCCGCCGGTCGGAGTGGTGGGTGTGGGGATCGACGCCGTCGACCTCGCACGGTTCGCCCGGGTGCTGGGGCGCCGATCGACGATGGCCGACCGCCTGTTCACCGCGGGCGAGCTCACCTACGCCCGGGCCTCCTCGGACCCGGTGCCCCGGCTGTCCACCCGCTTCGCGGCCAAGGAGGCGGTGATGAAGGCGCTCGGCGTAGGGCTCGGGGCCTTCTCCTTCCATGACGTGGAGGTGGTCCGGGTGGGCCTCGACGCGCCGCGGCTGGTTCTGCGGGGCGCGGCTGAGGCGCTGGCCGTGCGCTCCGGGGTCGACCGCTGGCACCTCTCCCTCACCCACACCGACCGGGTGGCCCTGGCCCTGGTGGTCGCCGAGGGCGGGCTCGGAGGCGGAGAGGTCGCCGAGGGCGGGTCGGTGCCCATGGCCGCCGACCTTCCGCCGAAGCCGTAGCGTCTTCCACGATGCAGCCCGTCCTGACCGTCGCCGAGATGTCCGCTGTCGACGCCGCCGCCCTCGAGTCGACCCCTCTCGACGCCCTGGTGGCCCGGGCCGGCCACGCCGTGGCCCTCGCTGCCCTCGAGCTGCTGGGTGGCGCCTACGGTCGCCGGGTGGTGACGGTCGCCGGCCCCGGGAACAACGGGGGGGACGGGAGGGTGGCCTCCGCTGTCCTGGCCGGTCGGGGGGCCCGGGTGCAGATTATCGAGGCCGGGTCGCCCACCACCATCGGACCGGTCGACCTGGTCATCGACGCCGCCTTCGGTACGGGATTCCGGGGTGAATTCCGGTTCCCACTTGTCCCGGCGGGGACGCCGGTCCTGGCTGTCGACATCCCCTCGGGCGTGCGGGGCGACACCGGGGAGGCCTCGGGCGCCCCGGTGGCCGCCGACCGGACGGTGACCTTCGTGGCCCTCAAGCCCGGCCTCCTCCAGGGCGACGGCGCACGGCTGGCCGGCATGGTGACCGTGGCCGACATCGGCCTCCCCGCCGGCGCCCCGTCGATCACCGTCGTCGAGGACGACGACGTGGCGGCGCTGGTCCCGGCCCGCGCCCGTCAGGGAAACAAGTGGTCGGCCGCGGTCCTGGTGGTGGCCGGGTCCCCGGGCATGACCGGTGCAGCCGCCCTGTGCGCCCGCTCCGCATACCGGGCGGGCGCCGGCATGGTCCGCCTGGGCGTCCCCGGCGCTTCGCTCGCCGACTCACCGGCCACCGAGGCGGTGGGTGTCTCCCTGCCTCAGCGGGACTGGGCCTCGGCCGCCCTCGACGCCGCCTCGCGGTGCTCGGCCGTGGTGGTCGGGCCCGGCCTGGGTCGCGACCCGGCTACCGCTGTCGATGTGGTTCGCCTGGTGGCCGAGTCGCCCGTGCCGGTGGTGGTGGACGCCGACGGTCTCTACGCCCTGGGCAAGGTGGGCGTCGACCGCTCCCTCCAGGCCCGGTCCCGGGTGGTCCTCACCCCCCACGACGGCGAGTACGTCCGCCTGACCGGAGCCGACCCCGGGACGGACCGGATCGCCGCGGCCCGCTCCCTGGCGGGCGCATCCGGAGCAGTGGCCCTGCTCAAAGGACCCACCACCGCGGTTGCCCATCCCGACGGCCGGGTCCGGCTGGCGATGGCCGGGACCACCGCCCTGGCCACCGCCGGCACCGGTGACGTTCTGTCCGGCATCATCGGTGCCCTGATCGCCCGCGGGACCGATCCCCTCGAGGGAGCCGTGCTGGCCGCCCACGTCCACGGCCGGGCCGGGTCGTTGGCCCGGGGGGAGGGCACGGTGGCCGGGGACCTGCCCGACCTTGTCTCGGCGGTGCTGACCGCCCTGCGTCCCCCCGGGGACCGGAGCGGTGGCCCTCGTGGCTGACCGCTGGCGGCCGGCGTGGGCCGACATCGACCTCGATGCCGTCCGGCACAACGCGGGAATACTCAGCAGACTGGTCGCTCCGGCGGCACTGTGTGCGGTGGTCAAGGCCGACGGATATGGGCACGGCGACCTGCCGGTGGCCCTGGCCGCACTCGAGGGCGGCGCCACCTGGTTGGCGGTGGCCCTGGTCGAAGAGGGGGTGGCCCTGCGGGAGGCCGGCATCGAGGCGCCGATCCTGCTTCTGTCCGAGCCACCGGTGGAGGGGATGGCCGAGGCGGTGGCCCGCCGCCTGGTCCCCACCGTCTACACGGCCGGAGGACTCGAGTCGCTGAGCCGGGTGGTGGCCGAGGCGGGGCTCCCATCGGTGGCGGTGCATCTCAAGGTGGATACCGGGATGCATCGGGTGGGCGCCGATCCCGCTGACGCCCTGGCCCTGGCCGACGCCATCGCCGCCGACCACCGGCTGGAGCTCGGCGCCGTCTGGACCCACCTGGCCGTGGCCGACGGAGACGATCCTGACGACCGGGCCTTCACCGCCCTCCAGCTCGATCGGTTCGACACCATCGTGGGGGCGCTCACCGCCGCCGGCCACCGGCCGCCGATGACCCACGTGGCCAACACGGCAGGCACCATCGGGGTGGCCGCCTCGCGTCACGACATGGTCCGGTGCGGCCTCGCCTTCTACGGCATGACCCCCACCCCGGCCCTGGCCTCCGCCCTGGCCGACGCCACCGGCGGGCTTCGCCTCGAGCCGGTGCTCTCGCTACGCAGCCGGGTGACCCAC
>Ga0209014_10000861_pt1 | contig 17905 bp, 15 predicted proteins | sample BarGraNGADG00212_FD_184491 | JGI IMG/M metagenome (GOLD analysis project Ga0209014, IMG submission 184491) | Arctic peat soil microbial communities from Barrow, Alaska - Barrow Graham LP Ref core NGADG0002-212 (SPAdes) (version 2) | ecosystem: Environmental > Terrestrial > Soil > Wetlands >...
GAGATCGCCGAACGCCTGTCGCTCCGGGTCAAGACGGTGGAGAGCCAGCTGCGGCGGATGTTCGATCGCTACGACGTCACGAGCCGGACGTCGCTCGTGAACGTCGCCCAGCGGCAGGGCTGGATCGAGGGCGACCGGTAGCCAAGCCGGAAAGTCGCGACGATCCGAGGCGAGCTGAGCCTTTCCCCCGGCGCACCCCGTCCATGTGGAAGACCGCGGGCGCGACCGAGTTTCACCGGCACGAACACCGTGCCGACGCTGGCCTGCTCGGCCACCTGAGCCTACCTTTCCATTGGGCAAGGGACCGGCCAATTCGGCCGATCCCTTCTTTTCACCGTACCCTTGGTTCGAGCACCAGCTAGGAGGAGAACGAGCGTGGAGTACCGGAAGCTCGGCAAGACCCGGCGTACCGTGAGCGCGATCGGTTTCGGGGCGTGGGCGATCGGCGGCGGGTTCGGTGAGGTCGACGACGCGACCAGCCTGAGGGCGCTCCATGCCGCGGCGGACGCGGGCGTGACGCTCTTCGACACCGCCGACGTCTACGGCGACGGCCGAAGCGAGCGGGTGCTGGGGCGGTTCATCCGGGAGCGGAGCGGCGAGTCGCTCTTCGTCGCGACCAAGATCGGGCGCCGCGCGCCCCTGGAAATGGCCGAGTACACACCCGAGGCTTTCCGTAACTGGGTCGACCGGAGCCGTGAGAACCTGGGCATGGACCGCCTGGACCTCGTCCAGCTCCACTGCCTGCCTACGGGTGTCTACTACATCCCGGAGATCTTCGCGGCGCTCGACGATCTGGTCTCCGCTGGGGCGATCGCTGCTTACGGCGTCAGCGTGGAGAAGGTCGAGGAGGGCCTCAAGGCCATCGAATTCCCCGGCGTTGCGGTGGTGCAGATCGTCTACAACATCGTTCGCCAGCGTCCGGCCGACCGGTTCCTCGCCGAGGCGGCCCGCCGGGACGTGGGCGTTCTGGCAAGGGTTCCTCTGGCTTCCGGCCTGCTCACCGGCAAGATGACGAGGACGACTGTCTTCGACGAATCGGACCATCGCCGCTACAACCGTCACGGCGAGGCGTTCGACGTTGGCGAAACGTTCGCCGGCCTCGACTACGACACGGGCCTGGGGGTCGTCGACGAGCTGCGCTCGCTCGTTCCGGCGGACGCGACCCTCGCACAGGTCGCGCTACGTTGGATTCTCATGTCCGAGGCGGTGACGGCCACGATTCCCGGCGCCAAGACTCCCGAGCAGGCCCGCGCGAATGCTGCTGCAGCAGATCTGGCCCCGCTGCCCCCCGAGACGATGGATCGGATCGCCCGCATCTACGCGGAACGCGTCAAGCCGCTGGTCCACCAGCGCTGGTAGCTCACCCCACGAATAGGTGGACCTTGGCCTGATCCGGGTCCCTGGCGACGGCGAACGCGCGCTCGGCATCGGCCAGCTCAAAGGTTGACGTGACGATCTCCCCCGTCGGCACTGCATGCGCTTCCATCAGGGCAATCGCAGCGCGGACATCGGTGCCGACGTACATGGCGCTACCCTGCAGTGCAACCTCCCGGTCCTGGATCAGGTGCAACGGTAGTCGGGCCGGTCCGCGGGCGACCCCGATGACGATGACCTTGCCACCGTTGAGAGAGATTTCGATGGCCTGTTCCACCGACGCCTGGCTCGAGACGCAGTCGAAGACGAGGTCGGCTGGCCCGTCGAAACGGCCGCGGAGGAGTGACGGCAGGTCGGGATCGGCGCCGTCGTAGCTCCGAGTGGCACCGATCCGCTCCGCGCGCCGCCTCTTGCTCTCGACGAGGGCGCGAGAATCGTGGCGCCGCCCTGCTACCAGGACGGCGCCACGAGTTGCGTCGGAGAGTTGCTACCGGCTAGTCGCCGTCGGTATTCGGGGCGAGGGTGAGCATGCCGAGCAGCCCGTCGGCCTCGCCGTTGGGTCCCGCGCTGAAGAGCAGTGCCATCGGGTCACCCGCGACGCCGTTCCCGAACTGCAGGCCCCACAGGCCGTCGATGGTGATCGCTCCGCCGTCTGGAGCGCGCAGCGTGCCTTCCGGCGCGCCGTTCTTGAGGTTGTAGGCGTTGATCCGTCCGTCGCCGAAGTTGCCGACGAGGAGGTCGCCGCCGAAGTCGCCGAAACCGGCCGGCGCGATCTGGAGACCCCAAGGGGAGTCCAGACGGCCGCGGCTCACGAGCCGCTTGAGAAGCTGGCCCGTGGTCGAGTAGACGTCCACGTAACCATGGCCGGGGCCTGCGACGTCATCGCCGGTCGGCCCTCGCTTGGCGTAAGTGACATAGAGCATGCCGCCGAGATTCTGGATGTTGAACGGCGCGTAGCCCTTGGGAATGTGGCTGTCCTTGAACGCGCCCATCCAGTTCTGGAGCGCGAAGGTGCTGTTGAAGACGTCGATCTTGCCGGCGGCGAAGTTGGCCGCGTACAGCCAGCTGCCGCCCGTGCCTACGGAGATCGCCAGGCCCTTGTAGATGGCTCCGGGAACCGCGGCCACCTGGACGGCCATCGTGATGGGCGAAAGACCTCCTTGCCAGGCGTCGATGAACCCGTGCTCGGACGCGAAGATGAAGAACGCCGGGGCGCCGCCGACCATGAAGGCGGAGCCTCCGGCGAATACCTGGCCGGTCGGCGCACCGTCGGGGATGGACACGGTCAGGGGCACCTTCGCGAATGGAACGCCGGTCGTTCCGCCGCGATACAGCGTTGTGGCGTCGGCGCCGTTATCCGAGACCCAGAGAGGCGTTGCGGGGCCGAAGCTCATGCCCCAGGCGTTGACGAGACTGGCGTCCGTGATCTGAGCCATGCCGGGCACATTCGAGACCAGGTTCGTCTGTACGAAGCGCGAATCGTCGTGGTCGCGGTGTGCCGCGGCCACGGTCGGCATCGTCGCCGCCGCCAGCGATACGGCGGCGAACATCATGACCAGGAGCCTCGCGCGACTCCTGAAAGGGGTTAGGGCGAGCAGCCGCCCCAGGGGCGAGAGGGGAACGGGACGCGAGGCCATGGGCGGACCTCCTCCATCGCACCGGACGGTTGCGGACCACTTGGGCGTGGAACCAACGCCGGACACGAGCGGAACGTACATCGGCGTTCGCTCGCCCGACCGCTCGGTCGGGCCCGGACCGGTCGGCGCGACGGCCTTACCCGACTGTGTAGGGGGTAGGTTCGGGGCTCCGGAAGGCGCGGTCCCGGATGCCGGTACGGTTCCATCTGGCGCCTCTGGGACCGTCCGGGAGTTAAGCCAAGATCGCGATTCGCCGAAGGCCGGAGTTGCGGCTCCCAGCGGCCAATTCAAGGCCGGTCTGTCGTATGCTGGCCGCCTGAGAGAGGAGTCGCGAGTGGCAGACACGAACCCGTCTACGCGGCAGGGCTACGTCCCGGCGCCCGATCGCTACGACACGATGTCCTACCGGCGCAGTGGCGACAGTGGCCTCAAGCTGCCGTCGCTTTCGCTCGGCTTCTGGCACAACTTCGGGCCCGACGCGCCGCTCGAGCGGCAGCGATCGATCGTCCGCCGGGCGTTCGACCTGGGCATCACCCACTTCGACCTGGCGAACAACTACGGTCCGCCGGCCGGGTCGGCTGAGGAGAACGTCGGGAAGATCCTCGCGTCGGATCTGCGACCGTATCGCGACGAGCTCGTCATCTCGACCAAGGCCGGCTACGACATGTGGCCCGGACCTTACGGAGAGTGGGGATCGCGCAAGTACCTGCTGGCGAGCCTCGACCAGAGCCTCGGTCGCCTTGGGCTCGACTACGTGGACATCTTCTACTCCCACCGATACGACCCCGCCACTCCCCTCGAAGAGACGATGGGCGCGCTCGATACGGCTGTTCGCCAGGGCAAGGCGCTGTACGCGGGTATCTCCAACTACGGCCCCGGCGATACGAGACGGGCGATCGAGATCCTCCGTGGGCTCGGCACTCCCCTCCTCCTCCACCAACCCAGGTACTCGATGCTCGATCGAACGATCGAGCACGGTCTGCTCGACGTCGTCGGCGAGGAACGGGTCGGCTGCATCGTGTTCTCCCCGCTGGCACAGGGACAGCTCACCGACCGCTACCTGAACGGCATCCCGGCTGGATCGCGGGTCACCCACTCGCCGTTCCTGACCGAGTCCGACGTCGAGCAGAACCTGCCCCGGATCCGCCCACTCAATGCGATCGCCGCGCGGCGCGGGCAGACTCTCTCCCAGCTGGCGCTGGCGTGGGTGCTGCGAGACGAGCGCGTTACGTCGGCCGTGATCGGGGCCAGCTCCGTCGAGCAGCTCGAGTCGAACGTGAAGGCACTTGAAGGCGCCTCGCTCGCGCCGGAAGAACTGGCCGAAATAGAAGCTTGCCTCACCTAATACGGCAGGTTGCGGCCGCAGCCGGCGTCCACCGGCGCGTTGGCGCTCGTCCGACCCAGGGGCGCACGATCGTCCCCCGGTTCCTCGACGGCTAGTCGCCGGTGCCGGTCATCATCGCGAGGGTCTCGGCCATTGGGCGGATCCCGTCGTATGCACCCAGGGCGGTTACGCAGCAGGCCGCGACTGCGTTTCCGAGACGGCCCGCCTGCGCAAGGTCGCGCCCGGACAGGACGCCCGCAATGAAGCCCGCGCACCAGGCATCGCCCGCCCCCGTCGCGTCGACCGCGGTGACCGGAAACGCGGGCACCGTGATCTCGTTGCCCTGCGGGCCGCGAAGGTAGCAGCCGTCCTCTCCAAGCTTGATACCGACGGTACCCGCGCCGCGATCCTGGAAGGATCGGGCCATTGCTCCGGGGTCCGTCAGGCCGGTGATCGCCCTGGCCTCGTCGTAGCTCGGCAGGAAGTAGTCGAGCAGCGGAAGGCACGGCGCGACCTTTTCGGCGAGCCGCCCGGTCGGGTCCCAAACCGTGTCGAGAGCCGTGAGCATTCCGGAGTCTCGCGCCTTCCGGAGCACGCTCGCCACCGACCAGTCGAACCCGCCGAGTAGGCCGAGTTGGGCGACGAAAAAGACTCGCGAACGAGCGGCCAGCGGCCAGTCGATATCGGTCGAGTCCATCGTCCCCATCGCGCCAAGGCTGTGGAGCAGGCAGCGTTCGCCGTCCGGCAGGACGAACACCATGCTGGCGGACGTCCCCGTGTCGGTCGGAGTGAGACCCGCGACGTCCACGCCGCGCCCAACGAGGGTTCGCAGGAGGAAATCGCCGAGACCGTCTCGGCCGATCCGGCCAACCAGCCGAGCCGATACGCCGAGGCGACCGAGCGCGCTGGCGGCGTTGACCGCGCAGCCGCCGGGCGCGAGCCTCATCTCGTCGACGAGTTCGATCCGCCCGGGGGCCGGCATGCCCTTCACCGGGCGGGCAAGGATGTCGGCTAGCGTCCCACCGACGCACGTGACCCCGTCCATCTGACCTCTCCCTAGACATTCCCGGCGTGGCGCGAGGCCAACTATGACACGTCAGCGGGCCACGACGGCCGCACGGTTATGCTTCAATATCGGCAACTGACACCGTCCCGATGCTGAGGCATCGCGGCTGTGTCTTGGTTGTGACAACGACTACGAGGTCTTGGAACGGGATGTTGACAGCCACGCAGGTGCAGCAGGCGCGCTCTCGCGCCGCCGAGATGCTCGCCGGAGCCGGGTTGGCGATCACACCGGCCGAGCGGGCTGCGATCGAAGTGGTGGATTTCGGCCTGGGGGACCTCGAACATCTCGGCACCGAGATCGTCGTCTACGTCAACACGGAGCGCGTCTGCGCGAAGGAGCTGGTGCTGTTCCCCCATCAGACCTGCGCCGAGCACCGCCACCCGCCGTTCGACGGCACCCCGGGCAAGGAAGAGACATTCCGCGTCCGAAGGGGCGTCGTGTACCTGCACGTGGAGGGCGGCCAGCCGACCCCGAACCCCAAAGCGGACCCGGTTCGCGCGGAGCGCGGCTCCTACACGGCAACGCGCGAGATCGTGCTCCATCCCGGTGAGCAGTTCACCGTCCCGCCTAACACGAAGCACTGGTTCCAGGGCGGACCCGATGGCGCCGTCGTATCGGAGTTCTCGACGAAGAGTCGCGACGAGCTCGACATCTTTACCGACCCCGAGATCAGCCGGATGCCCGTCCAAATCGAGTGACGCAAGATCCCCGCGCCCGCTGCAGTCCGATCCGGCGGGATCGACTCCCGGCGGGATCAGCGGGGGCGCGCTGAGTAACCGGGCAGCCCACCGCGCTTTTGGGCGACGGTTCGAGCGATGAGGCAGGTTTTCCGCTCTGCGGCACGCCTATCATTCGGCCCGTGTTCTTGTCTCAGAACTTCGCTCGGGTCACTCGGCTGGACCGGCTTGACGCTGTCCTGGCGGGAGTCATCATCGTCCTGGCCTCGGTATCCGCGGCAGTCGTCTTTCTGCCGATGCTGGGTGGCCAGCACGTCGAAGCCGGCCTGGACCTCGTCTTGACACCTTCGCCACCGTCGTGGCGCTCGGGGTCGCCGTCGTAGCCTGGGTCCGCTTCCGCGAGATCGGAGCCCCGGTGGCCCTGTTCCAGGCTTCGGCTTTCCTGGTTCTGGCTATCGCCAGTGGGGCCAGCCTGCTCTTCATCGTGGGTCGGCTGGACGTTGCGATCTCCGACTTCGGACTGAACATGCCTCGCGAGGCTCAGCCGCAGATCACAGCGGCCGGACACCTCATGGCCGCCGTGCTTCTGGTATTCGGCGCGGCGGTCTCGCTTCGAGGCATCCGAGTCCGCCACCAATGGCTCATCCTGCTAGGCCCTGCCTTCGCTCTTCTCGCGATCATCGAATTCGCCGGTGCGTGGAGCCCCTACGTGCCCCCACTGAGCAGCGTCTTCATCCTCTCCAACCTGCCGACCTGGCCGAGCTTCCAGCCCGTGCCGCCTTCGCCAACCGCTCTTGGCGTGTGGCTGCACCTGGTCGTGGGTGGACTCTTCGTGCTGGCGGCTGAGCTGACCCGGCGGCACCATCGACGCACGGGCGCAATGGGCGATGGCTTCCTGTCGGTGGGGCTGGTCTTCGCGGCCTTCGGCGAGTTCCACACCGCGTTCTACCCGAGCACGTACGGCGGGCTCGTTTCGAGCGGCGACATCCTGACCGTGGCCTTCGCGGTCGTGCTGTTGATCGGCATCGAGGCCGAGGGACGGGCTACGCGAGCCGAACTCGGTCTGGCGAACGAGACTCTAGGCCGGCTGAAGGACGTCGAAGTGCACCGGGCCGCGCTGGAGGAACGCACGAGGCTGTCTCGCGAACTGCACGACGGGCTGGCCCAGGATCTCTGGCTGGCCAAGCTCAAGATCGGACGCCTCAGCGCCATCGGAGACCTCGGGCCCGAGGCGCAAGCGGTCTGTGACGATCTGACGGGGGCCATCGACGCCGGCCTGGCCGACGCGCGGCAGGCGGTGATGGCGCTGCGACTCGGGAGCGAGCCGGCGGTCTCACTGCGCGAGTTGATGGCGCACTTCGTGCAGGACTTCGCCGATCGCTTCGGCCTGCGCACCGAGTTCGAGTGCGAAGGCGAGCTGCCGAGGTTGACGCCGCGAGCCGAGGCCGAGCTGCTGAGAATCGTGCAGGAGTCGCTCAACAATGCGATCCGCCATGCCGACGCCACGGTCGTGCGCGTCAGGGCCGGCGTCGTGGACTCGCACCTGGACTTGGTGGTAGGCGACAATGGCTGCGGGTTCGAACCGTCCAAGGTGAAGGAGGGCTGCTTCGGTTTGGCTTCGATGCAAGAGCGGGCGCTCCTCATCGGAGGCAAGTTGACGATCGATTCGCGACCGCAGGATGGCACCCGGATCCGCGTCAGCGTGCCCCTCGGCGCAGACAAGCCTGCCGGCGGGGAGAGAAGGCCGTGACTGAGTCGCGCCAACCCACGCGCATCAGGGTGATGCTCGTGGACGACCACGCCCTCGTCCGCGCCGCGGTCACCCAGGCGATCACCGCAATCGACGTCGAGATCGTGGCTGCGGTCGCCACAGCCGAGGAAGCCCTCCAGGTGGCTCCCAAAGTTCGGCCGGACGTCTTGCTCGTCGACATCGACCTGCCCGGGATGGACGGAGTCCAGCTCGTGAGGGAGCTGGCGCCGCGGCTTCCGGAAACGCGGATCGTCATGCTGACGATCTCGACATCGGACCGGCATCTGTTGGACGCGATGCGCCAAGGAGCCATCGGCTACCTGACCAAGGACATCAGCCCCGAGGCTCTGCTGAGTGCCGTCCGGAGCGCATACCAGGGCGACCTGGCGATGGATCAACGCCTCGCCGCGCACCTCATCCGGAGGCTCGTGGAGAAATCCCGGCACGCCCCCGCAGTAGCGGACGACCCGGAGCTGGCCACCTTGAGCGATCGGGAGGAAGAAGTACTGCGCTATCTCGCTGACGGCCTGACGGACCGCGAGATCGCGGCGGCCCTGACTATCTCGCCGCGCACGGTCGGGACGCACGTGAGCAGCATCCTGCACAAGCTTGGCGTCCGGAACCGGGCCGAGGCGGCCAGGCGCTACTGGGACCGGGGCTGAGTCGGGTGCGGCGGGACACCGCGGAGGCTAGTCAGTCGCGGTCTCGATGCGCTAGCGTAGTGCATCGCGGGGCCAGCTCCGACAACACTCTGGCCGCTCGCAGAGGTGAGCAACGTTGGGTGGAGGCTGTCGACCTCCGATGAGGGTCCAACAGAGGCCGTTGCTTTCGGCGCTGTGCTCGGTTGCCGTGGCGATTTGCGTCACGGGCTGCAGCGCGGCTTCGGCCCTGCCCTCTTCTGTCGCCAGCCACGACCTGACCGTGTACCACTGGTGGACCGCCGGAGGTGAGCGCCAGGCGATGGACAAGGTCGAGGCTGATTTCAAGGCCGCCTACCCGAACATCACCATTAGCGACAACCCCACAGCGGGCGGCGGAGGCATCACGCTAAAGACGGTCATGCAGGGCAAGCTGGGCGCAGGAATGCCGCCTGATACGTTCCAGTCTCTCGCCGGCGGCGAGCTCAAAACCTACGTCGACGGCGGTTACCTCGACAACGTAGACGACATCTGGGCGGCCCAGGATCTGGACCTGAAGTATCGGGCGGTCCTTGGCAAGATGGTCACCTTCAACGGCCACAAGATGGCCATACCGGTGAGCATCCACAGGGCGAATTGGCTCTTCTACAACGTCCCAATCTTCCGTCAGTACGGCCTCGATCCGCCGCGGGACGTCGATGAGCTCATTGCCGACTCGAAGGTCCTGGCGTCCCACGGCATCACCCCTATCGGCCTCGGGACCCTCGACAAATGGACCGCCGTCTTCCTCTTTGACGTGGTCCTGCTCTCCGTGGCCGGACCCGACGTCTACGAGCAGTTCTACACCGGCCTTCTCGATCCCCAGACGGATCCCCGAATCCGAACCGCTTTCGAGAAATTCGCCGAGCTGGTCCCCTACGTGTACCGTGGCCACGGCGCCAACACCTGGAGCGACATGCCAACCATGCTCGGCAACGGGGAGGTCGCGATGATGGTCCTCGGCGACTTCGCGGCGCCGCTTCTCACCGACGCGGGCTACAAGGAAGGCCGGGATTGGGAAGCTGTCGGCTTCCCACAGAAACCGGCCGAAGTCTTCTTGATGGTCATAGACACCTTTACGCGACCTAAGGCGATCGAGCACCCGGACGCCACGACCGATTGGCTGCTCAATCTCGTCAGCGCCAAGACCCAGGCCGACTTCACGATCCTGAAAGGATCGATCGCGGCCAACCAGGATGTGCCGGATTCGACGTACCCGGATTCGCTGCAGCAGTGCCTCCGAGGCTTTCAAGACCCTGCGGCCGGTCCCTTCGTCGATCCACGGTGCTCTCTCGCCGCTCGCCTTCCTGGACCAATGGCAAGACCTCGTGACGGTCTTCCTCTACAGCCCGGACGTGGACCGGGCCCTGAGCCAAACGGCGATGCTCATGAAGAGCGATGACGTGGCCGGGAACAGCGCCTGGTACTGGGCGAAGTAGCGGCCGGTCCCTTCTGCCGACCGCGCCGGTCGGAGCGCGCCGGCCGCGCCACCGCACCGATCCTCGCCGTCAGACCACACCCCGGACGCGCGGGTACGTACCAAGGTACGGAGCAGCGGATCGGTAGTCGGCTACGTGTGGTTCCCGATGGCCCGCAGGACCTGCCCGCCTAGCGTCTGAGTTCGACGAGCCGGTCACGCCCAACAAGCCCGTCGAGTCAATACGGCCGCGTCGACGGGGCGCCAGCCAACCTCAAACCGGAGAGCGAATGGCCGATCCGCTACTGCAAGCGCGTGGCATCTTCAAGAGCTACGGCCACGTCGAAGCCCTGCGCGGCTGCGATTTCGAAGTCTACCCCAACGAAATAGTCGCCCTCATCGGCGACAACGGTGCCGGCAAGAGCACCCTGATCAAGATCCTGGCAGGTACCGAGGAGGCGGACGAGGGGGAGATACTCCTGGAGGGCCGGAGCATCCACGTCGGTTCGCCGGCCGAGGCGATGCAGCTTGGCATCGAGACGGTGTATCAGGACCTCGCCCTCGCGCCCGACCTTGACGGCTCGGCCAACCTCTACCTCGGCCGCGAGATCATGATGCCCGGCATGCTCGGGAAGCTCGGCTTCCTCGACAACAGGGCGATGCGGAAGGGGGCCCGAAAGGCGTTCGGGGAACTCGGCGTGGATCTCCAGAATGCCCAGAGCGCAGTGGCGAATCTCTCCGGCGGCCAGCGCCAGAGTGTCGCCGTAGCCCGCTCCGTGGCGTGGGCCAGCAAGGTGGTCTTCCTCGACGAGCCGACCGCGGCTCTCGGCGTCGTCCAGACGGCCCGCGTCCTCGAGACCGTCAAGCGGATCCGCGACCGCGGCGTGGCTGCCGTGCTCATCAGCCACAACATGCGCCAGGTCCTCGAAATTGCCGACCGGATCGAAGTACTCCGGCTCGGCCGTCGAGTGGCCCGATTCGACCGTCAGGGCGCAACGATCGAGCAACTCGTCTCGGCCATGACCGGCGGCATCGCCGAAGAGGGAGCAGCATGACCCGCGCCCAGGCGAGCCGAGGGGGGCCTGTCCGCAGGGCGATCCGGAGCAGGCTCAAGCCCATCTCGGAGCGTTGGCAAGTCTTCAGCCAGACCCGCGTCGGGTCGGTCGTCGCCCGCGCCTTCTCCACCAACGGGGCGTGGATCTTCTTGCTCCTCATCGGCCTGATGTTGTTCTTCAACTTCATGGCGCCCGGCAAGTTCCTGACCGAATTCAACGTCCGGAGCATGGCCACGAACATTGCCGTCCTGCTGGTCATCGCCGTGGGCGAGACATTCGTGATGGCCACCGGCGGTATCGACCTGTCCGTCGGCTACGTCCTGCTCTTCTCGGGCGTCACGTCCGCCCAGGTGATGAACTGGGGCGGCAAGGACCCGACCAACAGCGGCTGGGACCTGGTCCTTCTCGGTTTCATCGTCGCCATCGGCTCCGGTATGGCCTGGGGCGTTCTAAACGGCGTCATCGTCGCCAAGGCCAAGGTCCCGGCGCTCATCGCCACGCTCGGCACGCTTGGTATGTCGTGGGGCCTGGCGGAGATCTTCAGCAACGGCCAGGACCTTCGCTACCTCCCCAAGATCATCGCCGACATGGGCGCCAGCAGGCTCATCTTCGACAAGGTCCCGTTGGTCGTCATCGTCGCCATCCTGGTTGCCGCGGCCGGCGGGGTGATGATGAGTCTGACCAGGTTCGGCCGCTACACACTGGCGATCGGCTCCAACCAGGAGGCGGCCCGCCGGGCCGGCATCAACGTCGACGGGCACTTCATCGCCGTCTACGCGCTGAGCGGCTCGCTGGCCGGGTTCGCCGGCTTCATGAGCCTGGCCATCTTCACCACGACAACCATCTCGGGCCACGCCAACGACAACTTGCAGGCCATCGCGGCCGTTGTCATCGGCGGCACCAGCCTGATGGGCGGCGTCGCCACCGTGGGCGGCACGGCGATCGGCATCTGCATCCCAATGGTCCTCTTCAGCGGTTTCACGATCCTGGGCTACCAGTCGTTCTGGCGGGACGTGGCCGTGGGCGCCGTTCTCATTCTGGCCGTCTATGCCGACCAGCTACGCCGACGTCGGCGAGAGCGGGGCTGAACACCCAGTGCGCAATGCGGCAAGCCGGGAATCTCGGAGTGCCGGCGCAACAACCAGGGAGCACGGATAGGAGAGAGGTACCGCTAATGCGAATTCGGACACTGACAATGCTTGGCCTTGCGCTCATCACCGTTGGCGCCTGCTCGGGCTCCGCCGCGACGACTGCCCCTGCCAGCGCGGCTGGGGCGAACTACAAACTGACTCTCATCCAGGGGGTCCAGGGGGATCCGTTCTACGTCACCATGGCCTGCGGAGCTCAAGCCGAGGCCACGAAGGAGGGCGTCACTCTTACGGTCACCGGCGGCAACAAGTGGGACGCCACCGTTCAGAAGCCTGTAATCGACTCGGTGACTGCTTCCAAGCCCGATAGCGTAATGGTCGCCCCCAATGACTCCAAAGCGCTGCTCGCGCCCCTAAGGCCATGAACGACGCCGGCATCAAAGTCACGTTCGTCGATACCCAGCTCGACGACACGTCGTTCGCTCAGTCCGTCATCTCGACGGATAACCTCGCAGGCGGAACGCTGGCCGCCAAGACGCTTGCCCAGCTCATTGGCGACAAGGGCACTGTCCTCATCGTCAACGTCGATCCGGGCATCTCTACGACCGATGCGCGAGTCAAGGGCTTCACCGACGAGATGAAGGCCAACCATCCGAATGTCACGGTTCTCGACGTCCAGTACACCCACGACGACGCGACGGCCGCGACTACGATCACGACCGCCACGCTAGCCGCCCATTCAGATCTGGCCGGCGTCTTCGCGACGAACGTCCAGAACGCCGAAGGCGTTGCGACCGGTCTCAAGCAAGCCAGCAACACCACGGTCAAGACCATTGCCTTCGACGCCGGCCCCAAGCAGATCGACGATCTGAACGCCGGCATCGTCCAGGGCCTCATCGCCCAGGATCCTTATGGCATCGGCGTTGACGGTGTCCAGCAGACGGTCCTTGGGATCAAGGGCCAGGCCACTACGAAGGTCATCCAGACCCAGCTGGCCGCTATCACTAAGGACAACGTGACCGACCCGGCGATGGCGAAGTACCTCTACAAGGCCACCTGCAGCTAGATATCGCGGCGACGGTCGGGCTTGCGCAAGAGCTCCGACCGTCGCCCTAGACGACGATCTCCCGCGCCCAGCCCTTTCTCGGGGCTGGGCGCTTCTTCGCGCTTACGCAGCTCTGCGAGAAATCGGCCGATGTCGCGACCTCGGTTGCGCTAGCCTTCGGGCGCACCCACCTCGTGAGCGGCGTTGGTTGGGAGACCGGGTTTCGCGCAGGAGATGTTGCGAATGACTACGGAGCAGGGGCCGGAGACACTCACGCCTCAGCCCAGCGACCCGCCGGTCTTCATCAGCTACGCCAGCGAGGACCGCGCGGTAACTGAGAAAGTCTGGCGGCTCCTGGAACGCGACGGCATCGACTGCTGGGTGGCGCCACGTGACGTCCGGCACGGACGCCACTACGGCGAGCAGATCATCGGTGCGATCGCATCGGCGCCGGCTCTAATTCTCATCCTCTCGACCCACGCGAACGCCTCCGCATTCGTTCCCAAGGAGGTCGAGAGAGCGGCCGCAAAACGCAAGCCCGTGTTCGTGTTCCGCATCGAAGATGTCCTGCCGTCGCCGGAGCTCGAGCTCTTCGTGTCGCAAGGCCAATGGATCGACGCCTGGGCACCGCCGCTGAAGAAGCACGTCCATGAGCTCGCTTCGGACATCCGCTGCCTGTCGGAGGCAGCGGCGTTGCCGGACATAGCTACCAAGACGGCCAGGTCCGGCCAGGTCTCGCGCCGCCGTCTTGTCGGGCTCGGTCTCGGTGGGATCGCGCTCGCCGCAGTTCTCACAGCCGGCTTCGTCGGCGGCTGGCTTCCGCCCAAGTCGACCTCCGCCTCGAACCCGAACTCCGGGCAGCCCAAGTTCGCCACGACAGGATCGATGTCGGCGATGCGTTCGAGCCACACGGCAACCCTGCTCTCCGACGGCCGTGTCCTTATCGCGGGTGGCTCGAACGGTTCGGCACAGACCGCAACAGCCGAGATCTACGATCCAAGCGACGGCAAATTCAGCCCGACGAAGTCGATGATCCAGGCTCGCGACAGTCACACCGCAACCCGGTTGGCTGACGGCCGTGTCCTCATCGCCGGAGGTTGGGACGGAGCGCACGCTGTCGGCGCCGCCGAACTGTACGACCCGAAGACCGGCGAGTTCATTTCCACCGGACCGCTGGCGGTCGGTCGATACAACCACACGGCAACGCTCCTCCTCGATGGCCGGGTGCTCATTGCCGGGGGCTGGGACGGCTCGGCGACCTTAGCTTCGGCCGAGATTTACGACCCCAAGACCGGCGAGTTCAGTCCGACGGGATCGTTGGCGGTCGGGCGTGAGAGCCACACGGCGACGCTGCTGCCAGATGGCCGCGTCCTGATGGCGGGAGGATGGGACGGCTCGGCCGCTGCCGTCTCGGCCGAGTTGTACGACCCCAAGACCGGCACATTCAATTCGACAGCTTCGATGAACCAGGCCCGGCAAAGCCACACGGCGACAATGCTTCCCGACGGGCACGTCCTCATCGCGGGAGGCTGGGACGGCTCGGCGGCGATTGCGTCGGCCGAGTTGTACGATCCGGCTACCGGCAAGTTCGGCGCGACCGGGTCGTTGCGAGCCGCCCGCTACAGCCACACCGCGACCCTTCTGTCGGGTGGGATGGTCCTCATGGCGGGAGGCGGCTCCGACGCCTCGGGGTCGCCGCTCAACTCCACCGATGTGTATGACCCCAGTGGTGGCACTTTCCGGGCGGGCGAGGGTATGGCCTTTACCCGCTACGGTTCCACGGCCACACTGCTTTCCGACGGCCGCGTCCTGATCGCGGGCGGAGGTGACAGCTCCACCTCAGCCGCGGCGGCGGAGTTGTACGGACCGTGAGGGTTTACTGCGGCCGCCGGCGCGGGCGCATGGGAGACGAGTCATGAAGGTCCTGTTCATCGGGGGCACCGGCCTTATCAGCAGCGCCTGTACGAGCCTGGCCGTAGAGCGCGGCGTGGAGCTATTCCTCCTGAATCGCGGCAGCGACCCGGACCGCGGGCGTGGCGCGACGATGTTGCTCGCCGACCTGCATGACGAAGCGGCAACTGACCGAGCGCTCGCCGGCCGGCGGTTCGACGTCGTGGTCGACTGGCGCGCGTTCACTCCCAAAGACATCGAGCGCGACCTGCGGCTCTTCGGCGGCCGGACCGAGCAGTTCGTCTTCATCAGCTCCGCGAGCGCCTACCTCAAGCCGCTCGGCGACTGGCTCATCCGCGAGGACACACCACTCGCAAACCCGTTCTGGGATTACTCGCAGAACAAGATCGCCTGCGAGGAGCGCCTGATGCGGGCGTATCGCGAGGATGGGTTCCCGGTCACGATCGTCCGGCCGTCGCTCACATACGGCGACACGCAGGTGCCGCTCGTCGTGAACAGCTGGCAACTGCCGTTCACGGCGATCGCGCGAATGCGCGCCGGTAGGCCCCTGATCGTGCCCGGCGACGGCACGTCGCTCTGGACGATCACCCACAACAGCGATTTCGCCAAGGGTTTCGTGGGGCTGCTGGGTCGCCGCCAGGCAGTGGGCCACGCCTTCAACATCATGTCGGACGAGGTCCTGACCTGGGACGAGATCTACCGCCAGACTGCCGCGGCCGCCGGCGTCGACGACCTGCGGATCGTCCACATCGCCTCCGACTTCATCGCCGCCTGCATGCCGGACATGACCGGCACCCTGATCGGCGACAAAGCGGTCAGCGCCGTATTCGACACGTCGAAGATCAAGCGCTTCGTGCCCGATTTCCGCGCCACGACTCCGTACTCGGAGGGGATCCGTCGCACGGTCGCCTGGTTCGATGCCGACGCCTCGCGGCAGCAAGTCGATGCCGAGATGGACGCTAGATGGGATCGTCTGATCGAGGCCTACGAGCAAGGCCTGGCAAGCGCGGTCGGGCGGTTCGCGAACCAGCAGGCGAAGTAGCCGGTCCACCCCCGGGGGCTGTCGCAGGCTCTGGGTCGCGGCGCCGCGGGCCGAACCTCGCGACGGCGTACCCCCCGAACAGCGACACTGCCAGCGTGATCACGATGGTGGCACACGACACGAAGACGCTGTTGAAGAAGTACTGGGCCAAACCGTCATCCGGTGGCACCGTCCATAGCTGCGCGGACTACCGGGATTGGCACGCGCGCGAGCGACCGCATCCATGATGCCCGGCATCGCGGTGACTCGCTCGGCACGGCCCGGGGCCAGCCCGCCGTCACTCTTCCAGCGTCGAGATGTCGCCTTCCGGCAGTCCCTGTGCGCGGGCCTTCAGGACGCGGCGCATGATCTTGCCGGAGCGCGTCTTGGGCAGCTGGTCGACGAACTTAACGTCCTCCGGCTTGGCGATCGGGCCCATCTCGCTGCCGACGTGGTTGCGCAGCTCAGCCGCCAGCTCGGGCGATGCCACGTAATCCTGGCGCAGCAGCACGTAGGCGTGGATCGCCTGGCCCTTCAGCTCGTGCGGCAGGCCGATCACCGCCGCCTCCGCCACGGCTGGGTGGCTGACGAGCGCCGACTCGACCTCCGCGGTCCCCAGTCGATAGCCGGAAACCTTGATCACGTCGTCGACGCGGCCGATGATCCAGTAGTAGCCGTCCTTGTCGCGCTTGGCCGAGTCGCCCGTCAGGTAGACGCCGGGGAACTTGCTCCAGTACTGCTGAACGTAGCGGTCCGGATCGCCGTAGATCGTGCGCAGCATCGCCGGCCAGGGGCGCTTGAGGACGAGGAAGCCCTCCTCTCCGTCCTTGACCGGGTGCCCCGCCTCGTCGTAGATGTCCGCCTCGACGCCGAAGAAAGGCCGCGTCCCCGAGCCCGGCTTCAGGTCCACGCACGGCAGCGGCGTGATCATGAACATGCCGGTTTCCGTCTGCCACCACGTGTCCATGATCGGGCAGCGTTCCTTGCCGATGTTCTTGAAATACCAGCGCCACGCCTCCGGGTTGATCGGTTCGCCGACGGATCCGAGCAGCCTTAGCGTTGAGAGATCGCGCCGATTCGGCCAGGCCTCCCCGAATCGCATCAGGCCGCGGATCGCGGTCGGAGCGGTGTAGAGCACGTTGATGCCGTACCGCTCGACCATCGCCCACCAGCGGTCGGGGTACGGGTACGTCGGCGCGCCTTCATACATGAAGCCGGTGACGCCGAGGATCAGCGGCCCGTAGACGATGTACGAATGGCCGGTCACCCAGCCGGGATCGGCCGCGCACCACCAGCGGTCGTCGTCCTTCAGGTCGAACACGTACTTCAGCGTCGTCGCCACACCCACCTGGTAGCCGCCGTGGGTGTGGACGATCGCCTTCGGCTTGCCCGTCGTGCCCGACGTGTAGAGCATGTAGAGCGGATCCTCGGCGTCGAGAATCTCGGTCTTGCAGCGCCAGTCCGCGATCGGCAGCGCCATGAGGTCGTGCCACCACATGTCGCGGCCCTGCTCCATCGGCACGTCATGGCCGGTGCGCTTGACTACCACCACGTGCTCGACGATCGGGGCGCGCTTGATGGCTTCGTCGGCGATGCGCTTGAGCTCCACGGTCTTGCCGTTTAGGAACGCGCCGTCGCAAGTCACGACCACGCGCGACTGCGAATCCTCGATCCGGCCGTGCAGCGCCTCGGTCGAGAAGCCGCCGTACACGACCGAATGGACGGCGCCGATCTTGGCGCAGGCCAGCATGGCGATCGGGAGCTCGGGGACGCGGCCCATGTAGATCGTGACCCGATCGCCCTTCTTGACGCCGAGTGCCTTGAGAACGCTGGCGAACTTGCTGACCTCGCGATTGAGGGCGT
>Ga0209014_10000862_pt1 | contig 17904 bp, 16 predicted proteins | sample BarGraNGADG00212_FD_184491 | JGI IMG/M metagenome (GOLD analysis project Ga0209014, IMG submission 184491) | Arctic peat soil microbial communities from Barrow, Alaska - Barrow Graham LP Ref core NGADG0002-212 (SPAdes) (version 2) | ecosystem: Environmental > Terrestrial > Soil > Wetlands >...
CACGGCGATCAGGTAGCCGCCGGCCGCCTCGCCGGACGGCTCGACCAGGTCGCACAGCAGCAGCGTCCGGTCCTCGAAGATCGGCGAGTTGATCGTGGACACCACCGTGCCCACCACCCGCGCGAGCTTCATCGCCCGCCTCCCCGGATCGGCTCGACCGCGTCCACGATGCCCACGATCGCATGGTCCACGGGCGCGAACCGGTCCTCCAGCGCCTCCGCAGCCTCGCGTGCCGCCACGATGTAGACGAGCTCTCCCGGCCCGGCCATGTGCACGGCGTCGGCCGCGACCACCGCCGTCCCGACCGGTTCCAGCTCCCGGGTGAGCGGCTGGACGATCAGCAGCCGGACGCCATCGAGCCCCGGCGCCTTCACGGTCGCCACGACGGTCCCGATCACGCGCGCGAGCTGCATGCCTATGCCTCCGCGGCCGTGATCCGGGCGCGGAAGTGGGGGTCCGCCTCGAGCTCGTGGCGCATCTCCCGGTGGAGCTGCGAGATGACCCGCCAGACCGGCGCCCGCGTGCCGGGCAGCGCGCCCGCGCCGACGTCCGTGACGCGCTCGCAGGCGATGGCCACCGCGGCCTCCACCTCGGAGACCAGCCCGTCGAACAGCAGGTAGCCCTTGCCGCCGAGGCCGTCGCCCAGGCGCAGGTCCAGGAGCCGCACGTTCGCGCCCTTGACACCGGCATCCGCCGCACAGATGACGGAGGCCACGGTCTCGGTCTCGATGATCCCCAGCGCTTCGCCGCCGCCCCGGCGCCGTTCGCCGCGTAGCGCGGCGACCACCTGGTCGTGGACGTTGGGCAGGAACACCGTGTCCACCAGGCACGGTCCGCCGATCTCGCGCCCGGCCGCGAACGCCTCCTGGACGTCCCCCACGGTCCCGCCCACCAGCACCAGGTACCGGCCGGGATGGATCGTGCCGCTCCGGAGCACATCGATGGGTGCACGCTTGGCCATAGCGTCGCCGGCTTCGATGCCGACGGCGATGGAGTCGAACTCCAGCAGCGCGATGGCGGGCTGCATCGGGTCGGGGACGGCGGTCGGCGGCTGGGCCGGACGGGTACTCGGGGTCAGCGGGGACGCCATCAGACGATCCGCAGCGCGCCGACGACGGTGATCCGGCGCTCGCGGGAGAACGTCCGGGGCCGGGTCATGCCGTCGCCCGAGGGGCTGGCGATGGACACCGTCGCGAAGCCCTCGCCGCCCTCGCCGAGGCCGGTGAAGTTGGGCCCATTGGTGACGAAGATCGAGCAGTCCATCGCCCGCGCCATCCGGGTGATCGTCTCCACGTTCGTGGAGTGGATCGACGCCGTGTGGCGGAACCCGTGCTCTGCGCGCACCGCCAGCTCGATCGCCGCGCCGACGTCCGGGACCCGGACCACCGGCAGCACCGGCATCATCTGCTCGGTCCACACCAGGCTGTGGTCTGCGGGCACCTCGGCGACCAGCAGGCGCGGCTCCACCGCGGGACGCACGCCGATCTCGGCCAGGATCCGGGCCGCATCGCGCCCGATCCAGGCCGGGTTCATGTGCCCCGGCTTCCCCGGGGCGCCGAGGTCGGTGAAGATCACCCGCTCCAGGCGCCGGAGCTCGTGCTCGGCCAGGACGTAGGCGCCGTTCCGGCCCATCGATCTCACGAGCTGATCCGCCACCGACGAGACGACGATGACCAGCTTCTCGTCCGTGCACACGATGTTGTTGTCGAAGGACGCGCCCCGGACGATGTCGGCGCCGGCCTTCTCGACGTCGGCGGTCTCGTCCACGACCGCGGGCGGGTTGCCCGGGCCCGCGGTGATCGCGCGCTTGTCGGTCCGCAGGGCCTCGCGGACGACGCCGGGGCCGCCGGTGACCAGCAGCACACGGACGTCCGGGTGGGCCATCAGGGCGCGGGCGCTCTCGATGGTGGGCTCCGCGACGGAGGTGACGAAGTTGGGCGGGCCGCCGGCCGCGATGATCGCGCGATTGACGAGGCGGACGGCCGCGTTGGACGTGCGGCGCGCATTCGGATGGGCGTTGAACACCACCGCGTTGCCCGCGGAGACGATGCTGATCGCGTTGTTGAGGATCGTGGCAGCCGGGTTGGTCACCGGCGTGATGGCGCCGACCACGCCGAACGGCGCGAACTCCGTGATCATCATCCCGCGGGCGCCGGAGACGGCCTGGACCTCCAGGTCCTCGGGTCCGGGCGCCTTGGTGGCGACGAGACGGTTCTTGGTGATCTTGTCTTCGACGCGCCCGAGACCCGTCTCCTCCACGGCCAGCCGGGCAAGCATCTCCGCCTGCTCCACGGCCGCGCGTCGGACGGCCTCGATGATCACCTTGCGCTGGTCCAGCTCGAGGCGGGTCGAGCGGAACGCCGCGGCGGCAGCCGCCACGGCCTCGTCGAGGCGCGCGAAGACGCCGTCACCCACGGCACCCGTCGCCGGCGCCGCGAGCTCGGCCTGGACGGCCATGCGCCGGCCGGCCCCGGGGTCGGGCGAGCCGACACGCCGGCGCACCCGGTCGATGATGTCTGCGATCTCGCGTTCGTCGAGCACGTGATCCGTTCCTTCAGGCTCGCGGTTCGGGTTCGTTGTTGCGGCGTCGTCGGAGGCCTCGTCGGAGGCCCGCGGCTACTTGTGGTAGATCTCCGTGCCGCCGACCTCGAACGTGTCGACGATGGCCATGATCACCGCGTCGCACGGGCGGTCCTTCGTGACCTCGGTCTGCCGCGCGGAGCTCCCGCTCGCGTACAGCACGACCTCGCCCACGCCGGCACCCACCGTGTCCACGCCCACGACATAGCCGCCGGTCGGCCGGTTGTCCGCGCCGAGCTGCTGCACGATCAGGAGCCGCCACCCCTCCATCAGGGGTTCCTTGCGGGTCGCCACGACCGTGCCGGCGATTCGTCCGAGAAGCATCGGGTTCCTCTCCGGCCCCTTGGGCCTGGGTCACGGGGGCGGCCGACGGCGACCGCCCCCCGAGGGTCCATTCGAAGGCGCGGGTCAGCCGAGCTCGGCCTTCGCCTCGTCCATGCGGCCGAGCGGCAGCACGGTGTCCACGTTGGCGTGCGGCCGGGCGATCACGTGGGTCGCGACGACCTCGCCGACCTTCGCGGCGCTGCGAGCGCCGGCCTCGACGGCGGCCTTGACCGCGGCGACGTCGCCGCGCACGACGGCGGTCACGTACCCGCCACCCGTCTTCTCGTAGCTGACGAGCTCCACCTTGGCGGCCTTGACCATCGCGTCGGCCGCTTCGACCACCGCGGCGAACCCGCGTGCCTCGATCATGCCCAGTGCGTCTGCCATCGGACCCTCTCCCGTGTGTCTGCGCGACGACCGCTCGGCCGCCTGCGCCTGTGTTGGATTGCCTGTTGGTCCGGGGATCGCCCCGTTGTCGTTGTCGTCCGTCGGCCGCTACGCCTTCGCGTCTCGCCCGTCGATGCCCTCGATCGCGGCCACGGCGGCCCGCCATCCCACGTCGATGTCCGCCTCCTCGCCGCCCAGGTAGACGCGGCCCATGGAGCCGAATGACCTGACCTCGAGGATGTTGATCCTGGCGGCCTTCTCGGCCTCGTTGGCGGCCAGCGGCGCATAGGCCGCGGGCTCCATCTCGAGGACGTAGAGGGTCTGCCCGCCGATGATCATCTGGCCGTGCCGCGTTCGGTTGATCAGCTGGGCCTGGTGGTCGTCGATCCGGCGGATGATCTGGCTGGACAGGATCCGCGGCTTGATGCGCGCCGTCTCCTCGACGCCCAGCTCCGCCAGGATCGCGGCGCCGGCGGCCCGCACCTCGGCCTGGGAGGGCGAGTGGATCTCGAGCAGGCCGAAATACCGCTCGATGATCTGCATCCCCGGCTTCACCGACGTTGACTTGAGCGCGATGTCGGTCAGCCGGTTGATCTCGATGCCCGGCGAGACCTCGATGTACAGCGAGGCGTCGCCCGGCAGCGGCAGGAAGCCCTGCGCCACGGTGCCCAGGAATGCGGCGTACTGCGCCTGGAGGCTGTCCAGGAAGACGTACGCGCGAAGGTCAATATTTGCCAACGGACTCACCTGCTCCCGTCACGATCTTGACCCCGGCCGACGCCCCGATCCGGGTCGCCCCCGCGGCGATCATCTCCTCGACATCGTTCCTGGTCCGGATCCCGCCGGCGGCCTTGACGCCGATCCGTGGCCCGACCGCCTCGCGCATGAGCGCGACGTCGAACACGGTTGCGCCGCCGGAGGCATAGCCGGTGGATGTCTTCACGAAGTCGGCCTTGGCGTCCTTCGCCAGCCGGCATGCGATCACCTTCTCCGCGTCCGTCAGGAGCGCGGCCTCGATGATCACCTTGTTGATGGCGCCCGACTCGTGGCACGCGTCCGAGACCCTGGCGATGTCCTCGCGGACAAGGTCCAGCAGGCCGGACTTGAGCGCCCCGATGTTGATCACCATGTCGATCTCGCGGGCGCCGTCCCGGATGACCTGGCGCGTCTCGTGGGCCTTGATCTCCGAGATCGTGGCGCCGAACGGGAAGCCGACGACCGAGGCGACGGCGACGTCGGAGCCCTTGAGGATCGACGCCGCGCGGGAGACCCAGACCGGGTTGATGCACACGGACGCAAAGCCGTGCTTCATGGCCTCGGCGCACAGCTTGTCGATGTCGGCGGCCGTGGCGTCGGGCTTGAGCAGCGTGTGGTCGATGTACTTGGCAAGGTTCACCGGGACGTAGCCCGCCTCGCCGCTGTAGCTGACGCGGGATGCGCCGCCGGCGACCACCTCGGCCACCCTGGGCGCACAGCGGGCGGCGCACCCGCCGGAGCACGTGGCGCAGTTGGCTCCGTCCACGCCGGGGCCGGCGAGGGTTGCCAGGACCTGGCGGGTGATTGCCTCGATGAGCTGGGCGCGATCGTCGGGCGGGGCGGTCATCGGGGGGTGTCCTCGTTCTGGGGGCGGCTGTACCGCTGTTCGATGTCGGTGATCTTGGCGACGCGCCTGCCGTGCCGTTCCGCGCCCCACGGGGTGGCGAGGAACGTGTCAACGATCTCGAGGGCCAGGCCCTCGCCGATCATCCGGGCGCCAAGGGTCAGCACGTTGGCGTAGTTGTGCTCCCGCGCGTTGCGGGCCATCGAGGTGTCGTGGGCATTCGCGGCGCGCACGCCGGGGACCTTGTTGGCGGCCATCGCGGAGCCGATCCCGGCGCCGTCGATGACGATGCCGCTGGCGCAGGCACCGGTGGCGACGAGCCGGGCGACCACGTGGGCGAAGTCCGGGTAGTCCACGGCGTCCGGGCCGTTGGTGCCGCAGTCGGTGACGCCGTAGCCGTGTTCCGCGAGGTGCTTCACGAGGACGCCCTTCAGGGCGAAGCCGCCGTGGTCGGCACCGATGGCGACGGTCTTCGGGCCGGTGGCGGAGGCGTGGCCCGGCGCACTGGTTGTGGGCGCGCTGCCCGCCGCGGCGCCGGTCGTGGGCGCGCCGCCCGACGGGGCGCTGGCCGACGGGGCGCTGGCCGACGGGGCGCTGGCCGACGGGGCGCTGGCCGACGGGGCGCTGGCCGACGGGGCCGCGGCGTTCGGGGCCGAACCAGCCTCCCGGCTCTCGAGCGCGCGCTCCACCAACTGGCGCACGACCTCCTCGTTCGGCAGCCGGCGCTCAGCCATGGGCCAGCACCCAGGCGGCGGTCGCGTCGTCCGTCGCCAGCACGTTGATGTAGCCGCCGCGGATCGCCGCCAGCGCAATTGGACCGCGCCCCGCACCGGCCGCGAGGCCCATCGAGAGCGGCTTCACCCGGAGGTCGTCCAGGGGCAGGCCCACGCTTCGCTCGTCCAGCATCGGCCAGGCGATGCGGCCCTCGCCGTCCACGAAGCGGCCGATGATGTCGCCGACCGCTCCGATCGCCCGCAGGCGCGCCTGCTCGTCCCCGCTCACGAAGCCAGACTCGAGGTGGGGGCTGTCCGCGGCTGGGATGCCCAACCCGAAGATCGCCGTGGGAGCGGAGCGGGCGGCAGCGAGGGTCTCGCGGATGCCCGGGTCTTCGCCGAGCGCCGAGCGCAGCTCCGGCGTGCCCACGATGGCGGGAGCGGCGAGGAGGCGGATCGAGGCGCCGGTCGTGGTGGCGAAGCGGTCCACGATCTCGTTGGCACGGGTGGGCTGCGCGGACCTGGAGGTGGCGCCGTTGATCTGGACGATCTCGGTGGCCTGCGTCCAGCCGTCCGGGAGGCGACGGGCGAGCGCGAGCATCGTGCGGCCCCAGGAGACGGCGATGGCGCCAGCGGGGCGCCGGGCCTGGAGGTAGTCCACGGCCACCTCTGCGACGGCGTTTCTAGCCAGGTCGTCCGCTTCCGGGCCGGCGCCTGCTGCCGCGGGGACATCCGCGACCACGGCGGCGTTGAGACCGAAGCGCTGGACCAGCTGCTCCTCCAGGTCCACGAGGCGCGCGTCAGGGTGCACGACCTCGATCCGCACGATCTCCTCGCGGAGCGCGCGGTCCAGCAGGCGACCTACACGGAACCGGCTCAGGCCGAGCCGCTCGCCGATCTGTTCCTGGCTGAGGTTCATCCGGTAGTACATCTGCGCGATGCGCACCATCAGCCGCGTGTCGCTCGTGCCCCGACGCCGCGCTGCCTGCACGGATCCTCCGGTTGGTCTGATCTGCACATATGAGCATTAGTCCACTCAGATGAGCAACCAAGGGGGAATCTACGCCTCGGCGCGGGCGGGTGTCAAGGGCGTCCCGCGGTTGTTGTCCCGCGGTTGTGTGTCGTCCCGCGGCGGTGGCGCGCCCCGCCAAATGAGAGCGCCATGCCAGGGTGGCCCGCCGGGGCACCACCGTGGCCACGCTCAGGGTGGCGGGACCGGGTGGCGTCCGCGATCTTCCGTCACGCGCTCCCGGTCGGGACCGCCCGGACCACCGCGTACCCGGCGTCCGAGACGTGCGTCGCGGCGATGCCGAACCCGTGCTCGGCGAGCAGCCCCTCGAGGCCGTCCCCGGCCCACGTCGCGCCCAGGCCCACGCCGCCGTCGGCCTTGCTCTCCTGGAAGCAGTACAGGAGATCGGAGCCGTACATCAGGATGCCCATCGGGTCGGCGGCATCGGTGGTCGGGTCGCCCGACAGCGACGACTCGGCGACGAGGAACGAGCCCCCGTCGCGCAGCGCCGCCCGAACCGCCGCGAGCGCGGCCGCCGGCTGTCCGAAGTGGTGCAGGGCGTCGAAGACGCACACGAGGTCGAAGGCGCCGGCCGGCAGCCGTGCCGCGTCGCGTACCTCGAACCGGAGGTTCGCCAGGCCCGCCCCGGTCGCCGCGGCGTTGGCGCGCGCCACCTGGAGCGGGTCCAGGTCGTAGCCCGTGAAGCGCGATGCCGGGAAGGCCGCCGCGAGCAGGCGGAGCGCCTCCCCGCCCCCCGGCCCGATCTCGGCCACGTCGATCCCGGCCGTCAGGCCGGCCTGGAGCTCCGGGTGGCCGGCGATCCAGCCGTCGAGGAGGTGTGCCGCGTACATCGGACGGTTGATGCGCTCCGGCAGGGCGCCGAGCGATGCCTGGAGCTCGACCGACGTGATCCCCGCGCCGTCTCGCATCGCCTGCTCCACCCTCGGCAGCAATGCGCCGAGCGGGGCGAGGATCTCGACCACCGCGCGCAGGTCGAACGGCGCGCCGCCCCGCAGGATCCCCAGCGCGTCCTCGTCCGCCAGGTATTGGCCGTCCTTGGCTCGTGCGTACCCGGCAACGACCATCGCGTCGGCCCAGACCATCGCGTTGTGCGCGTCCACCCCGGCGGTGGTCGCGAGCTGGGCGGCCGACCCGCCACCGTCGAGCAGCGCCCCGAGCAGCCCCGTCCGCTCGCCCAGTGCGAGCGTTGTCGCGGCGTACCAGCGAGCCACGTCGCTCAGCACCAGCGGAAGGTCAGCCATGCCCACGCTCCTCGTCCCAAACCAGCCCGCGACGCGCTCTTCGCGCCGCGCGATCGCGTGAGAATAGGGCCGAAGGCGGGCGCGTGTCGTCCCCGCGGTGGCTCAGCGAACGGCCGCGTACACCGCGTTCTGCGCCGCATCGATCGGCTGCGTCGGCAGGCCCCAGACGCCGGTGAGGTAGATGAAGACGAGGTCGTGCGCGGGATCGATCCAGAGGCGCGTCCCTGACATCCCGCCATGTCCGAATGCCGACGCCGACGCCGGCGATGCCGCGCCGGGCTTCCCCCAGCCGATGGCGTAGTGATCGTCCGCCAGCGGGTCGCCGGCCGCTCCGAGACCATCGACGGTGACCTCGCGCGTTGCCAGGTCCACGAACGCAGGCGCCAGCACCCGCACGCCCTCCAGCTCGCCGCCGCCCAGCATCGCGCGGCCGAAGCGGAGCAGGTCCGCCGCCGAGCTCCACAGCCCGCCACCGGCCATGCGCAGCCCGATATAGCCGCGCACCATCAGCGACGCCATGGCGGGATCCAGGAGCTGCGGTCCCGGCGCTCCGCCCCAGCCGCCCACGGCCACCGGCGCCATCCGTGCCGCGAGATCCGGCCGCGGGTCGAAGCGCGTGTCGGCCATGCCCAGCGGGTCCAGCAACTCGTCGCGCAGCACCTGCTCCAGCGGCGTACCGGTCGCCCGCTCGACGGCCTCGGCCAGCAGCTCGAAGGTGCAGGTCACGTACTTGAACCGGGAGCCCGGGGCGGCTTCCTGTGGCAGGGCAAGTGTGCGGCGGAGGAGCTCGGCGCGGTCGCCGCCCGCCAGCAGCAGCTCCTCGATGTCCACCTCGCCCAGGCCGGTGGTGTGCGTCAGGACGTGCCAGGCGGTGATCGGGGGGCGGCCGGGAGTGTCCAGCTCCGGCAGCCAGGTAGACAGCGGCGCGGTCAGTGAGAAGCGCCCGTCCCCGACCAGCCGTATGACCGCGGTGGTGACGATCGGCTTGGTGATCGACGCCAGCAGGCAGACGGCTCCGACGCCGAGCGGCGCGCCATCCTTCGGCGAGACGGCCTCGAGGCGGATCGTTCCAGCGGTGTTGGCGACGCCGAGGATGACGAAGGGGACGACGCCGTCCTCCACCTGGCGCGCGGCGAGGGCGAAGGCGCGGTCGAGGGCGACGGTGTCGAGACGGTGGGCGGGCATGAGGCAACGATACGCCGCGGCGGACGGACCACGCAGCCGCCGGGTGGGCCACGCTGCCGCCAACGCCGAGCCGCGCTCGAAATCGGCTATCAGGCGGGGACAGGTTTCAGCCCGGCGCGGTAGCATGCGGATGTGACCGACGCCGCCTCCGCCTCCGCCTCCGCCCCCCTCGCCCAGGCGACATCGCGCCCGGCCTCGCCCATCGCCGAGGAGATCCGCCTCGAGCTTGCCAATGCCTGGGGTGAGATGGGCGCCGCGTGGGGCGTCGCGCCGGCGATCGCGCGCGTGCACGCCTACCTGATGGCCCGCCAGGAGCCGCTCACCGAGCGCGAGGTCCGCGAGGCCCTGGGCCTGAGCCACCGGGCCGCCAGCCTGGCCCTTGCCGAAGCCGAGGCGTGGGGCCTGGTCGAGCGCGTTGCGGAACCTCGTCGGGTTGGACGGCGCGGACCCGCCGGCACCGCCTACATGGCCGTGGGCGACCACTGGCGCTGGTTCGGCCGCGTCGTCGCGGAGCGGAAGGTTCGCGAAGGCGACCCCATCGTCGTGGTGCTGGAGTCGACGCTCGCGGACACGAACGCCGCCCTAGCGCTGCACCCCGGCGAGGCGGAGCTTGTCCGCCTCCGCGAGTGGCTGGCGACGTTCCTGGTCTTCGTCCGCCTGTTCGACCGCGCCGTGGGGTTGGTCTCGCGCCTCGAGCCCACGGAGCTGGAGCGGGCGCTGCGCCTCCTGGGCGAGGTCCCCGACGACACGATCCTGCGCCTGATCAGCCTCCTGGACGGGCTCCCGGACGATGATGTCCTGGGCCTGGTCGAGGCGCTCAGCCGCCTCTCGCCCAACTCCGCCCGGCGCGCGACCACGCTGATGTCGAGGGTCGTGCGCACGCTGGTGCGCTAGTCAGCCGGGTGCGCGCCCTGGCCCGCGTGCCCTCCGAGCCCGCATGCCCGCGTGAGTTCACTCCGCGTGAACAACCTCCCGGTATCCGGGCCCATTTGCCCCGTGTCCACGCCACCCGGGAGCCGGTTCCGCAGCGGCCACGCACGATCGAACCGGCGGCGGCCTCACCCGAGCCCCGAACGATGACGCTGGGGGGAGCCCAAGAGAGCCGCAATCCCCGTGGCGGGACCTGCGTTCACTCACAGTGAACATTCGCGCGTCCGTTGCGGCGCGCCGACACGGCGACGGTGGACAGGCGCGTGGCGCCTCGTACTGGGCCCTCCCGGGCGCCCGTGCGATAATACGACGGTGACGTCGGACCCAACCGGTTCGAACGGGCGACGACCCCGGGGCCAGCCGGCCGGCCGACCACTCACGTGTCTCGGAGAGCCCAACCTGCCATGACCGAAACCTCTACCTGGGCCACCAAGAAGGGCCTCGCCCAGATGCTCAAGGGCGGCGTCATCATGGACGTCGTCACCCCGGAGCACGCCGCCATCGCCGAGGAAGCCGGCGCCGTCGCCGTGATGGCGCTCGAGCGTGTCCCGGCCGATATCCGCGCCACCGGTGGCGTCGCCCGCATGTCCGACCCCTCGATGATCGAGGGGATCATGGCCGCGGTGTCGATCCCGGTCATGGCCAAGGCCCGCATCGGCCACTTCGTCGAGGCCCAGGTGCTGGAAGCGCTGGGCGTGGACTACATCGACGAGTCCGAGGTGCTGACCCCGGCCGACGAGCGGAACCACATCGACAAGCACGCGTTCAAGGTCCCGTTCGTCTGCGGCTGCCGGAACCTCGGCGAGGCTCTGCGCCGGATCAACGAGGGCGCGGCCATGATGCGCACGAAGGGCGAGGCCGGCACCGGCAACATCGTCGAGGCCGTCCACCAGCTGCGCGACGTCCTTGCCGAGATCCGCCGCCTCCAGGGCATGCGCGAGGACGAGCTGTTCGTCGCCGCCAAGGAGCTGCAGGCCCCGTACGACCTGGTCAAGCAGGTGGCGGCCGACGGCCGGATGCCCGTCGTCAACTTCGTCGCCGGCGGGATCTCCACCCCGTCAGACGCGGCGCTGGTGATGCAGCTGGGCGCCGAGGGCGTGTTCGTGGGCTCCGGGATCTTCAAGAGCGAGGACCCGGCGCGCATGGCGAATGCCATCGTCCAGGCCACGACCCATTTCCAGGACGCCCGGATCATCGCCGAGGTCTCCAAGGGTCTCGGCGCGCCGATGCGCGGCATCGCCATGGAAGCCATCCCGGACAACGAGCGCCTCGCGGTCCGCGGCTGGTAGGGGGCCGCGTCGGCAGAGCGCCGGCAGAATGAGGCCGGCCGGATGAAGATCGGGGTGCTGGCCCTGCAGGGGGCCTTCGCGGAGCATGTCACCGTCCTGCGCGCCATCGGCGTGGAGGCGGTCGAGGTGCGCCTGCCGGAGCACCTTGACGACGTGGCCGGGCTCATCCTGCCCGGCGGCGAGAGCACGACCATGCGCCGCCTCATCGACCGCTGGGGCATGCGCGGGCCGATCCTGGAGCTGGCCGCGAGCGGCGCGCCGCTGTTCGGGACGTGTGCCGGGATGATCGTGCTGGCCAGGGAGATCACCGGCGATGAGGAGCCTATCCTGCCGCTGCTGGACGTGACGGTCACGCGCAACGCCTTCGGGCGCCAGCTGGACTCGTTCGAGACTGAGCTCCCGGTCCCGCTGCTGGGCGCGCTGCCGGTGCACGCGGTGTTCATCCGGGCACCCGTGATCGAGCGCGTCGGGCCCGACGTGGACGCGCTGGCGAAGCTGCCGGACGGGCGCATCGTCGCCGTGCGGGAGCGGAACATCATCGCGACCTCGTTCCACCCGGAGCTCGCGGGCGAGACACGGTTCCACCGCCTGGTCGCCATGCTGGCATCGGAGCATGCTGACCCGGGCGAGGGCAGCGGCCGCCGGCCGCACCCGACCCGGCGCACCCAGCAGGGACGGTGAGGCGACCATGGCGCGAAGCACGGGCAAGGTGCGAGCGGCCCGGCTGACGGACCTGGCCGCGCTCGGCGAGCTCAGCAGGCTCGCCCAGGGCGGCGACGAAGGGATGCGGTCGCTGGGCCTCCCGGTGTCCGGCCCGCCGATCGGCATGTTCAGCCTGTTCCGACTGCCGCTGGGCGCGTTCCAGCCGCACGACGTGCTCTACGTCTTCGATCGCGACAGCCACATCGCCGGGCTCCTCCGCGTGGAGCGCGAGAGCCAGAGGGACGAGTGGACGGTGGTGGAGCTGGACGCGGTGGACGGCCTCGACGCGGGCGACGTGCGCTTCCGCCTGGTCCAGCACCTGCTCCGCGACGGTGCGAAGCGCGGGGCGGTCCGCTTCCACGTGGCCTGCGCGGACGCCGACGACAACGTGGAGCTGTTCATGCAGGCCGGGTTTGCCCGGTACGGTGACGAGCGGGTGCTGTTCCGCCCGGCCGCCCAGCCCCTCCCCGCGGCGATGGCAGACGACGAGGCTCGCCAGGCGGGGATCCGGACGGCCGTGGCCCAGGACGCGGTCGCGCTCTCGCGCCTCTATGCCGCCGTCACACCGGCGCCGGTCCAGCGCCTCGAGGACGTCCGGATGGCTGACTGGGAGCGCCAGGGACGCGAGCGGCGGGTGCCCCGGTCCTCCCTCGCTCCGATCCTGCGCTTCGCGGACGTGGAGGGGTACGTGCAGGAGGCCCCGGGCGGCGGACGCGACGGGACCCAGCTGGACGCGCTGGTCCAGGTGGGCGTCGCCAAGGAGGACCAGCCGCACTACCTCAAGGTGCTGGCGCGCCCGGAGGCGGACGTGGCGCCCCTGATCCGGTATGCGCTGGGCGTCATCTGTGCCAGGGCGGACGCGACGTCCCTGCGCGGGCGGGGCGTGCTGGCGCCCGTGCGAACCTACGAGTCGCCGATCGACCGGCGCCTGGAGGAGGAGGGCTTCGAGGCCATCGCCACCGTCACGCTCCTCATGAAGGAAACCCTGGTCCGCGTCGAGGAGCCGCGCCTCGTGCCGGCTGGCGTCCGGTAGCGGATCACAAGGAGGGCAGGCCAGCGTGGGATCCGTGGACCCGCACCGGGAGACGATCGACGACCTGGACGTGCTCCTGGCGGCACTGCCGCCGGAGATCGTGGCAGCCGTCAACGCACTCCCCGATCGCGAGACGCTGATCGAGGTCGTCCTCGACCTGGGCCGGCGACCCGAAGCCCGCTACCCGGCGAGCGAGGTAACCCTCCTCGACCGCGAGATCTCGGACGCAGACCTCCAGTACGTCGTGGACCACATCGGCCTGTTCGGTGACGACAACCGCGCGGGCATCGAGCGCACGCTCCACCGGATCAGTGCGATCCGGAACCGCAGCGGCAAGGTCGTCGGGCTGACCTGCCGTATCGGGCGCGCGGTCTACGGGACGATCGAGATCATCACGGACTTCGTGGAGAGCGGGAAGTCGATCCTGATCATGGGCCGGCCGGGCATCGGCAAGACGACGATGCTGCGCGAGGCCGCCCGCGTGCTCGCCGACGAGCAGGGCAAGCGCGTGGTCGTGGTGGACACCTCGAACGAGATCGCCGGCGACGGCGACATCCCGCACCCGGCGATTGGCAAGGCGCGGCGGATGCAGGTGCGGACGCCCAGCCTCCAGCACCAGGTGATGATCGAGGCGGTGGAGAACCACATGCCCCAGGTCATCGTCATCGACGAGATCGGGACGGAGCTGGAGGCGCAGGCCGCCCGCACGATCGCCGAGCGGGGCGTGCAGCTGATTGGCACCGCGCACGGCAACAACCTCGACAACCTGATGCTCAACCCCACGCTCTCGGACCTGATCGGCGGGATCCAGAGCGTGACCCTGGGCGACGACGAGGCGCGCCGGCGCCGCTCGCAGAAGAGCGTGCTGGAGCGCAAGGCCCCGCCGACGTTCGACGTGATCGTGGAGATCCAGGACCGCGAGAAGGTGCTCGTCCACTCGGACGTCGCGCAGACCGTGGACTCGATGCTGCTGGGCGATCCGGTGGCGGCAGAGCTCCGCTGGCGCGACGAGGAGGGCGTGCACCGCTCCCAGTCGCGGCCGAAGCCATCCGCTCGGGAAGCCGTTGGCGGGGGCGCGGACCGGTTCAGCGGGCTCACGGGATCCGGCGCGGGCGCCTGGGGCCGCGAGCCGGGCTGGCGCGGGGCGTCGACGTATCGGACCGGCGGATATGCCGGCGAGGATCGCGGCCCGGCCGCGGCACGGCCTGGGTATCGGCCCGGGCAGTCCGGTGGCTGGCGCGCCACACGGGGCGGCTCGTCCGACCGGGGTGGCGATCGCGGCGGTGATCGCGGGGCGCGCAGCCCGGAGGGGGACCGATCGGGCACCCTGAGCGTGCTCCCGGGCGAGCGGTTCGCCGGGCGGCCCGGCTGGTCGCCCGCGCCGGGTTCGGCACCCGCGCCGGGCCGGTTGCCGGTGCCTCGATCGTCGCTCGTGGCCGGTGGGCCGTTCATCGCGGGGGAGATCGCGGATCGCGGGCCGCTGGAGCGGGCCGAGGCAGCGGCCGCGGCCGCCGAGGTCCGGGCCCGTGACGCGCGGGAGCTGGCGCGCCAGAAGGCGTGGCGGGACCAGGCCGCGCGGGCGCTCAACACGCTGCGCGAGGACGAGGGCACGCGGCCGGTCAACGCCGCGGAGCTCGAGGCCGCGGAGGAGAAGCGGATCGCCCGGATGGTGCCCGGCGAGACGGGGTCCGCGTCCGCGTCGGCATTCGGGGCCGGCCCCAATGGAGGTCTCGACAGTCACCTTGACGACGACGAGGACGACGAGGACGACGAGGCGTCGTTCGGGTCCGGGGCGCTGTCCGTCGAGGGCGGCCTCCTGCCCACGCTGCGCGTCTTCCCGCACGGGATCAGCCGCAAGCGCCTGGAGCAGGCGATCAGGGACCTGCAGCTGCCGGTGGTGATCGCGCGCGCGCCGGACGAGGCGGATGTGGCCATGACCCTGCGCAGCGAGTACCGCCAGAAGCCTCCGGCGCTGCGCGAGGCGGAGGACCGGGGGATCCCGATCTACGTTCTCAAGGCGAGCACCATCGCACAGATGCAGGCGTCGCTGACGTCCGTGTTCGCGCTGGAGGTGGACCCGCGCGAGGCGGCCCTGCACGAGACGGAGCAGGCGATCGGGCTGGTGATCAAGGAGCAGGAGCCGGTGGAGCTGGCGCCGCAGAACGCGTACATCCGCCGCCTGCAGCACCAGATGGCCGAACGGGCGAACCTGGTCTCGCGGTCCCGCGGCCGCGAGCCGTACCGGCGTGTCCGGCTGTACCCCGACGCCGCGAGGCCAGCCTGGCGGTAGTGCCCGGCCGGCCGGGCAACGTCGGCCACGATCGAATTCGCCGCGTCGTCGGCGGGCATTGCGCGGCCTCCGCCAACGCGTCGGCTTCCCCGCCGCGCCCGGGTTCGTGCACCTGCAGATCGTTCCAACCATGCGGAACGATCGCGCGCGATGCGGAACTACCCGCGCGGCGCCGAGGCCCTGTTGTCCCCGACCGCGATCGTTCCGCATGCGTGGAACTACCCACTCGGTCGCCCGGTGGGCCGCCGCCCGGCCGCCGTATCGGGCGGCGGGCGTCGTATCCTCCAAGCAATGACTTCCTCCCGCGTCGCCGCGACCGATGGTGCCCTGATCCCCGGCATCCCCGGTCACCCGGAGTTGACGCCCACGCCCCCGACCGGCCTGGACGAGGCGGAGGTGCTGCGCCGTCGGGCGGCGGGTCTGGGCAACACGCCGCCCCCGCCCACCACCCGCACGTACGTGCAGATCATCCGCGAGAACACCTTCACGTTCGTCAACAACATCCTGTTCGCGCTGGGCCTGGCCCTGGTGCTGGTCGGGCGGCCCATGGACGCGCTCGTGTCCCTGGTCGTCATCTCGACCAACGTGCTCGTGGGGATCGTCCAGGAGATCCGGGCCAAGCGGACCCTGGACCGGATCGCCCTCCTGACGCGCCCCACGGCGGCGGCCGTCAGGAACGGTGAGCTGGTGCAGGTCTCGCCGGACGACCTCGTGCTCGGCGACCTGATCGCGCTCGAGGCCGGCGACCAGGTGGTCCTGGATGGCCGCATGGTGACGGGCGCCGCCGGTCTGGACGAGAGCCAGCTGACGGGCGAGTCCGACGTCGTCCGCAAGCGCCCCGGCGACGAGGTCTTCAGCGGCTCGTTCGCGACCACGGGATCCGCCCGGTACGTGGCGGAGAAGGTGCAGAACGCCAGCTTCGCGAACCTGATCACTGCCGGGGCCCGCTCCTTTCGCCGGGTCATCACCCCGCTCCAGGCCGAGATCAACCTCGTCATCCGCGTGGTCCTCGGGATCGTCCTGTACCTCGAGGTCCTGCTCGTCGTCCGCGGCCTGGTGCAGTCCGCCATCCTGGGGGACGTGGTGGCGAACGCCACCCTGTTGGCCGGTCTCGTCCCGAACGGCCTGTTCGTCTCGATCGCCGTCGCCTACGCCCTCGGAGCGGTCCGGATCATCCGGTTCGGCGCCTTGGTCCAGCAGTCGAACGCCATCGAAAGCCTCAGCCACGTTGACGTGCTGTGCCTGGACAAGACCGGGACGCTGACCGCGAACAGGCTGTCCGTCGAAGCCGTGGCCGGCCTCGGTGGCGCAGCCGAGGACGAGGTGATCGCGGCCGTCGCCGCACTGGCGGCCAGCGCGACCGCCCGCAACCAGACGAGCGGTGCCATCGCCGCCCGCTGGCCGGTAGCGCCCCGCCCGCTCGCCGGGGAGGTGCCCTTCTCGTCCGCCCGCAAGTGGAGCGCTTGTGCATTCGAGCCCGCTGCAGCCGGCGCGCCCGGCGGGGATCTCGCGCCCGAAGGGCAGGACCCACATGACGGAGATGACCTCGGCGCTGCCGGGCTGCCGGGCATCGTCGCGTTCGGCGCCGCCACGTTCCTGCACCCGTACCTGGCCCAGGGCCCGGACGGCGAGGCGGAGGCCTGGGAGGAGCTCCGGGAGCAGACCGCCCGCTGGACCGCCAGTGGCCTGCGCGTCCTGCTCGTCGCCACGCACCCGGACCCCGCCGCGCTGCCCGACGTCGGGGACGACGATTCGAAGGCCACCCTCCCGCACGGGATGCGCGCGCTGGGCCTGGTTTCCCTGGCCGACGAGCTGCGCGACGAAGCCGCCGCCACGCTGCGCTCGTTCATGGACAGCGGCGTCGCCGTGAAGATCATCTCCGGCGACGACCCGGAGACGGTGGTCGCCCTCGCCCGCCAGGCCGGCCTGGGACCCGAGATCCCCTCCCTCTCCGGTCCCGAGCTGGAGGCAATGGACGACGCGTCCCTCGTCACGGCCGCCGACCACACCGTGGTGTTCGGCCGGATCACGCCCGCGCAGAAGGAGCGGCTCGTGGACGCGCTGCGGGCCGGCGGCCACTACGTGGCGATGATCGGCGACGGCGTGAATGACGTCCTCTCGCTCAAGAAGGCCAACCTGGCGATCGCGATGGGCAGCGGCAGCCAGGCGACGCGCGGGGTGGCCGACCTCGTGCTGATGGGGGACTCCTTCGCGGCCGTGGCCCAGGCCGTGGGCGAGGGCCAGCGGATCCTCAACGGGATGCAGGACATCCTCAAGCTGTTCATGACCCGGATCGCGACGGTGGGGCTGGTCGTCGTGAGCTCGCTGGTCGTGGTCGCGTTCCCGATCGAGCTGCGCAACGCCTCCGCGCTCACCGTGTTCACGGTGGGCATCCCGAGCGCGCTGCTCGCGGTCTGGGCCCAACCCGGGCGGCGGGTGCGCGACAGCCTCGGCCGAACGCTCGCACGCTTCGTGGTCCCGGCGGCGGTCGTCTCCAGCCTCGTCGGGCTGATCGTGTTCTACGGCGTGTTCGCCCTGTACGCCCCGGACGCGTCCAACGCCGGTGCGGCCGGCCGGGACGCACGGACCGCGCTGACCTC
>Ga0209014_10000864_pt1 | contig 17900 bp, 17 predicted proteins | sample BarGraNGADG00212_FD_184491 | JGI IMG/M metagenome (GOLD analysis project Ga0209014, IMG submission 184491) | Arctic peat soil microbial communities from Barrow, Alaska - Barrow Graham LP Ref core NGADG0002-212 (SPAdes) (version 2) | ecosystem: Environmental > Terrestrial > Soil > Wetlands >...
GGCCTTTCAAGTGGGCCGGGAGGCGTGCCGCGGATGGACCGGTCCCAGTTGGGCATTAGTAAGACGGAATATGTTGGGGCAACCTGTAATAATTGATGTCAAGATTAATTAAGGGCGGGATGCATCATTTGGGTTAATAACTTCAAAACCTGATTGTTGCCAGAACATCCATTAAGAGCGGCCTCAAGGTCGCTCTTTTATTTGCCAATCTTCCTACTCCCATTCTCTAATCCCTTATCTTGTGGTTAAATTCACCTGTATGGATGCCAAAACTCTGCACGTCCTTGAATATTCCAAAATTCTCGACCGCCTGGCAGGTTTTTGCGATTTTTCCGCCTCGGCTGACCTGGCACGCAGTCTCCAGCCGACACCCGATTACGACCTGGCTGTTATCCGCCAGGCGGAGACTAGCGAGGCGCGCACGTTGCTTGCCACGACCGATATGACCATCGGCGGTGCGCACGACATCCGCCAACAGGTGGACCTGGCCGCGCACGGCGGCGTGCTCGACCCAAAAGAAATGCTGGATGTGCAAGCCACCCTGGTCTCGATGCGCGACCTCCAGCGTTTCTTCAGCAAACAAGCAAAAACATACCCACACCTGGCCGACATCGCTTCCCGCCTGCCGGCGCCCACGGAGTTGATCGGAGCCATTTCGCGCTGCATCACCGATAACGCTGAGGTCGCAGACGGTGCTTCTCCCAAATTGTACGATCTCCGCCGCCAGGTGCGCATCGCCCACGACCGGTTGATGACCCGCCTGCAGAGTTACCTGACAGACTCCTCCACTGCTTCCAAGCTGCAGGATGCGGTGATCACCCAACGCGACGGACGCTATGTGATCCCACTGCGGGCAGAGTTTAAAGGACAGGTTAAAGCCATCGTCCACGACCAATCGTCCACCGGGGCCACCCTTTTCGTCGAACCACTGGCAGTGGTCGAACTTAACAACGCCTTCCGCGAAGCCCAGATCGCTGAACGTGACGAAGTCCGCAGGGTTCTGGCGGAGCTTTCAGCGCAGGTCGGAGATCTGGCGGGAGAGATCGGTCCGGGTGTAAGCGCGTTGGCCGAACTTGACCTGGATTTTGCAAAGGCGAAATATGCAGAGGAACTGCACGCCTCGAAACCAACCCTGCTGGATTCCTCAAGTGTTAAACGTCGGAAGGACCATCTCATAGTCGGTCGTCCCTCCGATGCTGCAGGAGGCAAAGGTCCTGCAGCGGATATTCCCACGATTAGACTGATCAACGCCAGGCATCCCCTGCTCGAGCCTGGATCGGTTGTGCCTATCACGATTGATGCCGTCCCCGGGACCTATGCACTGGTCATCACCGGCCCGAACACGGGCGGAAAGACTGTCACGCTCAAGACCGTGGGTCTGCTGGTTGCCATGGCGCAAAGCGGGCTCCACATCCCGGCCCAGTCCGGCTCGGAGCTGCCCTGTTTCCAGGCCATCTATGCTGACATAGGCGACGAGCAATCCATCGAGCAATCGCTGTCCACTTTCTCCGGTCACATCACCAACATTGTCCATATCCTTAAAAAAGCGGATCAACGCGCCCTGGTCATCCTGGACGAACTCGGGGCTGGCACAGACCCGCAGGAAGGCGCCGCGCTGGCACGCGCAATCCTGTCAGCCCTGCTCTCACAAGGCATCACCACATTCGTGGCCACGCATTATCCAGAACTGAAAACTTTCGCACACACCACCCCGGGCGTGGTCAACGCCTCGCTGGAGTTCAACGTCCAGACCCTGCGTCCCACCTTCAAACTGACCATCGGGTTGCCGGGACGGTCGAATGCGCTTGCCATTGCCCAGCGGCTGGGACTTCCCCAGGAGATCATCGATGCTGCAAAAAGTGAAATCAACCCCGACGACCTGCGGGCTGACAAGCTGATCGGCGACATCCACCGTCAACGAAAGATCGCCTTCAAGGAAAGTGAAAAGGCGGGTAAAGCCCGCTCCGAGGCGCGCCGGCTGGAACACGACCTGGCTGAGCGTTTGGAAAAAATCGAGGACGAGCGTCAAAAAATTCTTGAACAGGCGCGCGCCGAGGGCGAACTGGAAGTGGAGGTGTTCAAGGCGCAGTTGAAATCTCTCAAGGTGGAATTAAAGCGAGCCCGCCAGCCGCTGGACTCGCTCCAGGAGATCGAAGAGAAGGTTGAAATTGTAGAGGAAAAAATCCAGAGCCCTGTAAAGCGTCACACAGCGAAGGTGGAACGGCCCACCTCACACGGTCCTCTTAAAGTTGGCGAGAAGGTTCTTCTTAAAAAACTGGGCAATGAAGGGACCATCATATCGCTTGACGAAGATGAAGCGGAAATCCAGGCCGGTCCGCTGCGCATGCGCGTCCCCTTGGATGAGATAAAGCGAAAGAAAGAATCCCTGGACCTGGAACCCGAGAGGGACGAAAAAGTTAAAATTCCAAAAACCGTTGCGGGGTCCATTGCGGACAACCGCCGCCAGCACTCGGTACTGGCGGCCTCCCCCGGGATCGAGCTTGACCTGCGCGGCCAGCGCGCCGAGGATGCCCTGGATATGCTCGAACGCTACATCGAAAAGGCTTATATGACCGGGTTACCCTATGTGCGCATCATCCACGGCAAAGGGACCGGGAAACTCCGGCAGGAGGTGCGGGCGGCGCTCAAGGAACATCCGCACGTGTTTTCTTTTGAAGAAGGCGGGGATAAGGAAGGCGGAGCCGGGGTGACCGTGGCAAAGCTGGAAAGGGAATAAATTAAAACTCCGGGTTCGAGTAAATTGAACCCGGAGTTCTTTATTATTTCTGCCCTGCCACCCACTCGCGGACATTCGCCTCCAGCACATCCAGGGGGACGGCGCCGCCCAGCAGCACCACGTCGTGAAACTCCCTCAAATTGAAACCTGCCCCCAATTCCTTTTCAGCCAACGCTCTCAGTTCGCGGATCTTCAACTCTCCAAGCTTGTAGGCTAATGCCTGCCCCGGCCAGGCAATGTACCGATCCACTTCATTGGCAATGTTGAGCAGGGTAGATGAAGTATTTTCGGCCATGAAATCGATCGCCTGTTGGCGCGTCCAACCCAGGGCGTGCATGCCCGTGTCCACCACCAGGCGACAGGCGCGCCACATCTCATAGGACAGGCGCCCAAAGTCTGAATATGGGTCCTGGTAGAAACCGACCTCCATCCCCAGCCTTTCTGAATACAGCGCCCAGCCTTCCACAAAAGAGGTAAACCCTGCAAAGCGGCGGAAGTTCGGCAGCTCACCCAATTCTTGTTGGAGGGCGATCTGCAGGTGATGTCCCGGTACCGCCTCGTGCAGGGACAGGGCCTCGATTTCATACAGTGGGCGGCTTCCAAGGTCATAGGTGTTAACGTAATAATTGCCCGCCACGCTGCCATCCCCAGTGCCTGGTTGGTAATACGCGGCGGTCTGACCCGGCGCGCTGAAAGCCGGGATTTCACGGATGCCGTAGGGTAAGCGCGGCAGGGTTTTGAACAACCGTGGCAGTTCCCCTTCCATGCGCTTCAGCACCAGGGCAGTTTTTTCAAGCAGCGCCTGGGGAGTTGTGACATAGAAGCGCGAGTCGCTACGCAGGAACTCGATGAATTGCCGGAAGCTGCCTTCGAAACCTGTCTTGCGGATGACGGAATCCATTTCAGCGCGAATACGTTTAACCTCGGACTGACCAGTGGCATGGATGGCTTCGGGCGAAAGTTCCAGCGTGGTGAAGTAGCGGATGCGGTCCTGGTAAAACGCTCGCCCATCCGGCAGGTCCGATGCGGCGATCCCGGCGCGGGACCCGGGGAAGTATTCTGTTTCGAGGAACTTTAGCAGAGCCTGGTAGGCTGGTACCACCGACCCGCGGATGGCAGTTTGCGCGGCTGCCCTCAACCGCTGCCGGTCCGTACCAGCCACCGCGGCGGGAAATCCTTCAAATGGTTTATAGAAAATACTGCTGACCGGGTCTGCCACGATCTGCACCCGCATGGACTCTTCCACTCCATCGAGTGTGACCCGCGGCGGGATGTAGCCGGTGCGCAGGCCGAGGCGCAGCAAATCAATGCTTTCGTCAAAATAACGGGGCAGCGCTTCCAGCCGGGCAAGGTAATTTTCAAAATCTTTAACTGAACCAAATGGGGTGGACAGGTAAAGGTCCGGGAAATATATATGAAACCCGCCCGCCTTGGAGAGTGGCAGGCGGTAACCATGGAAGTCCAGCCCGGTAATCTCAAAGTCCAGCATGCGGGTAAAGATATTGCAGTTCAGCCGGTCCGCGTAAGGCAGGGTGCGGGAGTCGATCTTCTGCAGGCGCTGGCGAAATTCTGCAAGTTGTGCACGCCAGGAAACGTAATGCTCCTCCCCGGCTGCGGGAAGGAGATCGTTAAAACGATGGTCACCACATGAGGTGGCAAAAAGCGGATCCCAGCGCATCCAGGCTTCCCACTGATCGGTAACCAGCTGGTTGAACGGCGTGGAAGTCCCCCTTCCTGACGTGGGTTCAGAGGCAGCCATCCATAATTCCTTTCAATTACGAATTATTGTTATGAAATCCTGGTCAACAATGGGTCCAGACTTGAGCAAAGCGAAAGATCCGCTTGCGAATATAGAAGGCATCCGGGTCGGCGATTGGACGCTGGATCTTGATTAATTCAACGGCCTCCTGCGGGTTATATCCCAGCGCGATCAGGATGGCTGCTCCCATGGCAACACCGCGGTGGCGCCCCCTGGCACAATGAGCATAAACCTTTCCGCCATCCCGGATCGTCTCGAGGGCGGCGCAGACGCCACGCATTAAGGCTCGCACAGGAATCGGGAAAACCGGGTTATCCAACGTTCGCAGCCATAAGACATCGATGGGCGGTTGATGCAGGTCTTTAAGTGGGCGCCGGTCAAAGCGCATATTGATGACCAGGCGCACCCCCAGTCCACGCAAATAATCATAATCATCGGCGCGCGGAGTATCCCCAATAAAAAGGTTGTCGGTGATTTTGGAAATATCCATAAGCCGTATCTTATCACAATCACATAATCTTTTTCCAGATTATCGGGCGGGGGATTCCCAACACTACTTGCGTTTAATCAAGCTTTATAAAAATTGACATTACCGCTCGATAAATTGCACTTTTGAGGGTATTATCCGGGATTTATGTCAATTCATTACCATACTTACACACTCTCTTCAATTCAAAAAAACCATTCCGTTCAATTATTTTATTGTTCGCGAATTGGTATGGGGGGATAGCAAATTTGAAACGATAAAATGATAAATACAGTTCTTTTTTCCCCCTGCCTGCCGACCAGAACACCTTACTGGGGTTCCCCTGATTTACGCGGCACGAAAAGATAACCAACGCCCCACTGATTCTGGATATATTCGTGATCGTACAGGGCATCGCATAAGATTCTCTTTTTTTTACGCAGGCTGGTAACATGCACTGCCAAGCTTTCCTTGGCCCTCTGGTCATAGCGTCCCCAAAACCTCATCGCCAGCTCCTGGTATGTGGCCGACCTGTCAACGCTGTTGAGCAGGATCTTCAATAGATCCCTTTCGGTTGGGGTCAGTTTTTGTTTTTTGCCCAAAGACAAAATGTATTGCGAATCCAGGTCAATACTCATAACATCATCAGAATATTGAATAGACTTAACCTGTTGCGCCTGTGGAGCCCGGGCCTGCCTGAGTAAAGCCCGGATGCGCGCGTCCAAGACATCGTGCCGGAATGGTTTGGAAAGAAAATCGTCCGCACCCTGGTACAGGCCGCGGATTACGTCATTTTCAGTAGAGAGCGCGGTCAAAATCAGGATAGGCGTATTGGTCATCCGGCGCAGGTTATAGCAGGTATCAAAACCGTCTGTTTCCGGCATCATGATGTCGAGCAGGATGACGTCGGGGTGAGCCTCGTAAGCCACCCTGATCCCATCCGGAGGTGGCTGAAAACACTTCATATCCATCCAGGCGGAATTTTATAGTCAGCATCTGGATGAAATCCAGATCATCATCTATGATTAATATTTTATCCATCGTTATTTACGCTCTTAAAGGGCTCTTCCGACCTCGGGATGGGAAACCAACTGGTACCCGATGCCGCGATTGTTGACAATAAGCGGCATATTCGTGTCATTTTCCTGCAATTTGCGTTTCAATGAAAAAACGATCGTTTTTAGATGAGCGCGGTTTTTAATGGAATCTTCCCCCCACATTTGCATCGTAATTTTCTCATAAGAGACATTGCGAGGCGCATTTTCTGCCAGGATCTCCAGCAAGGTGAACTGGCGCGGGATCAAGCGGATACGCTGCCTGTTCCTGGTAACTTCATGGGCGTCAAAGTCGATTTCGAGGCCGCTGTCGGGGTAAGTGCGGATGTTCGGGCGGCGTGCATAGGCGGGATTTCTCAGCACCCTTTTGATCCTGGCAATCAATTCCGGATTATTGAACGGCTTGGCAATAAAATCTTCTGCGCCAATTTCAAACCCTTTAACGATATTTTCCTGGAAGGGTGCCGCAGACACAAAAATAACCGGGGAACTCGACACCTGGCTTAATCTCCGGAAGGTTTCCCATCCGTCCACATCCGGCATCAACAGGTCCAATAGAATCACGTTGGGATCAATTTCGCGGCACTTTTGAGCTGCGGTCTGAAAATCATGCGCGCCTGCCACATCAAAGTCAGCCTTGCGCAAAACTATTTTCAACATTTCGATAAAATCCACATCGTCATCCACGATAAGGATTTTTGGGCGCTCCCTGTTTTTTGAAAAATCCAGGTCGCTGCCGATCACCTGCAGGGATGTACCCTCGACGGGAACAAGGTAGTTGTTTATCGCCACAGCCTCCATCCTCTCATTCCAGGGAAAATTAATTTCATTTCTAGCTTGTTGCATACCTTTTCACCTGGACGAAATGGGCTTTCATCTAAAAGAATCGACTCTTCCTAATTAAATGATAACCATAAACTAACCTAGCAATTTTATTAGGCTATTATTAAGTTTACTCACACTAACCAAAAAGTCAAGCATTGGATAAAAGCTGTCCCAAAATCACATTAAAAATAGAATTTCCCGGAAATTGACAATCACCCGATTACCTGTCCCTCCTTTAAGGTGAACGCGCCCACATTGAAACCCTCACCCAAAAAGACTGCAAAAGGCTTGCGGGGTAAGCCTGGAATAAGCCATATGCCCGGATTGTAGATGGTAGAATCAAAATTAACAGCCACTCCGGTGGCAGCGTATTCCGTTGATTGTCTTGTGGGTGTCATCCCAAGTTTCATATCCCTTGAATACCAGGAGCCTCCTTGCATTCCATCCTCTACGGCCTTACCTCCGCCCTCACCTGGGGTGCGGCTGATTTCACCGGCGGGATCGCATCCAAGCGTACAAACGTATACGGCGTGGTCATTGGCGCAGAAGGCTTTGGGATGTTCCTGTTCCTGGCTCTTGCGTTTCTCTTCCGGGAGTCCGTACCGTCCTGGGAGACGTGGTTATGGGGAAGCGCTGCCGGGCTGAGCGGTGGGTTCGGCTTGCTGCTCCTGTACAGGGCTTTGTCTGCCGGACGGATGAGCGTGGCTGCCCCGGTCTCCGCCGTAATCGCAGCCATCATCCCGGTGGTGGTCGGCGCATTTTTAGATGGTCTACCGGGAGTGTGGACATTTGCCGGCATTTTGCTGGCACTCGGCGCAGTCTGGTTGATCGCGCACGGTGAAGGCGGCAGGGAAACCGCTGCCATCCGCTTGAATGAAATCACTCTTCCGCTCATCGCCGGAGTGGTTTTTGGCATGTATTTTGTATTCATGCACCAGGCCAGCCGGGAAGCAATCTTTTGGCCAATCGTAGCCTCGCGGCTGGCTTCCATGGTAGGCATCCTGGGATATGCACTGGTCACCCGCCAGCCCTGGAAACCGCTGCGAAAAAACTGGCTGCTGATCGCATTGAGCGGCATACTTGACGCAAGTGGTAACGCCTTTTATGTGCTTGGAGGCCAGTTGGGCCGTCTTGATGTTTCGGCGGTCCTGGGGTCGTTATATCCCGGATCTACAGTCCTGCTGGCTGGCCTTTTTTTACATGAGCGCCTCAACCGCCTGCAACTGGCGGGCATCCTGGCTGCCCTGACTGCCATTGTGCTGATGACGGTGTAACGGGGTTAAGCTTCTCGAGGAGAACATCCATGAACAACATCCAGGTCTTCCCAGTCCGCTCCGCCCGCGAGCGGCGTCTCTTCCTGACCTTCCCCTGGCATATCTACAAAGGCGACCCGTTGTGGGTGCCGCCCCTGCTTTCCGAGCGTGCCAAAACAATCGACCCCCAGCGCGGATTATTTTTCAAGGATGGCTATGCCGAGTTATTTATCGCCCGGCGGAATGGTAAACCAGCCGGAACCATTGTTTGTGCCGAGGACAAGAACAACACCCGCGCCAGGGGTTTTGGGGAATGCATGGTCGGTTTCTTCGAATGCGTTGACGATTACGCCGTGGCGGAAGCATTATTCGATCAGGTAATGGTTTGGGCGGGAGACCATGGACTTGTCAGCCTTTACGGGACCTTCAATTTGGACCGGGAAGACTCACGCGGCATCCTCATCGAGGGGCGCGACCGTCCGCCAACCTCATACTGCGGTCACAACCCGCCTTATTATCAGGCATTTTTTGAGCGGTTTGGTTTCCAAAAATCCGGGGAAGATGGACTGGCGTATGCGATCGATATAAACCTGGATAACCCTGAAATCCAGCACTTGATGCGCCTGGCTGATAAAATCCGGCAGCGAAGAAAAATCACAGTACGCAGCGGCAACCTCAAGAATATCGACAGGGAAATTGACAATATCCTGGAACTCCAAAACCGCGGCCTGGCGCATTTCGCCGACTATACCCCCTACACTCGCAACGATATCGAAGCCATGATTCTACCGATGGTCGATATCGTCGACCCAGAGCTGATCTTATTCGCCGAGTTGGACGGTAAAGTGATCGGCTGGTTCCCGGGTGTTCCCAACATGAACGAAGTTCTCATCCACCTCAACGGCCTGCGGCATCCATGGGACTACCTGCGCCTGGCAAAATATGCACGCCGAAAGCCGAAGTGCCTGGCAATTAAAAGTATCGCCGTGGTTCCCGAGCATTGGGATACCGGCGCGGGCGTGCTTTTGTTTGACGAGATGGCACGGCGTGCCTCCGCCAAGGGATACCAATGGGCAGACCTATCCCTGACCGGCGATGAAAATCCCGATACCTTCCCGCTGGCGCACCGCATGGGCGCGAAAATTTACAAGCGTTACCGCTTCTATAAAAAACAATTGGTGACCATGTAGCTTTGGGGAAAACAGTGGAGGAGCTACGACCTTGCTCCACCACCAAAGATATCAATTTTACCAGCCGCGGGTTGATTGCATGCCCGTCCTTTATGAAGCTCATACCAAAACCTCATTTCTGGTTGGTGCCAGCCGTGCCGTTCTAAACTTGGGAAATGGATTGGTTTAAGCTTGTAGCTCGGGGATAGCTATTTATCATCTTTCAGTAATTTGTCCATATCGACATCGTAATCCCCCCATTTACTGCCGCTTGCAGTGGAAAAAATCATCTGGTTGATAATCTCCGATTGTGCTTTAGCCTTTTGGACATCTGCCCGACGCTCTTCGGCTGCCTCGGATGATGTGCTTTCCCCGGGCGCCACTGCCAGGATGCGCACCTCGATCAGGTCGCCCGCCTGGTATGGGATCGTCTCCCCGGCAGAGTGACCCTGGAGAGCACGTCCCAGGGGGGTATTCTCATCAAGCAAACCACTTTTAAAATCAGCCTGTTTTGCAGTGACAATCGTGAATTCGCGCCGCTCAACCGCCGCGGAGGTATCCACCAATTCCACCAGGACGCGGCAGTGGAGGGATATATGGGGAAATTTTCCATTCGGTTCCATACACCCATCATACCAAAGATTTGATGAGGATTCCGGCATTACCAAAAAAACGTCTTTGTCGAGTTGATGTCAACCAGGGACCCGGCAGGTGCCTACCCGCCTGGTCGTGCGTTGCCTGCCCAGGGGGAAACCTCGACACTTTGCCATCTTTTCTCCACAATTTCTCCACAAATTTACGGTATCGTTTGCCATAACGAAAATGCGTCAATCAAGGAGACCTGAAATGAGTAAAAATCAAAAAACATGGATCATTAGCGGAGTGTCGGTCGTGGTAGTCATCGCATTGGTGCTCGTCGTGATGAGCGTACGCGGTCAAACCACCAATAACACAGCCGCGTATCAGACAACCACGGTCCAGCTCGGGACGCTCACCTCCACCGTGGAGGGCGCGGGGACCGTGGCATCCACTCAATCAGCCAACCTGTCCTGGTCAACCGGCGGGCAGGTGGGAACTGTGACGGGACAAATCGGCACCCAGGTAAAGGCTGGGGATATTCTTGCCACCCTGGTCCGTGACTCTCTTTCCCAAAGTACCCTTCAATCCAACCTTGTCTCAGCACAAGAAAACCTGGATCAACTCACCTCACCTTCCGCCATAGCATCAGCTCAGGCGGCCGTGGCAACAGATGAACAAACACTCTCCACCGCCCAGATGAACACGAGCAATTTGAACTATCACAACCCGTCAGCAATCGCCAATGCTCTAGCCGCGGTAACGCTGGCAAAAATAAATTTGGATACTGCAACAGCCAATTACAATTCTTTAAACTTGCCGGCAGACGACCCGGCCAAGGCTTTGGCTTACCAGACCATGTATGGTGCACAACAAAAATACAACAATACTGTCTATACCTACAACGCTCTTTCCGGTAATGCAAGTCAGACATCGATTGACACAGCCAATGCCGCCCTGGCACTGGCAAAAGCAAATCTGGCACAAGACCAGAACTATCTGGCCGCTCTTACCGGAGGAACAGTTCCCGCAGATGCCACCGGGGCAGCCTTACTTAAGCTTGAGCAAGCCAAGTTGGCCGTCCAGACCGCCGAAGAGAACCTGGCTGAAAATTCACTCATTGCCCCATTTAATGGAACCGTCACCCAGGCAAATGCAGTTTCAGGGGATATTATCTCATCGGGTGAGCAGATCTTCCGAATTGACAACCTTTCAAGCCTCGTTGTGGCTGTCCAGGTCACGGAGATTGACATCAACACCATCAAGAACGGGCAGCCCGCCACCCTCACCTTTAATGCAATTCCCAATAAAACATATAAAGGAACGGTCATCCAGTCAGCGCTGGCCGGGACCGTTGGCAATAACAGCACGACTTTTTCCGTCAGCGTGCAGATCACCAATGCCGATGCCCTGATCAAACCAGGCATGGCAGCCAACGTCACCATTACCACCAACGAGGTTGCCAATGCCTTGCTGGTGCCCAGCACATCCATATTCACCGATTCTTCCGGGCAGCAGTATGTATACCTGGTCCAAAATGGTACTCCAACCACTGTACCCGTCACGATTGGCGCGGTCTCGGATACCACCACCCAGATCACGGGAAACTCATTGCAGGCGGGTGATACGATCGTCCTCAGCTTCGCCAGCACCTCAACCACCAGTGGTGGTGGCGGGTTCGGGTTTGGGCTGGGCGGGATCGTTGGCGGCGGTGGCAATCGAGTTCAAGCTCAGGCAACTCCTTAGGACGGGAGGCTGAAATGGAAGATACAGTAATCCGGGCCGAAAGTCTGACCAAGTATTATCGCATGGGTGAAGTTGAAGTACAGGCTTTGCGAGGGGTATCCATTTTGGTAAAACGCGGCGAAGCAGTGGCAATCATGGGACCTTCCGGCTCCGGCAAGACCACCCTGATGAACATCCTGGGCTGCCTCGACAGGCCAACCGGTGGAGATTACATCCTGGATGGCGAAAAGGTTTCGGGCTTGAATGACGACAAGCTGGCTGGCATCCGGAACCGCAAGATCGGTTTTGTGTTCCAGTCCTTTAACCTTTTGCAGCGCACGTCCGCGCTTGCCAATGTCGAACTCCCAATGAGTTATTCCGACTCGGCGAACGATGGCAGGGACCGGGCGGTGGCAGCTCTACGGGCGGTTGGTCTTGAAAGCCGTATGAAACACCGTCCTACAGAACTCTCGGGCGGGGAGCAGCAGCGGGTGGCGATTGCCCGGGCGCTGGTCAATGAACCAGCAATCCTGATGGCCGATGAACCCACCGGCAACCTGGACTCCAAAGTGGGCCAGGAAATCATGGACCTTCTGCTTACACTCAATCGCGAGCGCAATACCACTCTGGTGATCATCACACATGACCAGAGAATTGCCGCCCAGACACAGCGCACGATAAGAATTCGCGACGGAATGGTCGAGGAGATGGTCCAATGAAAATCACACGGGTAATTCGTGAAACCTTCACAAGTTTGAACGCCAATAAACTGCGCACCGGGCTCACGGTGCTGGGCATCGTGATCGGCGTGGCGGCAGTGATCGCCATGCTTTCGGTCGGGCAGGGCGCCCAGAACTCCATCACATCCCAGATCAACAGCATCGGTACGAATGTCCTGTTTGTCTCCGCGGGATCTCGGGCGCGCTTCGCCGGCGGCGGAGTCAATGTTATTCGGAATGTTCGTCCATTAACGCTGGCGGATGCACAAGCAATTGCCAACCCGCTCCAAGCTCCGGCGGTCCAGGCGGTGGCTCCCATCCTTCAGGGCGGCAACATCTCCGCGGCTGCCAACGGGCAGACCACAACCACCACGGTCTATGGTGTGACCCCCAGTTACTTTTCCATTCGAAACCAGCAGGTCACTGAGGGCGCTTTTTTCAATGATCAGCAGGTAAGCACCCACGCACGCGTGGCAATTATCGGGGTGGACCTGGCGACCACACTCTTTGGACAGACCACCAACCTGACCGGCCAGACGATGCTCATCAACAGCCAGACTTTTACAATCATCGGCATTTTGAAATCTGCCGGCGGGACCGCGGCTGGGAGCGCCGACAACCAGGTCATCATTCCCCTCACCACCGCGCGGGACCGGGTAATGTCGCGCCCCGGGACTAACGTGGACGGCCTTTACCTCCAGGCCACAAGCGCAACAGCGGTTGCGGAGGCCACCACGCAGGTCTCCAATATCATGCGACTGCGTCACCACGTGGCAGTTGGGAAGGAAGACTTCAGCGTTTTAAGCCAGGCAAGTTTGCTGACCACCGCCACTTCGATCACCGGTATCCTGACAGTTTTCCTGGGCGGTATTGCAGGGATCAGCCTGCTGGTTGGTGGGATCGGCATCATGAACATCATGCTGGTCTCGGTGGTGGAACGCACTCGCGAAATCGGGCTGCGTAAAGCCCTGGGTGCCCGCAACCGGGATATCATGTCCCAGTTCCTGGCAGAGTCTTCGTTTCTGAGCCTGTTGGGCGGGTTGATCGGCATCCTGCTCGGGTGGCTGATCTCCCTGATCATTGGGCAGATCGCCTCGGCAGCTGGCACAGCTTTGAGCCCGGCTGTCAGTATTAATGCGATCCTGCTGGCAACGCTTTTTTCGATTGCCGTCGGTTTGTTCTTCGGTATCTATCCAGCCCGCCGGGCTGCAAGGCTTGAGCCGGTGGAAGCTTTACGTTACGAGTAATATGGCTGGTTATATCTTAAATTCGGAGGCCTATATGTCAAAATTTAATTCAAAAACTATAACCATTGGAACTGCGGTCATCTTGGTGCTTACGCTCCTGTACATGGCCGCTCCGCTCCTGAGCGTGGCCTTTATCGCCATCGCTGTGTTCTTTTACATCCTTTCAACCCGCCGGGTTGCCAGGCTCCAGCCGGTGGAAGTATCACGGTACGAATAATTTTTTCCCTTACCGGAACTGGGATTGTTTTGCCCGAGCCTAAATCCGGGACTTTCTCCCCGTGCCGGAACCGGGACTATTTCGGAGGTATATATGTCAAAACTAAATTCAAAAACTCTAACCATTGGAGCTGCGGTCCTCTTGGTGCTGGCGCTCCTATTCATGGCCACACCTCTCCTGCGCGTGACCGGGATCACCGGCGCAAACCGGACCGGGTTCACCCGGCGGTTTAACGGTTCGACCACCCCGGGCGGGCAGAACGGGTTCCCGGGCTTCGGTAACGGAACGCAGGGACAGGGCAACACAACCAACCCGACGACCCCAACCAACCCCACCACCCGCCAGTTCCCTGCGGGAGCGCGCAGCCTGCTCGGGCTCGGACTATTGAGCGGCATCACCGGGACCATCTTTTATGGCATCGCCTTACTGGTCTCGCTGGTGGCTGCGGTGGGCATGTTCCTGACCAAGGGCTGGGGGAAGATTCTCGGTATCGTTATGGGAATCGTCTATCTTATCCTTTCGGTGGTCGGTCTTATCCCAACAATCCTGCTGGCATTTACGTTTGCCCGGGGTTTTAACGCCTTGACCCTGGGGCTGAGTTTCCTCCACCTGGTCCTGGCAATAGCCGTCATCGTGCTCGCCCTTATTCCGGCGAAGAAGATTCTGGCTACCGCCGCGCCGGCACCGGTCTCACAGGCAACGCCTCCGGCTGCAAGCGCATAGCATTAGACAGCCCGCCTTCCCGCAGGCGGGCTGTATTCTCTTTATTGCAAGAATCATGTAATTGCGCCATAATAAAGTTGCTTTCATTATTTGTTAAGCCAGCCTCCATTAATATGCTCGAAAAGAACCAGGATTTGTCAAATAGATATTTACAGCAGCCTTCGAATAAAATGGCAAAGAAAATCCTTGTCATAGATGACGAACCCAAGATTGTCGAGATATGCAGCGACTATTTGCACGCGGCTGGATACGATATCATCACCGCCGGGGACGGACTGCAGGGGCTGGCGATGGCACGTTCGCAGAAGCCCGACCTGATCGTCCTTGACCTGATGCTGCCCGGAATGGATGGACTGGACCTGTGCCGGACATTGCAGCATGAAAGCAGCGTACCCATCATCATGCTTACCGCCCGCATCGAAGAGACGGACAAGCTCATCGGGCTGGCCCTGGGAGCGGATGATTACATCACCAAGCCATTCAGCCCGCGCGAACTGGTGGCGCGCGTCCGCACGGTGCTAAAGCGAGCCAGCGGGGATCCCTCCAGCGAGGTGATCCGGGCAGGCGACCTGACCCTGGACCGCAGCCGTTACCAGGTGGTGCTGCCAGACCGGACAGTGGTGCTCACCATGACCGAGTTCGAACTGTTGGCAACCATGATGAGCCAGCCCGGGCGCATATTCACGCGGGCGCAACTGCTTAGCGCGGTGAGGGGGGTGTCCTTTGAAAGTTACGAGCGCGCCATCGACTCGCACATCCGCAACCTGCGCCGCAAACTCGAACCAGGGGATTACATCGTCACCGTCCACGGCATCGGTTATAAATTCGAAGGCTGAACATGCCGCATTCTGACAGCGTCCGCTCCATCCGCAACCGGCTGTTTCTCCTGCTCCTGCGAGCTTTTCTTATCGTGGTGGCCTTCCTCGTCCTGTTCACGCTGTTGACCACGGGCCTGGTGCTGGCCAACCCCTCCCAATCCAACCCGCTCTTCCGTCTGCCGACTGTTGCGCGGCTTGAATCCTATTACATCGCCCGCGGCAATTGGAATGGAGTAAGCGGCATTTTTACCAATTCCCTGGATATAGAAGCCGCACAATGGCGGTCTTCGATCCTGCTGGATGCACAAAATCACGTGGTTGTGGAATACGGACGGCCGTTGGACCCCGCCGTGTCACCTGTATTCCAACCTCCCAGCGAAGATCCTGTTACGCCCATTTTTGTGAACGGCCAGTTGGTTGGAACCCTCGTGGGCGGGCAAAATATCCAGCCGTCGCAGAGGCTGTTCACTTTCCGCTTCCTCCAGCCCGTATTGCTGGCATCCCTCGTGCTGGCTGTCTTTGCCACCCTGATCGGGCTGGTGTTGACCCGCAGGGTGGTCACTCCGCTGGCGGAAGTGATCGCCGCGGCCGAGGAGATTGCTGGCGGAAATTTAAAGATGCGCGCCCAGACGAAGGGGTCCGACGACCTAGGGGAACTTGGGAAAAGCTTTAATAAAATGGCGGACGCCCTGGAGCGCAATGACCGGGAGCGGCGAGACATGCTGGCCAACATTGCCCACGAACTGCGCACACCGCTGACAGTGGTGCGCGGCCGCCTGGAAGGAATCATGGACGGGATCTACCCGGCGGACGTAACTTCCATCGGCCCGGCGCTGGAAGAGGCTTACCTGCTCGAACGGCTGGTGGAGGACTTGCGCCTGCTGACCATGGCCGAGAGCCACCAACTGACCTTTGAAATCCACGAACTGGACCTGGTCGAGATTGCCCGGCGTGCGCTCAACATGTTCCAGGCAGAAGCCGAGGAAAAGAAGATCCGCCTGGACCTGGTGACATGGCCGGAAAAAGCCCTGGTCAACGCCGACCCGCTGCGCACCGAACAGGTGGTCAGCAACCTGATCTCGAATGCACTGCGATACGTCCCCGAGGGCGGGCGTGTTTGGGTGGACATTTCCCGCAAAGAGAATGAGTTCGAGATCAGCATCAGCGATAACGGTCCCGGGGTCCCGGAAGCGGACCTGCCGTTCATATTCAACCGGTTCTGGAGAGGGGAGAAAAGCCGGTCGCGCGTCTCGGGCGGAGCCGGGCTGGGACTGGCGATCGCCAAGCTGCTGGTGGAGGGGATGGAGGGGAAGATCACCGCCCGCAGCCAGACCGAAGGCGGTTTGCAGGTGAGCGTATCCTTCGCGGCAGCGGGATGAGGCGGGGGGGAACACTCAAGCTCGAATCCCTGCAAGAAATTGTCTTGCATACCAGGCACAAAATAATAGATTTAACCCCACCCCCAATTTTCCAGGGAAGGTACAAAGGGAGGACTATAACCAAAAAAACGGGGACAAGGTCCACTGCGTGGTCAATGCAACCGGATGCAGATAGTGTGCAGAAGGTTAGCGATGACCAAAGTCAACCGTGAAATAACCGCCATAGCAGTGGGCATAGCCCGCACCGAAATCATTCAGGTCGCCCAGGATCATGGCGCGATGAGGCGCATCGTTCATCCACCATGTCACGGCCGTCTCGGGAGAAGCGTTCCCGGAGCCGCCGTAGATGATCTCCCCACCCCAGCGCCCGGTATACCCGGCCAGGACCGCCCGCTGCCAAAACGTAGATCCGTCCGAACCGGTGTGGGACATGAAATTATTAACCGCCATGTCTTCGCTGTGCAATCCTGCAGAATTTTCCAGGGGTCCATTGGGGGTCAGCGGCGCCAGGCCTGCAATGGCACGTTCGTTGTTAATGAGGACATATAATTGCTGCTCAAAGGCACCGTTATAAGTGAGGGTGCATCCCGAGGGAACAGGGGTCGATGTCCGCGTGGCAGTTGGCACGGGGGGAACGCTAAGCGTTGCCGTGGCAGTTGGGGTGGCTGTAGCGCTGGGGGTAAGTGTGGCAACAGGCGTAAATGTTGAACTCGGCGTTAGTGAATACACGAGTGTCTCGCTGGGTGTGAGGGTGTCAACCGTCGCGGTTGAAGATGGGGTGGGTGAGGAAGTCAACGTGGCGGTGGGTTGTGTGGCGGTAAATGAAAGAGTCGCGGTTGGGGTCCGCGCGACAACTGTCAGGCTGGCGGTTGAGGTGGAGGTACCGGTCAAACTGGCGGTCGGGGTGCGGGAGGGCGTGCGAGTGCGCGTACGGGTAGCCGTACCCGTGAAGGTTGGGGTGGGAGTGAAAGTTGGAGTAAAGGTGGTGGTAGAGGTTGATGTAGAGGTTGAGGTTGAGGTTGAGGTCGGCGTGGGGGTAAACGTCGGAGTCCCGGTGGAAGTTACGGTCGAGGTGGTCGGTTCCGTGCCGGTAAGGGAACGGGTGAAGGTCGGCGTCCGGGTCGAGGAGGCCGCAGGGGTGATCGAATCCGTAAGGGACGGCAGCGGGATGACCGTATCCACGGGGAGGATCGTATCCAGGAGACCCAGGTAGGGAGCTCCGGCCCACGGGA
>Ga0209014_10000865_pt1 | contig 17898 bp, 12 predicted proteins | sample BarGraNGADG00212_FD_184491 | JGI IMG/M metagenome (GOLD analysis project Ga0209014, IMG submission 184491) | Arctic peat soil microbial communities from Barrow, Alaska - Barrow Graham LP Ref core NGADG0002-212 (SPAdes) (version 2) | ecosystem: Environmental > Terrestrial > Soil > Wetlands >...
GTTCGTCGCAATCGGAGAAGACGCAGGTAGACCCGCCTGTTTTGCAGACGGGTCTACCGTTGATCGTGGTGCCCCCAAGGGAATTCGAAACCTGACCTGCGAGTTCCAACCGGAGTCAGCGCGACTCGCTGGGTGCCGCATCGTCGCAGGTCAGGCGCTAGTTCTCGTGCCATATAGTTCTATCGTGCGTCGGCCGGTTGCGGGCCATGTCAGCGCGTTCCCGGCGCACAAGGCACGCGAATGGCACGCGGACGCGGCACAACTCGAGGCAACACCAGCAACTCCAGCCGTACTCATCGCTGGGGCCGGACCAGAATGGGGGACCCAGACTTCAGCTCAATCGGTTCCGTCGGTGTTCAGGATTCCGAGGTTGTTCTTGAGGAACCGATGGGTCGCCTCGTCATCGGCGACCCACTCCTTTTCGTAGCGGCTATCCGCCCACGAAGTGTTGCCCCTCGCCTGGATATGAAGTTCACCATCCGCAATCGTGTATGTCCGATCTTCGGTGGAATTTCGCTGACTGTTGTGGGTCGCTGTGACGAAGCCTTCGTTCTGATCCAGCAGCTGCTCACGAACCTTCTTTGTCAGACGCATGATGCCCCTCTTTCCTGCAGCTCCTACTTCCGCGGACCTTACTACCGCATGGATAGGCCGACGACGACAAACCTGATCATGGACGGCGTGGGTTTCGCCCAATCAACTTAACTATGCTCCTGAACGCACCGCCGGTCTTCTTCGTGCCGACGTAGTTCCCTCGCTTGTCGTACTTATCCCAGAGCCCCGTCAATGGGTTGAGCTTCTGGAAGCGGGGAAGCGAGGGCGCACAGACTGTCCTCTGCTAGCAGCAAGGCAAATGCAGCCATCGCCGACAGTTGGCTTTCGTCCTCGAGCATTGCGTGCAATTCGTCCATGGTGCGAGGGTCCGAGATCTCCCCAAGAGCCTGTGCTGCCGCGAAGCGAAGGTATGGACTAGAGTCCTTCAGACATTCGAGAAGGGACGGCGAGGCTGCAGAATCACCCAACTGCCCCAATGCCCACGCAATCGATGGGCGGGCATCCTCCCACGACAGCGTGACTGTCAGGCCAGAGGACCCCCGTCCATCAGACTCGCGGTTCATCTGGGCAAGGAGTGGCGCAACCGCTTCAGTGTCGCCAATATCCCCGAGCGCACCGGCGGCGGCTGATCGCACGCGACCGGCTTCGTCCTCGAGTGTGCGGATGAGTTGCTCCACCGCCGCCGATTGTCTCAACATGCCCAAGGCCTTGGCTGCGGACTCTCGAACGGACGCGTCGGCGTCCTGGAGCGCCTCGGTGAGAGGCACTACGGCGATAGGATCCCCGAAGTTGCCGAGGACCAGTGCGGCGCAACGCCGCCTGTGGGGAGAGCCAGTGCGCAACTCCTGAATCGCTTGAACCGGATGGATGAACTGAAACCTCGCAGAGTAGAGGCGCTCGAGGACTGCCTCATGTTGATCATCATCTGCGTCAACGGGGTCGAGAAGACTGATGGGTTTGCGCACGACGACACAAATGTCGGTCAGCGCTCGCGCCACTTCGAAACCCCTTTGCTGCCTCATCGCCTCGACCAGGCCGCTTATCGCGCTTGGGTCGGCAATCCGCCCGAGCGACCGGGCTGCTGCTACCCGAACGGGAATGTCCCCGTCGCGCAGAGCGCCGATCAGAGCGGGCACCGCCTCGAATCCTGGGGAGGTGCCCAACTTTCGGGCAGCGGATCTCCGAACGAGCGGGTTCCCTGCTTTCAAGTCCGTGAGGAGTGCGGCCACGTCCACCGCGGTCGCGCGTATACCGGCCCCTTCGCATGCGGCAGCCGCTGATGGCGGGCATGTCCTAGCGCAGTCCAAGAGGAACTCAATCCTCTCCAAGGCTCTCAACGCTGCATCGCGCACATGCCGACTGCGATCGTTTGCGAGTGCCGCAAGCGGTGAAACCGCGCGCGGGTCGCCGATGCTGCCCAAGGCCAAAGCTGCGTTGATGCGAACCGTGTACGCCTTGTCATCGAGCGCACGGAGAAGTGGCGCAACGCCATCTTCGCCGCCGATGGCCCCGATTGCGCTCGCGGCGGTGAAGCGGACGGCCTCGTTGGCATCGTCGAGCGCTCGGGCAAGCCCAACGACCGCCGCGTCATCGTTGAGTTCTCCAAGAGCGACTGCAGCCGCCAGCCGAACCGCGGGGTCTTCGTCCCCCAACGCAGAGAGGAGAGGGGCCAACGCTAGGGACGCGCCTATACGCCCGAGCGAGCGAGCGGCCGTCGTCCGGACGGTTGCGTTCTCGTGCGAGAGAGCGTCGGTAAGCAAACAGACCTCTTTAGGATCGCGGATTGCAGTGAAGATCTCCACCGCTGCGAGTGGCGTCCCGGGCATCGATGCCCCCACCGCCGCGATAAGGGCTCGTGTCACGTCTTCATTTCGCAGTGACTCCAGCGAGCGCGCTGCTGTAGCAGCAACATATGGGTGTTCGTCGCCCAAAGCACGTATGAGCGCGTCCACCGCGGCGGGGTCTCCAATCCGACCGAGCGCGCGAGCTGCCGCCTCTCTCATAGCCCAATCCGAGTCGCTGAGACAGTCCACGACGGCTTTCGTTGCAAGGGGATGGTCCAGCCAACCCAGGGCCTCGATGACCGTACCTGATGTGTTCCTGTCGTTCAGGCATCCTGCGAGCGTTTCTGCCACCCGAGGGCCGCCCGTCTTGGCAAGCGCACGCACCACCATCCTGCGCATTTCGGAGTTGGTATCGCTCAGCGCCTCGATGAGCGCGCCTGCCGCGCGGGGATCCGCGGTCTTGCCGATTGCTCGTGCTGCCGCCTTGCGCACGTTCAGGTCGGAATCCCTCAAGGCTGCGGCGAGTGGCTCAACGACGGCAGCGCCGCTAAGCCGGCCTAATGACAGGACGGCTACATAGCGCGTGTGCCAATCATCCGACTCGAGTGCTCTAAGCAACTTGGCGAACAGGCGCTCATGGTCCCAGCATTGTCGATCAGTGATCAACTTCGCCTTGCCCCCTGTTTCCGGCTAGACTCCCCCACGCGGTCGGTCTTGGCGCCCGCACAATGACTGAAACGCCCCGTGTTTCACGTCGACGCATTGACTTGGAAGCCACGCTCCGGGCTTGCGCTAGTCCGCAAGCTCCTCGGTGTAGCGACATTTGGGGTAGCTGGAGCACCCCCAGAACCGGCTTCCGGCCCTGTCACCCCTCTTCGCCTGGCGCAAGACGAGTTCGCCTCCGCATCTGGGGCACGCACGCGCAGTGGGTGCCGGCCGAGATGGCGTGGTGGCCTTTCGCGCACTGCCCTGCTGACCAGACACGTGAGTCTTTCGCGCCTCTCGAAGCGCCGAGAAGCCCGCTGGTAGAAGGAATATGACGGCCAGCCAGGCGGTTTGGGAGATTGGCACAGCGAGCGCGCTTGAGAACGCGTTGCCCGATGCCAAGGCCGGGATCGCGAAGCGGACCCCCAGGTAGACGATCACGCCTACGACAATGCTGACCCACCACGGCAGGTCGGCAAGTACGTCCAATAGACCCTCTTCGCGTCGAGCCACGTGCTCCCCCTACTCCGAAACCCATTCGAACGCCGTAGCTTCTTCGCCGCCCCCTCTTCTGCACACTACACCGAGCCGGATGCAATGGGCCCTCCGGCCGCCGGAGCTCCTATCGCTTGCGCGGAAAAATGGCGGCGAGTACCACCACTACGAGCATGACGGCTAGAGCGACCCCCGCTATGAGCCACAGTCCCGGCATGATGGAATCCGCCAACTCAACCTCCCCGGTCGCGTGAACTCTTGTCCCACTAGACGTCGCGGTCCCCTATTGAACTACCGAGCCCCTGCCCCGCCGCCGTCCAACTTCTCCTTATAGGTGCAGCCCGATGAAGAGTAGTTGCTGCAGCCCAAGAAGGCACCCCAGCGGCCCTTGTGCTCCACAAGCGAACCTCCGCATCGCGGGCACAGGCGCACGACTGTCCCGCACTTTGGGTTCGCGCACACGCTCGCGCTGGAATCCGGCCGCATTATGCCACTGCACTTTGGACATGGCTGCTGGCGGTAGTCACAGGAAGGGTAGTTGTCACAGGCGGTGAAGACCCCGTACTCCGATGTGCGCGGTACCAGCGATCCTGATGCGCACTTGGGACACGGGACGTGCGGGATCTCCATGCATGCGGGGTTGTCTGCGAACTCATCCGTCCGCACACCATAGGCGGGCCCATCCTGCAGCTCGCCCACGAAGGGGGACGCGTGCAGCGGGTCGTACATCACGTAGACGTGGTGACGCGCGCGCGTCAGAGCCACGTAGAACAAGCGACGCTCCTCCGCATGTGGGAACGTCTCGGCACGCGGCAACAGGATCTCGAAGAACGCATCGACTGGCTTTCTCGCCGGGAAGCCGTTGCGGCCCTTCTCCAGGCCCAATACCACCACGTAGTCGGCTTCCTTGCCCTTCGACCCGTGCACGGTCATGAAGTCCAGCTTGAGCGCGGGGTGTTCCTTCTTGAGGCGATGCCGCTCTGGGGTAGGCCAATCGTCAAGCGTGAAGTTGTAGCGCGCCAGAATCAGGACCTGCGTACCTGTCCCAGGGACAATAGTCGCGCGCTGATCGATTGCGTCGAGGATGGCGCGCAGAGCATCAACGCGACTGCGCGCCCCAACAAGAGAGATCGCGGGCTCTGAAAGCTGGACCAGTGAATGAATCTCTTTGCGTATCTGGAGGGGGTTGGCCAAGACGAACCTCGAGGCGACCTCACCGATACTGCTGTTGAAGCGAAACGTCGTGTCGAGCGATGTTGTGGCGGTCGCACCGAAGATGCGTGCGAAATCGCGCGTGTAGCCGATGTCGCTGCCGGTGAACCGGTAGATCGACTGCCAGTCGTCACCCACGGCAAACAGAACACCGTCTTCGCGCTGCCGCAGAAGTGCCGAGACAAGCTGGGCCCGAACGGCGCTGATGTCTTGGAACTCATCGACTAGCATGTGAGTAAACGGGGAGATGAACCGGCCGGTCTCGACGTAGTTCGTTGCCCGCCCAATCATGTCCGCGAAGTCGACGTGCCCCTTCTCGGACAGCTCGGCGCTGTAGGCGGCTAGCACGGGCTCGAACAAGTCGAGCAGCACGTGCAGACGAGAGCGGTCCTCGTGCGCATCGACTTCGCCGCGCAGACTCGGAAGTGACCGGTTCGCCTGCTTGAACAAGCCCAGGAACTTCGCGAGCAAGTCAGCGACGTCTTTGACCTGGCTCGACTCACGAAGCTCGGCGAGAAGCTGAACCTCGTCGCGCGGGCTGAACTCCACGCCGGCGGCAAGGAGCTTCTCGGCGAGCCCCGACTCGAGGGTTCCTTCTCTCTTCATCCACGAGTATGTCTCGACAAGCTTGGTGTTGTGTTCGGAGTGAAGAGAGCGCTTCCACGCAACTCCCTGTTCGTATCCTGGTTCGAAGTACGCGGGCGCGCACCCCTGCTGGTCGAGCGCGAAGTGCTCGATGTAGACGTCGTAGTCAGGCAGGTAGAAGTCCGGGCTGTAGCCACGGTGCGTCTCATCGGTTGTGTCGATTGGATACGGTCGCTCGTACTCGTAGCCAACTCCCTGCGAATTGAGGAAGTTGGCGATCGCAACCTCCTCGAAGCTCTTCACGAGCTCGCCGGCCAGCGTGCGCAGCTCGTAGGTCCGCACGTACTCCTCGTAGTCCTTCATTGAGGCGAAGTCGAAGTGGCTGCGATATGGGAACTGCTCCGTTGTGCAGTAGCGAATCAGCGCTGCGCGGTAGTCCGGCTCAAGGCTCAGCTCGTCTATCTCCGTGTCCACGAACTGAGAGAGTCGGAACTCATCCTCGGCAAGCGGCGACACCGAAGGACTTCGGCCTTCAACCTGCCGGATAATGTCCAGCCCCAGTGCGTGAAACGTCTTCACAGTCGGCGTGCCTGTCGCGCACCAGGCTCCAAGTCGCGCATCCTGGCGCTCCTGCATCTCCCCTGCGGCCTTGGTGGCAAACGCGAGCATGAGAATCTGCTCCGGGCTCGCTTTGCCTGCGGCCAACAGATAGCCGGCTCGACCGATCATGGTGCTCGTCTTGCCGGTTCCCGCTCCGGCGAGCACGAGGTTGTGATCCTCGCAGACGACGCATGCGCGTCGCTGTGCGGCCGTCAGCGGCTGGCTTTCGATGCTATTGAAGAGCTCGCGATGGGCTTCGAGTTCCGCCTCAACCGTCGCCTCGTTCGCCGCGGCGACCACTTCCTGCGAGTCCGCAATGAAGCGTTTGAGGTAGTCAGCGGTCTGGCGCTGCGGCGGGGTCGCGAAGGACTTCCACAGTGGGTCGCCAGACGAGGCCAGAGCGGACCCCACCTCGTCCACGAGCCGCCGACGCTCGGAGTCTCGGATGTATGCTCGCGAAGCGAGCCGCTCTTCGACAAGCGTGCGCGCCGCCCCAAGTGGGCTGAGCACTCGGAGCAAGTGGAGCTCAGCGTGCTGCCGCAGACGCGCATTGAGTCCGTCTACGAGCGGCCGCAGATCTGATTGCGAGAAGCCACGCAGGTGCTCAGGGCCCGACGCAGTCGTGACAACGAGCGTTGCCCACAGCAGACCCGTCTCCATCTGAACCGGGGAAGTCATGCTGGCCGCGGCGATGACTCGAGTTCCCCGACTGCCAGCCACGTGCAGACCGTCCGCACCGACGGATAGTTCCGCGTCGCCGGATCCGAAGAAGGCGCGAGCGACCGAGCGGCGCTGGGCAGAGATCGCCGTCATGGGCACACAGATCGAGTGCGTCGCTGGCTCGCTTCACGGATCACCGGGAGCCGCTGTGCTGTTTCCACGTGCTCCATCAGGCGCGCCAGCTGGGTGAGAGATACCTGCCGCTGCCCGTTGCTCGGTTGCGGCTTGTGCTCCACGAGCGCCCAGACCGGCTCGCCGGGCCCGTTGTAGACCTCGTCGAAAGATCCGTCCTTGTGCAGCCTGAAGACGAGCAGATGTCTGGGGCAGCTGCGCAGCGCAACCGACTTGCCTTGCGTTGCCTTGACCTCTACTTCCAGGCCTGCGACCAGCCCGTCGTGCCCCTGATTCGAGCAGGCATGCAACTGCACGCCGTAGTAGTACTCGGCATAGCACTCAGCCATGCTGCCGACGAGGTGGCCATCGGGCGTGAAGGGGCGACCGGGAAACATCTCCTCGAGCTTGCCCACGACGGCGTACAACTCCTGGATCAGCGCGGGAAACCCGGCCTCGTCAAGCGGCATAGCGTGTCACCTCACGTCCACCGTAAGCAGCGAGTGGTCAGAGAGCTTGGAGCGCCGCACGCTGTGGTCGTACTCGCAACCCTGCAGGCGCGCGGCTAGCGTCGGAGAGCCAAAAGCGTGATCCAAGCGGAACTGGAAGACCGTGCCTTTCTGCGTGCACTCCCACGTGTACTCCCGCGCGTCAGCTCGGTGCACCTCACGCCACAGGTCGGTGTATCCGACATCGGGCAGCTGTCCGAAGTAGCGCGAGCAGAACAGTGTTGATGCTTCGGTGTCTGTTATCGGCATTCCGGAGTTGAAGTCGCCTATCGCGAGCACCGGCTCATCTATCTGAGCGGCGAGATCTGCCAGAAGCGAGTCCCAGAACCGTTGATAGGGCTGCTTATGCAGTGGTCCGTACACCGCCCGGACTTGCAGACCCGCCGACGGGAGCCGCAGCGCGATATGGCGATACGCGGCTTGATCTCCCATCTCGATAGGGGAATCGATAGCCTCCATCGGCAGTCGAGAGACCACTGCGACGCCACCGTATCCTCGTGGTGGCGACGGCAGCGGCGTATGAGACCATCCTGCGTCCCCCAGTCGGGTGAGCAGGCTCTCAGAGCGGCCACACATGTACTCGCCGATGACGTAGACGTCCGCGTCTCTGGAGATGAGCTCATCCGCGATGGCACTCAGGCGGGATCCGCCACCGCCTTGGATGTTCCACGAAACGATCTTCACGCGTTCATCGCATACGAAGAGAGCTGCGCCGCCTGGGAGATCAGACGGGCAAGCACGGCGCCGCACTGGCTGAGAGCCGAGCTCCCCACCGGATTGGCGGCGATAGCGCCAACGCCGGACGCCCCTGCGTCCAAGTCCTGCGGGGAGCTCAGTTTGGCGCCGCCTTCGTCGTAGAACACAAACTCACTTCCGGGATAGAGCACCCACACCGTTGCCGCCTTGGCGCCCCCACTGCGAAGCGCGTCTTTGTAGGCGTGCATCTTGTGAATGTCCGCGTTCTTCCACCAGCTCTTGCTGGCAACCCCGGCACGGTCGTCGGCCTCAATCGCTTCGAGTTCCTGCTGGCTCTCATCTCCCGGAATGTCCCACCTATCGATGCGGAACTTCGCGTCGAACAGATGCAGCGCGTCTCCGAGCCTGAGCACAATGTCTGGCCGCAGGGGAACCGAGTACGTCTGCCACTGCGAGCCCGAGCGTGCAAACGACCTGTTGTAGTGAAGCTCGGCGCCCCCGGCGAACTCGAGTTTGAGCCCCTCCCCAAGCGTCGCGTGCAGCTGATCGCCTGAGGCCACGAGCCCTGTGACTGGCGGCCCGAGAAGCTGGCTGAGCTGTTCCGCCATCTCAAAGAAGCACCAGTACTCGTAGAGCAGGCTCGCGCTCTTGGTCTCGATGATGCGCGTCAGATCATCTGCGGAGATTGGGTAGCTCGCGGCCAGAACCAGCGCTTGATAGTGCAGCAGCAGATCCCGATACTCCGCGCGCTTCTGCAGCACCTGCGAATGCGCCGGAAACCGCTGCATCTGGCCAACGTCTCGAAGAAATGGCGTCGCCTCCATCGCGCGCAGCTCCTCGGCAAGCGCGCGCGCCTCCTCCACGAGACCGGCGTCCGAGCCCGCGACAGCTGAGAGCACCGCATCCGCTCTCTCCAGAAGCTCTCGGGCAACCGCGAGGAAGTGCTTGGCGAATCGGTTCTCGGGGGTATCGAGGCATGTTTCTGCAACAACCTCGACAACCTCATGCGGGAAGTAGTGCCGGCCTTGCGGGTCCACGAGGGACTGCGCCAGTGCGGTGGACATGAGGGGTGAGCCCGACGCGACACTCGCCCACGTCTCGGGGTGCGAGGCGATGCGCTCGAGGGTGCGAGGGGTGACTCCGCGCACGTCCCACGGCGCCGCACGTCGCTCTTCTCTGACGAGTGTGCGATGCGGGTCGGCGCTGACCTGTCCCCACGACTCCTTAAGCGCCGGTGACCTGAATCGCATCGCCCAACGCAAGTAGACGAGCGCATGGTAGATGCGATCGCGTTCGTTAAGCGCATCGCGAGAAAACGGCACGAACGCGGGGGCGTTCACGTCAAACGGCAGATTCGAGATGCGGTCGGTGATCTGCCTGAGCAGCTGGTCAAAGCCGTGCGAGTCGAGCTTCTTCGAGCGAATCTCTACCGTGTGGCCGCCAAGACGCAGAAGCCCAATGTAGTCGCCGAAGTTCACGAGCAGGCGCCAGCCAGCATCCCCCGGCAGGTGGCTCTTCACGCAAGCCTTGGGCAGGACGACAGCCTCAGCAAGCTCGCCCTCAAAGACGTAGTCCTCCCAGCAGCGAAGCAGGATGCGGCCATCTGCGGACGCAACCTTCTCCTTGTCGAATCGCTGGCCTGCGAGGATGCGCATCTACTCGACGAAGCTCACGAAGCCGACAGTGCGCAGCGTCTCCAGCATGCGCGCGACCTTCGCCTCAGAGCGGAGCAGGCCCTCTGCCTCAAGATGCGCGCGCAGCTCCTGAAGCGGCCCTTCGAGCTTCGCTCGGCTACCCGAGAACTTCGGCAGCACCTTTTGCAGCACCTGCAGATCAAAGGCGATGTCGAGCGCATCTGCGCCCACAAACTGCTCGGTGAGACTGAGGTAGCGAGCAATCTCATTGGCGACGCGATAGCCGAAGTGAAGGTTGTGGTGGTGCAGAAGCGCATGCAGGGCCCCGAGCCGGTCCTTGTATCGCTGATCCAGGTGCAGCCAGTCGGCCGGTGACGGCTTGTGGTAGGCGGCAAGCACGGTGGCAACCGTTGCGTCGTCCCTCAAACGGAAGCCATCTGCTTCTACGGCCTGAGCGGTGCCGTAGCGGACAAGATCGACTTCGTTGAACTCCAGCGTGTTGGCCCGATCAAGCACCTTGGGACTGAACATGTAGGTCGTCTCATCCACGTTGACCGTGCCCGTGAAGAAGACGTTGGACGGCACCCTCAGACGTCTGGGCACAGATGGGCTGTCGACATCTTCAAGTGCGAGCACGTCGTCGCTGTCGTGAAGAATCATCTCGGTGTCGGCCTCAAGTGCTGAGAGAAAGTCCGAGAAGTAGTACTCAACCTTTGCCAGGTTCATTTCATCAAGGATCACGAAGTGGGCCTCGGACGGGTTTGCCTGTGCTCTGAGCAGCAGGCGCAGGAGCTCGGTTGCCTGGTACTTCTGTAGCAGCGGGTTGTAGTAGCCCAGAAGCCCGCGGTTATCTGTCCAGTCGGGTCGAACCGAAAGAAACGCGATACGGGGTGACTGCTCAGGCCGCTCTTCACGCTGGGCCGGAATCGCGATTACCGCAATCGTGAGGGCGTCGCCCTCGTAGCGGGGCTCGAATCGGAGGTAGTCGCCCTCTCGCATGGAGCCATCGATGACGGAACGGAAGGACTTCTTCCACCAAAGCTCCAGCATCGGAGGATTGCCCGGGTGCGTGTAGTTCGACATTCTGGCCTCGTAGTGTTGGCCTTGAAACACCAAGTCGACATTCAGAGAATCGCCGGACTCGGGCATGCGCTCGAGCAGCCCGTATGTGCGCTTTGGCAGCGGCGTGCTGTTATACATGTGTTCATTGCGCCCGATGATGTGGATCCAGGACCCCGGCTCGTCGACAGGCGGCGCATCGAGGCGCTCGAGAACCACAACATCTGGCGCGACATGACTCGCCACTTGCTGTGCAAGCTGCGTCTTGCCCGTGCCTGATATGCCGGAAAGTATCACTAGCGGCTTGGTGCCCAAAGACAGCACATAGTCCGTGACCACCCACTCGGGGAAGTGGAAGCCATGCGCTGCAAGCTGCGAGTAGATGTCTTCCACGATGGGGCTCTTCTCCTCGGTGGGTCCTATCTCTACCTGACCGGAAAGCAGCTGCGTCCGGAACTCTTCGTCAAACACTGCTGCCGCTAGGTTCGGCCGATTGCTCTTGCGATACGGGGAGCGGCTGAAGCTTGCGTTGGTCGAGCGCGTATCCTGAAGCGCAATCGTGTAGGCATCCTTGAGCTCGCCGTCCATCGAGAGCAAGGACTCTCGGGGCACCAAGAAGCACCGAGCCTCCTGGCGTGAGCCAACGAAGTCGGCGTCCTCCTGAGACCAGGCTTGCAGCCCAAGACCACGCGCGCGGGGACCTGGCAGCACCGCCAGGGCCTCTTTGCCTCCGGCGCTCCAGCGCCAGATCAACCAGCGACCGAAATCGAGCGTCAGGGTGCGATCATCCGTGGTCAGCGTGAGCGCAAACCTCTCATCATCCGGAGTCGCCACACCAAGCTCGACCAAGACGTCTGAGAGCTGATCGAACGCCCTCCACGCCTGGTCCCACGTATCGAACAGCGCGGCGAAGGTCGACGAGAGCTGCCTCTTCTGCGACTTGTCCCAGCCTCGCCGTGCGGCCCACAAGTAGCCTTGCACATCGATGAAGTCGTGAGGCCCGTAGTCACGAAGGGCATCGAAGAGTCCGCGTGCGACTTGCAGGACGAATGCGTAGTCGTCCGCATTCGGTCGGCTCCCGATCTTTCGTGCGTGCCCCAACTGAGTAAGCGCCCAAGCAATTGTCTGGGGCTTTACCAAGACCTCGGTCTCGGGGTGAAGCAGCATGAGCAGATATGTCGGCAGCGGCCACTTGTTGGGCAAATCGTGCGCTTCCAGGTAGGAGGCAAACCTCCCCAGTCGCTCAGGACTGCTGCCCTGCCCATGAAGAAGATCGAAAAGCGCCTCGGCAAAGGTGGGCAGATCAAGCGTATCCGTGCACAGGGCGGCGAGATCGCCCGTAACGGGTGTCGAGAGGTAGAGCAAGTTCGTGGCGCTGGCGACGCGCTTGATGTTGGGGACCAAAGAGGTGAGATCGCCCGAGCTGATGAGAGCCCGAAGCGGCTCCGCACCGAGCAGAGACGCGGCAAGCTGTGCCGCCCGAAGCTTGTAGTCTCGCTCCGCTCGCACGAACTCCTCGTCAGCGAATCCCTGCCACCCGGGAAACTCAACACGCACGTACGCCAGAAGGGGCGTCTCGGGGCTAGCTGCTGCGCCAAAGTGCGGCAGATGGCGACCGTGGTTGGCCATGTAGGTCGCATCAAGGAGATCCACGAGATTGCGCGGTAGCTCCGTCAGGTAAGCTCCCTGATTCAGGTTGAGGCCACGGTTGTAGAACAGGTTTGCGCCCGAATCCAAGACGGCGGTCAGCGCGGCTCTGTTTCCTTCGCTGAGAAACTCATCTCGCGACAGCTGCGGATCGAGTTCAACGTAGTCTCGCAGCGCAATGCGCCAGCCATCCCGTCCACCCCAGTCTGTGCCGGCCGGACCGGTGAAGTCCTGCGCCGAACTGGCTGCGACTGAGACTCCGGCGAACCCTGCGTTGTCGACGAGGTGGACCACGACATCACCGGGCCGGACCTCACGCATGGACTTGTAGATGTCCGCTCCGCGAGCGTCCTTCTTCGGCGACCACAGCGCATGACCGAGTCCGTGTTCCTGATCTCGGCCTCGGTCCGATCTGCCTGTGACCAATGACTTCTCGACCCAGTACCGCGGTGAGGTCGCACTGAGGCCAGCCGCTTCCCAAAGGTCGGACACAGCGGCTTCATCGATCCAGGCGACCGTGAAGTTGCGCCGATCGAGCGTGGCCTGGGTGGCATCGGAAAGCGCGTCGCGAGGTGCCTTGCCTAACCAGTTCACGCGCACCATGTGTCGGTACGGCTCGTCGGTTCCTCGCAAGTCAGAACGCGCGTCGTACTCGTATCCGGTACTCACCGTGCCGAGGAAGTACTCACGCGCACCTGGATCAGGCGTGACAACGCGGACGCCTGGCTCGAGTCCCAGCACGAAATCCTCAAGCTCGTACGAATGTGCGGGCCCTGCGTCGAGAGCGAAGCCATACGCCGCGTCCAGCCTGTGGCGCAGCTCGACCCCATCCCGCACATCAGAGAGATCCCCGACCTTGGACCAGCCAACTGCTACCAGGCTTCGATCCCAGAACTTCGCGGCAAGCATCCCGCCAGGGCCAGCTCGGACTACGAGGGCCGCTGGTGATCCCGGGCGCATCCCCTTCGGCTTGTACTTCGCTAGCTCCGCCGCAGTAGCCCGCCTAAACACAACGGTCTTGGCCTGCATGTCGACTGTGCTCACGAGCCAGCCGGCGTCGAGCCACGCGGTGCCCTTGCTGTGAGAGTACGAGTTGGACCAAGCGATGCTGCTGCCGTGCGAGGATGCGGGAAGGTCAGCCCCGATGATTCGCTCGACGTCGGCGAATGACAGCTCAGCTGTCTCGCCGGTCGCGCTCTTGAGATAGTCGCGAAGCGGATCGTACTTCCCCATCAGGCGCACCCCCAGCCGAATGATCCCCTGCTCACATCCTAGTGCATCGCTCTGACACCGCGGGCAGCTCAGAGGAAGGGCCGCAGCGCATAGCCGTGCAGATGGGCAAAGCCTATTTCACTCATCACGACCTTGCAGATGGAGGAATCGGTTGATCTGGACTCCTCCTGGCTCGTCTCCTTGAAGGCCGAACCCCTTCTCCTCCAGCATCGTTGCCACGGACTGGTTGTGAGCGACGTAGTCGTCTTCAAGCCTGGCGTCCTGCTCTGGATCGTCTGAGCAGACGCGGAAGTCCCAGATGGCCGGGAGATCCTCGCGGGAGCCGTCCGGCCGAAGACGGACGTGTCGGTCGTTGGTCATGCGGTGAGCAGCGTAGTAGTCGAGATACGCGCCCCTCTCGTCTAGACCATAGAGATACCAAATCGCCCAACCTGCCTGAGTGATTTTGCCTCGCGTACCGGTCTCGACGGCGCCCGCGGGCAGGACTATCCCCCAATGGGAGAACTCGTCAGCAAACGCAGTCTCGATTTCGGTCACGACCGCCCCCGCAGACTTCTGCGTGACGTCAAGGAAGACTTCGTGCACGTACGCAGGGAGCTTCTCGCCCAGGCCAAGTGCACCGTGCACTTCAGAGATCGCGACCTTCCACTGCTCTTCAGTGGTGGGCCCGTGCATGTCGGAGTCTCCAACGAAGTAGAGGTTCACCAGTTCAGTTCGCACACCGTTGAGTTCGTTCATGAGATACGCGTGCGCGAGCCGATTGGCATATTGGTAGAACCCCACACACCAGTCATGGCCGGCATCAACGCACAGGGCTCGCTTCGTCTCATCAAGGGCGAACCGGATCCGCGAGCGGCTTGAGGCAGATGCGGCAGCACAGTTCGAGACGAGCTCACTGGTGTGCGCCTTGGCTTCGACCAACACACAAGCGCCCGACTCGGTGAGGGCGAGTCCATCCCATACCGGACCGCGGGCAGGCCAGAAGGTGTCGAGCGGCCGCCTCGTGAGCTGCACGCCCAATCGTTCAAGGAAGTCGCCGTCTCGATACTCTGCCCATCCGTCCTCGGGCAGCGGCGACCGCCAGGTCAGGCTACCCAGGCCGATAGCCGAGTCCAGCATCGCCCTGTCGGTTGCGGCGAAGTCCTGGAGCCAACGCTGTGAACCTCTAGCGGCCCGTGATTGGACGATCCGACCCACGTCGCGCCTCCGATGTCCCGCGTTGGATGATCCCGGCCCGTTATCGGGCTGGTGCTCTTCAGCAGGCGCTGACGGATACCTCAGCGGCACGCAGCGTCCCGTAGATCATCACCATCGCTATGGTGTCCTGGCTGCAATAGGTGAGCAGGTCAGCCCGAATCTCGGCCGCCCGCTCTACGGACGTATCCGGATCCAACATCTCCGCGGTTGCGACCATGGCCATGTCGCCGTTGCCGATGACGAGCGAGTCGTACGGCGGGAGATCGCGCGCCAGGACCTTAATGGCCGGCTTGATGGACCACTTCTTGCCGTCGGGTCCAAACACCGGGTGCAGGCACCCCTCCTTGACCACTCGCGAACCGAGGTCGAAATCAAGAAGTCCGCCCTCGCTTGCCGGATGGAGGTCGGCGTACGAGCTGCCCTGCTTGGCCAGCTTCTCGGTCAGCTTGTCGTAGAAGCCGGGGATCCGGTCGATCAAAGGCTGGCGGAACTCGGGATAGCGGCTCGCGATGTCCACCATCTGCGTGCGCTCGTACGACGAGTAGTAGACGAAGGTGCCGTTACCGGCGAGCGCGCCGAGCAGCGTCCGCATGAACTCGCCGTCAGGGCTCTCGTCGGCGCGGCCCACAAGCCACTCACGGTGCGTGAGTTCGCCACGCTCGTCGAGTACGTGCATAGACCACTGAACACGCACGACCTGATACGGATGCGTGCCGGGGATGATCGGCAACCCCGGGTTGATCGTCTCGAAGTCGACGAAGTGCAGAGGGTAGCGCAGGTCGTCGAGCCGCTTAAGCACTGCAGGCACGAACTCCACGTCCTGCGAGAGGTCCGGCTCGATGTCGTCAGCGTGGCACCACGAGTAGAACTCGCACTCGTAGGGCTTGTGGCAGTCGATGCCGACGGGCTGGGCGGGCGGCTCGGGTTCGGCGAGCATCGCCATCATCGCGGCGATGTCGACGGGAACCCGCTCGATGAAGTCGAATGCCGCGGCCGTGATGTCGGTCTCGACGAACAGCGCCTGCGGATCGTAGGCGCCGCCCGGGTAGATGTAGCCCCGGTTGAGATGCAGCAGCGTGACGCGTCGGATGTCCATGCCGCTCCCGAGGAGAACGTGCAGTTGGACCGCCGCATCGGGCAGATGCTTGGCCTCGTCGTAGCCCAAGGTCGACTTGGCCTCCAGCAGCTCCCAGCCACCGCCCGCAAGACGTCGCAGCACGTCGGCCCGGATCTTCACGTTGTCGTGGACAAACGCTGCCTCGAACAGCACGTCGGCGCCGGCGGCCAGCGCCTGCTGCGTGTGCCGCAGCGCGTCTTGGAAGTGGAAGTGGTCGTCGTCGATGAGGATTCCGCCCGGGAATCGAGCGTGTGCGATCTCATGCATGCGCGTGCCGACGTCCATGCGCGCCTGGGCCTCGGGGCTCGGGGCTGCGCCCAGCTCGTAGTGATGGATGCTCATGTACAGAGCGAGGGAGCAGCGAAGCCCCTTCGTGTAACGGGACTTGCTCAAGCGGTTGGTGAGATCCATGTCGTGCCCGCCCCCTCGCGCGTGCCTGCCCAAGACCCGATCGCTTCGCCGAGTGCTACCCCAGCATCTCACGCCAGCCGGTTCTCGAGCACATCGTCGATCAGGATCTCTGAACGTTCCAGATGATGTGATCAAGGACGCGAGGCGTGAGGAGGGGATTCGTGACCTGAAGTTCCTTGGCGGTGGCGACAACAAGCTCCTGAGCCTCGAGCGGGGTCACTCGGCGACCGACGGCCTTCGACACGAAACGGATGATCATCCGATCGGGTTTGACCGCATCCTCGACTCCCGCGAGGAGGAAGAGGTACTTCGCAGAGACGCCGCTTCCTTGTCCGTGGACGCAGCGAATTGCACGGTCAACCTGGTCGTCGTCGAAGTGATTGCGGAGCTGACTCGTTGTCTGAATCTCGAGTTCGTCGAGTGTCTTCAGGAGCTGGGCGACGGCATCGGCCTTGAGTATCCCGGCTCGAGTTGAAGTGCGCTGGCGGTTCATGAAGACGGTATCAGCGAGGTCGCTGCGGCCCGCGAACTCCCTGACGAAGTCGTGAGTGGTGTGCTGGATGCTGTCAGCATTCACGCCCTTCGCCGACCAATACTCTTTGTAGCGCCGAACGACGCGCTCAACGCCCTCGTACTTGACTCCAATCGAGAAGATCGCGTCTACCGCGCAGAGCGGAACGCTCTCGTAGCCGTCCGGGCCCTTCAGTGAATCCATCTCCGGAGGGACGATGGATCGGCACGCTTCAAGGACCGCGCCCACGTCTTCCGATGCGCTCATCTAGGCCTCCTCGCACAGTCGTGCTCCCCTTGGCACTTCAGTCGGTCCAAGATACTCCGGACACGACGTTCCGGCGTGCCTTCAGGCGGGTCGCCAGGCAATGAGTGAGTGAGGTCCGTCGCAAGGCGGACCGCCGTCATCCATTCGTAGTTGATATTGTCCCAAGGATGCGTGGCGATGATCGCCTGCGCTCGGTCCAAGAAGCCGAGGGCGCTTGGATCCACAGCTTGGCCGCCGCGACTGCATATCCAGACTCCTGTCAGAAGCGCCCGCGCCTCCGCAACGCTTCCTGTTTCCCGCTCGACGGCCTCCTCAATGACGGGAATGCACCAGCCCGAATCCGACGGCTCAGGCGAACCCAGACACCATAGAGCCGCGGCATAGCAGGCAAGAGCTTCCGCACGCAGATCGTAATCTGCCTGCGCCTCGACGCTGAAGATCAGCTCGTTGTACAGGTTCGCCGCCGCAGAGTGGCGGCCCATGCCCGAAAGCCAAGCTCCTCTGCGCAACACCGTCGACAGTTCGACTCGCTGCACTGTTCCCTCCTCGCCAGTCCTTCGCGGTCACGCTAGCAGGGGGGTCTGACATTCGCGTCGCGAGCGCACCGTGGACATGCCCCGCCTCTCTATGGCAAGGACGATGCGCGCTCGCACGTACGGTGGATGCGTCGTGCTTGTACGACCAAGTCGCTACGTATTCCCGCCAGATGTGAATGCAGAGCCTTTCTACGCCAAGACGCTACGTATTCGCCGTAGCGGCAGCCGGAGTGACTCGGAAGGCGCAATACGCTACGCATTCGACTCCTGCGCTCAGGTTGCGACTCGCCGCTCAAAGAACAGTCGAACCTGCT
>Ga0209014_10000868_pt1 | contig 17873 bp, 12 predicted proteins | sample BarGraNGADG00212_FD_184491 | JGI IMG/M metagenome (GOLD analysis project Ga0209014, IMG submission 184491) | Arctic peat soil microbial communities from Barrow, Alaska - Barrow Graham LP Ref core NGADG0002-212 (SPAdes) (version 2) | ecosystem: Environmental > Terrestrial > Soil > Wetlands >...
ACGAGCGCGTCGAGCGAGCCGTACTCACGAATCCACTTCGCCGCGGTCTTGTCTCCGACACCCGGTATGCCGGGGAGGTTGTCGCTGGGGTCACCGCGCAGCGCCGCGTAGTCGGGGTACTGCTTGGGCGTCAGCCCGTACTTGACCTGGACCTCCTCCGGAGTGAACCGGGTGAGATCGCTGACACCCTTGCGCGGGTACAGGACGGTGACGTGGTCTCCGACCAGCTGAAGAGCGTCACGGTCACCGGTGCAGATGAGTACGTTCATTCCCGCCGCGGTCGCCTGGGTCGCGAGCGTCGCGATGGCGTCGTCGGCTTCGTAGCCCTCTACGGCCACCGACGGGATCCGCAGCGCATCGAGCACCTCACGGATGAGCGTCACCTGCCCGCGGAAGTCAGCCGGCGTCTCCTGCCGTCCGGCCTTGTACTCGGCGTACTCGTCGCGCCGGAACGTCTGCCGAGAAACGTCGAACGCGACGGCGATGTGGGTGGGTTCCTCGTCTCGAAGCAGGTTGATGAGCATCGAGGTGAACCCGAACACGGCATTGGTCGGCTGGCCGGTGGTGGTGGAGAAGTTTTCGACAGGAAGGGCGAAGAACGCTCGATAGGCGATCGAGTGCCCGTCGATCAGAAGCAGCTTGGCCGGCTGGTCAGGAGGCGCGGTCATGGCGCCGAGTCTAGGTCCACGGTCGGACACGCCGAGGCTCGGACGTCGCCTGGCCTCGAGAGCGGATCGAGGCGCTCAGGCGCCGCGGCGAACAGCGCGCGCGGACGCTCCGGCGCGGCTGGCACGCAACCGAGCGCGGCGCAGCACCGCCATCCGCTCCGGTGCCTCGGCCATGCCCAGCGATCGCCGGAGCACGCTGGTCGGCGCGACACGATGCACCACCAGGGGCGCGAACCCGAGGCGAGCCAGATAGCGGTTGCCCTCACGGGACCCCGCTGCGGCCGCGGCGAGCAGGTGGTCCACCCCGCGCTCTTCGGCCAAGTGAACGGCGGCCGTCAGCAGCATGCGCCCCACGCCACGCCGGCGGAACTTCGGCGCGACCATCAGGTGACTGATGTGCAGCACGGGCGTGAGGTCGATCGCGCCGATCTCGTCGCGCCTGGCGACCAGCAGGCCGACCACTCCCGCACCGTCCTCGACCGCCACCAGCAGGGTGCGGGAACCGTCCTCGATGATCTCGCCCAGTCGCCGCGACAGCCGGTCGGTAGCGGGGTCGGCCAGCGGGCGTCCGCTGAACACACCGGACTTGAGATCGATCGATTGGGTCAGCGCGACCAGGCCCGGGACATCACTGAGGCCGGCGGGACGTACCCGGACGTTGGCGCGTGACACAGCGATGGTCTCCCGGAGCTATTGCACCAGCACGGAAACTGACTGCACGCGCAACGATAGAGCTACCGGGCGTCGCCGGAACCTCGCTATCGAGTGTGTGGCAGGTACCTGTACTTGGGTTGGCTGTCACGTCGGGACCAGGCTACGATGCCGCGATCTCCTCACCGAGATACGCCGCGCGAATCCGATCGTCAGCCAGCAGTTCCTGACCGGTGCCGTCCAGCACGACCTCGCCGGTCTCGAGCACGTAGCCCCTGTTGGCCAGGGCCAGCGCCTGGGCCGCGTTCTGCTCGACCAGCAAGACCGTGACACCCGTGGAGTTGATCTCACGGACGATGTCGAAGATCTGATTGACGATCAGCGGTGCGAGGCCCATGGACGGCTCGTCCAACAGCAACAGGCGTGGCTTGCCCATCAGTGCCCGCGCGATTGCCAGCATCTGTTGCTCGCCGCCGGACAACGTGCCGGCGATCTGCTTGAAGCGCTCGCGCAGGCGCGGGAACAGCTCAAGGACGTGGTCGAGATCGCCCTGGTCGATCCGCTTGAAGCGGAAGGCGCCCATCTCGAGGTTCTCGTGCACCGTCATGCGCGGGAACACGTGACGCCCCTCGGGAACGTGGCAGATACCGAGCCGAATGAGGTCATGGGCAGGTATGCCGTCGATCCTGGCGCCTTCGTAGGTGATGCCGCCGTGCGAGGGGCGGAGCATTCCCGAGATCGTCTTCTGGGTCGTCGTCTTGCCCGCCCCGTTGGCGCCGAGCAGCGCGACGATCTCACCCTCGTTGACGTGGAACGAGACGCCCTTCAGAGCCCGGATGGCACCGTAGCGAACCTCGATGTCGTCGACGTCGAGCATCACCGTCGGCTCAGTCATCGGTCGTGTCCTCTTCGCGTTGGACGGACTCGGTGTCGATCAGCTGCAACTCTGGTTGGTCTTCGGCGAGCTGCTGCGCATCTTCGGCCGACGTGCCCAGGTATGCCGCGACCACGACCGGGTCACGCTGAATGTCGTGCGGGCTGCCCTCGGCGATCTTCTCGCCGAAGTTCAGCACGACGATCCGATGCGCGATCGACATCACCAGCTTCATGTCGTGCTCGATGAGCAGCACGCTGACCCCGCGCTCGGAGTTGATGCGCGCGATCAACTCCGCGAGATCACGCTTCTCCGCCGGGTTGGTGCCGGCAGCCGGCTCGTCCAGCAGCAGCACGCCCGGATCGGTGCCGAGCGCGCGGGCGATCTCGAGGCGGCGCTGCTCGCCGTAGGCCAGCGCACCGGCCAGCTCGTTGGCCTTGCCACGCAGGCCGACCACACTGAGCAGCCCGAGCGCCGTCCGCGTGCTCTCCTTCTCCTCGCGCCGCTGCCACGGCATGCCGAGCATCGCCGCGAGGGGGCCGGCCTTCTGCCGGGTCTCGACACCGACCTTGACGTTCTCCAACGCGGTCAGCGCTGGGAACAGCCGGATGTTCTGAAAGGTCCGCGCGACACCGAGGTGGTTGACGATGTGCGTCTTCTTGCCGATCACGCTCACCGGCGTGGCCCCCGGTCTGCCGACAAGCGTTACCCGGCCCTCTTGGGGTGTGTAGACACCTGTCAACGAGTTGAACAAGGACGTCTTGCCCGCACCGTTGGGACCGATCACCGCGAGGATCTCGCCGCGGTACATCTTCATCGTCACGTCGTTGAGGCTGACCACGCCACCGAACCTGAGGGTGACGTGGTCGACGTCGAAGACGACGTCGTCGGTGTGTGTCGCTGCCGCGGTCATGTCACAAGCCTTCCGACACGGGCACTGCGGCGACCTCGGACGAAGCCGCGGATTCGAGCCCCTCGAGTTCGGCCTTGCGTCTCTTGGCCGGCAGGAGGCCTGCGGGGCGGAAGATCATCATCGCGAGCACCAGCGCACCGACCCACATCTGCCGATCGTCCTGAGGCACCTGGTCCTTGAGGAACTGCGGCAACCAGGTGAGCGCCGCGGCACCGGCCATCGCACCCTGCAGCGACCCCATACCGCCGAACACCACGTACGCCACGATAAGGATCGACGCCTGGAGGGTGAACAGGCTGGGGTCGAAGTAACCGACCTGGCTTGCGAAGAACGAGCCGGCCAGCGCGGACGTGGACGCGCCGATGGCAAAGGCGAGCAGCTTGACCCGCATCGTGTTGACGCCCGAAGCCTGCGCGGCGACCTCGTCCTCGCGGATCGCCGCCCACGCGCGTCCCAGCCGCGAACCCTCAAGCCGGTAGAACATCACGATCACGAGCACGAGCATGACGACCAGCAGGTACCAGTACGGCAGGTTGTCCTGCCCCCACGTGATACGCAGCTTGCCGAGATGAATGACCGGGTGGGGAATCGTCGGCCCCTGCGGGCCGCCGGTGAAGTTGCCGGGGTTGTTGATCGACACGATTTGGATGATCTCTCCGAAGCCGAGCGTGACGATCGCCAGGTAGTCACCGCGAAGCCGCAACGTCGGAGCACCGAGCAGCACACCCGCGATGAGGCACGCCAAGATCGCGAACGGGATCGTGAGCAGCGGCGACATGTGCAGCCAGCTCGGCGGCTTGACCGGCAGGGCGCCCACCAGATACGCCGTGGCGTACGCACCGATCTCGTAGAAGGCGATGTAGCCGAGGTCGAGCAGTCCAGCCCAGCCGACGACGACGTTGAGCCCGAGCGCCAGCAGGACGAACACGCCGATCTGCACCACGAGGACGTTCTGCCACGTCACCGGCAGCATCGGCGGGTAGAACAACGCCAGGGCGCCGACGATGATCAGAACCGCCTTGCCGCTCGAGGAGCGCCGCACCTGGCCGACCATTGCGGTCACCGGCAACGCTTTCGTGGTGTCCTCGTCGGATTCGCTCCGACCCACTCGCGCGCGGGAGGTCGCCGTATGCACAGCGGCAGCGGCGAACAGCGCGAACACGAGGCACGCCATGTAGCCACCGACGCCGAGGTTCTTCCAGTTGCCGCCGTTCTGGGGCGCGACGTGTGCGCCGACGTTCGTCATCGAGTGCAGCGTGATCAGCGTGAGGACGATTCCGGCCACGGCGATCAACACGGTCGCGAGCGCCAGCAGCCGGTTGTTGACGTAGGTGGCCGCGAGGGCAAGGACCGCAGTCGCCGCGAAGAGCGCCCAACCGAGCCAACCCAGGTACTGCGACGCAAGCGACGAGAGCGCGGTGCCCGCGAAGTCACGATGCGATTGCGACAGCGTGGCGTTGATCGACAGCGGACCGAACCATCCGTCGGTGGTGAACGCGAGCAGGCCGAGAACGATGCCGACCACGGCAAACGGCAGTCCGGGCCGGTAGTTCATGACGGACCTGACGAACGCTCGTGGATCGGCGACCGCGACGCGAGAGTGGACAGCGATGACGCCCGCGCATGCGAGGGTCGCGAAGCCGATGATGTCGGCGTACATGCCGAGCGAGTGGTCTATGCCGCCGCCGAGGTTGACGACGTCGGTGTGCGTCACGTAGGCCAGCACCGCGCCAGTGACGCCGACGACAGCTGCCGCGTAGCCGAACGGGCGAAGCCGGGTCACGATCGCGGCACCGCAGGTGAGGATCGCGGCGGCGACGAGCGTCCATGCCAGCCAGTCCAGGAAGGCGACAGCTACGGACGACAGGTTGGCGGATGCGTCAGCTGCTCCGCGCACAGCGCTGAACTTTCCGCTACCACTCGAGCTGGCCAGCGGGTCGTACCAGTTCATGATGGTCTGCGCACCGATGACGACGAGCAGTCCGGTGCCAAGCGGCACCATGCCGGGCCGGGTGAGGTATGGCACGACCAACGGCCAGAACGTGATCATCGCGAAGATCAGCAGACCGATGATCAGGAAGACGACGACTCGCGGGCTGATCACGGCGTGCCGGAACGAGACACCGAAGTCGGTGAGAGTGCCTTCCTGGGGGCCGACCATCAGCGCAAGGACGAGGCCGCCGAAGAGGCAGGCGACGAGCCGGCGCAGCAAGGTCTTCGTCGTGGCGTTCATGCGGCACGTCCGAGACGCTCACCCAGGATGCCCGTGGGTCTCACGAGCAGGATCAGGACGAGGACGACGAAGCTGATCACGTCGTTCCACTGCGCGCCGACGAAGGGCAGCGCCGCGATCAGAACCTCGGCCTGGCCGAGAATCAACCCACCGATCATGGCTCCGCGGATGTTGCCGATTCCGCCCAGGACCGCGGCGGCGAACGCCTTGACGCCAGGGGTGAAGCCCATCAGGTTGCTGACACCGAACGCCGTACCGAACATGAATCCGGCCACACCGGCCAGCGCGCCACCGATCACGAAGGTCCGCGAGATGGTCTTGTCGATGTCGATGCCCATCAGCGCCGCGGTCGGTGCGTCTTCAGCGACGGCGCGGATGCCGCGGCCGAGCTTGGTGCGGTTAACGAGGCGGTCCAGGAAGACCATCATGACCACCGCGGTCGCGACGATGATCAACACGATCAGCGAGACCTTGGCGCTACCGATCTTCAGGACCTGGTGGTTGACGTTGAAGTAGGTGGGAAAGGCGTTGTTGGGTAATCGGTTGAACAACTTGCCGGCCAGGTTGGACAGGAACAGCGACGCCCCGATCGCACTGATCAGGAACGCCAGCTTCGGAGCACCGTTGCGGCGCAGGGCCTTGTACGCCACCTTCTCGAGCAACCAAGCGACGGCAGCACCGCACAGCGCTCCGCTCAGGACGCCGGCCAGGACCGTGAGCGGCACCGTCATACCGGTGATATGTCGCTTGCCCACGATGCCGTTGACGACCAGATAGCTGCCGAAGCCGCCGGCCATGAAGACTTCGCTGTGCGCGAAGTTGATCAACTGCAGCACGCCGTACACCAGCGTGTAACCGAGCGCTACGAGCGAGTAGACCGAACCTTGCTCGAGGCCGATGACGATGTTCTGCGGCAGTTGCTGCAACCAGCTCTCGGAGTGGCTCACGCCGTTGCTCCTCCTGACGACGATGGGCCGCGTGCCAGCGTGCCAACCCGTGCTGAGCCGACGCAAGGGGGCGAACCGGATCGCTCCGATTCGCCCCCCACGATGACTCTCACCTAGCTAGCGCCGGATGAAGGTCACTTCTGCTGGTTGATGTTGCCGAGACCGACGATCTGACCGTTCTTCTGCTGGAACAGGTTCACGATCAGGCTGGACGAGTCGAGCTCACCGTTGGACTGGAACTTGATCTGCGTGGTGATGCCCTTGTAGTCCGCCGCGTTGAGCGCGGTCAGCACGCTCGTGCGAGTTGCGGCGCCGCTCGCCGATGCCTTGGAGATGGCGTCGATGACGAGGTTCGTCGCGTCGTAGGCCTCGGGCGAGTACGTCGACGGCGCGGTGTTGAACTTCGCCTGGTACGCCGTCGCGAACGCCGCGGCCGACGGAGCGGTCGTCGCGTCCTGGCAACCGCAGGTGAAGTACCACTTGTCGCCCGCAGTGCCCGCACCTGAGGTGAACACCGAGGACTTGCCACCGTTGCCGGTCACCGTGCGGCCCTTGAATCCTGCTGCCACGAGGGCCTTGGCGAGCAGTGCTGCCTGCGAGTCGTAGCCGCCGTAGAAGATCGCGTCGGAACCCGAAGCGGCGATCGTCTGCGCGATCGGGTTGTAGTTCTTGGTAGTGGTGCCGTCGACACCGCTCTTGACGACCGTGACGCCCTTGGCCGCGAGCTCACTCGCCATCGTGGCCGCGACGCCCGCACCGTAGGTGCTGAGGTCGTTCAGGACGTACACCTTGTGCGCCCCGGTGCGCGCGAGCCAGTCGGCGCCCTGCGAACCCTCGACGTTGTCGTTCGGGACGATCCGGTGCCAGCAGGTGAAACCAAGGGTCTGAAGCGTCGCGTTGCTCGCGGACGCGGTCACGATGGGCATCGGCGGGCTGGCCGAGCAGAAGCTCGGGTCGACGGCCTTGCTCTCACCCGAGAACGCCGGGCCGACCGTTGCGATGACATTGGGGTCCGCGATCAGCTGAGTGGCTGCCGCTGGCGCCTTGGCCGGGTCGCCCTCGCTGTCCTGCGGATCGAGCGTGACCTTGAAGTTGTACTTGCCCGACGCGTTCGCCTGGTCGACGGCGAGCTGGGCGCCGTTGCGCTCGTTGATGCCGAGCTGCGCGTTGGGTCCCGACAGGGCGCCGATGAAGCCGATCTTGTAGGTATGGGTGCCGCTGCTGGTCCCGCTGCTGCTACCGAGGCCGCCGGTTCCGCTCTTCTTGCTGCTCGAGCAGCCAGACAGCGCCACCGCGCTTGCCGTCACTGCCACAGCGATCGTCGTTAACGTACGGTTTCGCACTGAAATAGCCTCCTATGAAGACTTCCGTGGGCACACCTGAGCTGCCCGGTGATCGGTGGGACGTTAGCCCACCCGCAACCGGTTTGACACTGCTTCGGGGATGTTTGTTTGCGGTCGTGACCAAATCTCAACCCCCGCTGCCGGGTGACGACCGCTAACCGGCGTCCGGGGACGCGGACTGCTCGACCGGCACTTCGCCGCTGAGAACCAGTTCAGCAACGGCCCGCATGGATGTGCGGTTGTCCATGGCGGCACGCTGGATCCAGCGGAACGCCTGCGGCTCGGTCATGCCGTGATCCGACATCAGCGAGCCCTTGGCGCGTTCGATGAGCTTGCGGGCATCGAGGCGCTCACGCAGGCCGGTGACCTCGGCCTCGAGCGCCTTCATCTCCGCGAAACGGGAGATCGCGATCTCGACGGCCGGCAGCAGGTCGCGCTTCTGGAAAGGTTTGACGAGGTACGCCATCGCTCCCGCGTCGCGCGCGCGCTCGATGAGGTCACGTTGGCTGAAGGCCGTGAGCATCACGACAGGTGCGATGCGCTCGCCGGTCACCTGCGCCGCCACGGCGATGCCGTCCATCTTCGGCATCTTGATGTCGCAGATGATCAGATCGGGAACGAGCTGGCGAGCCAGCGCCACCGCCTGCTCACCGTCGGCGGCCTCGCCGACGACGTCGAAGCCCTCTTCCTCGAGCATCTCGCGAAGATCGAGGCGGATCAGTGCCTCGTCCTCGGCGATGAGCACCCGGATGACTTCTGGAGCCGGCGGTGGAGTCACTGAGGCGGCGGCCACGGTGCGTCCCCCTCGGTTCGAAGCCAGCACCCACCATGGTCGGCGGCGCTCAGAAAGCACAGCCTATCGGCCCCGGTAACATGCAGGTTACGGAACGCCCCTGTGGTGAAATCTGGCAAACACGATGGTCTCAAACACCATTGCCGAGAGGCTTGTGGGTTCGAATCCCACCGGGGGCACAAAGCCGAACGCTGACGCGGCAGACTCGCAGGCGTGAGCCCACACATGACGCCCGACGAGTTCCGCCGACACGGCAGGCAGGTCGTCGACTGGATCGCCGACTACTACGAGCGGATCGAGTCGTTCCCCGTGCTCTCCCAGGTGCAACCCGGTGCGGTCAGATCCGGACTCGCGCCGAAGCCACCGGAACGCGGCGAGCCGTTCGAGAACGTCCTGCGCGACCTCGACGAGGTGCTGCTGCCCGGCATCACCCACTGGCAGCACCCGTCCTTCTTCGCCTACTTCCCCGCCAACGCCAGCGGCCCTGCCATCCTCGGCGACCTGCTGGCGTCCGGGCTCGGCGTGCAGGGAATGCTCTGGGCGACCTCACCGGCGGCCACCGAACTCGAGACGCTCGTGCTCGACTGGCTCGCCGACCTGCTCCACCTGCCCGAGCGGTTTCGCTCCGACGGCGCGGGTGGCGCAGTCATCCAGCACAGCGCGTCCGACGCCGCACTCGTTGCGTTGCTCGCCGCGCTGCACCGGGTCAGCGGCGGTCGCACCGAACCTGCGGGCGTTGCGGCGGGTCGCTACACCGTCTACACCTCCGGGCAGACGCACTCGTCCGTCGAGAAGGCCTGCCGTATCGCCGGGCTCGGCTCCGACGCGCTACGCAAGATCGAGGTCGACCCTGCCACGCTTGCCGCGCGCCCCGATCACCTGCGCGAACTCGTCGCGGCAGACGTCGCCGCCGGCATGACTCCGGCGCTGGTCGTGGCATCGGTCGGGTCGACGGGCACCGGTGCCGTCGACCCCGTTGCCGAGCTGGCATCGATCGCGCGCGACAACGGCGCGTGGCTGCACGTCGACGCCGCCTGGGCCGGGGTCGCGGCCGTCGCTCCCGAACTGCGCTGGCTCAACGACGGAGTCGAGTTCGCCGATTCGTACTGCACGAACCCGCACAAATGGCTGCTCACGAACTTCGACTGCGACGCCTTCTGGGTGGCCGATCGCGCGCCGCTCGTGGGGGCCCTTTCCATCCTTCCCGAGTACCTCCGAAACACCGCCACCGAGTCGGGAGCGGTGATCGACTACCGCGACTGGCACGTTCCGCTGGGGCGCCGGTTCCGCGCGCTCAAGCTCTGGGCCGTCATCCGCTGGTACGGCGCCGAAGGGTTGCGCGCCCACATCCGCACGCACGTCGAACTGGCCCAGGAGTTCGCGTCGTGGGTGGCCGCGGACGATCGATTCGAGATCGTCGCCCCGCATCCGCTGTCGTTGGTCACCTTCCGCCTGCGTGCCGGCGACGGGGCCACCCGGGCCCTGATGGACCGGGTGAACGCGTCGGGCGAGCTGTACCTGACACACACCGTGGTGAACGGCAACGTGGCACTACGCATGGCCATCGGCGCGCCCTTGACCGAGCGCCGCCACGTCGAGGCAGCCTGGCGGGCGCTCAGTTCGTAGCCGGTCCGACCCGGATCATGCCTTCCTGCACGACGCTGGCGACGTGCCTGCCGTCCTGGCTGAAGAACCGACCCGTGGCCAGTCCGCGGCTTCCGAAGGCGGACGGAGACTTCGTGGCGTAGAGCAGCCACTCGTCGGCACGGAACGGACGCTGGAACCACATCGCGTGATCAAGTGAGGCCATGGCGATCGGATCGATACCGGGAGCCAGGCCGTGTTGGACCAACACCGAGTCCAGCAGCGTCATGTCGGATGCGAAGGTCAGAACGCAGACGTGCAGCAGCGGGTCGGCAGGTAGGTGGCCGTTGGCCTTCATCCAAACCCTGGTGAGTCCTTGCCTCGGCCCCTTGGCGTGCTGCTGCCACGGCGGATCGTCGACGTATCGCAGGTCGATCGGCCTCGGCAGCATGCGGAAGAACGCGGCGGCCTCCTCGGAGTCTTTGTACCGTTCCTCCAGCGTCGGCAGGGACTCCGGTGGCGGCGCTTCAGGCATCGTCGGTTGATGGTCGATGCCCGGCTGCTCGAGTTGGAACGACGCCGACAACGAGAAGATCGCCTTACCGTGCTGCAGCGCCACGACGCGCCGCGTGCTGAAAGATCGCCCGTCGCTCACCCGGTCGACCTCGTACACGATCGGCACGCTCGGATCCCCCGGCCTGATGAAGTACGAGTGCAACGAGTGAACGGGCCGATCGCCGGGCACCGTGCGACCGGCGGCTACGAGCGCCTGCCCAGCCACCTGACCACCGAACACCCGCTGCCACTTTGCTTTCGGACTGATGCCTCGGAAGATGTCCTCCTCGATCTTCTCGAGGTCGAGCAGGCGCACGAGGCCGTCGACGACCACCTGCCCGAGGTCGCCGTCTTGCGCCGCGCCGGGGCCGCCGTAGTCCGTGCCGAGATCTTCGCTTTCGTTACCGCTGTGTCGCGATGCCGGTGCGGTTCCGGACCGATCAGATGTCATGTCGTAGCACGTCTCCGATGTGGTGGACTCGAATGGTGTTCGTCGCACCCGGCGTCGCGGGTGGGGTCCCGGCCACCACGATCACAAGATCGTGCGGGTGGCAGACCCCGCGGTTCAACAACGCCGAGTCCACTTGGCGCACCATGTCGTCGGTGGTCTTGACCGTCCACACGAGGTGAGCCTCGGCTCCCCACAGCAGCGCCATCTGCCGCTGCACCGACTCGACCGGCGTGAACACCAGGATCCGCTGCGAGGGCTGCAGACGCGCAAGACGCCGTGCCGTGTCGCCGGTCTGGGTGAAGGCGACCAGCGCGACGGCGCCGAGAGCATCGGCGATGTCTTTCGCCGCCTTGACGATGGCCCCACCCGGTGTGCGCGGATTGTGCTGCAACCCGGTGACCTGCGTTCCGGACGCCTCGACCGAGTTGATGATCCGGCTCATCGTCGCGACGGCCTGCACCGGGTACTTGCCCACGCTGGTCTCGCCCGAGAGCATCACGGCGTCGGCTCCGTCGATGACCGCGTTGGCGACGTCGGAGGCCTCGGCTCTGGTGGGTCGGCTGTGAGTGATCATCGACTCGAGCATCTGGGTCGCCACGATCACCGGCTTGGCGTTGTCGCGGCAGATCTGCACCGCCCGCTTCTGGACCATCGGCACCTGCTCGAGCGGCATCTCGACCCCGAGGTCGCCGCGAGCCACCATGACGCCGTCGAAGGCCAGCACGATGTCTTCGAGCGCCTCGACGGCCTCGGGCTTCTCAACCTTGGCGATCACCGGCCGCCGGATGCCGACGTGGTCCATGATCCGGTGGACGAGCTTCACGTCCTCGGGATGGCGCACGAACGACAGCGCCACGAAGTCGACGCCGAGCCGCAGCGCGAACTCCAGATCCTCGGCGTCCTTGTCGGACATCGCGGGCACGCTCACCACGACGCCCGGCAAGGACAAGCCCTTGTTGTTACTGACCGTCCCGCCCTCGGTGACGTCACAGACGACATCGGTGCCGTTCTCGATGTCGACGGCGATCAGCGCGACGTTGCCGTCGTCGACCAGCAACTTGTCGCCGGCCCGCACGTCGTCGGCCAGTTGCCGGTAGGTCGTCGAGACACGGTCGTGGGTGCCTTCGCACTCGTCGACGGTGATGCGGACCCGCTCGCCCGTGGCCCACTCGACCGGACCTTCGGCGAACGTGCCGAGCCGGATCTTGGGACCCTGCAGGTCGGCGAGCACGGCCACGTTGCGCCCGGCCGCCGCGGCTGCCTGACGGACCTCGTGGAACCGACGGCCGTGTTCGGCGTGCGTGCCATGACTGAAGTTGAGCCGAGCGACATCCATGCCGGCTTCGACGAGAGCGCGGCACCGCTCGGGCGAGTCGGTAGCAGGCCCGAGCGTGCAGACGATCTTTGCGCGGCGCGTCACGCGTCGAGCCTAGGCGTTACCCACGAGTCAGGAGGCTCAGCTACGCGCGGCGGCCATGACCGCGGCGTCGATGTCCTCGCCGGCCGCCCGCGCAGCCCGCGTCGCCTCGAGCACTCGCTTGTAGTCGCGCGGGATGACGGCACGGAACCGGTCGAGTGAACTCTTCCAGTCCGCCAGCAGTCCGGCGCCGACCTCGGACTGGGTCGATACGACGTGCCGCTCGACGATGTGCCGCAGGCGATCGGCGTCATCGGCCGACACCGCCTCGACGTCGACGAGCTCGACGTTCACCAGAGCGGGATCGAGATCGAGCACGAATGCGTAGCCACCGGACATTCCGGCTCCAACGTTGCGCCCGGTGGCACCCAGGATCACCGCCGTGCCGCCCGTCATGTACTCGAGCGCGTGGTCGCCCACGCCCTCGGCCACGACGGTCGCGCCGGAGTTGCGTACGCAGAACCGCTCCCCCACGACGCCGCGCAGGTAGATCTCGCCACCTGTCGCGCCGTAGGCGATGACGTTGCCGCCGATCACGTTCTGCTCTGCCGCGAACGGTGCGGACTCGTGGGGTCGAACCGCGATCACACCTCCGGAGAGGCCCTTGCCCACGTAGTCGTTCGCGTCGCCGATGAGGCGCAGGGTGATACCGCTGGGAAGGAACGCTCCGAACGACTGCCCCGCCGAACCCCGGAAGGTGATGTCGATAGTCCCGGACGGCAGCCCATCGGCGCCGTATCGGCGAGTCACCAGCGAGCCGAGCATCGTGCCGACGGTTCGATTCACGTTGCGAACGGGCAACTCCAGTTGCACAGCCGAGCCGTCGAGCAGCGCTCCCTCGCAGAGCTGGATCAACGTGTTGTCCAGCGCGGCTTCCAACCCGTGATCCTGCGGACGGGTCCGGGTGAAGGTCTGTTCGTAGGGCATCTCGGGCACTGTCAGGATAGGCGTCAGGTCGAGGCCGTGAGCCTTCCAGTGCTCGATCGCCTTGCTCGTATCGAGAAGCTCGACGTGTCCGATCGCCTCCTCGAGACTCCGGAAACCGAGTCCCGCGAGGAGCTCACGCACCTGCTCGGCGATGTACTCGAAGAACGTCACGACGAACTCCGGCTTGCCGCTGAACCGCTCACGCAACACGGGGTTCTGGGTGGCGACACCCACGGGGCAGGTATCGAGATGACAGACCCTCATCATCACGCAACCCGAGACGATCAACGGAGCGGTCGCGAAGCCGAACTCCTCGGCGCCAAGCAGAGCGGCGACAACGACGTCGCGGCCTGACTTCATCGCCCCGTCCACCTGGACGGTGATCCGGTCGCGAAGGCCGTTGAGCAACAGCGTCTGCTGCGTCTCGGCAAGACCGAGTTCCCACGGCAGGCCGGCGTGCTTGAGCGAGGTCAGCGGCGCAGCCCCCGTGCCGCCGTCGTGTCCAGAGATCAGCACGACGTCGGCATGTGCCTTGGAGACACCTGCCGCGACGGTGCCCACGCCTGACTCGGCAACGAGCTTGACGTGTATCCGCGCCTGCGCATTGGCGTTCTTCAGGTCGTGGATCAGCTGCGCCAGATCCTCGATCGAGTAGATGTCGTGGTGCGGTGGCGGCGAGATCAGCCCGACACCGGGCGTCGAATGCCGGGTGCGCGCGATCCACGGATAGACCTTGAAACCGGGCAACTGGCCGCCTTCGCCGGGCTTCGCCCCCTGTGCGATCTTGATCTGGATGTCGTCGGCGTTGACCAGGTAGTGGCTCGTGACGCCGAATCGCCCAGACGCAACCTGCTTCACGGCCGAGCGGCGCAGGTCGCCGTTGGCGTCCGGCGTGAAGCGACGTGCGTCCTCGCCGCCCTCGCCGCAGTTCGACCTGCCGCCGATCCGGTTCATCGCGATGGCAAGGGTCTCGTGCGCCTCGGCCGAGATCGACCCGTACGACATCGCTCCGGTCGCGAAGCGCGTGACGATCGACGACACCGGCTCCACCTCGTCGATCGGTACGGGCACCCGATCGCCGCGGAACTCGAACAGGCCACGAAGCGTGCCGCCGGCTCGATTCATCTCGTCGATCTTGCGGGTGTACTCGGCGAACACGTCATACCGCCGCTGCCGGGTAGCGTGCTGCAGCAGGAACACCGTCTCAGGGTTGAACAGGTGCAGCTCACCCTCGCGACGCCACTGGTAGTCACCGCCGACGTCGAGCCGGCGATGGGCGCGCGCAGTGGGGACGAGCGGGAATGCGGTGTCGTGGCGCGCCGCGGCCTCAGCGGCGATGACGTCCAGCCCGGCCCCGCCGAGGCGTGACGGCGTGCCGCCGAAGTACTCCTCGACGACCGACTGTGCCAGACCGAACGCCTCGAAGACCTGCGCGCCCGTGTAGGACGCGATCGTGGAGATGCCCATCTTCGACATGACCTTGAGCACGCCCTTGCTCAGTGCCTTGACGTAGTTCTTGACAGCCGCGTCGGCGTTCAGTTCGGTGATCTCGCCGTTGGCCACCAGGTCGTCGATGGTCTCGAAGGCCAGGTAGGGGTTGACGGCCGCGGCGCCGTACCCGATGAGAAGTGCGACGTGGTGCACCTCTCTGGCCTCGCCGGTCTCGACGACGAGACCGACCTGCGTTCGCTGGCCCGTCCGAATCAGGTGCTGATGCACTGCCGACGTCAACAACAGCGACGGGATCGGGGCATGATCGGCGTCGCAGTCGCGGTCAGACAAGATCAGGATCCGAGCGCCGGCCTCGACCGCCGCGGAACATTCGCGCCGCACTCGTTCGATGGCACCGGCGAGCGCCTCACCGCCGCCGTGCACGCGGAAGCGTCCGTCGATGAGCTGACAGCCGAATCCAGGCATGTCTCCGTCGGCGTTGACGTGCCAGATCTTGGCCAGCTCGTCGTTGGTGATCACCGGACGGGGGATGACTATCTGGCGGCAGGAGGCCGGACCGGGCGTCAGCAGGTTCTGCTCGGGACCGATCGAGCCCGCGAGCGACGTGACCATCTCTTCCCGGATCGCGTCCAGAGGCGGATTCGTCACCTGCGCGAAGAGCTCGCTGAAGTAGTCGAACAGCAGCCGCGGTCGCTGCGACAGCACGGCCAACGGCGTGTCGGTCCCCATCGACCCGATCGGCTCGGTGCCGGACTTCGCCATCGGCCCGATCAGGATCCGCAACTCCTCCTCGGTGTAGCCGAAGATCTGTTGGCGGCGGGTCACCGATTCGTGCGTGAACACGACGTGCTCGCGCTCCGGGAGGTCCTCCAGGTGAACGAGGCCGGCATGCAGCCACTCGCCGTACGGGTGTTCCGCGGCCAGTTCGGCCTTGACGTCGGCGTCGGACATGATCTCGCCGCGCGCGGTGTCGACCAGGAACATCTTGCCCGGCTGCAACCGGCCCTTCGCGACGATCGTCGACGGGTCGAGGTCGAGCACACCCGACTCGCTGCCCAGGACGACGAGTCCGTCAGAAGTTCGCCACCAGCGCCCTGGGCGGAGGCCGTTTCGGTCCAGGACGGCGCCGATGATGGTGCCGTCGGTGAAGTTGACGCAGGCCGGCCCGTCCCACGGCTCCATCAGCGCGGTGTGGAACTCGTAGAACGCCCGCCTGCCCGGATCCATCGCGGGGTTGTTCTCCCACGCCTCAGGAATCATCATCAGCACGGCGTGGGGCAGGCTGCGCCCGCCCAAGTGCAGCAGTTCGAGCACCTCGTCGAAGCTGGCCGAGTCACTCATCTCAGGGGTGCAGATCGGGAACAGCCGCTTGAGATCGCCGTCGATCAGATCCGTCCGCAGCAACGACTCGCGGGTGGCCATCCAGTTGCGATTGCCCCGGATGGTGTTGATCTCGCCGTTGTGCGCGATGTAGCGATACGGATGCGCCAGCGGCCATGACGGGAACGTGTTGGTCGAGAACCTGCTGTGGACCAGACCGATCGCGCTCGCGAACCGTTCGTCGGTGAGGTCGGGGAAGAACGTGCCCAGCTGGTCGGTCGTCAACATCCCCTTGTAGACCAGCGTCCGGCACGACAACGACGGGAAGTACAGCTCGAGCCCGGCCTCGCGGGCACTGCGCTCGGCGACCTTGCGGGTGGCGAACGCTCGACGCTCCAGTGCCATGCCGCTCTCACCCGAGGCGCCGCGCAAGAACACCTGCCTGAACACGGGCATGACCTGGCGGGCGGTGGGGCCGAGCTCGCTCGACTCGGTCGGGACGTCTCGCCAGCCGATGACGATCAGGCCTTCGGCGGCCGCGGAGCGCTGCACTACCTCGACGGCAGCGGCTCGCTGGTCCGGATCGACCGGAACGAACGCGATCCCGACCGCGTACTCGCCGGCAGGCGGCAGTTCGAGTCCTGACTCCGCACGCAGGAAGGCGTCGGGCACCTGGACCGTGATGCCGGCGCCGTCGCCGGAGGACGGCTCGGCGCCGGCCGCGCCTCGGTGATCGAGGTTGTGCAGCGCTGTGAGCGCCTGCGACACGATGGCGTGACTTGCCCGACCGTGCAGGTCGGCGACGAAAGCCACACCGCAAGAGTCGGTCTCGAACCGTGGGTCATAAAGCCCCTGAGCGCTGGGCACGGCCGAAAAGGGAGTCATGCAATCTCCTGCGGGACGGTCGACTCGGAACAGTCCCGGACTCGGCCAAACCGCGAGTCCGGGCCGGGACGACGTCGGCCCGTGAAGCGCTCTCCAGGTTACCGGGAGGTTTCGGGTCCTGTGAAACGCATTGGGTGTGAGGTGATCGACGGACGGCTTGCTAGCCTGCGCGATGAGGGCACGCCGTAATCGAGTCGGGGGCGCCATGCATACTCACCATCCACTCCGACGCACGGTCGCCACGGTGCTGTCGCTGACGCTCGTGGCCGTTCTCGCGGCGTGCTCCAGCACCACGAACGGGCACGTGGTCGCCGGTCCGGCGCCGACTACGGCCTCGACCACGGGGTTTCCCGCCACGACCTCAGCTCCGGATACGACCTCCGCGTCCGGCACGCTGCCCAAGGCCGACTTCGTGACGCAGATGAACGCCGTCTGCGCGGACGTGCAAAGCCAGCGCGACGCGCTCCCGACACCGGGGCAGGGCGACTACGCCGGACTCGTCACCTACATCGAGGGCGTACTGCGCCTGTTCCCCGTCTACGTTGCCCGAGTCAAGATCCTCGTCGCGCGCTCGGCCGACCGCGCGGAGCTGACGCAGAAGTGGGTCGTGGTCGAGGAGGCCGACTACGCCCTTGCGGAGCCCGTGCTCGTCAAGCTGCGCGCGGCGGCCAAGGCCCGGGACGCGGCGGCGGTCAGGACGTATACCGACGAGTTGGACAAGGTTCCCGATCACAGCACCGAGATCGCTGACTTCATGACGAGCTACGGCCTCACGACCTGCGCCAAGTTCGAGTCGAACTAGATCCGGGTCAGCTCCGCTTCGATCTCCGGCCGCGATTCGGCCGGTATCGGCTTGCCGT
>Ga0209014_10000870_pt1 | contig 17854 bp, 9 predicted proteins | sample BarGraNGADG00212_FD_184491 | JGI IMG/M metagenome (GOLD analysis project Ga0209014, IMG submission 184491) | Arctic peat soil microbial communities from Barrow, Alaska - Barrow Graham LP Ref core NGADG0002-212 (SPAdes) (version 2) | ecosystem: Environmental > Terrestrial > Soil > Wetlands > Peat...
ACGAACGGCTCGGGCACGGTGGGTCTGGGCTTGGACGGATCGAAGAAACGGATTACCTGAATAGTTGTGTAGGGTTTAGATGCGCCGCGGGCCGCCTTGGCCTTCAGAAAGGTCATGACGTTCTCCAACGTCTTCTCATACTTTGCCCCACGGCGCATCTGCTCGTACTGCTCCCTCTCGCCGGCGTCGAAGCTGATGGTCAGCTTGTCCAGCCCAGCGTCCAGCAGCCCCCCGACAATCTCTCCCCTCAGTAGGGTAGCGTTGGTGTTAACGTGTACCGCAATACCGGCGTCTCGGGCGATCCTCACCATATCGACGATGTGAGGGTGGAGCAGCGGCTCGCCTCGGAAGAACAGGTTTATCTCCAGGACGAACTCTCTAGCCTCGTCGATGATCTTGCGGTAGAGGTCCATGTCCATGTAACCATTGCCTTTGAGGGCGCCCGTGCTCTGGGGGCACATCACGCAGCGCAGGTTGCAGTTGCTGGTAGGCTCCAGGTGAAGTTTCAGCGGGGCGTAGGGCACGACGGGGCTCCTGCGCAACCAGTGGAAGAGGAAGCTCAAGGTGCGAGGGTGCAGCACCGCCCTGTGTCTGCGAAACTTCACGAGCAGGTTCTGCGCTCCGCCGATGCTGTTCATATGCGGGATTCCTTTAATGTCATCCCATTGGCTCAGGGCTTGTCCTGGTGGCGTGAGGGTCCACGGCTTCGTCGATCAGCATGATCGGTATCCCATCCTTGATCGGGTACCTCTTGCCACAGTCGTCGCTGGAGGAGCAGACAATCCAGTCACCCTCTTGTCTCACTGTCGATTTGCATGCCGGGCATGCCAGGATATCCAGCAACTCTTTGTCTATCATTGCGTGGTGTTCTCCTTCCGATGCTGTCGGGTCTTGAAATGGAACACGGCGGCCGCCAGGAGGAGGGCCAGGGTAGGCAGAGAGAGGGCAAGGCCTAGCTTCAGCGAGTCGGGTTCAAACCGGAACTCTACCTCGTGCTCTCCAGGAGGGACTTCGATCGCCCTGAAGAGGTAGTTGGCCCGCCACACCCTGGTTCGTTGGCCGTCCAAGTAGGCGTTCCAGCCGGGGTATGATAGCTCATTCAGCAGGAGGAATCCATACGAGGAGACGCGCAGCTGCAGCCTCACAGCGTTATCGCTGCTGGAGGTCGAGATCACATCACCGCTTTCCAGATCCGATCCCTGCTCCTTTGGGAAACCTGGCCCCTCCAGCACTACCAGTTGCCTGGGATCGAAACCGTCTCTCTGGATTCGCTCCAGGGCATCTTCCGGCTGCTGGACCACTTCCGCCCGGGGCACCATCAGCGCCCTCGGAAGGGCCAGGTTGTTTCGGAATAGCTCGGTTCCTCTCGCATCCCCAATCAGTTGGTAGCGAGGAGTGGAGTTCACCGGCAGCGCCGTGACCTCGGGGACCGTCACGAACAGCCCCGGCTCCACCCTCTCCAGTGTCACCTCCACCACCTGCATCGGCGTCGGGAATGTCAGGTCGGTCACGTAGGTGTGCACGGGATAGGGTACGTTCCAGGTCATGGCCACCCGAGCCCTCTGGTGCTTCAACTGCCCCTGCAGGTCGGGCCGATCATAAGCCCACTCGGCGGTGTCGATCCCGGCTCGCAGGTCGGAGCTCCAAACGTGTCCATCCGCGTCCACCACTCGCAGCCTGGCCACGGTACGTCCATCGGGTACAGCGACTGAGTTACCCAGATAGGAGTAGACCTGAAGCCCGGAGGCCAGTATCGACTTCGGGCGAACCGTGATTGATTGCCCATCGACCTGGAGATTGAGGTTGGTCGCGATGGTCACGTTTCTCGTCCTGGCATCGTCACCTCGAAGCATCACGTAGCGGACGTTCAACAGGTCCAGCAGCTTGGACTGGAGGTTGTACACGAGGGACCAGTGGTAGTCGTCCGGTCCCCCGTTGATGGCAGCTATGTACTCGGCATAGCGTCGAAGCTGCAGCGGGTTGTAGCCCTGCACGTCCTCCAGTCGATCAACCATACCCAGGTTGGGCGGGGTCAAGTCCGGGACAAGGTTCTTGGGAAAGTCGGAGAGGAAGTGGTTCTCACCGTTCCTCGCGTATCCCAGTACACGGAACTGCCCTTGGTTCCCAGCATAGGCATTCAATCGGTCGGCCAGCGTCGACGGTTGGAGAATATCGGCAGCTTTTGAGAAGTACATTCCCCCCAACGGCAGCGCGAGGAAGAGATCCGCTGCCAGTAGGGTCACCACCGCACAGTAGCCGAGCCTCGTCGGTACTCGGAAAAGAACCAAGGCTGCTACCACCACGATGGTGGCAACCCCGAAGAGAGAAATGTGGCGGGCGAGCCCGAACCACAGGAACGGTCCATCGCTCTGCTGAAGAAGGTTGCCCACCAGCTCACCGAAGGTATCGGGGCCGTACATGCGGGACATGGTGTAGTAGAGGGGAGCCAGCAACAGGATCGCCGTGCCGGTAACTGCCAGCAGTTGGCGGCGGGTCACCCCCTTCAGCAAAATGTCTGTTCCCATGGCGGCCAGCGCCGAGGAGGAGAGCAGGTAGAGCACCATGAATCGGCCGGGGGTGTGGAATGTCTGGAAGCCCGGCACCCATTGGTAGAGGATGCCATACAGGGGCGCCTTGGTGCCGAAGGATGTCAGGAGCGCGAACCCCCCGAGCGCTAGATAGAGCCACCTACGCCCTCTGTCTTGGCCGAAGAGCGCACCCAGGAGCATCAGGAAGGTGGCCGCGCCGCCGATATAGGCATCGTGACCCTCGGTGCCCCCAACGCCGAAGAGTGCCAACACGGTGACGTTTCCAGAGCCCCCTGCCTGCTCCAGCCCTCGGCCCATCAGGTAGTTGGATAGGGACATGTACTCCACGGCGGGGAGCAGAAGCATGGCACCGAGAGCGGCCCACACCGACGCGGCAAGGGCCATCAACCCCGTGCACTTCAGTGCGGGCCGCCAGCTTCGCTCGGCCAGCGAGCGGGTGACGGCGTGCCACAGATAGGTGGCCAGCAGCGCGAAGGCGGTGATGTACAGTCCGTGCAGCCACCCGTTGAAGAGCTGCATCGTGAGGGCGGCTGCTGCCCCGAGCGCGTACCAACTGCTGTTCCGTTGGAGGCTACGCTCCACCAGCAGGACGGCCACCGGGATCCAGGCGAGGTTGATCAGCAGCGGGATGCCGGCAGCCTTGATGATGGTGTACTGGCTCAGCCCGAACACCATGGCCCCTACGAAGGCGGGACCCGGCGATAGGCGGATCGTCCTGAGGTAGAGGTAGGTTGCGATGGTGGCAAGGGCGTAGTGGAACAGGATAATGGCCCTGGCCGCGTCCGCGGTGTTCAGCAGTAGCAGGAACGGCCAGTTGGGCAGGTAGAGGACGCCGGATTGGGGGTCGGCCAGATAGGGTGTCCCCGCAAAGCTGTAGGGGTTCCAGAGGGGGAGTTCCCCGGCCTGCAGGCTGTGGGCCAGGAATGCCAGGTTCGGGTAGTACTGAAGGATGAAGTCTATGGAGTTGGGCAGGTAGCCCAGGAGCGATAGCTGCCACGGGAAGAGTATGGCCATCACCCCCAACAGCAGGAGCGCGACCACATCTTTCCCTCGGGTGGATCTGGAGCCGACGTAGAGAAGGCTCTTTCGGGCGTAGCTCAGGCTAGAGAAGGAAGTGGATGACATCGAACAACAGCAGGGCCAGGATGGAGACGGCGATCCAGGTGCGGGCTGGCCTGCCCGCGAGGCCGCTGCCTCCGAAGGCCGCGGACGCCAGGCGGGTACCGCTCACGATCAGCGCCACCTCGAACAGGAGCAACATCAGGAAGACCCCCACCTGGAAACCCACGTATGATGGGAAGTCGGTCCGCAGCTTCATGGACCAGAAATCGAGTCCCAGCCCATACTCCGGATGCTCCAGGGTGGCGTTGATGCCCCACAGTCTCCAGGGAGGGGTATCCAGCACCATCTCTTTTACTGGCTGGAGGAAGGAGGGGCCGATGGCCAGAAAGTCGGCGGTGAGAAGCCACGTGTGGGCCAGGATTGGGCTGAACGGCCACGCCCAGATGGTGGCCGTGACGGAGTTGTGATCGTCCAGCCCCTCGGCGTAGGGGTAATAGTCGGCACCGCCGTATTGGGCGCCCTTGTCGGGAAGCTGAGAAACGACCTTCTCACGGAATATCCCGAGGTAGTTGTCGAAGCTCTTGGACACCGCCAGTAGCTGCATGCCGACGCCGAGGAAGAAGGTGGCGATCAGGGCGTACCTGGCCAGTCGGTGCCGCTCCTCGACGGCCTTCTGGATCAGAGGCGCGATCATCAGGATCACGATGGGGATGACGATCACCTGGTATCTGGGACCCCATCCTGCCCCAGCGTGCCACGCCGGCTTCTTGCTATAGATGAGGAAGTAGATCAGGACGATGGCAATCAACCCGATGGACTTCAAGCCATGCCGCCGAACGAAGGGGAAGACCGACAGTACAGCCAGCACAGTCGGGGGCGAGTAGAGGAAGAAGCTCTTGCCCGGACTAAGTAACAAGCCTCGAAGCCCGATTTCCATCGGCAGCGGCAGCCACCCGCGCTGCACCCCGGCCCACGCCTCCAGTATGGAGGGTGAGTAGCCAAAGCGCATCCCAAAGTAGAACAGAGCGGGCACGGCCACCACGATGAAGGGGACGCAGAAGAGCAGCAGCGGCTTTACCAGCCCGAATAGCCGATTGCTGCTCGGACGACTCTGCCAGTAGAGCAAGGCGATCTCCATCAGGAGGAACGGGACCAGCACGCCCGCAAAGTACTTGGTGGCGGCGGCACAGAGAGCGGACAATCCTGCCAGGAGAAGGAACCACCCCCGTCTATCCTGGGCCCACCTGAAGATCAGGTAGATGGAGGTCAGGACGAACATCACCAGAGTAGGTTCTGAGAAGTCGTACTTGGAGTAGGGCCAGGCCAGGGTGGCCAACCCGTAAATCAGCGTCGCGATAATGGATACCGCCTGGCTGTAACCCAGCAGGCGCGCCAGGGCGAAGAGCAGAACGCAGCCGATGGCGGTGACTATGGCGTTGTAGGGCGAGAAGAAGAGACGGGCGAAGAGGTCATCGTTCTCTCTTTCGGACCAGAAGCGATGATCGTCCGGTATCTTCTCGAAGCTACCGGTATTGTCGTTCACCAGCCCCATGGACCGTATGTAGAGGTGTCCGATCGGCATCGCGTACTGTAGGCTGAACTCCTTGATGGTTCTGGTGCCGCCAAGGGGAAACTCCGCGTAGTAGTTGCGGCCACTGGTGTTTCCGTCCCAGATCGACGCCACCCTGGCCATCTCATGCTGAGCAGGCTCGGCTCCCTTTCCCTGTTTCCACTCCGCCGTCTCGATGCCCGCCCGGAACGGAATCACTATTCGGTTGCCATCGCTGTCCACCAGGGTCAGCTCAGCCACGGTGGTGCCCTGAGGAATGTCCTTCGAATTGGCCAGGAAGGAGATGACGGTCAGCTTGGTGGCAGGGCCGTTATTGAGGTCAGTCCGTACGTAGCTCTCCTCGGCGCCGGTGTCCTTGGCTCCCACCGTCGGCTCATCCGAGTGGGTGCCCTTGCCCCTGAATTCGCCGAGGACGTAGCTGCGGTCGTCCACGGTGGCGTAGTCCTTCTGGGGCATGAGGGGGGCCAGCGACTCCCCTATCAGGGTCAGCGGTTGGGCCAGAATCGGGACCATGATCCCCCACTGGTCCAATCCCTGTCGCTGAGTTTGCAGGTACTCGTGCTTCGGGTCCATTGTGAGGCTGCGGGCAAGCCTCCAGGCGAACTCGCCGTCCGGACTGTAGCCGTGGCCGCCGCCGGTGATCAGATAGAGGGCCATGAAGAAGACAAGCAGCAGCCACCCGATGGAGCGGTCGGACCGCGCGGGAGCGCCGGATTTCTCTTTCAGCTCGTCCGGTCGTACCGGGCTCTCGAGGATGGCCAAATGTGATTACTCCAGCCAGATGCGTTGGACCGCGACCCCCAGGTCGCGAGTGTCGGCGCTCCAATTCACTACCTTGCAGGGGATCCATGGCTTGTCCAGCTCAAGAATCAGCTGCAAAGGGCCGTTCTCGACGGCAGGTGTCGGGAATCGGAGATCCACCCACTCTCCGGATGCCACGCTAAATCGGTGGGACTCGGGGCCGATCTTGATCGTTCCATCCACGTCCCGGCCCAATTCCTTGGGACCAGAGTAGAAGCGGAGACCAAGGGTCTGCTGGCCCTGAAACAGCAGTTGGGCGTGGGCGCTGGGACCGGTCCACCGAAAGTGGGGTGGAAAGCATTCCAGCTTGTAGAAGCCAGGGCCCAGCTGCGCCTCGTCGTTCACGCCCATCTCGATATTGTCGTTCACGATCCGCTGGTAGACGTGGACATCCAGGTAGAGCTCTGGCGGGTAGCGATAGATCGCTTTGCCCTTCGCCTGGGCCCGTAGGTGGATCACGTCCATGTTCTCCTTGAACATGCCGTGGTCGAACAGCCACTTGATCGTTTCCCCCGCTCGAAACCGGCTGGGGTGGTCGTAGGCAGGGTCGTAAGCGGTGAATAGCGTCTCCATCTCGAAGTTGCACTGCGCCAGCAGCAGTCGCAGCTCCTGGGTGCTGAACTCCCGGTTGTGGCGGGCGTATGGCCCCCAGCCGGAGAAGGGCGGGTAGATGTTCTTCGCCCTCATGAAGCGAATGTAGTTGGTGTAACGGAATGGGTTGGGTGTGCTGAGCAGTAGGTAGCCGCCCGGCTTCAGCACCCGGTGGATCTCATACAGGGAGTGCGTCGGATCGTGCATCAGATGCTCGATCATCTCGCAGTAAATGACGGCATCGAGGCTTGCATCGTCGTAGGGGAAGCGGTCGGTCTCGATGTTAAATGCCTTGTAGTCAAAGGATCTATCGATGCCCAGCTTCCTGTTGATCAGCCGAACGCGGCCGCCATCCAGCTTCAGCCGGTCGGGCTCGTTGGCCAGTTCCAGCTGATATGGGAAGCGTTCCATCATCAGGGCGGTCATGAAGTAGGGTGTAGCCCCCAGCTCCAGCACCCTGGCTCCCTCCCCCAGCTCCGGGATCATGTCCAAGGTGATCAGCATTCGGTCCAGCGCAACGTTCAGGTAGTCCACTGCCTCGGCATAGGAGCAGTGATCGAAGCCGGTCAAGAACTCCCTGGCCTCGGCGGGGGTCATCTTAGACATATTTCATATTCTCGCAATCAGTTCTAGCAACCTTCGCTTGAAGCTGTCCTGGTCGAAGGTGCGCGAACGGGCTATTGCGCCCTGCTGCAATTTGGCTCTAAGTACGGGATCGGTGGCGACTTCCAGGGTGTACTTCTCCAATTCGTCCATGCTGTTCCAGAGGAAGCCGCTCTTGCCCTGCTCGACGATCTCCAGTTGGCCCGCTTTGGCGATGACGACCGGAACGCATCCCGCGGCCATGCCCTCCACGGTCGTGATGCCGAAGTGCTCGAAGCGGATCGGGTTGCGGTTCTCGTTCTCCCCGAAGCCGCTGGCGTGCCAGTAGATGGACGCCTCCTCGTACAGCTCCTTCAACTCGGAGAAGGGGGCATCGGCGTGAATGGAGATAGGGTACCCCTCCGCCTTCTTCCGCACCCCGGCCAGATACTCGGCGTGGATCTTCCCAGGGGCCACGCCTCCCACCATGTGCAGCTCCCAGCCCCGCAGCCCTTTGTCGAAGAGCCGCTTGAATGCCTCGATCATCACCACATGTTTCTTGTTGTGGGATCCACTGAAGAAGCGACCCACGTTTAGGATCACGTTCCGCTTTGGCCTCGTGGGATCGTAAACATCCACGTCCACGGGGGGATAGAGGATCTCTCCGCGCTTGCCCCAGTAGATGTTGAGCCACTTCTGGACGTACTCGGAGATGGGGGTGATCAGGTCGTAGCTGTCGACGTAACGCAGAGAGAGGTTGTCCGGGATCCCGGCCAGCCGGAGTCCCGCCTCCTTGACCAGCCGCTCGAAGAGCAGATCGTAGATCTGGTGTCGGGCTCCCATCACCTTGACTTTGGCGACGGCAACCCCCAGATCCCGGAAGTCGTCCTCGAAGCCCGGCCCGCCCTGGGGGTTGAAGGTCTCGGTCTCGATGGCCAGGGTGGCCTTCTCCTCCATGGTGGCCTCTGCCGGGATGGTGATCTCCAGGGGTAGGTAGTTCCCGTCGGTGGGAGATAGGGCAGTCTCGGCCAGCAGCTTGCCACGGCTGGAGACCCGCACCGGAATGGGATCAGAGCCGCCCGGCCTGAAGCTGCCCACCATCAGCCGCACCCGCATCGGCGTGCCTTTCCGGACCACCGGCAGGTGAACCAACGCCTTCTCCGCGGTCCAGCGGTACCATCCCCCGCCCACCTGCTGCAGCCCGTAGAAGCCCTCGCCGTACTCCGGGACAATCAGTTCGTGGCGGAGCCACAGCCCCACCCGACGCTTGAGGAGGCCGAAGGCCGTCTTGTCAACGGGGAAGGGGAAGTACACGAATAGAATGCTCTTCTTAGCCCTGGAGGGCACGAAACTCATGAAGGAGGCGTTTATGAAGAGGTCGTACTCCTCCGTGTAGTCGCCAAGCCGGTGGAAGGGGAGGTCCGGAATGCAGCGCACCGTGATCCCCTTGAGGTCCACGTGCAGCTTGGACTCGAGCGTCTGGAGGGAGGTGGGGCGATGTGTGATCAGCTCCACCTGGTTCTCGGCAGCCAGCGCCTGGGCGGCGATGACCGTGTAGCGCTCGCCTCCACCCATCGTATGGAGCCAGCGGTTGTATATGCCTACCTTCACCCGGCCACCATCCAATCCAACAGCTTCGATGCTGGAACCTTCTCCCGGGCCGCGAGCCGGCGTCTCTTGCCAATCGTCCCCGGAAGGTGGGATATGAGCCAGCCCGCCACCCGAAGCTGGATCCGGACCCGGCTCGTGAGCGCGGCTAGATCGGGGCTGCGCAGCAGCATCGCTCGGGCGAACCGACCGAGGTCCAGTATGATTGACGTAGCGTAGCGAAGATGCTCGCTGACCGCCAGGGTTGCAGGCGCGTTCTTAGCCAGCATCAGCAGGCGGTTGCGCTCCACGTGGTAGATGAACAGCGGCGACCATTCGACGCTGCTTGCGGCGTGGACGTGTCGCACCACCGCCTCGGGAACGTAGAGGACCTTCCATCCCTGCCGGCGCGCCCGCCAAGACAGGTCCATGTCCTCGTAATACATGAAGAAGTCCTCGTCGAAGAGCCCCACCTCATCCAGCATCCGTTTCCGGAGCAGGAGGGCGGCGCCGCAACCCGCGAAGACCTCCTCACGGCAGTCGTACTGCCCCAGATCGTCCTCCTGGTACACCTCGGTGCCCCGGACCACCGTGCCCCTATCACGGCCGGAGCCCTCTCGCAGAAGCAGGTTGCCGGCGTTCTGAATGACCGGGCCGGCGCTTTCGATGAGGTCGGCCGGCAGCGGGATATCGATGCTCGCCGGCCGTACGCCAACCTCCCACTCGCCCAGATCCCCGTCGCCGGCCGAGAGAGTGAACCGGACCGGAACGCCATCCCGCCTCGGGGCCGCGATAACCAGTTGCAGCGTGGCTTCACCGCCCTGGCTGGCCAGTCGAAGCCCCAGGATCGCCCTGCCCGCGGACCAACGGAACGGCCCATTGGGGGACGGTTCCTGGCCGTAGCAGCCATCCAGGTACTCCACCGGCCTGGATACCCCGGATTGCTCGACCCGCGCCTCCAGGATCTGGATGCCCAACCCCCGCTGATCTGTAGAGCCGAGGTCTCGTGGCCTGAAGGGCTCGCTCCTCAGCTCTACCCTGACACGGTCGTGCATGAAGAGCAGCTTGGAGCAGCAGGCCCCCACCAGTGGGTCGGCCTCCGCCGCCTCCACCAGCTCCGAAAGCCACGCCTCGTCGACGGCGGTATCGTTGTTCAGGAGCGCCACGTAATCGGCTTGGGAGGCCCGCATAGCGACGTTGTTGCCGCCGGCGAATCCCAGATTGCGGTCGTTCCTGACGATGTGGAAGCCCGGGAAGCGCTCCTCGACGATTCTGGCCGACCCGTCGCTGGAGACGTTGTCGACCACCACCACCTCGTACCGGTCCCTCGGGTAGTCCAGTCGGGTGAGAGAGCCGAGGCAGCCGTCCAGGAAGCGGAGGCCATTATAGTTGAGTACTACTACCGACACAAACGGGAGGGGCATGGGTGGCTTTGCCTACTCTCTTCCTAACAGCCTCTTAGCCGCGAAGTATGCGCGGAAAGGCGGAGTGGCGTGGTACCGCTCCAGGTTGCCCTGGAGTCGGGCGATCAACCGCTCCTTGCCCTCCAACTCCCGGGTGTAGAAGGCATCTTTCTCGGCGATGGCCGTCTGCAGGAATGCGAGGTGCTCCCTGAGCCTCTGGAGCGATGCCTCCATCGGGACCCCCTCGGCGGCCCACCCTCGGGCTGCGTCCACGCTGCCGAGGGAGAGGCGCCTCACCGCCAGGCCGATCTGCCTCGGGTCGCGCCCGTCTTGGAACAGCTCGTCGGGCTGCCAGGTCCGGTCCACCCGCAGCTCGATCTTGATGGGATCCTTCCCTGCCTCGGACACCGGGAAGAAGTGCTGGCGCACCTCCCAGGGGGTGTTGAAGAATACGTGGCCGGCCAGGATGCCGTTGGCGTGGAGCTCCAGGTGGAGCGGTCTCTCCGCCAGGTCGGGGTGAGACGCCGATGCCACCAGTTCCAGGATTGCCGGTCCCTCGGCCGGGGGCTGAAGGTAGCACCAGGCTTCCTTTGCCGTGCAGGTGTACTCCCCCTCGGCCGCGTACCATCCGGCCCCCACCGGCAGCTCCCCCTGATCGGCCTGAAAAAGCACCCGCGACCGCAGGGAGCGCCACAGGAACAGCCTATCCGCCCACCTATCCATGAAGAGGCGCTGGTTCTCGGCGATGATTTTCTGCCGCTCCGGCAGCGGGGTGCCGAACAGTTGGTGGTGCACCACGCAGTCCGGTGTGTAGATCACCCGGAAGCCCGCGGCGCGGGCCCGATAGCAGTAGTCGGTGTCCTCGTGGTAGCCGAAGCCGTAGCTCTCATCCAGCGGGCCGACGGCGTCCAGCACTGCCCGCTTGATCAGCATGCAGTGGCCGCCGATGTAGCACACCTCTCGCTCCTCGGCCAGGCTGGGGTCGTCCGGGGACATCCCCTCGCCGATCATGCGGGCTGAGCCGTCGAAGGCGATGTATGCGCCCGCAAGCTGAACCCGGCCGTCCGGCCCGACGATCTTGCCACTGGTGATGCCGGCGTCTGGGGATCGTCCCACCGCCCGATGGAGGGCCGCCAGCCATCCCGGCGTGACGGTGGTGTCGTTGTTGAGCAGCAGGACGTAGCCGCCTCGAGCGGCCGCTATCCCCCTGTTTGCCCCCTGGATGAACCCCTCGTTGGACTCGTTGGCCAGAACGCAGCCTTCCCCGAACCGCTCGCGCAGGTAGGCGACGGTATCGTCACTGGACCCGTTGTCCACGAACAGCAGTTCGTAGGGCTCCGGAGTGTGCGCGACGATGCTGTCCACGCACAGTCGGGTATGCTCCAACCGGTTGTAGGTGACTATGACTATGCTGGTAAGGGTGTCTGATGGTGTGGAGTCTCTCACATCCCGTGCCGTGCGAATGCCTGAGGTCCCGTTGAGGTCCTTCTGGCAATGAAGAGAATGAAGGTCCAGGAGCCTCTCGGCCGATCAATTGGCGGGCCGAGTCCAGAGGCACGCCCTCCCCGGACGAAAGGCACGCGCCATATTATAGCCGGGCATGGGGATAGTCACAAACGAGGCATGCTCGAATGAGCGGCGCTGCGGCGCATCGGAGCTGGCGGAATGGCGAGGGAACGCTTGTAACCAAGAGGGTCGGCGACGACCTCGCTTGACAGCAGTTGTCCAGGTGGGCAGAATGCGCCCCATCGAGGCGAAACGTCCCATCACCGAGGGCGGGGTGGTTGCGCCTCGATCCCTTCCTATTGGGCGTGCGATCTCCATTTTGCCGGGGGTTTTCCTTTGCCTCCTGTTCTCCCTTCTGCTGCATCTGCCGCGGCCAATCTGGCACCCGCCTCTACGCAGGCGCGCTGGATTCTTCCCGCCGGGCGTGGGCTGTTCGCCATCTCCGCGCTGGCCTTCGCCCTTTTCGTCCGGCTTACCCTGTATGGCCGTATGGAGGCCGCGGAAATCGGGGTAAAGGGATATCTGAACCCGGTTGCGCTGTTGATCGCCCTACTGCTCTGGTTCCTGGCTGCCCGATGGCTATTGCGTGGCTATCCAGCCGGCGACGGGGCAGTCGCCGACCTGCTGGCCGGTTCATCCTTTGTCCCCATGGTCTTCACCCTCCCCATCAGCCTGGGCGTCGTGCTATCCGAGTCCTTCGCTCGAGAGTATTGGATCGACAGAAGCCTGAAGGTAGAGCTGCTTCTGGGCCTGCCGGCCCTGGCGCTTCTGCTGCAGGCAGGGGCATGGTTCTGGCTCCGCCGGGGACTGACCCGAGGGCTAGCCCTGCCCGTGATGGGAGTCCTGGGCGTAGGATTGGCGCTGAGATGGGCGGGGATGAACTGGGGGTTGCCCTTCGCCTACCAGCCTGAGGAGACCAGCATCTACGCCCGCTGGGCAATGGAGTTCGCGCTGCACGGGCAGCTGAACCCTCACTACTTCCAGAACCCTTCGCTGCTGATCCACCTATTGGGGCTGGAGTTCATGGGGATCTTTGCCTTCGGCCGGGTGCTCCAGTTCGGCCAGGATCCCGGCGATCTCTACATGGTTTTCCGGGGCGAACAGGAGCTGTTCTACGGGCTGGCGAGGCTCAACAGCGTGATCCTGGGTGTTGCCACCGTACTTGTAGTCTACTTGATAGCGCGTCGATGGTGGGGTGAGCGGACCGCGCTGCTGGCATCTGCGCTGCTGGCGGTCAACTTCCTCCACGTTCGCAACTCCCAATATGCCGTGAACGACGTCCCCTCCACCTTCTTCCTGGTGCTCTCGTTTTACTTTGCCTGCAGGATTGCCGAGGAGGGGAAGCTCCGCCACTACCTACTGGCCGGGCTGATGGCCGGATTGGCCGCGTCCACCAAGTACAACGCGGGCACGATCGTGGTTTCGGTGGCGGTGGCTCATTGGGTTCACTATCGCGGCCTCTCGGGCCGGCTGCGCCCGGCCGCATTGGCCTGCCTTATCGCATCGGCGGCATCGGCGCTGTTCGGCTTCGTCCTAGGAACCCCATACTCGCTCCTCTCATTCGATGAGTTCCGCAACGGCTTCCTGGAGCAGCTGTCCATGGGACAGTCGCCCTGGTCCGGCCAGGCTCAGGTGCCGACGGCGTGGATATTTCTAAACGGGATCGCCCAGGGTGCGGGCATTGCTGCCACAGTACTGGCACCGGTGGGGGTGGTTCTCTTCTGGAGGCGAGACAGCCGGAAGGCTGCTTTGCTGCTCTCGTTCTTCCTATGCTACTTTGGCTTCATGTCCTCCATGGACCTGTTCTTCGTGCGTTGGGTGGTTCCGGCCATGCCTTTCGTGGCGCTGTCTGCCGCGTACGGCCTGGAGGCTCTGCTGGCAACCGGCCCGGTTCGGGCGAGCCGCCTCGTTGCCATCGGCCTGGTCTTCCTGGTCCTGCTCCAGCCGGCGGTTTACTCCCTCCGGTTGGACTGGCTCCTCAACCAGAAGGACACCCGCCAGGAGGCCAATGAGTGGGCGGAGCGCGCAATCCCGCCGGGCAGCAAGGTCGCGGTGGAGGCCTTCTCCCTTCTGGATCAGGAGTCGCTGGCCTTCAGGGCAACCCTGCAGCAGCGCGAAATCGAGTTGGAATGGCGGGCCACAATGCACGACCTGCAGTACTACCGTTCCCAGGGCTTCAACTACCTGGCGATCAGCAGCTTCATGTACGACAGGGCCTATGCGCAGCCAGATAAGTACGCCGACCGGATCGAGTTCTACCAGCAACTGGACCGAGAGCTCCCGCTTGTAGCTACCTTCTCTCCCAGGACCGATGGCACACCAGCGCCCTTCGACCTGGACGACCTGGATACCCCGTTCTGGCATCTCTTCTCCTACGACCGGCCCGGGCCCACCGTGAGGGTGTACCGGTTGGGCGGCTGATTATGGGGCTGTTGTGGCCAACCCTGATCCTATTCTTGGCCGTGGCCATCCCCCTCGCCAGGCCGTTGTTTCTGGGCGCCGGGTTCCTGGACGACGATATCTTTCTCCAGAGCCTGCCGGCCTGGGAATGGCTGGGGCACTCCCTTCGGGCGGGCGAGAGCCTGTTCTGGTCGCCCCAAATGATGGGCGGATTTCCCATCGCCTTCACCCAGTATCCATTCCTCTATCCCCCTGATCTGCTTTTGGCCTGGCTCTTGTCCGCTGCTCAGGCCTACGCCTGGTCCATGACGCTGCATCTGCTGGCAGCGGGGGTGTTGACATATCTCTACTGCCGCGTAGTGGGGCTGGGCAAGGCGCCGTCTCTGCTGGCGGCGGCCTCATTCCAGATGAGCAGCGAGGTGGTGGCGGGAAGCAGCGGCTTTGCCGCCGGGAGCGCATTTGCCCTGCCCGCGCTTCTTCTTTCAGTGGAGATGGTGCTGCGGCGGGGGTGGAGGTGGGGACCCGCACTCTCGTTGTCGGTGGCAGCAGCCCTCCTGGGCGGGCATCCGCAGTTGGTGCTGGCGGGACTGCTTGCGGGCGCGGCCTACACCCTCTACAGGCTGGCTCAACTGGGCAGTCGCGCCGGGCCTGGGAGCAGGTTACGGCTCGCCGGCTGGCTTGCCCTGGCGGGGGGGATCGGCGCCGCCGGTGCAGCGGTGCGACTTCTGCCTACTTGGGAGGTTGTCGCCCTCTCCACCCGGGCCGCCGGCCTGCCCGAGGCGGCGGCCGCGGGGGGGAGTCTCTCACTCCTCGGGTTGCTGTCCGGCTATCTCTTGCCGCTCACTCGGCTGCAGACCGTTCCCTGGGGGGCGCCGGACTACGCCGGGCCCGTGGTGTTGCTGCTGGCCCTGCTGGGGCTGCGCCGGCTGGTCTCTCAGCCCCATGGGCGTTTCTACCTGGGGATGGCACTTCTGACGGCGCTGCTGGCGCTGGGGGACGCAACGCCGCTGCACTTTCTCTTGGGGCTGCCCCTGCTCGCCTTCTTCAGGGAACCATCTCGGCTCACCATGGCCACCACCTTCTCCCTGTGCATGCTGGGCGCCATCTCCCTCGATGGGCTGCAACTGTCCAGCAAGGCGTGGTGGGAGGCCGCCAGGGGGAAGCTCACGCTGCTGGCCGCCTTCATGACCCTGGTTGCTGCCGCCCTCTTCTGTCTCGGGGCCATCTTCCAATACGGCTCTGGCCCATCGGTGGAGGGGCTGAGGGTGTGGAGTCAGTCCCACTTCCTGGATCCGCTGAACCCCCTCCGTCCGCGGATGGCGCTGGCACTCCTCGGCCTGCCCGCCACGCTTGTGGCGATATCCGTGGCCGCGCGAGGCAGGATCTCGCGGGAACGGCTCGGCGTGGCGTTGGTGGCCGTGGCGCTGGCTGTCCTGGTGCCGCTGGCGGCCATCCTGAACCCCACCATTGCCCCCGATGTGCTGGCGCAGGTACCACCCCCGGTGCAGTTCCTTCAGGGACAGCAGGGGGATTACCGGGTTTTCGGTCACCGTCCCGGCGTGCGGCTCTACAACCATGAGCAGTACTACGGACCCGGGCCGGAAGCCGGCTTCTCCGACGACCTTCGCTACCGTTTCCAGGCGGCGATGCTGGCGCCGGCCCTCAACCTCCGCTGGGGGATTTCCTCTGCCGACGGCTACGAGCAGTTGCACTCGCGGCAGCAGGAGGTGATGCTCCGCTTCCTCGACAGCGAGAGGGTGTCGGACTGGGTCGCGGCCCCCGGCAGGTGGGCAGGGTTGAACATGGAGCAGCGTTTTCGGGTTCTCAGCATGGTAGGGGTGCGATACATGCTGAGTGCGGTCGACCTGACTCCTCAGGTGCCGGGTCTTCGGATCGCCGGTCGTTGGGATGTGGCCTCCGGCCCCGCCAGCCTGGCGTCGCCCCCCGTGTACCTGCTGGAGAACCCTCGCGTCTTGCCGAGATACTACTTAGTGGCAAATGCCAGGGCGGTGGAGGACGACGGCGCGGCGCTGGACACCGTGGCTCTGGGAGAGGTAGACCCCGCCTCGACGGTGCTGCTGGCCGATGGGGCGCCGGACGGACGGTCGGCGATTCCAGCAAACCCATCGCGGGGGGCTGTTTCCGGGCGAGCTGAAGTGATCACCTCTCACAACGATGCGGTGGTCGTGAGGGTTGCCACGGACCGACCGGCCTACCTGGTCACCAGCGACGCCTACTGGCCGGGCTGGCGGGCGTACTTGGACGGTCGAGAGGTCCCACTGCTGAGAGCGAACGTCACGGGGCGGGCCATAGCTCTGGTGGATCCCGGGGTTCACCAGGTCGAGTTTCGCTTCGAGCCGCCGGGATTTGCGACGGGGCTCCTGCTATCGATTGGTGCAGCGCTCATCTGCGTGATCTGGCTTGGTGCTGGCATCGTCACCCGCCGACGGTAGATCAACACTACTGGGACTACTGATCACCTGTTCTCTCTATCGCCTCTCCATCCCAGGCAGTGTTCAGAGGGAACCCCTCGAACCCCGCGACGGCGCCCCCCGTCAGCCTATATCGGTAGAGCGGGATCCTCTTGGCGGGCATCTGCCCGGCCCATATGGTGAAGTAGGCGACGTACTCCCCGTCACCCAACATGTTGGCGTTGGACGGGCGAGGCTCGTCCACGCCATCGACCGTGGAGTGAGCCCGCAGCGTGGTGGGATCGAGGGTGAAGCCAATATCCTTGATCCGTTCGTCTGGGTTGGTTGGAAGCTCGAACCAGGCGACGTGATTGGATCCCCCGGCGTCGAATAGATCGAGGCTGTGGGAAACCGGAACCCCAACGTCCAGGTAGTCCAGTCGTGTGAAGATGGTCGTGCCATTCAGACTGCTGTTGGTGGCCGCTGCCAGCACCTTGGGGTAGTCCTCGTGGATCGCGGCAGTCTCTCCCCCTCCTACTATGCTCGCAGAGAGGATCAGGGCGCGACCCGGACCCTTCGTCTCCAGTCTAACCTGACCAACTGACGTGATTGGAATCGAGCGTACGCTTACCCCCTTGCCGATCTCCAGCGAGCGAGTCTCCCCATTCTCTCTTGCATTTATGACCATGGATGACTCGGATGCCACGGTCAGCAGTAGACGACCGGCTGGTCCAGGCGTTGGGCTGGTATCCGAAGTCCCGCCGCCCGGCTTAATCTCGAACTCCACCGGCAAGGCTGACGGCAGCTCTCGACTACCATTCTCGGCGGGTTGTTGGATTGCACTCCATGCTGGACTTGACTGCCGGTGGGTGTAGGCCTTCAGAAAGCTACCGTTCCAGAGGAGGTCGCCGGCGGTCAGTCCCCTCATGGCCGAGATCTCACTGGCCCCAAGGATCTCGACCCCTGGCCCTGTGTACGCGCCAACTGTGTCTTGGTCCGATGTCAGCAACAGCACCTCTCTGCCCAGCATCCCCTCCAATACCGGCGCCTCTTCGAGCCTCTGGTTCCGGAGAAGGTAGAGGGTGATATAGGTGGTCTCTCTGTTGGTCATGGCGTTGGGCGTGAGCCGCACCCCTTCGCCTGGCGCAAGCGATTCGGTCAGGCTGCTCACGTCCCACGATCGCGGATCCCACATGTTACCGACGGGCTTCCAGAAAGCGTAGGCTGCAAGGCTCAGGTTGATGCCGTTGGTAGCCAGCACCAGCAGAATTGCCAGCAGTCCAACTGCCGGTAGCGCGAAGCGGCTAGCTGGACGGAGTCTCGTGCCCTGTAGCCGGAACCGGTTCAGGATCTCGTACCCCGTCGTGGCTCCCAGAGCCGTCGCGGCGGCGA
>Ga0209014_10000871_pt1 | contig 17853 bp, 15 predicted proteins | sample BarGraNGADG00212_FD_184491 | JGI IMG/M metagenome (GOLD analysis project Ga0209014, IMG submission 184491) | Arctic peat soil microbial communities from Barrow, Alaska - Barrow Graham LP Ref core NGADG0002-212 (SPAdes) (version 2) | ecosystem: Environmental > Terrestrial > Soil > Wetlands >...
GCCGCGCACGAGCCGCGGTGTCCGTCGCGGCCGCGGCCGCAGCAGCGGCCTTGGCTGCTGACACGGTGGCCGCCGACACGGGCTGGTCGGGCAGTCCGCGCAGCGTAAACGTGGCGTCCCTGCCAGACATGACGCGCGCCGGGTTGTAGACCGTCACCAGATACGAACCGCCGGTCGCCGCGAGCTCGTTGCATCGCACGGCGCTCGCGTTGCTCACCACCACCGACTGCCCCACGGCGAGCGTGCGCAGGTTGGCCACCTGCAGCGACGCCGTGGCGACGCCGATCTCGTTGTTCGCATTCACCTGGATGAAGGCGGGGTGTACCGGCGCGCAGGCCCAAGCACCGAATGGCAGCGTGATGTTGAGCTGTGTGGTGGTCGCGGCGGTGATGGTGACCAGGACGCCCTCGACGCGGACGGCGTTGCCCCCGATCGACGGTGCAAAGTTGCTGCCGGTAATCACCGCCGCGCCACCAGCCGCCAGAGGTGTCACCGACGTGATCCTGGGCGACGTGGCGGAACTGTTGGCCGTCACCCGGATGCGCGTGTAGGCGGTGAGGGAGTCGGTGTTGCCCGACACCACCGCGGTGCCCGCGGCGAGTGCCGTGACGACGCCCAGCTGGGTCACCGATGCCACCAGGGGCGCATCGCTGCTGAAGAAGAGCGTGGGATTGTCGATGGCGCGTCCGGCGGCATCCTTGGCCAGCGGGACGAGCGTCAGCGTGCCTCCGGGGAGCGTCAGCACCGCCGAGTCGCGGTCGAAGGCCAGCGTGGCGACCTGCGGGTTCTTGACCTCGATGGCGAGGTCAGCCGTCTTGCCACCCGACACGGCGCGCACCGTGCCCTGCCCCTGCTGGAGGCCAATGACAACGCCGCTGCTGCTGACGTTGATGACGCCGGGCGTGACGGTAGACCAGGAGACGGGCGCGTCGGCGATGACGTTGCCGTCAGTTCCCACGGCTGTTGCCGTCACCACCGTGGTACTGCCCACCGTGATAGAAGCGGAGGCCGAGGTGAGCGTGAGGTCCTGGACGACCAGGGGCTTGGGGCCGTCGTTGCCGCTGCACGCCATGGCCGTCACAAGTCCCAGCGCCATCACACGCCGAATCACACCCAGACACCCTCCATGCACTGCCGAGAACGCGCGCGCGAACCGTTCGCCGGTGATCAAATTGTCATATCCTGCACCGCACCTTCAAGACGCCACGAGCAACGCGAGACTCGCACCGTCCAGCCCACCATATTATAGCATGGCGAAAGGTCCCTCGAAACGGCACCTTTGGCGTCCATGGAACCCGACGATGCCCTGGAGTTTGCCACATGGCGCGACGACGCTCGCGCCTGGTGCGCGGGACGCAGCTGGCACTGGCGCGCCGCCGTGCTGCTCCTGCTCGCCTGGCAGGCCATCATACCCTTCCGCAACCGCGAAGGGTTCCACGTCTTTCGCGGCATCATGTTCGGCGCGCACGAGTTTGGGCACCTATTCTTCGCCGTTTTCGGCGGGGAGTGGCTCTCCATCGCCGGCGGTTCGCTGATGCAACTTGCGGTGCCAATCGGCGCGGCGGCCATCATGCGCCATTACCGCGACTGGTTCGGGGTGGCCGCATGCGGGTTGTGGCTCGCCTCGAGCTTCGCCGACCTCGCCCCGTACATCGCCGACGCGCGCGCCATGGAACTCGACCTGGTGAGCTTTTCACCCGACGGCGGCGAGCACGACTGGAACTACCTGCTGGGCCATGCCGGAATGCTGATGCGCGATCAGGCGGTGGCGCGGATCGACCGGTTTGCGGGGTTCGTGGTGCTGGTGGCGTCGCTGCTGCTGGCTTTGTGGTTACTGAGGCAGATGGCGAATCGAACCGAACCGGAATTCGGATGACGGAATTGGAATTCCGATTCACCTCCTCAGGTCACTTGCTGCGCCCACGTGTGCGCGGGATGCTCTCCTCGATCCATTGGTAGACGGCGACGGTGGCCGGAAATCCGATGGATCCTGCCGCAAGCGCTACCACCTGGTCGAGTTCCGCGCGCGACGCGCCCGCGGCCACGGCCTTCCGCACCCCGGCGTGCACCGCTCCCTCCCGCATCGCGCCAATGGAGATGCCGAGCTTCACGAGGCGAGCACTCTTCGCGTCGAGCGACCCCTCCTTGCCCGCCGCGCCAACCAGCTGCCACGCCTCGCCGAGCCTCGGGAAGCGCTTGATGAAGGCAGCATACGCCTTCGGGGGCTTGTCGAGCTTGGGCATGTCAGCAACCCTCCTTTTTCTTCTTCTTGGGAGCTCCGGCCGTCGGGGACGCCGGCATCGTCAGCTTCGGCATGGCGACCTGCCGGGCTGCCGTGGAATCGCCCGCGAGCGCCTGCGGCGTGCCGCCGAAGAACCTGCTGACTTCCCTGGCCCGGGCGAACTCCACCGCCTGCGCCGGCGTGGGATTCCCGGGAATGCGCGGGAAGAGGACGCTGTCCTTCCAGGCGTCCAGCCCGCCACGGAGGATGTACACGCCCTTGAATCCCTTTGCCTTCAGGAGCATCCACGCCTGCGCGGCACGGACGCCGTCGTCGGCGTACAGGACGATCTTCTCGTTGTGCAGCAGCGACGACTGGCCGAGCCCGGCCACCGGGATGTTCTCCGCCGGCGGAATGTGGTACTCCGCATACGCCGTTGCGTGACGCACGTCGACGACCCGAAAGTTCGACTTGCCCTGGATGATCCAGTCGGCGAGCGTCGTCACGCCGACCTGATCGGCGTCGGCCGCCATCGTCAGCGAGAGCTCCTTCGTGTTGATGGTCGCGTCTGCACCGTGATACGGCGTGCCGGCGAAGAGCGCAAGGAAACCGAGCACGAATGCCGTGAGCGCGAGCCGGCCGTTGAGCGAGAGCTTCCTCATGAGATCCGCCATCGCTATGCCTCCGCCTGGCGCGCGGCCATCCGCTTCTCGACCCACTCGGCACCGGCGAAACCGCCCAGCGCCATGAGCACCACGGCGAAGACGAGCAAGCCGTACGGGAGCCGCGTCACTTGCGGCAGCGTCAGCTGTCCCATGGGCGTCGCGTTGTAGAAGCCGCTCACCAGCGGGAAGAACTCGCTGAAGCCGAAAATCCCCACGAAGATCCCGATGAACAGGACGAGCGCGTCAATGCGACCCGTCGCGATGCCCACGCACGCCGTGCCGGGACAATATCCGCCGACCACGAACCCGGCGCCGAGAATCAGGCCACCGACCACCTGCGGAGCGAGGAAGGTCGGCGTCAGGTAGACGAGCGACAGGTCCATGAACCCGAAGACCGACAGGTAGTAGACACCGAGCATGGCGGTCACGATCGCCGTGAACATGACCTTGAAGACCGTGAGATCCGTGAAGTAGAACTGGGCGGCGAGCTTGCGCGAACTGCCGAATCCGGCCCGTTCGAGGAAGAACCCGAAGCCGATGCCGACGAGGAACGCGACGACGAGGCCGATGTTGTCACCGAAGAGGCCGAACTTGTAGAAGGGCGCCATCATAGCCACTGCCTCCTCATGGGGTACGCCAGGGCGTAGGCGCCGGCGAACACCATGATCATGAACGCCCAGCTCCCGGCGTTGAGCAGGGCGCCGCCGGTCAGCGCCTGCCCGCTCGTGCATCCCCGCGCGAACTTGGCGCCGACGCCCATCAGCACGCCGCCGACGAAGGCGAACACGAGGCGACGCGGCGTCGAAATGTGCGGCCCCTTCTCCACCACGCGCGTCACGCGGTGCGCGAGCATGCCGGAGATGTAGCCGCCAACGAACACGCCGAGCACCTCGAAGACGAGCCAGTCCTTGAGTGGGCTGGTGCCTTCCTTGAGGTATTCCGCCAACGCGGGGTTGTTGGCGACATGACTGGGCGCGACGACATCGAGCCCGGCGGTGATCACGGAGGCGACCGCCCCGGACGCGCCGAGTCCCCGTCCCATGACGACGAACGAGGCGAGCAGCACGAGCCCGAGGCCGACTCCGGCGACGTATGGATTCCAGTATGGCTGGGCGGACTTTGATTCCATGTGATGACTCCTTGAGAGCGCGCCGCTCAGCTCCAGTGGCTGAACTGACCGGCGTAGACGATGACGAAGCGGAGGGTCAGTCCACCGGCCAGCACCAGCAGCGGCGCCAGCGCCGTGTGCTTCACCTTGTGGTTGACGGCGAGCAGCTGGATGGTGAGCGGCAGGAGGATGCCCATGCCGATGACCAGCACCCAGAAGACCGGGGCGAACGGGCCATCGAGCAGCAGTCGTGCCGCCTCGATGTGGACGCGCGAGGACGTCAGCAGCCCGGTGAGGAATCCGCCGAACACGAACAGCTCGAGCGTCAGGAAGCCGTTGTCGGCCTTGGCGAGCAGTTCGCGCTCATACTGATCGTCGGTGATGAGGTGGACAAAGGCCGCGGCCGCCGAGAGCCCGGAGACGAGGAACAGCATCCAGAGCATGGCGCTGTTCCAGAGCGGCCGCGCACCGAGCGAACTGAGGAGCACCCCCGTGTACATGCCGAGCAGCGTGCCGAGCAGCATGTTGAGGATACCGATGTTCTTGATCAGCACCGGGCGCCTGTTCAGTTCGGCCGAGAGCCGGTCGAAGAACGGGATCCTGCCCTGGAAACGCTCCGGGATGCGGATGAGCGTATTGAGCCAGAGTGCGGGATAGATCATCAGGAGGATCCACGAACCCCACGACATGGGCGACGTGACCTGGAACGTCGTGTACAGGCGCCAGACGTACAGCTTGTGCTCGAGGTCGAGAAAGAGCGCCGTCATGCCGCCGCTGAGCAGCACGAGGCTGATGTGCGGGAGGTAGAAACAGGAGAAGACGTTCTTCTTGTACTGGCCCTGCAACACGAACCAGCCCGAAATGATCATGATGCCGGCGGCGAGGCCGCCCAGGAACAGGTAGACCGGGATCTGCCAGCTCCAGATGTGCAGCATCGGGTCGATCAGCTCGTTGTGGCGCGTGATGGTCAGTTCTTGCATCGGGCCACTCACGTGAGGTAGAAGATGCGCGGCTTCGTGCCCGCCTCGGGCATGAGCACGTGGTGATTGCGCGACGCCAGCAGCGTGCTGACCGCGCTGTTCGGATCATCGAGGTCGCCGAAGTGCATGCAGCGGGTCGGGCAGACCGCGACGCACGCGGGATCGAGGCCCTGCTCCACCCGATGGATGCAGAACGTGCACTTGTCCGCGTAGCCATCGGGGTGAATGAAGCGCGCGCCGTACGGGCAGGCGGCGATGCAGCCCTTGCACCCGATGCACTTGTCGGCGTCGACGAGCACGACGCCGCCCACGTCGTGCACATGGCTGGCGCCGGTCGGGCAGCAGTAGACGCACGGCGGGCTGTCGCAGTGGTTGCAGCGTTCCGACCGGATTTCCATGTGCAGCGTGGGGAACGTGCCCGTCACGTCGTACGCGATCCAGTCCCGGTTGAACCCTTCGGGCACCTGGTTCTCCGTCTTGCAGGCGACCACGCAGTCCATGCAGCCCACGCATCGGACCGTGTCGATGACCATGCCGAACCTAGCCACGGGTCACCTCCGGCTCGATGGTGACGAAGTTCACGTTCATGCCGGTGCCACCCATCAGCGGGTCGGTGACATACCGCGTGACCAGTTGCGAGTCGCTCGCCCCCTTCTGGTACGCATGCCGCAGGCCACGGGCGGTGTGGCCGAAGCCGTGCACCATGTACACGCAGTCGGGTCGAATGCGCTCGGTGGCCTTCACGCGAATCCTGTTGCTCACGACCTGGTCCTGATTCTTCAGGCACACATAGTCGCCCGACTTCAGGTCCATGCGCCGCGCCATGTCGGCGTTGATCCAGACCTCGTTCTCGTCCATCATGTCGCTCAGGACGCGGTTGGTCTGCGTGCGGCTGAACGAATGCACCGGCGAGCGCCCAAAGAGCAGCCGGAAGGATCCCGGTGGCGGGTCCGTGGGCCTGGTGTACATGGGCACGGGATCGAACCCCGCCTTCTCGAGCTGCAGCGAGTAGAACTCGATCTTGCCTGACGGGGTGCCGAATACCACCGGCGCGCCTTCGTCGGCGAAGATCGGCTGCGGCGCGCCGCGAATGATCCCGCGCGTCCTCAGCTCCGCCAGGCTCAACCCGGCGGCCGTCATCCGGTGATCGAGGTACTCCTCGATGTCCTTCCACGGATAGTAGTGACCGAGGCCGAGCGTCTCGGCGAGCTTCTTGGCCATCCACCAGTTCGGTTTCTGGTCGTGCGGTGCGTCCACCACCGGCTGGCGCAGCGCGACGAACGGTTCCCGGAACCATTCGACGTTGAGGTCATCGAACCGTTCGAGGTACACCGACTCCGGGAGCACCACGTCCGCCCAGCCCGCGATCTCGCTCGGGATCACATCGACGACGACGAGCAGGTCGAGGTTCTGGATCGCCTTGATCGTCTCCGGCTCGTTCGGCAGCGCCTGGATGAGGTTGGTGGCGTACACGAACCAGCCCTTGATCGGGTACGGGTTGCCCGTGATGGTTGCCTCGCGGATCCCCGTCGAGATGGCTTCGTGGGCGAACGGGTACCGCTTGCCGGGATTGTCGACCATCGGCTTGGCCGGCTTCGGATACGCGGGATACGGATACCCCGGGACGTCCATGCTCACCGGCGTGTAGAAACCACCCTTGCGTCCCCAGCTCCCCAGCAGCGCATTCAGCAGCGCGATGGCCCGGCTGCGTTGCGTGTCGTCGCCATACCAGGCGGCATGGCGCCCGGGATGGACGAGGGTCGACGGCTTGTGGCGCGCCATCTCGCGCGCCGTGGCGCGAATGGTCTCCGGCTCAATCCCCGTCTCGGGGTACGCCCACTCCGGCGTGCAGGTGGCGAGGCGCTCGGCGAACTGGTCGAAGCCGAACCCGTGCGCCGCGACGTACTCCTTGTCGTACAACCCTTCCGTGACGATGACGTGCATCCACGCGAGGAGGAGCGCGAGGTCGGTGCCGGGCTTGATGGGCAGGTAGTGCTTCGCCTTGCTCGCCGCCACGGAGAACCGCGGATCGGCAACGATGATCGTGGCGCCACTGCCGACGGCCTCCGCGAACTCCTGCACCTGCGAGTTGTGCATGTTCTCGCCGAGGTGGCTGCCGATCAGGACCAGGCACCGGGCGTTCTTGATGTCGGTCCGCTCCGGCGAGCCCACATCCTCGCCAAAGGTGAGGCGGAATCCGACGTCGCGCGGACCGCGGCACTGGGCAAAGGACGGGGCGGCGAAGTTGGGCGTGCCGTACGCCTTCAGCGTGTGCTTCAGGAAGTTGCCGCCGATCCCGTGGGCGAACATGGCGACGGATTCCGGACCGTAGGTCGCCTTGATCGCGTGCATCTTGTTCGCGATGTAGGCGAAGGCTTCGTCCCAAGACACTTCCTTCCACTCGTCGCGGCCGCGGTCGTGCGTGCGAATCAGCGGGCGCTTGAGGCGGTCGGGATCGTAGTGCGCGCCGACGCCGCCGGTACCGCGTGGGCAGAGCCGTCCGCGGCTCAGCGGGTCCTCGGGGTTCCCTTCGACCTTCCAGAGCGCACCATCCCTGACCGAGGCGATCGCGCCGCACTTCCAGAAGCAGATGTCACAGTAGGTCGGGATTCGCTGGACACCCTTCGCCGTGCGGCGGGGAGGCTTCGCCGGCGTCGCGGGTCCCTTGGCGCAGGCGGCCGCGCCGGCGGCCACCGTAACCGTTGCCGCCGAGATCTTCAGGAACTTCCGTCGTGAGAAGGAACTCATCCGCGCCTCGCCAAGTGCACCCACCGCAACCACGTGGTCGCCTGGTGACTGCCCGTACGCTAAGCCCGGCAGCCCGGCTCGTCGGTCAGGCATCCGGGTCGTTCCTGTCGGGAAATGCCGGATTCTATACTTGAATGCTCATATAGTGATTCAATGGACACTCCAGACTGGCGAAACGCCGGAACCCCGTTTCAGATTGCAACGATGCCCATCACGCCGAATGTCGCCTGACATGGCCGACTAGATTAATGAGAGCTCGCCATTCCGTCGCGCCATGGCTGATCGCGACTGCTGGAGTCGGGGCGGTCGTGGCGGCGTTCTCACTCTTCCCCAGGCGGCAGACGCGCGCGCCGGACGCGTCGCCTCTCGAAGCGCCGATCGTGATGGGGCGACGCGAGGGATGCCTCGCCTGTCACGCCGGCGTTGCCGGTCTCGACGTCTCGCATCGACCTCAGAAGATAGGCTGTGCCTCGTGCCACGCGGGCAACGTGGAATCGCTCGACGCACAGCAGGCACATGCTGGCATGATCCGCGTCCCGGGCAATCTCGCGGACGCTCCGCGCACGTGCGGGCAAGCGATGTGCCATTCGTCCATCATCCCGCGCGTCGAGCGGTCGATCATGACGACCTTCGCCGGCGTCATCGAGGTCGACCGGCGTGTCTTCGGCGAGCCGGCGACATCGTCGCCGTCGCCGCCGCATGTGACCGCACTTGGCTCGAGCGCCGCCGACACGCACCTGCGGCAGCTGTGCGCCTCGTGCCATCTCGGACAGCCCAAGACCGAATGGGGCGCGATCGGCCAGTCGTCACGCGGCGGCGGGTGCAACGCGTGCCATCTCGTCTACGATTCGGCGGCCACGCGGCAGCTGGCGGCTTACCTCGCCACCGCGCCGAAGGCGCGCACAGGAATTCCGCTGCGCCATCCGGCCTTCACGATCGCGGTGGACAACGGCCGCTGCTTCGGCTGCCACAGCCGGTCGGGACGCATCTCGACCAACTACGAAGGGTGGCACGAGCTGCGCGACGTGCCGTCCGACTCGACGCTGGCCGCCGACGCACGATCACCCCAGCGACGGTTCCGGCTCCTCGACGATGGGCGCTACTTCACGCGCGTCGCGCCCGACGCGCACCAGGTGCGCGGCATGGACTGCATCGACTGCCACACGGCGAGCGAGGTGATGGGCAAGGGCGACGCCGTCGCGCATGCGCGCGACCAAATTCAGATCCGGTGCGAGGATTGCCACGCGCCGCGCCTCGCGTCGATTCCGCCATCGCATTCCGACGCGGAGACGAACACGCTGCTGACGTTGCGCGGATGGACCTTCCTCCCGGGCCAGCGCCTCGGCGTTGCCGCCTCCGGCGGTGTACTCTCCAATGTCGTGGTGAACCCAAACCTGAGCGCCCGGCTGCGGCACAAGCGCACCGGAGCGTGGGCGCCGCTTCGTGCGCCCCGGGCAGCGTGCACACAGGGCGGCGGGCACGTCCGTCTCACCTGCAGCGCATGCCACACGGCCTGGGCGCCGCGCTGCGCGACCTGCCACACGACGTTCGCTCCGTCGGTCGAAGGTTACGATCACGTCGACCAGAAGGACGTGAAGGGCGCCTGGCAGGAATCGTCAGGTGCGTTCGAGGCTACGCCGCCGACGCTTGGCATTCGCTGGGACGCGCGCGACACGGCGCACCCGCGCGGCGTCGTCGACACGTTCATTCCGGGCATGATTCTCGAACTCGACCGCAATCGTGCCGCCGACGGCGCGAGCGATCTTGTGTTTCGCCGGCTCTACGTCCGGACGTTTTCCCACACCATCGGCCGTACATCGCGGTCTTGCGAATCGTGCCACAACGATCCGGTGGCGCTCGGCTACGGGCGCGGCGCCTTGCGGTACTCGATCGCCGGTGGCACTGGCCGGTGGACGTTCAAGCCGGCGCATGAACGGGCGGCGGACGGACTTCCCGCCGATGCGTGGACCGGTTTCCTGCAGTCACGCGGCGGCATGGTGTCCACTCGCGACGACGTGCGCCCATTCACCGTCGACGAGCAGCGGCGCATTCTCGACGCCGGCGCCTGCCTCACCTGTCACGCGGGCGCGTCAGCCGTCATGCAACGTGCGATCACCGATTTCGACGCGACCGTTGCCCGCCGCGCACGGAGGTGCGTGCTGCCGGCCTGGCGGTAGCTGCGCCTAGAAGATCGTCAGCTTGATGTAGCGCCGCGGGTTCTTCTTGATGTCGGCGACGAGCCCCCGAATGTCGACCATCACGGAATCCATGTGTCGATAGAGCCCGGGGTCGTTCACCATCAGCCCGAGCGTCCCCTGCCCCTTGTCGACCTTGATCAGCACCGAGTCGGCCCGGAACATGACGCTGCGCAGGCTCCCCTCGGTCTTCTCAAAGGACTGGCTGATCTTGTTGAGCCGTTCGCTGGCCTCGCGCACCTGCGTCGCGGCGAGCGCGCTCTCCTTCATGATACGCTGCACCTCTCCCCCGGAGGTCGCGGAATCGAGCCGCGCGATGTTGCGCAGGAAGGCGTCGGATGCCCTGGAAAGGGCCACCGCCCCCGACCGCACGTCCACCGCAATGGTGTCGAGATTCTTTGACTGCACGTTCACCGTGCGCGCCAGGTTGTCCGACATCAGCTTGACGCTGTGGATGGACGAGCGCAGCTCGCGCGCCGCGCTGTCGTTGAAGGCCAGCTGGATGCTCTTCGCCGTCGCCGCCACGTCGCCGGCAATGCCGCCGGCCACCGACGTCAGTTGCGCGATGTCGGGGAGCACCGCGCCCGGCAGCGCGCCGTCCTTGTCACCCGACGCGTCGGCCAGTTGCGCGTAGAGGTCCTTGTTGGCTGGTACCGACTGCCGGCCGGTGACGGTCGCCTGCCATTCGCCGAACAGCGACGACGCGCCGAGCAGCAGCACCGGGTTTGGCGGCAACGCCACCTCCTGGTTGAGCGAGAAGAGCACGTGCACCCAGCCCTCGGCGGCGAGTTCAACGCGCTCCACCCTCCCGGCCTTCACGCCGCGAATGACCACGGCGTTGCCCACCTGCACCTGCCCCACATCGCGGAACCGCGCGGTGATCTGGTGCCGCTTGGTCCCTATGTCGCTCTCGCGAAGGAACAGCGACACGGCAATGACGAGCGCGATGGCGCCGAGGATCACGATTCCGAGCAGGAAGTCGTTGGAACGTTTCTTCATGTGACCCTCCTCAACAGCCAGACGACGGCCCAGAAGGCGTCGAGAACGAGAATGAGCACCGCCGAGGTGACGACGGCCTTGGTGGCCGCCGCGCCCACGCCCTCGGAACCGCCGCGCGCCTGCAGGCCGCAGGCGCAGCCCACGGCGGTGACCGCCACGCCGAAACTCGCCGCCTTCACGAGACCGTATCGCACGTCGAACACGTCGAAGAACATCCGCGCGCCCTTGACGAACTGCACGGACGACATGTCGAGCAATCCCATCGACGCCCACCACCCGGCGATGAGGCCAATCATCATGGCGACGCCCACCACCACCGGGAACATGACGAGCCCGGCCAGCATGCGCGGCACGACGAGGTACGAGATGGGGTCGTACGCCAGGGTCTCGAGGGCATCCACCTGTTCGGTGACGCGCATCGTGCCGATCTCGGCGGCGATGCTCGCCCCCACGCGCCCGGCGAGCGCCAGCCCCGTGAGCACCGGCGCCAGCTCCATCATGATGGTCTTCTGCACGAGCGTGCCCACCAGGTACCGCGGCACCGAGTTGGTGAAGCTGTAGCTGGCCAGCAGCGCGAGCACGATGCCCATGAAGGCCGCGATGAGAATGCCGATGGGGAGCGAACCCACGCCCAGCTTGCGCATCTGATCGGTGAGCAGCGGCCCCCAGGTGCGGACGTCACGCAACGCGCGCACCGCTTCCAGGGAGATACGCCCCGCCGAGCCGAGTCCCTCGAGTGACTCGCGAACGCTTCGTCCCACCGACTCAATCATGGATGCAGTCTACGAATTCCTTGCCCCGGCCGTTAGAGGGAACTCCCGACCGGGGAACTCCCGACCGGGGCCGCCCGCACTCTCAGGACGACGACTCCAGCCACTCGTCGGCGACCAGCGCAAAGCGCGGAATGTCGCAGGCAAACCGGTCGCCCTCGGCCTGAAAGAAATACTCCCCTTCCATGAATCCGCTGCGGCTCTTCAGCACGCAGAAGCTCTGGTACTCGTGCACGCCGCCGGGGACGATCAGCGGCTGCTCGCCGACGACGCCGTCGCCGAGCACCTCGATGTCCTCACCGCAGTCGTCGTGTATGTGCCAGCGACGCGAAAGCAACTGCGCCGGCCGCGCCCCCACGTTCTCGATGCGCACGACGTAGGCGAAGGCATACTGGCGCTCGTCTGGCACCGACTGCGCGGCCATGAACGCCGGGCGTACGGAGACCCGCATGCCGTTGGTGAGCTTGTAATAGAATGCGGCGCGCATGCCGCAAGATAACCACGACACGGAACTCGGATTCCGGAATCCGAGTTCCGATTCCCCGCTACCTCGAGTGCACCAACGAAACCGAAACCAGAATCTGCCGCGGCAACCCCGGCTCGAAGGCCACCGGCTTGCCATTCACGACGTCGGGGTTCAGGAACGCCGAGCCGATGTACTTCCTGTCGGCGAGGTTCTGCGCCGTCACGAAACCGCGCACGCCCACGCCGTTGCCGAGTTCGAGCACCCTGTCGCTGAGGATCCCGGCGCTGAAGATCACCGACGACGGCACCGACACGGTGTTCGCGTCGTCGGCATAGTACGAGCCCGTCTGCTGCATGCCCAACTGGAACCGCAGCCCGCCGGCCGCCGGCGGCGCCCACGACACGTTGCCGTTGAGCATCACCTTGGGCACGCCGACCATCAGGTTGCCCGAATAGTCGGCGAAGTGGCCGGGCCGTCCGTAGTGCACCGAGTCCACGACGTACTGCACGTACGTGTTCTTCGAGAGCGTCAGCGCGCCCGCGACCGCCAGGCCGTGCGCCAGGCGCGCGTTGACGCCAAACTCGGTTCCCGTGCGGTGCACCTTGCCGGCCGTAAAGTAGAAGCGCCCGCCGCGATACGGCACGATGTCGTTGCTGACCGAGGTGAAGTAGCCGGCCACGTCATATGAGAGCATGCGCAGCAGGCCGCCGCCACGCGCGAGGACGTGGCGCGTGCCCACCTCGTACGTGGTCGACGTGATGGCGTCGAGCAGCGGGTTGAGCGCCGTCACGGTGTCCTGCCCGAAGGTGCTGGCCGGATCGGTCTCGTTGCCCGCCGGCGCCTCGATGCCGCCGCCGATGCTCGCGTAGACGCTGTGCGCGGCCGACAGGCGGTAGTTGAGGCCCACCTTGGGCGTGAGGCGCGTGAAGGCCTTCTGGTCGTTCAGCTTGGGCGTAATGTTGCTCTTGTAGTCGTAGCTGATGTCGTCGTAGCGGGCGCCGACGCTCAGCCCGAGCTTTTCGCCGATGGCGAAGTCTTCCGTGACGAAGACACCGAGGTTCGAGGCGCCTTCGCGCTTGTTGTCCGTCAGGTTCGCGGCGCGCGTGCCGGTGGCCGTCAGCCCATAGAACTGGATGGAGCCGTCCTGGTTGGCGGCATCGACGCCCACCGACAGCGTCCCCGTCACCGTTGGCGAGAACGTGCCGCGCACGTGGTACACGGCGTTCCCGCCGAGGTGCAGGCGCGTGAAGTCGCGGAAGGTGCCGCGCTCGCTGCGATGCAGGAACTTGGGCTGCACAAAGAACATGGTGGTGATGTCCTGCGATGCCGACAGCTGATGGTCGAGCGTGACGCCGAGCCGTCCTTCCCGATTGTCGCGACGTTCCAGTCGCTGCGCATACGTGGCGTTCGCCTGCGAGGGATCAGCATCCACCTGCGCCTGCGTGAGCGGCCCAGGCACGAAGAACTGGTTGTGCGTGACGTACCCGAAGGCGCCGAGGTGCGTGGCGTCGCCCAGCGGCGACACGAGGCCCATGTTCAGCAGCGAGCGCGTGCTCTGCGAGTTGGCCCGCCAGCCGCTGAAATCCGACTGCACGCCGTTCCAGTAGAAGCGCGCGGGGCCAAACGGGGCCCCGCCGGCCAGCGAGTAGCGCACCAGCCCGAAGCTGCCCGCCATCATCTCTGCACGCTGGTATGGACGATCGAACTCGGGCACGGTCGAGACGCTGACCACGCCGCCGGCCGCGTTGCCGTACGTCGCCGATGCGTTGGAGCGAATGACGTCGATGGACGTCGCCGTTGCCAGGTCGAACGCGTCGAACGACGTGCGGCCATCGGGCTCGGTCTCGGGAATGCCGTCGAGTAGCACGCGTACCCCACGCGACGTGCCGGCGTTGGACCGGTCACCCGCCCCGCGCGCGCCGAACCCGCGGATCACCAGCCGGATATCGCTGTTGCCGTAGCGCGACTGCGCCAGCACGCCCGGAACGCTGGCCAGTGCCTGGTCCAGGCCGTAGCCGCTGGTGCCGCGCCACTGGTCGGCGCTGACCCGCGTGAGGCTCAGCGGCGTCTCGAACAGCGACCTCGCGTAGCGACTCGCCGTCGTCGAGACGGTCACCGTGGGCAGGGTGGCCGTCGAGTCCTTCTTGGGGGTCTCCTGCGCGGCCAGCGGGGAAAACGCCAGCGCGAGCGTGGCCACAGCCAGGAAAGTCGAGAGTCGCATGTTAACGAACGGGGTCAGTGGTGAGATTCCACGAAACATGAACGCTTCATGAATTCTACAAGCAACCCCGCCAGTTCGTTGACGTCAACCCGGGCCGGACGTCGGGTTGATGCGCATCGACCCCGGCAGCGCGTCGAGCAGGGGGTTCAGGTCGACCGCCCGGTCGAGCGGGGTCACGAAGGTCAGTCCCGGCAGCGTCACCACGAGCATCTTCGACACGCCGTACAGCACCACGACGCCTGACTCGCCGTGAACGACGTTGGAGTCGGAGTCCACGAAATGCGCCGTTCCCACCGCCCCGTTGCCATCGTCATCAAGCGCGCGGGCACGCCGCAGCGACGCCCAGGTGCCCACGTCGTCCCACTCGAAGTCGCCGGGAATCACCAGCAGCCGCGGCCCGCGCTCGAGCAACCCCCGCTCGATACTGACCGAACGGATGCTCCGCACGAACGCCGACAGGTCGCTGCGCCGCAGCGCGTCGAGGCCGTCGTGAAGTTCCACCGTCTTCTCGGCGATCTGCTTGAGGAAGTCGCCCGCCGAGCCAACGACAATTCCCGAGTGCCAGAGTGCACCCGCGGCGATGTGCATCATCGCCTCGGCCTCGCTGGGCTTCTCGACGAATGACGTCACCAGGTGCACACCGCCGTCGGCGAGCACATGCGCCGCATCCAGCGGCGCGCCCGGCCGGATGTAACCAAAGCCCGGTTCCACGCGCGAAGGGCTCACGCCCACGGCCACCAGCGATTCCTCGCGCTGCGCCACCGCCCCGGCGCGGCGCAGCACGCGCCGGAACTCGTCGGGGTAGCCGACCGCGAGGTCGGCATGGATGGCACAGCACAAGGCCTGCGGTCCTGCACGCCTGGCCACTTCCTGCACCCCCCACGCGAGCGCGGCCGCCGTGCCCAGCGGGCGCGGTTCCACCAGGATGTTCATCTCCGGAACCGCGCTGATGGAGCCCCGGATGGCCGGCGCAATATCGTGGCTGGTCAGCACGAGCACGCGGTCGGCGGGGATGGCCGGCTGGAGGCGGTGCACGGTGTCGAGCAGGAGCGGCTGGTCGCTGACGAGGCACAGCAGGGGTTTGGGGCGCGTCGGCGTGCTGAGCGGCCAGAAACGAGAGCCGATGCCGCCGGCAAAGATGATGGCCCACATCGGCGCGTCGGTCTCGGCCAGTTCGGCGTGCGCCGGCGCCACCGAGGGGGACACGGAATCCGCCGTCCCCGTGCCGCCTCCCTCCGTGCCGCGCCGCTCGTTCTCCCTCATGGAACGCAAAGATAGTGCGCCATGAACGGTCGCGCTTCCCGCCCCGCTACTCGGCCGGATCGACGAGCACCAGGTGACGCGGCTTGAGCGAGATCATCACCACCGCGCCAACGATGACCGCCATGGCCAGCAGGGTGCGCGACGTCAGCGCCTCCGACGCGAAGGCCCAGCCGAGGGCGACGGCGACCACCGGATTCACGAAGGCGTAGGTGCCCACGAGGGCCGGCGAAACGCGGCTGAGCAGCCACTTGTACGCCGAGAAGGCGATGATCGAGCCGAAGCCGGCGAGGTACACGATGGAAAGCGCCGAGCGCATCGACACGGAGCTCGACGCCAACTGCGTGAACTCGCCGCGGAGCAGGGCGATCAGCAGCATGCCGGCGCCGCCGATGAGCATCTCCATGGCGGAGGCGAGCAGCGGCGACGACGGCAGTGGCGCCTCGCGCGCAAACATCGAACCCACCGACCAGCTGAGTGTCGAGCAGAGCATGACCAGGCCGGCCAGCGGGCTCACGCCGCCCGCCGCCTGCGCGCCGCCGAGCGAAACGAGCATCGAGACGCCGAACAGTCCCATGGCCACCCCGAGCCACTCGCGCCCGGACGGCGGCGAGCCACCGCGCAGCCAGGCGAGGAGCAGCATCCACAGCGGAACGCTGGCGACCATCAGGGCCACCATGCCGGACGGCACGAACTGCTCGGACCACACAATGCCACCATTGCCGCCCGTGAGGAGCAGCGGCCCTATGATGAATGCCGAGCGCCAGTGCGCGCCCGTGGGACGCGCCACTCCGCGCATGCGGAGAAAGGCATACATGAGGGAACCGGCGATGATGAAGCGGAACCCGCCCACCAGGAACGGCGGCACCGTTTCAATGGCGAAGCGGATGGCGAGGTAGGTCGAACCCCAAATGAGGTAGACCGCCGCGAAGGCGAGCAGGAGTTTTGCGCGTGCCGGCGCAGCCGCTTGAGCCAAGTGCCAATACTCCGGAAGTCGATGAACAAGGCAACCTCGCCGGTTTCGCCCCCTTCACGCAAGGCGGATGGACGGCGAATGCGCCGGGCGTAGATTCTGCGGCACGACTGGCCGCCCCCAATTTCCCCGACTGACGCAATCTCCACCGGGATCTTTCATGAGCGAGACGAGTGGCGGCGAGATCATTGCCCGCATGCTGAAGGCCGAGGGCGTCGAGGTGGTCTTTGGCATCATCGACGGCACGTACTTCGGGTTCTATACCGCGCTGAAGCGCGAGGGTATGCGGCTCATCACCCCGCGCCACGAGGCTAGCGCCGCCCACGCCGCGGCCGCCTACGCGCGCCTCACCGGTCGCCTGGGCGTCTGCATGGCGAGCAACGGCCCCGGGGTGGCCAACATCCTGCCCGGCCTGGTGGTGGAAGAGGCCGAAGGCAACCGGGTGCTCTGCATCACGAGCGCGCGACGCACGGGGGCCATGTACCCGCTGCGCACGGGCACTTATCAGGGCTTCGACCAGTCGGCCGTGATCGGCGCCTTCGCCAAGTGGAGTCGCGTGGTGCCAAGCTTCGACCGCATTGGCGAGTTGATGCGCGGGGCGCTGCGCGAGTGCTGGAATGGGCGCCCCGGGGTGGTGCACCTCGACGTGCCGGAGAACCTGATGAACGGCAAGATGGCGGCCAGCCCACCCATTCAGCCGCCGTCGGCGTACCGCACCACCACGCCGCAGGCCGCCGACCCGGCGCAGGTGGAGGCTGCCGCCGACGTGCTGCTGCGCGCCGAGATGCCGGTGATTCACGCGGGGAGCGGCGTGCTGCACGCGCAGGCGTTCGACGCCCTGCGCGCGGTGGCCGAGTTGCTCGAGGCGCCGGTGACCACCAGCTGGTCAGCGCGGGGAGTCATGCGCGAGGACTCGCCGCTGGCCATCCCGATGACGCACGTGAAGCTGAACTCCATCGTGCGCAACGACGCCGATGCGGCGCTGATCCTCGGGTCGCGCCTCGGGGAGACGGACTGGTGGGGGAAGCCGCCGTACTGGCGCGCTCCGTCTGAACAGCCCACGGTGCAGGTGGACATCGACCCTCGGATGATCGGCGCCAACAAGCCGGTGCAGGTGGCGGTGCAGGCCGACGTCGGCGCCTTCCTCGAGGCGCTGGCCGTGCGGCTCGCCGCGCGGAAGGGGGAGATGAGCCTGCCGCGCCGGCGCGAATACATGGCGCGATACCAGACGCTCATCAAGCGCTACA